>Ga0335082_10006192_pt1 | contig 13067 bp, 13 predicted proteins | sample Lox_Sample_41_FD_206718 | JGI IMG/M metagenome (GOLD analysis project Ga0335082, IMG submission 206718) | Soil microbial communities from Loxahatchee National Wildlife Refuge, Florida, United States - Lox_Sample_4.1 | ecosystem: Environmental > Terrestrial > Soil > Wetlands | place: USA... | reverse complement strand
CTGGACGGGACAGAGAACAAAGGACGACTTGGCGCGAATGCCATTCTGGCTGTTTCCATGGCTGCGGCGCGTGCTTCGGCATTGAATATCGATATCCCGCTCTATCGGTACCTCGGCGGCGCTGGCGCGAATACCCTCCCGACTCCCATGATGAATATTCTGAACGGCGGCGCGCACGCGGATAACAACGTCGATTTCCAGGAATTCATGGTGATGCCAGTCGGCGCGCCGAGCTTTTCTGAAGCGCTGCGCTGGGGCGTGGAAGTGTTCCATACGCTCAAAGGCGTGCTGAAAAAGCGCGGCTATAACACTGCTGTCGGCGATGAAGGCGGGTTTGCACCTTCCGTGAAGTCGAATGTGGAGGCAATCGAAGTTGTGCTGGAGGCAATTTCGAAGGCGGGATACAAGCCGGGAGAAGAGATTGCGATCGCGCTCGATCCGGCGGCAAGTGAGTTCTATCAGGATGGAAAGTACGTCTTCAAAAAATCCGATAAATCTGCGAAAAGTTCCGATGAGATGGTGCAACACTGGGCGAAGTGGGCGAAGGACTATCCCATCGTTTCACTGGAAGATGGTCTGGCCGAAAACGATTGGGAAGGTTGGGCGAATCTGACAAAGGAACTTGGCGGCAAGATACAGCTCGTCGGCGATGACCTTTTCGTCACCAACGTGCAGTTTCTGCAGGAAGGAATCGACAAGGGCGTTGCGAACTCGATTCTAATTAAGGTAAATCAGATCGGAACCGTGAGCGAGACGCTCGACGCGATTGACCTTGCGCGCCGGAATGGATATACCTCTGTGATTTCACATCGCTCGGGGGAGACAGAAGACACGTTTATTGCTGATCTTGCTGTGGCCACTGGTGCAGGGCAGATCAAGACCGGTTCGGCATCGCGCACCGACCGCATCGCGAAGTACAACCAGTTGCTACGGATCGAGCAGGAGTTGGGAAATACAGCGCGGTTCCTGGGACTGAAAGCCCTCAACTATCACGGATAGAAGGATCATGGACCCAAATTACTGGGCCCAGTTCATATGGCTTGCGTTCGCTCTGGGTTTTGGGTCCTTTGTAACGCTAGTGATTTTATTTGTATGGAGGGCTTTTAGGAGACGCGGTCCCGGATGGATTCTGGATTGTGTTTTGCTAGGGATGTGCGGATTCGTTGTGGTCTCGCTGATGGCGGCCTATGTGATCTTGACTAACAGCCGCCTGCCTAACGAGATTCAGAGAGTTTCCGGCCTTTTACTTTTGATGGCCATCGCCCTTGCTTTGGTGCGGGCCTCAAATGCGTTAAAAGAAAGAGCGATTCGTAAGAAAAAGCTTCGGAGTGAAAAATGATCAGCGATCTACTTTTGCTTGAGTTTGACGAGGAAGCGAAGAAAACCCGTGCCATGCTGGAGCGCGTTCCGGCAAAGCCTGATTTTGTGCCGCATGCGAAGTCGATGCCTCTGGGAAGACTGGCGGCACACGTGGCGGAGTTGGCTGGGTTCGGCTACACCATCCTGACGACGCCCGAACTGGATTTCGGCAAAGGCACGACCACGCGGGTTCAGTTTGAGTCAGCGCAGCAACTCGTGAAAGCCTTTGATGAACTGACACCGAAGACACGGGATGCCCTCAAGAAGACACCGGATGCGGCCTGGACCGAGGCCTGGAAGCTGAGTTTTCAGGGCAAACCGATTTTCAGCGGCTCACGATTCCTGGCGTATCGGCAGATGTACATGAATCATCTGGCACATCATCGGGCGCAGCTGGGAGTGTACCTGCGTCTGAACGATGTCGCGCTGCCAGCGACGTATGGGCCGTCGGCCGATGACAGGATGGGATTCTAGTCTGTAAATATGAAAGGACGGAAGAGCAGCGCTACGCAGGCAATCATCTTCTCTTTTATTGGATCGTGTGGTGAAGGCTACTCCGCGTGCGCTCAGGGGTATCAGATTTTCACTCGAGCGGAAACCATTGCTGAGCTGAGGACAAACATTCGTGACGCGGTCATTCGCCATTTTGGCGAAGCTAAGCGAAGAGTCCCATTCCGCCTTGTTCGCTCCCGAACGAATCGAGTGCTTGGTTCAGCGAAGGGAGAGTTCACGGTGCCGGACGATTTCAATGAGCCTCTGCCGAAAGAAATTGAGGATTTGTTTTATAGATGAAGCTGCTCTTCGATCAGCCGCCTCTGGGGAAGATCCCACCTAGGATATCCGTTAGTGGTATCGTGCTCGGCTTTCTGGCGCTCTCGTCATGTGCGGCGGGTCAGGCACCCGAGGGCTTCCATTGGGTCGACTTCAGACAAGAGACCTCAACCGTGTCGAGCGTCGAGAGAGCGCTGAAATCCGAACAATACACCGCAATTCGCGAAGTTGGAGTTCTGAACGGGTTTGCCTTGGTCATGACGGTTCAGCGAGACCCGTCGCAGTCTACTCCCGTCGGAGATGTATGGCGTGTCTATAACCTCTCAATGAAAACTGGAAGCATCCAAGAACTGCTGACCGGTTACAACCTCGAGATCAAAGATTGGCTTAGTTTTCAGCCGCAGGGTAGCAGAGACCTCGGTTTGCTCTACCTGAATTGTTGGGAGTGCGAGCCGGGGAATCTATTCACGGCCTTCCACTTTGAGACCCGAACCGGATGGAGAGCGCGTTGGACGAACGACAAAGATTCTAATCATCCTGGAATCACGGTTGGAGTCACCGATGTTGGGGATCCTTATACGAACGAAGACGTGGACCAAGTGTTTGCAGTTCTGGCGCCTCGTGAAGGTGTCGCCACCCTTGGAACATGGTATTACGCGAAAGACTTAACAACTGGGAAGATCACCGAAAGTGTCTCGAAGTTCTTCGTCGACCAGGCGACAGGGCAAGACAAATCCATCGATCTTGTGGGGTCACGAGCGACAAGTTGGAAGATACGATTGTGCAATCCCGCAGATTCTGTCTCGGGATTGTTCGCAGGGCAATCTAGCAGTGCATGTAAGAGAATAATCCGTACAAAAAAGAGTGGTACCCAATGACAGCGCATGTCTCGGCGAAAGCATACGAAAGTCGGATTGTGCCAGTAGCCAATAGCCAGGAGCTAAGAGCCAATTTATGTTGCGTCCTAAACCGCTCATACTGATCATCCTCGACGGCTGGGGGTACCGAGCCGAAACCAAAGCCAACGCCATCGCTCTCGCGCGCAAGCCGACGTATGACCGCTTGCTGCGGGAGTATCCCAATACTTTGATTCACACCAGCGGTCCCTATGTCGGTTTGCCTGAGGGGCAGATGGGCAACAGTGAAGTCGGGCATCTCAACATCGGCGCCGGACGCATCGTTCACATGGACATCACGCGCATTGACCTGATGGTGCAGAACGGCGAGTTGTTCTCACACCCGGTGCTGCTGGAGGCGATGAAACATGCGCGTACCGGCGACCGGCGCTTGCATTTGTTCGGCTTGGTTTCCGATGGAGGCGTGCACTCGCAGCAAGCGCATCTTTACGCGCTGCTGAAGATGGCCAAGCAAAATGGCCTAGAGCGCGTTTTTGTGCATGCATTCATGGACGGCCGCGACACTCTGCCTACCAACGGTGCTGGATACCTGGAGCAACTGCAGCAGAAGATGCGCGAGTACAACTGCGGCAAGATTGCGACCGTGAACGGCCGTTATTACGCGATGGATCGCGACCGCCGATGGGAGCGAATTTCGAAAGCTTACAACGCAATGGTCTTCGCGGATGCCGAGGGCGGCAAGCAGGCCGATCCAGTGCAGGGAATGAAGGAGTCCTACAACAAGGGTGTTACCGACGAGTTCGTTATTCCATTTGTGGTGGAAGATGCAAAAGCCGCGGGCGGGGGCGCCCGCTCCACACAGACGATTCGCGATGATGATTCCTGCATCTGCTTTAACTTCCGTGCCGACCGCGTCCGGCAGATTACGCGTGCGCTCACTCGCAACAGCGGACTCGACGAAAAAGGTGGAAGCGACCTGCCCGGTGCAGAGGACCTCGATGCCGCCATTCCGCGCGATCGAGTTCCCAGGAACCTGCACTACGTGTGCATGACGCAGTACGACAAGAACTTCAGCCTGCCCGTCGTGATTCCGGCGGAGTCGATGGCGAACATACTTGCCAATGTCATGGGCGGGTTGAATATGCGCAATCTACGTGTCGCCGAGACGGAGAAATACGCCCATGTGACGTACTTCTTCAATGGCGGCGTAGAAAAACCGTTTCCCGGTGAAGACCGTGTGCTGGTGCAGTCGCCGAAGGTTGCGACCTACGATCTGAAGCCCGAAATGAGCGCTTCCGGCATTGCAGATGCCGTAGTGAAGGCAACGGAAGATGGAACGTTCGACGTGGTCATCGTAAATTTTGCGAACGCTGATATGGTCGGGCACTCCGGCAAGATCGAGCCCACGGTGAAAGCGGTTGAAACAGTCGATGCGTGCCTTTCACGGATTGAAGCGGCCGTGAAAGCGAAGGGCGGCGCGATGCTGATCACGGCCGATCACGGCAACGCGGAAATGATGATTGATCCCGCGACGGGCGGTCCGCACACGGCGCACACGACGAATCCTGTGCCGTTCATCGTGATCGCAGAGAACGCCAAGCAATTCACGCTGAAATCCGGCGGTTCGCTGCGCGATATTTCTCCTACGGTGCTGGGCATGCTCGGAGTAGATGAGCCGAAGGAGATGACGGGGGCGGATCTGCGAACGTTTCTGAAGAATTCCCGCTAAAAGAACTGGGACGCCGAGTGGCGTCCCCTTTCTCTTCATTAAAGCCGATTATTAATTCGACATCAGAGCCGGTGCCGTCGCCAATAAGCCGGCGGCCAACTCCAGGTCGTGCAAATCTTCTCGACTGAAGTCTTGTGCGAATTTCGGGTCCAGCCCTTTACGCGAGATCTGAATCACTCCGACCACTGCTGAATCCCGATCCATGATGGGAACTGACATGAGCTTCTGAATTGGAGCCGGAGTGACAACGTCCTCGCCATTTTCCGGCTTGATTGTCTCGAAGATGCTAGCGTGTTTGACGCGCGCGAAGTTATTGAAGATCTCAGCTTTCTTGCTCAATGCTGTGTGGGCAGCCACCGCTTTGCTCGACAGCGGAATCGCGCCGGTTGTACGCAGGTGCTCCGGGAACACGAAGCGAAGTAATCCACCTTCAAGGCGGAGAAGGGCGACTTCGGTATATTGCACACGGAAGATCTTGGCTAGAACCATGCACAGATCGAGCGCTGTGACCCCCTGGCCCAGAACGGATCCCAAGGGGAGAAGATGCTCTGGAAGAACCACTTCTTCCATCATCGCGTGATCGTTGTTTTGAGTCATAGGTAAATCCCGCACGGCCCTTGTTCTACTCAGGGCACATCGAATGTATCGCACTTTGCGCGCCATCCGGTACTGCCCAAAGTAACGCCCTGGAACGACGTAAATCGTTTGTTTTCAATTCGAAGGCTGCTGTCAGGGCAGTTCTTGCACAAGTATGTGACCATGGTTCCTCGCCGTAAACCATCACTCGGCTGACAGTTTTTGTCACTCGCCACGACGACTCTGGGATTGGAGCGGGGATTCGCTGGAGTTCTCAGACTCATTTACACTGCATGCATGATCCCGATTCAACCCAATGTGAAGTTAACGAATGATCCTGAGTACCGCGAGAGCTACGCCAACAGCGTGCAAATGCGCGTGAACATCTGGGATTTTTTCCTTGCCTTTGGCACACTCCAGCAGCAGACCGAGACACAAGTCGAGATTCGAAACTTTCAGGGAATCTATCTCAGCCCTCAGCAGGCCAAGGCCTTGCTTGGATTGTTGCAGCAGAATGTCTCCAGTTATGAAGGAGCGTTTGGAGAGATCAAACTGGATCCGAGGATGAACCCTGCGGGCCCGGTCCACTGATAGTGGGCAAGCGCGATTCTGATCAAACTCTTCAGCGCCGGCTTGCGGGTGCGATCGCTGAAATTCACAGGTAGAATTCTCGTTCCTATGCGATCGAGCCCGCAGCCATCCCTGGTGTTCGGGGCGATTTTCGTCCTTGTCTTTTTGCTCCACGCGCCGCTGTTGTCACTCCCATATTTCTGGGACGAAGCCGGTTACTACGTTCCGGCGGCGCGTGATCTGCTGCTGACGGGCAGCCTGATTCCGCATACTACCGTTTCCAACGCGCATCCTCCGCTTGTCATGGCATGGGTCGCACTCTGGTGGAAGGTCGCGGGCTATGCGCCGGTAGTGGCTCGGTCGGCGATGGTGGTCGCCGCTGCGTTTTCGCTCCTGGGTGTCTATCGCCTTTCTGAGGCTGTTGCGAATCGCGAGGTTGCCATCGGGTCGACGGTGTGTACTGCACTGTATCCGGTGTTCTTTTCGCAAAGCTCGCTCGTGCAGGTGGACCTTCTCGCCGCCGGTCTCATCTTCTGGGGCTTACTTGCGTTCATCAAGAATCGATGGAAGGCCACGGCCGTGTGGTTCTCACTTGCCGCGCTGGCTAAGGAAACGGCAATCATCGCTCCGCTGGCCCTCGCCGCATGGGAATTAGTTAAGCGCTCGACCGTGGTGAGGACACGGCTTGAACGCTGGACTGGCGAGACGAGCGTTGAGCCGGCTTCCCCGCGTGCCTTGCGCGGCCTCCTAATTCCCGTCGTGCCCCTCGCAGTTTGGTATGTCTACCACTACGAGCGTACCGGGTACGTCTTTGGAAACCCGGAATTCTTTCGCTACAACGTGGCCGCGACGCTCAATCCTCTGAGATTCTTTCTGGCGCTGGCACTTCGACTTTGGCAGAGCTTTGGTTATCTGCACCTCTGGGTGCTCACCGGCGCGATGCTGCTCTTGATGTGGGAGAGTCCGGTTAAAGACGACGACTATGAGCGGCCGCGGATGGCCATTCCTGTACAAATGATCTTCTTTGTTGTAATTCTCGCGTACGTCGTAAGCATGGCACTGGTCGGAGGCGCGGTACTGGCGCGTTATCTTCTGCCGGCCGTTCCCTTGGTGATCATTCTCGCGGTCTCAACTTTGCGGCGCAGGCTCCGGCTCTGGCCTGCTGCGGTTGCGTTCGTGGCGGTCGCGTTTATCGCCGCATGGTTCTGGAATCCGCCTTATGGTTATTCTCCGGAAGATAACCTGGGATATCACGACTATGTTGGCATTCATCAGGATGCCGAGCGTTTTCTCGAAGCGCGCTATCCGATGGCTCGAGTATTGACCGCCTGGCCTGCATCCGATGAACTCGCCAGACCCTGGCTCGGTTACACGACGCGTCCCATGCAAGTCGTGCGCATTGAGGATTTCTCGCTGGAACAAATTCTTTCCGCAGCCGATTTTCGTTCACACTATGACGTCGCGCTCGTGTTCTCGACCAAGTATGAGCCGGCACGTCCGTTGCTGGATCGCTGGGAAACCTGGACGAAGCTAAAGCGGCGATTTTTCGGATACGAACGCGATCTGCCGCCTGCTGTCGCAGCGCAAATGCTAGGCGGACAGATCGTGTTCTCGGAGCAACGGAAAGGCCAGTGGGTAGCGGTTATTGAGTTGAAGCAGAGCGAGATCATGAATGCTCGCCGCTGATGCGCGAATGTCCGCTTACTAACGAGTGCGCTCATTACTCCCGCAGTTATTTTCCGATCGCATCGAGCACGGCGTCGTTGATTGCGTAGATAGTTCCGTCCGCTCCAATGAGAGTTGGCGTATAGGCTTCGCCTATCCCTCCAGAAAGTTTGATCACCTCAGAGAGGGCATTGCTGGTGAGGTCCCAGCGATACAGCTTGCCGTCTTCGCTGTTGACGATGACCGATTTGGTGAATGGATCGACGGCGGCGGTGTTGATACACCACTCTCTGACTGCACCAGGGAAGTTCGGGAAATCAGGATCAGGAGTGACGCCGAGCTGGGTTATGACTTCTTGCATCACTTTCGTGCTCGGGATAACAGGATCGTTCTCGCTGGCATTGGGATCGAGTATAGCGATGCGATTGTGCCCATCCCCGGTGTTGATGCCGGCGTAGTTATTGTATTTCGTCATCAGCAAGTACTTTGAAGTACCCTGGTATCCAGCTACGAGGGATGCATCGACGATGGAGGCGGTGTCATCCCATCCGAAACTTCCGGGAATTTTCTGTTGCGAGAGATCGTGATTGAAGTGAAGCATCCAGCCACGATTGTTGTGGTCGGGGAAAGGATTCTCCAGCACCCCGTAGTAGACGTCGCCATCGGGACCAACGGTCGGACTACCGCTGCTGTCTTCGCTCATGGTTGCATCGAGGCCAGACGAGGGATCGGTGAGGCGTATTTTGTTGATCAGCGCGAGTGTGTGGCTGTCGAGTGCGAGCAGATATCCGATGCCGAATTCGCCGCTGCTGACCGCAATGTAGAGAGTATTGCCGTCCTTGGAGAGGGCAGGGGCGCAGCTCATCGATACTTCAGTGATGACAGAATCTCCGCTGAGGGTTGCGGCCGAGACCCAAGTCGCAGTGCCGTCCGCTGCGATGCGCGCGAGTCCACTCTGCAGGTGGATTGGTGTTGGACCAAGAGCTAGGAATCCAAAGAACAAATTTCCGTGGGTGTCGGTTGTGAGAGGCGTATTGATTGCGATGTTGCGTTCATAGGCTGAGGGATCTGCTTGATAGTTTGCTTGGCCGTAGAAGTAGAGGCGCGTGAGAGCGCCGGTGGGAAGATCTGGATTACGTCTCACGATGACGCGGCCAGCGCTGTCCGGAATCACAAGGAGATTGCCAAACAGGGTAGGGCTCATACCCGGTAAGAAACTAGTGAAGGGTGCACGGTATCCGGTGCGCTGCGACCAGATGACATCCCCTGTTGCGCCATTGTGAGCGTCGATTCGAAAACTATCTGTACCTGTCTTCAGCGGCACGATGACCGTGTTTGCCACCGTCACCAAGGGGGAGCCGTAGTGGATAAATATCTCTCCGGTGTTAACCGTCAGGTCTACGCGCGCTCTCCAATGAATTTTGCTGAATGGCTGCGATGCTACCGCCGAAATACCCGTATGTTGCGCATCGTGGGAGTGAGTCGGCCATGCGGCAGATTGCGCATTCGAATGGGAAACACAGAACATCAGCAGGAGGAGACGAAACACTCCACTGTTTAGCACCGTCGATCGATAACTGTTCACAGCTTCCTCCAAAGGAGATCAACGTATCAGGGGGAGTACAAGATTGTGTTTACAACTTGTCAAATGATGGTGAATGGTGGCTTTGCCCGGGCAGATACGCTCTATTAGCTCCGCATCAAATGGCATGAGTGTGTCTTTATGACGAGCCACACTTCTTTGCCGGGTGTGAGTTCCAGTGAATCGCGCGCTGCCAGGGTTAAGTGAACTTCCATCGAGAGCCTGCATTTCACCCTTGCCGAAACAATTACATCGCGCTGCACGAGCGAGTCGATGCGTCCGGGGATCACATTACGAGCACTTAGTCCGATCGGAGGAGACGTCGCCAGCAGAATGTCTCCGGCTCTGATCCCTATGCGGAGCGGCGAGCCAGCACCACCGCGCACCAAGGGGGTTTCCAGAAAGACTGCGCCACCTTCACAAGCGATGCTGCAGGTCATTGTTCCGCGCTCGGGCCGGACCGCCTGCACTTCGGCGTCGAACACGTTTTCAAATCCGACAAGTTGCGCGACCGTTTCCTGCATGGGTGCCATCATCACATCGTGAGGAGTGCCCTGGGCGACAATTCGTCCCGCGTCAAGGATGATGACGCGTTCACCTAAGGCAAAGACTTCCTCGCGGCTGTGGGTGATGTAAAGGATCGGGATACCGTGAATGCGATTCCAGGCGCGCAGGTCGTCGATAATCTGCGACTTGGTGGGTGCATCGAGCGCAGCGAGGGGCTCATCGAGAAGCAAGATTTCGGGATCTGTCACCAGCGTTCGTGCCAACGCAACCCGCTGGGCTTCACCGCCGGAGATTTCTCGCGCCCTGCGGTTGGTGAGATGAGGGATTCGAAAAGACTGGAGTATCTTCGTTGTTCGTTCGTTTTGTATCGAGTGCGGCAAATGCGAAAGCCCGAATGCCACGTTCTGCGCGACTGTCATGTGGGGAAACAGCGCCAAATCCTGCAAAACATATCCGATGTGGCGACGTGCGACGGGGACATTAATTCCGTGAGAAGAATCGAACAGTGCCCGCGTGGATGTGGAGATCCTGCCCGAATCGGGAGTAGACAAGCCCGCAATACAGTCCAGTAATGTTGTCTTCCCGGCGCCGGATGCGCCAAACAGGATTGTGAAACGGGGCGAAGCCTCAAAAGAGACATCGAGAACAAACTCACGCGGCTGTCCGGCAAGACGTTTGCGAAATTCCGCGCGCAACTGGGAGGCGGGTTGTGGGGGCGCTGCAGCCGGCGCAGCAATAGACGTCTCGGCGCTCATCGCGCCTTATTTTACGGTATAGATGACCGATGCTCTCCGATTCAGGCCGTAGACCAGCGCGAGCAGCGCGAAACAGACAATAAGCAGAATTAGCGCAGTTTGGTTGGCTCCGGCGTAATCCGAAGACTGGACGCGGTCGTAAATGTCGATGGAGACTGTCCGCGTAAGGCCTGGAATATTTCCTCCGACCATTAATACGACTCCGAATTCGCCCATCGTGTGTGCGAAGGAAAGGGCACTCCCGGTAACTAGCCCGGGCATTGAGAGAGGAGCAACGATGGTGAGGAACGTGCGGAATGGAGACGCTCCCAGCGTAGCGGCAGCGGAGATCAGTTTCCGGTCCACCGCTGCGAAAGAAGCTGCGAACGGCTGTACGGCAAAGGGCAGGCTATAGAGGATCGATCCAATCACTAATCCAGAAAAGGTAAATGCCAGCGTGTGTCCTGTCAGGGCGATCCACCAGCGTCCGAGCGGGCTGCGAGGGCCAAGTGCGACCAGGACATAGAATCCGAGCACGGTCGGAGGCAGCACTATAGGCAGCGCGACCACTGCCTCAACCAGAAACTTCCAACGCCAGCGCGAGAAAGCGATCCAATAGGCGATCGGAAGGCCAATAAATAGCAGAATGACTGACACGGTGAACGCCAATTCCAACGTAAGGCGGAATGTTTGCCAGTCCACGTTCATGAGTTGTGCAAAGCAGCGGTATGTATTCTAGCGGCTGGCGGGCGGGACGATACCATTCATGCGCAGATACACCACCATTTGACCGTAGTGATCGTATCCATGCCATGCAATCGCACTCGCGAGCCCCATTCGTGAAACCTTACCTTCCCCGAAGGGACTTCTCACCGTGCTGGTCGAATTTGATTCATTAATGGTAGCGATTGCCTTATGTACGTACTCGAACGAGTCCTTCAGATACTTGAGAATTTCGGCTTTCGATGAGACCGAAGATGGCCCCGATTCGCCATTGATATCAACGGGGGGCTTCTCTTCCAGAAGGGCGGCTGCGACTTCGTAGTTCACAGCAGCAACGTGTTTGATCTGCTGCGCATAAGTGCGAACGCCTTTGAATTCGCCGTTTGTGGGTGCGAAACCGAATTTATCTTCTGGCATCGCGTCGGCAGCGGGGACAAATTCATTCTCAAAATTGAGTACCGTGTGGTCCAAAATCATCGTGACTGAGCGGCGTTCCTCGGTTGGCTTGGGCATCTGCGCAATCGCCGCCGTGGCCAGCATCAGCAACGCAATCAAGCCAAGTTTTGTCCTCATTGTTTCCCCCGGGTTCAATCTCTAACTACAGCTGGAGCCAGTTCCAGTTGCACCGCAATTAACCGATGACGCCGAATGGTTGAGAGTCCTAGCACCATCGCGACCGCCGACCATGCCAGCGCCGCTGGAACGCCCTGTCGGGCGGCTACGGCGCCCCAAACGGCGCTGCCGACCGCCATTCCACCCTGCAACACCAGCAAATACATGGAAAGCGCTCGCGCGCGCATCCATGCTGGGCACATGGTCTGTGCAATTACATTGAAGCAGGCTAATATGCCGATCCATGCCGCGCCAGCCGTAAACAATACCAGACACAGCCATTCAAAGATATGGACTTGTCCGGCGGCGAAGGTCAACAGGGCAAAAACGATCGTGGCACCGGCGACCAGTCCGTCAACTGAGTACTGCAGACGAAGCCTGGGAAGCACGGCGGCTCCAGCCAACGCACCCAGACCGAAACAAGTCAGCAGAAATCCGTAACCCTGAGCGCCGTGCGGCTGACAGATCACAGGCAGCAGAGCCAACAGGGAACTGGCTCCAAAGCTGAAGGCGCCCGTCCGGACGAGCACGGAATAGACGTGTGGCGTCGAGCGTACATGACGGAATCCCTCCGCAATGGCGTGCGTCAGACGAGGAGTCGGAAGAGACTCCTGGGGAATACGCTTCCACGTATAGAGAAACAGAACGACTCCAAAGAACGAAAGCGCGTTCAACAAAAACGACCAGCCGGCACCAACTGAGGCTACGATCAGTCCGCCGAGTGCCGGACCGAGCGCGCGAGCCACGTTGAATCCAGCCGAATTCAGCGCCACTGCGGACGCATGACGAGGAGCGGATATGACCTCCGGGGTGATCGCCTGCCACGCCGGATCATTCATCACGGCTCCGATTCCCATCAGGAACGTGAAAAACAGTAGTACCCAGGGATTTACTCCCCCAAACAACGTCAGCACACCAAGTGCAACGGCGGCGACAATCATCCAGCTCTGCGTGAAAAGCAATAACCGGCGCCGATCGACCATGTCAGCCATCGCGCCCGCGGGAAGCACGACAAGAAACACCGGAATCGCCGAGGCAGCCTGTACCAGACTCACCATCAGCGGAGATGTCGTGAGTTCGGTCATCAACCAGCCCGCCCCGACGTTCTGCATCCACGTGCCGGTATAGGAGACGACGGCGGCGATCCAAAGCGATCGAAAGAGTGGTTCGCGGAGCGGAGCCCAAGCAGTCTCTGCATGCCTTCTGTTTACGCTTCCGACCGATGGGACTGCGAAGTTATCCGCCATGCCAGTATGCCCGTTCTATCACTTCGTGAGCGCTGCCTCAGGCAGTGTCCGGAACGGCCACTCCGAGTACTTCCAGGCTCGAATTAAGTAGATGATGACTCCGCTTAGCAGAATGATGGCTGCGTACCGCACCTC
>Ga0335082_10006191_pt1 | contig 13070 bp, 7 predicted proteins | sample Lox_Sample_41_FD_206718 | JGI IMG/M metagenome (GOLD analysis project Ga0335082, IMG submission 206718) | Soil microbial communities from Loxahatchee National Wildlife Refuge, Florida, United States - Lox_Sample_4.1 | ecosystem: Environmental > Terrestrial > Soil > Wetlands | place: USA: Florida... | reverse complement strand
GGGACTTCAACGGTGACGGCATGGTCGCGATCAACGAGATCGTCACCAGCGTCGTCAACGCGCTGAACGGCTGTCAGAATTCCGGCCCCACCCCCACTCCCACGCCGCCCTCCGGGATGGCCTGCCCGATCGACTTCTCCAACGACAACACCGCGGCGAGCGACCCGGTGTGCTTCTACATCGGGCCCTGGAATCAGACCTGCGGTGCCGACGATCTGGGCGCCTACTGGGTGAGCGATACGACCAACGAGGTGGTCGTCATCGAGTTCCTCGGCTTTTCGCCGAGCCTCTTCTTCGGCGCCGCCACGACGTCGGCGACCTCGGCCGATTTGATCGGATGGTTCCAGCAACCGGACGCATCCGACCTGACGCCGGTGACCGGCAGCATCTTTCTGAACGACGGCGGCAGGTCGCTGCTGATCGAGCCCTGTATGGCGCCATTCCGGATCGAGATGTGCGACTTCGTCGCCTACCAAGGCGCGCTCACCGAGGTGTCCGAGCCCACGCCGGCCAGTGCCCGGGCGCTGCGACGGCCCGCCGCGGCGGCGCTGCAGCGCCTCCGAGGCGCCCTGACGGCGCGCCACGACAAGGCCGACCTGCGCCGCCAGTAGCGCGGCGGCCCGTGGTAGATTCAACTGCCGCCCGGTCGTACTAGTGGTCGGAGACTGAGGTCCTCTGATGTCCGTTCCGGGCTGGCCGCCCACCCCGATCGGGGCGGTGCAGATTCATGTTGACTAACCGCTGCACGGTCCCTACCTCTGAAGGTGATTCTTCCTTCTTTGTTTGGTCCCCTGACCTTCCCAGTCAGGGGGTAGTTGCCGCCGCAAAGGCCCCGGCGCCCACCGGGGCCTTTGCACCTTCCGCACCACACCCGCCCGTTCCCGTCCAGAAATCGTCCAAACGTCCGTTCTGCTCATTGAAAAATTCGACCGCGTTTGCCATCAACGGCGCGGGGAAGGAGAGCACGATGACGAGATTCGTTTCGGTACTGGGCGCGTGTGCTCTGGCCGGCGTTGTCGCCGGATCCAGCGCGCGCGCACAGGTGTGTGTGGGCGACTGCAACGGCAACGGCGTGGTCGCCATCAACGAGCTGGTGATCGGCGTCAACATCGACCTGGGCCTGCAGCCGGTGAGCGCGTGCCCGGCGTTCGCGAACAGCCAGAACATGGTCGACATCGCGCAGCTCGTCAAAGGCGTGAACAATGCGCTGAACGGCTGCAATGCGCCGTCGCCGACGCCTACCGTCACCCCTGGAGCCGGGACGGAGCGCGTCTTCACCATCGAGCCCGGAACCTTGCTGTTGCCCCCGGGGAACCCGCCCGATGGCACCCGTACCGGTCTGTTCACCGGCGGTCTGAGCGGCGCGAACGCGGCGATGTCCTTCAGCCCCGGGCCGCTCACCCTCGTGCTCGGCGCGCCCGATTCGAACGGCGTCGCCCAACTGCGCCTCAAGGCAGACGTGGACATCTCGGTGGACGTCGTCGACAGCACCTGCCTGTGTCTCAGGCTGTTGGCGGCCGGCGGCAGCGGCAGCATCGACTGCGACGGCGGGACGCCGTACGACACCAAGGCGACGCGGGCCAATATGGCTCCCACGCTCGCGTGGACGACCACGACCGGGTTGGGCGATCCGGCCGGACCGGGCGACGGCAACCTCCTGGTGATGGGGGTGTTCGAGCGCCTCATGGTCGACTGCGCGACGGCGAACTGCCCCACCCACGTCTACACCACGGCGCCGAACGTGTTCGGCTTCACGACCACGAACGCCATCTCCGACCAGGAGACGTCGGACCCGAACAACCCGCTGATTCTGACCGTCGGCGGCGAGCCCTTCAGCTGCGCCAACTTCGCCACCCCGAATTCGGGCGGCATGCTGGCGGCGGGGGCCCCGACCACCATCGACCCGATCGGTGACGTCTCGAACGTCTTCCGCCTGGCCGAGGTCGGGCACCAGCACCAGTAAGGATCGTTACCCGACGGGGCGCGGCGGCCGGATAGCCGTCGTGTCCCGTCGGGCCGTCAAGAGAGGTGCGTATGCAGCGAGGCGTGGCCGCGGCGATCGTCGCGGCGGTGGTGTCGGTGCTCGCTGTCGGCGCGGTGCGCGCGGATACGTGCAGCCCGGCGATGTGCGCCGGCATGAGCCCGGTGTGCTGGCTGGCCTACGAGAAGATCATGGTGAACAAGGACAGCAAGTTCGACTCGGTCGACAAGTGCAAGGCCGTGGCGCGCGATCTGGGGGGCAGCGGCAGCTGGCTCGCCGCCAAGGGTCTGACCGAGCGCCAGGCATTGTGCGCCTGCGAGGCCGCATTCTGGAGCCTCGACAGCGGCATGCAGGGGCTGCCGGACATCCTCGACACCACGCAAGAAGACAGCGACAACGACGAGTACTAGCCGCTCGGCGAGCCTCCCGACGCGCCGCGGCTCAGCCGGCCGCGTCCAACCGCTCGATCAGCAGTCGTCGCAGGTCGGCGACCGGCACGACGTGATCCAGTGAACCGACGGCGCGTGCGCGCTCGACGGTGTGCACGCTGTCGAACGTGCGCGCCACCTCGCCGTGCTGCTCGAGCGCGATCTGCTGGCGCAGCTCCTCGAGGGCGACGCGCCGGGCCGCGGCGCGATCGGCGTCGCGCTCGCTGCGCAGGGCGGCCCGCGCGGCGTGGAGGCGCGGGTCGGATTCGGTGCGCGCCTGCACCTCGCGGGCGAACACCGCCGTGGCGGCGGCGCTGCCGCCGATGACGGACGCGTACGAACCCTCCAACGCGACGGCGTAGAGGGCGTCGTTCAGCGCGCGCGAGAACACGACGTAGGCGCCGCCGTGGTAGCGCGAGACGACGACGAACAGCACCGGGCCATCGTATTCCACCACGGCGCGCGCGATCTCGGCGCCGTATTCGAGCTGCAGCGTGCGCATCGACTCGGGCGACCCGTCGAAGCCGGAGAGGTTGGCGAGGATGACGGTCGGACGGACGCCGCTCGCGGCGCGCAGCGCCCGGGCGAGCTTCTTCGCCGCCAGGGGAAAGAGCGTGCCCCCGGTCCAGTGGTCCGGGCCGTCGGTGGCGCGCGAGCCGAGGCGGGGCACATTGCGGCTCTCGATCCCGATCAGGCAGACGGCGTGGCCGCCGAGGTGGGTGTCCCACACGATGGCGGTCTCCGCGCCGGCCATCGCGGCCCAGCGCTCGAGCCGGCCGCCGTCGCGGTCGATCAAGGCCTCCATCACCGGACGCATGGCGAAGGGACGCTTGCGGCCGGGGTTGACCGCGTCGTCGAAGATCCCGCCCACCGTGTCGAAGTGTTCCGGCTCGAGGGCCGGATAAGGGAAGTCGGCGATCGACCGCGCCGCCGCGTCGCGCGTCGCCAAGCGCCGCGGCCGTCGTTCGCCCGGCGCCCGATACGTGTAGCGATAGTGCTGCAGGAGGATCTCGGAGGCCTCGGCGAGGTCGCGGGCGTAGTACTGGGCCTGGCCGTTCGGCCCCATGATGCGCTCGAACCCGCCGATGCCGACTTCGTCCTCCGCGGCGACGCTCCCCGAGGCCTCGAGCGCCAGGCGCCCGGTCAGCACCATCGACGCGCCCGGCAGCATGATGAGGATGCCGCGCGTGTGCAGGAGCATGGTCGCCAGCGCGTCGAAATAGCTCTGCGCGCCGACGTTGACCCCGGCGACGACCAGGTTGATCTCGCCGCCCTCGGCGGTGAAGCGGACGATGCGCCGGACGACCCGCGCGGTGGCGTCGAGGTTCTCGGTCCCGCTGTCCATGGCGATGCGCGCGCCGGCCGACGTGGCGATCCATTCGAGCGGCAGCTGCCGCGCCGCGGCGAGGTCGAGCGCCGCCACCAGGCGGTCGCACTCGGGGGCCGCGAGCGCGCCCATGTCGTGCGTCGGGTCGCTCAACACCAGCACGCGACGCACCCCTTCGGGGTGCTTGTCGGTCGGCGTGGCGATGAGGCCGAAGACGACGCCACACGTGTTGGCGCCCGGTTCACGGCCGGCGACGCTCACCGCCACGGGGTGCGCGGCGCCGGGGTCGAGGTCGAGCTCCTCGAAGCGGGCGCCGTCGCCGACCAGCAGACGCACCGCTTCGTAGGGATACACGACGCCGCGACGGCGTGCTTCGGCCAGGCGCCGCTCCGTGTCGGTGGTCGGGCGCAGCGGATCGTGGTGCGGCGTGCGCCACGCGACCTCGACCCGCCCGCCAACCGACGGCTCGACGACCAGCTCGCTCGGCTGCTCGGCGCCCCCGTCGGGCCGCTCGCGCAGGGTGAGCCGGACGACGATTTTCTCCAGGCCGAGGTGGCGCGCGGCGGGCGCGAGCTCTCGAACCAGACGGTCGAGGGTGGCGGGCAACAGGTGCAGCCCCGGCCGCACGACCAGCGTGATGCGGTTCCAGTGCAGGCGGCGGCGCTGATCGCGCTCGCTGCGGATGGCGCGCAAGGCGCGGACCGCCTCGGCGAATGCGTGGACGAAGGCCGGCTCGTGCAGGGTGCCGCGCGCGCCGGGCAGCGCGGCGCGTACCTCGGCGAGCACGAAGACGCGCTCGTCGCTCGGGATGCGCCGGCTGCGCCCGAAGAATGCATAGAGCCCCTCGGGGCTGGGCAGGCGCTCGAGCGCGAACTCGCTCAGCCGGGCGAGCTCGAGCCGCCTGGCGGTTTCGGGATGGAGGGCGAGCAGATCGGCGCGCTCCGCCAGGCCGCCGCCGGCGTCGGCGAACGTGACGTGGACGCGGCCGCCGTCCGGCTGCAGCGCCGTCCAACAGACGCGGCGCGCGCGCGGGACGCGGCGCGCGAGCAGCGGCTGCGCGAGCGCGCGCAGCGCCTCCGCCGGCAGCGGTTCGTCGGCCGGCAGCAGCAGCTCGAGCAGCGGCGCCGCCAGCTCGGTATCAGCCGCGGCGCAGAGCGCGTCCCAGGCACGCGGGAGGGCCGGCGGCGATGCCAGGGCCGCGAGCACGGTGCCGTAGGCGCCGTAGTCGAGGCGGCAGGTTGCCTGTGGTGGCGGCGCATCGTCCGCATCGCGCCGCCGGCGCCCGGCGTGGCCGCGCCCGCGGTCGGCGTCGGCACTCGGAATCAGGGGCGCGTACTGGCGCAGCACGAGCGCGCGCAACGCCAGCCCGCGGCGCGCCGGATCGCCGTCGCGGGCCCAGGCGGCGACGCGCTCGAAGACTTCGGACGGGCTGTCGGCCAGGCGGTGCAGCGTGTCCTGGTCGACGGCCGGCGTGCCGGCGTCGCCGATCTGAGCCAGCGCCTGCTCGAGCGCCGCGGTCGCACCGGCGGTCCGGCGGCGGATCTCGGGCAGCTCGAAGATCGTGTAGCGCGCTTCGAGCGCGGCATCGGCGAGAGCGTCCGGCACCGTCCCACGCAACAGCACGCAGGCGGCGAGCGCCGCGGCGAGGTCGGGATCGGTGGAGAGATCGACCCCCGCCGCCGCCAGCCGGGTGACGTGGCGCAGCAGGCCATCGATCAGCCGGTACCGCTGTTCGGCGCGCGCGTGGGCGCCGTAGAGGCGCAGCAGGGCGCGCTCGAGCGCCTCGCCGGGGGGCAGATCGCCGAGGCCGTAGTGCGCCAGCCCGCGGCGGAGCAGGGCGAGAAATCCCTCCGGAAGACCGGCACCCTGCGAGCCGAGGCGGCGCAGGTAGAGGCGCAGCCAGGCGTCGTTGGACGGGCCGACAGTGCCGGCGGCGGCCGCCTCGGGCTGGCGTGAGAACAGGACCTCGGTGTCGGCAAACATGCTCAGTGCGGTGCGGATCTCCGCCAGCTCGATCAGGAAGGCGACATCGAGGCCGGCTGGCAGCGGGGCGTCGAGCAGCCGGTACAGCTGCGCGTCGATGTCCGGCCGCTGGTCGTATCCGAGCAGCACGCGGCGCACGGCGTCGGTGAGCGCGCGCAGGGCGCGCTCGCGCTCTGGGACCTGGCGGCCCGCCACGGCGGCGAGATCGGGTTGCCGCTCGGCGTCGACCACGAGCAGCAGCGGGTCGTCCCAATCGGGCAGGGCAAGACGCGCGGCCGGGTCGGGCGCGGCCGCGCCCGACCCGGCGGGCTGGATCTGCACCAGCGCGGCGCCGGCGGCGACGCGCTCGTTGCGACGGGCGTGCACGGCGGTCACCGTGCCGGCCAACGGGGCATGAAACGCCACCTCCACCTTCATCGTCTCGAGCAGTCCGAGACGCTGGCCGGCAGCGACGCGGTCGCCGACGGCGACGTCGAGCGCAATGACCACCGCCGGCGCGCTGGCGCGCACCAGCCCGCCGGTGTCGCGACCGATCAGGTGCGGCCGGCCATCGACCTCGATCCGCAGCGCGCCGTCGGCGCGCGCCACCGTCACGACGAAGCGCGCGTCGCCGATCATGAGCTGGCAGCCGTGCGGTTCCTGCTCGAGGAGCCGCACGGCGCACTCGCGGCCGTCGAGCGCGATGCGATACGTCCAGTCGCCGATCGCCAGCACGTGCAGGCGGTACGCCTGGCCGCGGTAGGCGAGCTCGATGGCTTGGCCGCCGGAATCGGGGATCGAGCGTGGTGCGCCGCTCGCCGCCTCGGTGAAGAAATTGAGTCGGGCGGTGGCGCGCTCGTCCTGGTACACGAGGATGGCGGCCGCCATCAACGCCTCGACGGCACCGCCGGGGGGCGGGAGGCGGGGCAGGGCGCGGTCGAGCCAGTCGACGTCCACGCCGCCGCGCCGCACCGCTTCGGTCGCCAGGAGATCGAGCAGGAGGCCCTTGTTGGTCGCCCCGCCGGCGAGCACCAGGCGGAACTCGTCGAGCGCGCGCACCAGGCGCGCCAGCGCCGCCTCGCGCGTCGGCGCATGCGCGATCACCTTGGCGACCAACTGGTCGAACTCCGCCGGCATCGCGCTGCCGAGACCGACGCCGGTGTCGGCGCGTACGCCGGGGCCGCCGGGCAGGTCGAACAGCACGATCGTGCCCGGCGCCGGTGCGAAGTCGGCGGCGGGATCCTCGGCGCACACCCGCGCCTCGACCGCGTGGCCGCGCTCGGGCGGCGGCGCGGTGGGCAGCGGCTCGCCGCGCGCCAGGCGAAGCTGCAGCACCACCAGGTCGAGCCCGGTGAGCGCCTCGGTCAGCCCATGTTCCACCTGCAGGCGCGGGTTGATCTCGAGGAAGTAGACGGTGTGTCCATCGGCGGCGAGCAGGAACTCGACCGTCCCGACGCCGGCATAGCCGGCCGCATCCGCCAAGCGCACGGCCGCGCCGCGCAGCGCCGCGTCGACGGCCGGGTCGAGATGCGGCGGCGGGGCCTCCTCGATCACCTTCTGATGGCGGCGCTGGATGCTGCAGTCGCGCAGGCCGAGGGCGAGACAGCGGCCGGGCTCGGCGGCGATCTGCACCTCGAGATGGCGGGCGTGCGGGACGAGCGCCTCGAGGAAGACGGTGCCGTCGCCGAACGCGTGCGCGGCTTCGGCGCTGGCCCGCGTGAACGCCTCGGTGAGCTGGTCCGGGCGCTCGACCCGGCGGATGCCGCGGCCGCCGCCGCCGGCGGTGGCCTTGATCATCAGCGGCAGGCCGAGGGCGTGAGCCGCCGAGGCGAGCGTGTCCGCGTCCACCGCGCCACCGCTCCACGGCACCACCGGCACGCCGCACGCGTGCGCGAGGTGCTTGGCCGCGATCTTGTCGCCGAGCCGTCGCATCGTGCGGCTGCTCGGGCCGACGAAGACGAGGCCGCGCTGCTCGAGCTGTTCGACAAACGCCGCGTCCTCGGCCAGGAACCCCCAACCCGGCCAGACGGCCTCGGCGCGCGTGGCGCGCAGCGCGGCGAGCACGCGGGCGCGGTCGAGGTAGGCCAGGCGCGGCGTCGCGCCGCGCGGACCGCGCAGCGCCGGCCCCAGGGACAGGGCCTCGTCGGCGCCGCGGACGAACGGCGCGCCGCGGTCGGGCTCGGTGTAGAGGACGATCGCCGTGAGCGGCTGACCGTCCGCCGCGCGCAGCTCCCGAACCGCGCGCAGGCAGCGGCTGGCGGCGTCCCCGCGGTTGACGATGGCGATGCGCCGGAAGGACATCGTTCAGCGTTCCTTTGGCAGAATCGGGCCGGCATTGCACTGCGGTGGGGTGCACCTCGGCCCGATGCCTTGACGATTGCCACGCGGTGGGCCAATCGATAGCGGACGTTGGGACGACCGATGGCCGACGATCCGCACACGCAGCCACCCGAGACCATCCCGATCCGCGAGGACGAGGACTTCGATCATGCCACGCTGGCCGCGTACCTGCGCGGCAAGCTCCCCGGTTCGGCACAGCCGCTCGACGTCGCCCAGTTCGGCGGGGGCCATGCCAACCTGACCTACCTGCTGCGCTACGGCGCGCAGGAATACGTCCTGCGGCGGCCGCCGCTCGGACCGGTGGCGGCGACGGCGCACGACATGGGGCGCGAGTACCGTGTGCTGTCGGTTCTCCATCGGGCCTACCCGTTGGCCCCGCGCGCCTTTTTGTTCTGCGAGGACCCGTCGATTGTCGGCGCGCCGTTCTTCGTCATGGAGCGGCGGTGCGGCATCGTGGTGCGGCGCGCGATCCCACCCCAGTTCGGCGGCGGGACGGACCCAGCCGTCAACCGCGCCATCAGCACCGTGCTGATCGACGCGCTCGCCGACCTCCACGACGTCGACTACCGAGCCATCGGCCTGGAGTCGCTCGGCAAGCCGGAGGGCTTTCTGCGCCGCCAGATCGATGGCTGGGCGGGACGCTACGAGCGCTCCAAGACGCGCGAGGTACAGGTGGTCGACGACCTGGTCGCCTGGTTGCACGCGTCCGAGCCCGCGGCCCCGCCGTCGACGCTCCTCCACAACGACTGGCGGCTCGACAACATCATGCTGGATGCGGCGAACCCTGGGCGCGTCGAGGCGGTCTTCGACTGGGACATGTGCACGCTCGGCGACCCGCTCTGCGACCTCGGCACCCTGCTGGCGAGCTGGATGGAGGTCGGCGAGGGCCTGAGCGGGGCGACGGCGGGCACCATGCCGTCGAACGTTCCCGGGTTTCTCACCCGCCGCGAGGCGGTGGAGCGCTACGGCGCGCGGCGGCGCGTCGATGTGAGCGCGGTGCCGTACTACTACGTCTTCGGCCTGTTCAAGATCGGGGTCGTCCTGCAGCAGATCTACCACCGATACCACGTCGGCCAGACCAAGGACGCGCGCTTCGCCCACTTCGACCAGGTCGCGGAGCTGCTGTTCGGCCTGGCACAGAGCCGCAGCGAAACCCTGACGCTCTAGGGCGAGTTGACGTCATCTCTGGCCCGGCGGATCTCCGCGCTCTCCCGGGCCGCGCGCCGCGGTCTGGATCCGCGCGCGCCGAGCTTCACGTCGCGGGCGGCTGATCCCCCGCCGATGGCCGATAGCGGGCGGCCGTCGCCGCGTAGGCCTCGGACCGGCTCTCCGCGTAGAACGCGCGCAACAGCGCCAGGCCCGGTTGGCGCTCGCGGCGCCAGATCGCGCCGATGTAGTCCTGGACGCGCTGGTTGACCGGCACCGCGATGCCGAGCTGGCGCCCGCCGCGCACCACCTCGCCGTTGAGGAAATCCACTGCCGGTTCGCGCCCACGCTCGATGGCGACCAGCATCGACGAGCGCAGGCGGCGGTACTTGGCGCCGACCGCGAGCAACACGGCGTGCTTGGCCAACAGCGACGGCGAGCCGGGGCCGCTGACGTCGGCGGGCGTGAGCGCGATCCAGTTGAGGTCGAGCGTTCCCGACACCTTCTCCAGCTGTACGCCGGCGCCGCGCGCCACCGCCACCGCCTCGGTCATGACTTCCAAGCCGAGGCGGCGCACGAAGCGCTGGCGCAACAGGTCGCCGAGGCGCTCGCCGCCAATCGTGCCCAGTGAGCTGATCGCGCAGTTGATCGCCAGCTTGCTCCACCGCGCACCGCGCAGGTTGTGGGTGACCTCCACCGGCCCGATCGGGTCGAGCAGGGTGCGCAACGCGGCGAAGCGCGCGTCGTCGCCGCCATCCAGCCGGCCGACCACGAAGCCGCCCGCCGAGGTGCGGTCGTACACGCCGGGCTCGGGCATCGAGCCGCCCCAGACGACGATGGCGCCGAGCACCCGCTGCGCCCCGGCGACGTCCTCCACGTAGGACTCGCAGAGGCCGTTCTGGAAGCACACCATCGCGCCGTCCGGGCGCAGGAAGGGCAGCGCGCTGCGCGCGGCGGCGACGACCTGGGGAGGTTGAGTGGCGAGGAAGACGAAATCGAACTCGCCAGGCGCATCGGGCAGCGCGGCGACCGCGCGGCCGGGGACGAACCGGACCGACTGCGGCTCGCGGAGCGTGAAGCCGGTGCGGTTGATCGCGTCGGCAATCGCCGGGTTGTGGGTGACGATCATCGTCTCGACACCGCGCTCGATCAGATTGCACGCGACGATGCCGCCGATGCCGCCGCAGCCCATGACGAGGACACGCGGGGAAGAAGAGGGCTGGCTCATGGGCCCGGGATCATGCCGGGTCGCTTCCCGCCGCGCAAGGTTGGCGACAGGGAGGCGTTGGGTTTGGTTTCCCTACCGACGTTGTGCCAACGGCCTCCTCAACGCAGAGGGCGCAGAGGATCACAGAGGAGCGCAGAGCGGAGGCGCGGAAGTGACCGTACCGGGGGAGTTCACTTCCCCACTATGACGGCGGATCACTAGCCGCTCCGGCCGCTTCCACACCTCCTCTACGATACCTCTGCGGCCTCTGCGACCGCCGCGTTGAAGAGGGTTATTGGTCCGACGCCGGTGGGCGGAGTGTCCCCGCCTTGACAGTCGCCGCGGTGGGCCTGATGTTGTCGGCATGGCGCAGGCAGCCAGTGCCGCTTCCGGCGCGGCCGCGATGGCGGCGCGCAGCGCGGCGATCGCCGCATATGTGCAGCGCGTCAGCCCGCGGCGCCTCGGCCAGTTCATCCGCCGCGTCGAGCTGGCGATCGAATGCGTGCGCGACGTCGTGCGCGGCGACTACCGGCTGCCCTGGAAGACGGTAGGCTCGCTGGTCGCGGCGCTCGCGTACTTCCTGGCGCCCCTCGACGCGATACCCGACTTCATCCCGCTGGTGGGGTTCGTCGACGACGCGGCGGTGCTCGGCCTTGTATTCACCGCCGCGCAAGCCGATCTGCGGCGCTATTGCGAATGGCGCGGGGTCGATCCCGACGCGTACTTCGAGGGCGCGGCGCCGATCAACGGCTGACGGTCGCCACGCGGCCGTCGTGCACCTGCAGCAGGACCAGGTCGGGGCTGAGGCCGCTGGCCCCGGACGCAATCGTCCCAGCCCCCTGATAGTCGGTCACGCCGCGCAGGAACTGCAGCACGGCGCCGCGCGTGCGCGCTCCCTGGGCGATGGCTTCGCGCACCAACATCCCGGCATCGTACGCCTGGGCCTCGATGCCGCTCGGATCGTGCCCGTTCTGGGCCCGGAACCGGGTGACGAAGTCGGCCGTGCTCGGCGTCCCGGAGCCGATGAAGAAGCTGTCGGCGAAGATGGCTCCGTCGATCCCCGACCCGGCCGAGGCGAGCACGTCGGGCTGGTTCCAGCTCTCGGTGCCGAGCAACTGGATCTGCGGGGCCACGCCGCGCGCGGCGGCGGCGATCTTGACCGCGGTGGGCGCGGAGTCGGGGATGAAGATCGCCTGCACGCCATCGGTGCTCGCCCATCCCTTCACCGTGGCAGCCAGCGGCGCCACGCTCGACGGGTCGGGGCGATAGGCGCTCGACTTGACCAGCGCGGCGCCGGCGCGGTTCGCCTCGTCGCGGAAGGTGGTCATGTACGAGCGGCCATAGTCGTTGTCGGGATAGAGCACGCCGAGCTTGGTCAGGCCGAGCGTGTGGACGGTGTGGTCGACCAACGCCACCACCTGCTCCTGCTGGGTCGTGGCGGTCTGCAGCACGTACGCACCCGTGAGCCCTTGATCGTGCGCCAGCAGCAGGGTCGGCATCTGCAGGCGCTCGGCGAGCGGCGCGACCACGCTGGCGGTGTCGCCGCGCGACGGCCCGATGAACGCGACGACGTTGGGGTCGTCGGCGAGCGCGTTCGCGAGCTGGGCGGCGAGCTCCGGCTGGTCGCTGGTGTCGCGCACCATCATCATGCTGGAGAAGCCGGTGAACGCCAGGCGCAGGCCGGTCAGTGCCCGCTGGCCGTAGGCGCGGTCGGGGCCGCTGAGCGGCAGCAGGCAGGCGACCCGGGCGCCGGGATCGAGTGCGTCGCCGGCGTCGATGCTGAGGTTGGGCTGCGGCGGCGTATCGAGCACGATGGCCGGCTGGGCGCCCGCTTCGCCTTCCGGCGCCACGTTCTCGGGCGCCGCGCCCGTGTGGTGGCCGGCCGGCGCGCCGGCCGCTACCGCCCCGCTGGCGGGCAGCGCACCCGGAACCCGCACCGCGAGCATCGCCCGCACGTCGTCGTTGGGGAGCTCGGCCGCGAGCTCGCTGGCCTGCAGTGGCGTCAGCTCGTCGATCGCGTGCTCGATACGCGGGCGCAGGAACTGGCGGTCGCTGTCGTCACCGCGTTGCCAGGCCAGATCCCATTGGCGAATCGCCTCGGGCCGCTTGCCGAGCGCGTAGTCGATGTCGCCGCGCAGGGCGGGGGTCTGCGGCCCAGTTTCGTTGGGAAACTGTTCCTCCAGGTCGCCCAGCGTGTCGAGCGCCGCGCCGTAGTTCTCGAGCCCGTACTGCGCCTGCGCGAGCTCGAAGAACGCCCGCGCTCGGAAGGTTTTCTGGCCGCTGGCAATATAGTCGGAGAAGCCTTGCGCAGCGGTTTCGTATTCGCCCCGCCGCAGCGCGTCTTCGGATTGCGCGATGGTCTGCGTTGGGGACATCGGCAGGTCGGCGTACCGGGTGTAACAGCCGCCGACCAGCGCGCACGCGACGAGGAGTGCCCACAAAGCGGTCTGACGCATCTTCTGCGCTTATCGAGGCATCTCGACCAGTTTGTCAAGGTGGAATGCGGGCGGGCGCAAGCGCCACGTCGTAGACACGCCGCCATCGTGTCGTCGACACGCCGCGTTTGATCAACCGATCGATCCGGCGAATCGGCCCCAACGCCATGGCATGCATCCTGCTGAACGATATGCGCGTCCGGCGCAGGAACGCATCATGGCTGAGCCAAGCACCATGCCGTTT
>Ga0335082_10006188_pt1 | contig 13072 bp, 7 predicted proteins | sample Lox_Sample_41_FD_206718 | JGI IMG/M metagenome (GOLD analysis project Ga0335082, IMG submission 206718) | Soil microbial communities from Loxahatchee National Wildlife Refuge, Florida, United States - Lox_Sample_4.1 | ecosystem: Environmental > Terrestrial > Soil > Wetlands | place: USA: Florida... | reverse complement strand
AGGTCTGGCCCGGTGAGCGCGACTTCATCGGCCCCATCGAGGTGCAGGACTCCGGGCGCGCGCTCTACCTCCTCCTGCAGCTCGACGGGCAGCAGTCGGTGAACGTGATGCTCTTCCCGAAGGTCGCAGGCGACCAGGCGCTCCAGCTCTACGTCAACTACGGCCCGGTCGGGCCCATGCCCGCGATGCCGCAGTTCAGCGACGTCCTGCAATATGGGGTTCAATACCAGCGTGCAGTCCCCGTTCCCCCGGGTATGTACTATGTGGTGATCGACGACACGACGACTGCGCCGGGCGGGCAGCCAGCCCCGTCCGCCGCGCTTCCTTTCGGTGCGGGCGCCCAGGCCGCCGTCGTGAGCTACGCGATCCAGATTGGTGACGCGCCTTGAAGACGGAAGAGCCCAAACGCGAGGACGAGCCGAAGAGCTCCCCCGTGAAGGAGGCGCGCGCGGAAGAGTCGGTCAACGGGGCCGGGGCGAAGGAGCCGTACCGCGAGGGTGCGCGCATCGTGCCCGAGCTCATGCCGGCCCGGCCCTCGCGCGTCCTGCGCCTCGTCTACTGGGGGATCTGGTTCGTCCTGCTCCCCATCGTGCTCGCGTGCATGCTGGTCTGGGCGCTCACGCCGCCTAGCGGCGCCGAGGTGGGCGGGGTGCTCGGGTGGGTCGAGTCGCTCGTGCGCGCGCAGCCGGTCCCCGTCGGCATCGTGCTCTTCACGGTGTTCGAGATCGTGCTCTGGGCGGCGCGCCACCAGCTGCCCCTCTCCAAGCACGCGCACCCGCCGCTGCGGAGCGACCTGGCGCAGCACCTGCGCGGCCCCTTCGAGCGCGCCCGCGCGCTGCTCGACGAGGCCGAGATGATCCTCAACAAGCACGAGAAGGCCGTCGTGCGCGAGCTCACCGCCAAGGAGCGCGAACGTCTGCGCGGCGAGCTCGACTTGCTGCGCGAGGCGATGGAGCGCGTCCCGTTCGACGAGGAGGGCTTCATGGACGCCCTCTCCAAGGCCGACGGCGAGATCGACGTGCGTCTCGGGCGCTGGCGCAAGAGCGAGGTGCGCGAGTACGTGGAGGCGATCGCCATGGCCGTCGCCGTCGCCTTCGCGCTGCGCGCGTTCGTCATCGAGGCGTTCAAGATCCCGAGCGGCTCGATGATCCCGACGCTGATGGTCGGTGACCACATCTTCGTGAACAAGTTCAGCTACGGGCCGGCCATCCCGTACACGCACTCGCGCGTGTGGACCAGCATGCCGCCCAGGCGGGCCGACGTGATGGTGTTCGCGTTTCCCGAGCACCCCGAGCAGGACTTCATCAAGCGCGTCATCGCGTTGCCGGGCGACAAGCTCGAGGCGCGCAACGGACACCCCATCATCAACGGGTGGGAAGTGCCGAGCTGCAAGATCGGGCAGTGGTCGTACAACGACTTCGACTCGCCCATCACGCGCCACGAGGGCGACCTCTACGTCGAGTACCTCGGGGACGACTCGTACCTGACCTTCTACGACCGCGCCTCGGGCGCGTTCCTCGAGAATCAGGGCCCATACCTCGCCAAGCCCGGCGAGGTCTGGGTCATGGGCGACAACCGCAACAACAGCCACGACTCGCGCATGTGGTTCGGCGGGCAGGGCGGGGGCGTGCCCTACGAGAACATCCGTGGGCGTGCGCTCTTCGTCTGGCTGAGCGTGAGCGACAACGGGATCGACTGGTCGCGCGAGGGCGCGCCGGTCATGGGACGGCCGCGGCTGCCGCCCTCGGCGAAGGACCTCGAGCCGCAGCTCGAGAAGTGTCTGAAGGGCCGACCGTCGGTGACGAATCCGCCGCCTCCCCCTGCGGGATAGGCGCGCGCTGCCCCATGTAGGGAGGAGGGAAGCAGCCATGCCTACGTACGTGCTCATGACGAAGCTCAGCCCGACGGCGATGAAGGACCCGCGAGGGCGCAGGCGCGCCGGTCAGGAGTGGAAAGCCAAGGTGGAGAAGCTCGTCCCGGGCATCCGGTGGAAGTCGCACTACGCCCTGCTGGGGCCCTACGACTTCATGGATCTCTACGAGGCACCGGACGACGCTGCGGCGATGCGCGTGTCTCTCCTGTCGCGCGAGCTCGGGGCTGCGTCGGCCGAGAGCTGGCCGGCGGTGGAGTACGAGAGCTTCCTGCCGCTGGCGGAACAGGTGGAGAAGGCATGAGCCGCATGGGCGTCGCCGCGGCGGTCGCGATCGCGACCATCGTGGGGAGCGCCGCGTGCGGCGCGGCCGAGAGGGCCGCCGCCAAGGACCCGATGAAGTGCGAGCGGGACCCCTCGTGCGCGAAGGCGCGCGGGGCGTACCCCGATTGCGCGAGGCAATGCGCCGACGACCCGGCGTGCATGGACCGGTGCCGCCAGGTGCAGGAGGGGACGGACAGCCTGGGGCACCCGCAATAGTTGAAGCGCGACGGCCCGGTGTGCATCAGAATCAGCGGAGCCATCCGCGATGCGTGCCGCCGCCATCTTCTTCGTCGCAGCTTGGGGAGTCGTTTCGCTTGCCGTCGCTTGCTCGTCGAGCAACGAACAGAGCCCCGTGCAGGGCGACGGGGGCAGCCCGGGCGAGGGCGGCGTCCAGCCGCCGCCGCCACACTGGGCGTGCAGCGGGGAGGCGGGCGCGTGCCTGTCGGGTACGGCGACCACCAAGGGCTTCGGGACGCAGCCGCACTACCTCTACGCCGAGCTCTATCGGTTGTTCCCGCTGGGCAGCGCGATGCCCCAGGCGCAGGAGACCGTGGCGACCGACGGAACCTGGGCCTTCGACGACGTGCCGGCGTGGGGGCACTACTACGTCCAGATCGTGGCAGACTTCGGCAAGACTCCCGCGATCGGGAGCCTCGCGGGTCCGCTGACGGTGCCGAGCACGGGCGGACCCGTGGCGGTGACGGTGAAGCCGGTCCAGGCCGTCGCGTCGCAGCACGCCGCGAGCGGCTCGGTCCTCCTCGACTGGGCCTCGGCCCACGTGTTCGACCCGTCCGACGGGTCCGAGGTGCAGAGCAGCGCGGCGACCGTCTCGATCGACGTCGGCGGCACGTCGACGCCGATGCCGTGGACGACGACCGGCAACCAGAGCCTGTACTTCGTCGAGTTCGCATCGCCGCCGGCGGCGCAGGCCTCGTACACGATCACCGCCTCGGGTCAAGTCATCGGGTCGATGCCCGCATCCTGGACGCTGGTGCCCTCTCCGCCGACCTTCGTGCCGACGATCACGTCGCCCGCGAACAACGCCACGGTGAGCGCGAGCCAGCTGACGGTGTCGTGGCCCGCGCAGACCTCGGCGGACTACGTGACCGTCGCGCTCTTCCAGGTCACCGATGGGGGGGTCACCGCGGCGGGCGCGAACCCGCCGCCCGAGCTGCCGCCGGACACGACGACGCAGACGCTCTCGCTGACCGGCCCTGGCTCGTACGTGGTGGACGTCTACTTCGTGACGGCGGCGTGCCCGACGACGGCGGACGGTTGTGTCCTGTCGAGCGCCGTGGCCGCGGCGCAGTTCACTGCGCAGTGAGGCTCGCGCTCACCAGGCGAGGCGGAAGTGCACCGCCTTGGGGCGCGTGAGCGCGTCCAGTCCCAGCGCGCTCAGGCTCACGCCGTGGCCCGAGTCCTTCCACCCCGACCAGGGGAGCGCGGGATCGAGGTAGTCGCACCGATTCATGTAGACGGTGCCGCACTCGAGAGAGTGCGCAAAACGCATCGCGCGCTCGCGGTCCTTCGTCCAGACGCTCGCGGTGAGGCCGAGACGCGAGTCGTTCATCTTCGCCAGGGCCTCGTCGTCCGAGTCGACCGGCATGACGGGCAGGATCGGCCCGAACGACTCTTGCCGGAACAGCTTCATCGAGTGGTTGCAGTCGGCGACGAGTGTCGCCTCGAAGAAGCGCCCGCGCCCGTCCACGGCCGCACGCTTGCCGCCGGCGACGATGCGAGCCCCGCGCGCCCGCGCGTCCTGCACGAGTGCCTCGAGCTCCGGCACGTGATGCGGCTGCGCGATGGGGCCGAGCGTGGTCTCCGCCTTCGTCGGATCACCCATCACGTACGCGTGCACGAGCGGCTCGGCCATCTCGAGGAAGCGCCCGTAGATCGACTTGTGCACGTAGACGCGCTCGACGGCGCAGCAGCTCTGGCCGGCGTTGTACATCGCACCGTCGACGACGTTCTCGACCGTCTTGGCGAGATCGCAGTCGGGCGCCACGTACGCGGGGTCGTTGCCTCCCAGCTCCAGGCACGTGTGCAGGAACCGCTTCGCCCCCGCCTCCACGATGCGGTGCCCGCCGAAGATCGATCCGGTGAAGACGACGTGGTCGACGCGCTCGTCGCCGACGATGCGCTCGCTCGTCGGGTGATCGCAGTCGAGTGATTGCACGAGGTGCGGGGGGCCACCCGCGTCCGCGAAGGCACGGGCGAAGTGCTCCCCGCAGAGGGGCGAGCGCGGGCTGTGCTTCAGAACGACGCTGTTCCCGGCGAGGACGGCTGGCACGACGCAGTTGATCGCAGTGAGCAGCGGGTAGTTCCACGCCGGCAGGTCGAAGACGACGCCGATGGGCTCGCGCACGATGCGCCGCTCGAAGCCGCTGATGGGCGGCAGCACGACGTCGGCGAGCGTCTTCTCGGCAATCGAGATCATGTGGCGGCCGCGCGCCACGCACGTCTTCAGCTCGCCCGTGGCCTGCGCGAGTGGCTTGCCCATCATGCGCGTGATGTCCTGGGCGATCGACTGCGCGTTCTTCTCCATCGCCTCCATCGCGCGCTCGCACACGGCCATGCGCTCTTGGACGCTGCTCGTGCGCCAGGCGCGCGCCGCCTCGCGGGCGCGCTCGAGCGTCGTGCTCACGGTCGCCTCGTCAGCGAACTGCACGCGGCAGGCGGGCTCGCCGGTGTACGGGTTGTCGACCACGAGGATGCGGGATTCGCTGGTCATGGGCGACGGAGCATAACGCGCCGGCCGCGGCGCGCGACGGCGCGACCGCGGCTGGCCCCGACTACAGGGCCGCCGCGCCGTGGAGGTACTTGCCGGTCGCGGTCTTGGCGCGCGACAGCTTGCGCGGCTCGCCCTCGAAGACGACGCGCCCGCCATGCTCGCCCGCCTCGGGCCCGAGCTCCACGACCCAGTCGGCGCAGGCGATCACGTCAGGGTGGTGCTCGATGACGACCAGCGTGTCGCCGCGCTCGACGAGCCGCTCGAGGACGCCGAGCAGGCGCCTCACGTCGGACAGGTGAAGCCCCGTCGTGGGCTCGTCGAGCACGTAGACGGTCGGCTCGTGCGCGGACCCGGCGGTCAGCTCCGCGGCCAGTTTGAGGCGCTGGGCCTCGCCTCCCGAGAGCGTGTTGGACCCCTGGCCGATCTGCACGTAGCCGACGCCCAGGTCGGTGAGGGTCGACAGAGGGCGGCCGATCTTCCGGTGGTTCGCGAAGAGCTGGGCCGCATCCTGGGCGGGCAGGTGGAGCACGTCGCCGATCGAGAGCCCCGCGTAGCGGACCTCGAGCGTCGACGGCTCGAAGCGCGATCCGCCGCACGCCTCGCACGGAGCGATGACGTCGGGCAAGAACGGCATCTCGGCCACGATGATTCCTTGCCCCTCGCACGCCGGGCAGCGGCCACCCGCGCCGCCGCTGTTGAAGGAGAAGCGCGCCGGACCGTAGCCGCGCGTCTTCGCCTCGGGGAGCGACGCGTAGAGCTTGCGCACGTCGTCCCAGACCCCCAGGAAGGTGGCCGGCACGCTGCGGGGCGTCCGGCCGATCGGCGACTGATCCACGGCGAGCGCGCGCTTCACGGCCTTCGTCCCCTTGAGGGAGCCGTACGCCCCCGGCTCGGGGCTGACGAGCTTCAGGGCGCGCCGGAGCGCCGGGTAGAAGACGTGACGCACGAGCGTCGACTTGCCCGAGCCACTCACGCCGGCGACGACGCACATGCGTCCGACCGGGACCCGGAAGGTCACGTCGTGCAGGTTGTTGGCGCGCGCGCCCGAGAGCTCGAGCCATGCGTCGGCCATCGGCCGCTTCGGACGCTCGACACGGGCGCCCTCCTGCAGCGCACGCGCCGTGGGCGACTTCGGGTCGGCCAGCACGACGGACGCCGGTCCTTCGGCCACGACGTGCCCTCCGTGTCGACCACCGCTCGGACCGAGGTCGATCACGTGGTCGGCGGCGCGGATGGTCTCGGCGTCGTGCTCCACGACGAGCACCGTCGAACCCATGTCGGCGAGGGAGCGCAGGTTCGAGAGCAGGCGCTTGGTGTCGCGCGGGTGGAGCCCGATGGTGGGCTCGTCGAGCACGTAGAGCGCGCCCGTGAGCCCGCTGCCGAGCTGCGCGCTGAGGCGCAGCCGCTGCATCTCTCCGCCGGAGAGCGTCGACGCCGGTCGATCGAGCGCGAGATACCCGAGCCCCACTTGCTCCACGAACGCGAGTCTTCTGACGAGCTCCGCGTGCGGTGCCTTGGCGATCGTCGCGTCGTCCCCCGTGAACTCCCAGGCGCGTGCGCGCGCCAGAGCGTTCGCGACGGAAAGGCCCGTCGTCTGCGCGTACGTCTCGCCGTGCAGGCGCACGCCCCGCGGCACTGCGCTCAGGCGCGAGCCTTCGCACGTGGTGCACGTCTCGTACGGCCCCTCGTACTCGAGCGCCTCCGGCCCACCTTCCACGCCGGTGCCCTCGCAGTTCTCGCAGCGACCCTGCTTCGTGTTGAACGAGAACCATCGCGGATCGAGCTCCGGGACGCCGGTGCCGCACGACGGGCAGGCGCGTGCCGTGGACATGATGCGCTCGTGGCCGTTCGCCTTGGCGGACGGTTGTCCGTCCGAGATGCGCAGCGATCCGGCGCCCCAGGCCAGCGCGCGGTCGAAGGTGGCGCGGTCGAGCCCCGAGGGTTTGCCGTAATACACGATCAGGTCGATCGTGTGCTCGCGGGTCTTCGCGAGCTTGGGCGGCGGCTCGATGCCCACGATGGCCCCGTCGACGCGTGCCGCTTTCACGCCCGCGCGCGACGCAGCCGTGAACAGATCCAGGTACGTACCCTTGCGCGCGCGCACGGCGGGCGCATAGACGGTTCTCGTGCCGCCCTCGCGCACCAGCCGCTCGAACAGGGCATCGGCCGTCATGGGCGCGACGACCGTGTCGCACTTGGGGCAGTGCAGCTCGCCGACCTTGGCGTAGAGCAGGCGCAGGTAGTGCGCGACCTCGGTCACGGTGGCGACGGTGGAGTTGGCGCCGCCGCGCGAGGTGCGCTGCTCGAGGGCAATCGAGGGCGGCACCCCCGTCACGGCGTCCACGTCCGGCCGCGGCAGCGTGGGGAGGAACTGCCGCGCGTACGGCGTGAGCGTCTCCATGAAGCGACGCTGGCCCTCGGCGAACACCACGTCGAAGGCGAGCGACGACTTGCCCGAGCCGCTCGGCCCCGTGACCACGCACACCTGGCCGTGCGGGATCGCGCACGACACTTCCTTCAGGTTGTGCTCGCGCGCGTGCGACACGGAGATCGAGAGAGGTTGAACAGGAAGACGGGAAGACGGGAAGGTTTGGGAGGTCGACTTCCCGTCTTCCCGCCTTCCTGTCATCTCCCTCAGTGCGTGTCCCGTGCGTGTGTCGGCGCTTTCGAGCTCCTCGGGTGTCCCCTCGGCGACGACGCGGCCGCCGTGCGGCCCGCCACCGGGTCCGAGGTCGATGACCCAGTCGCACGCGCGAATGACGTCCAGGTCGTGCTCGACGACCACGACGCTCGCGCCCTCGTTCACGAGCTTGTGCAGCGCCGCCACCACGTAGGCCGCGTCCTGCGCGTGCAGACCCGCGCTGGGCTCGTCGACCACGAAGAGGGTGCCCTTCGCCTCTTCCGAGAGCGCGCGTGCCAGCTTGAGCCTCTGCGCCTCGCCGCCCGACAGCGTCGAGAGAGGCTGCCCGAGCGTCAGGTAACCCAGCCCGACCTGCGCCACCGGATCGAGCGCCCGGCGGAGCACGTAGTCCCGGTCGTCGTCCGGATCGAACAGCGCCTGGACCTCGTCGATCGTCATGCCGAGCACGTCGGCGATCGACTTGCCGCGGTGCTTGATCGCTAGCACCTCCGGCTTGAAGCGACGCCCCTGGCACACCGGGCAGAGGAGCTGCACGTCGGCCAGGAACTGCATCTCGACCGTCTCGTATCCCTCGCCAGCGCACTCTTCGCAGCGGCCTGCCGGGACGTTGAAGGAGAAATGCGCCGCCGACAGGCCGCGCCGCAACGACTCGGGCTCCGCGGCGAAACGCGCGCGGATCCGGTCCCAGGCCTTCACGTAGGTCGCGGGATTGCCGCGCGCCGTGCGCCCGAGCGGCGACTGGTCCACGACCACCGCGCGCGCGAGCGCCTCGACGCCGCGCATCGCGTCGTGGGCCCCGGGCTTGTCGACGGTCATGTCGCCGAGCGCCCGTGCCGCGGCCCTGTAGAGGACGTCGTGCGCGAGCGTGGACTTGCCGGAGCCGCTCGGGCCGGTGACCGCGCAGAGGACCCCGAGCGGGATCGAGACGTCGACGTTCTGCAGGTTGTGCGCACGCACCCCGCGCAGCAGGAGCTTCCGCGTCGCCGCGCGAGGCTCGCGCTCGGCGCCGTGAGCGGTCGCCCATGCCTTGCCGGTGGGAAGGTCCAGGCGCTTCGCGAGCGCCTCGGGCGTGCCGTCGAAGAGGATGCGACCGCCGCGTGCACCCGCGCCAGGGCCCATCTCGATCACGCGATCGCTCTCGCGCACGATCGCCGGCTCGTGCTCGACGACCATCACGGTATTGCCCGCGCGCGACAGCTCGCGCATCACGCGAGCCAGGGCGGGCACATCCGTCGCGTGCAGTCCCACGGTGGGCTCGTCGAGGACGAACAGGGTGCCCGTCAGCGCCGCGCCGAGCGCCGTCGTCAGACCCGCGCGCTGCGCCTCGCCACCCGAGAGCGTCCGCGCCTGGCGGTCCAGCGTGATGTACCCGAGCCCCACCGCATCGAGGTAGCCGAGGCGCGACGCGAGCTGCTCCTTCACGCGCTTGCCCTGCGGATCGCGCGCGATCAGCTCCGTCACGCGCCCGAGCGCCTCGCTCACGGTGAGCGCGTGCCACCCGCCCAGATCGAGCCCCGCCACGCGGTAGGCGAGCGCCGTCTCGTTGAGGCGCGACCCTCGGCACGCCTTGCAGACGGCGTACTCGCGGTAGCGCGAGAGCAGCACGCGCACGTGCATCTTGTACGTCCGCGTCTCGAGCCACTCGAACCAGGCGCGCACACCCGGGTACTTCCCGTGGTGCCAGCTTCCTTCGCCGTCGATGATCGCCGCGCGCTGCTTCGCCGATAGCTTCTCCCAGGGGACCTCGAGCGGGATCTTCTCCTTCTTGCAGAACTTCTCGAGGATCCCACGCTCCCACGTCGTGCTCGGCCCACTCCAGGGGCGTACCGCGCCGCCCCGGATCGACTTGCGCGGGTCCGGGATGACCTTGTCCCAGTCGATCGCGATGACGCGCCCGAAGCCGCGGCACGAGTCGCAAGCGCCGAAGGGCGAGTTGTAGGAGAACAGGCCGGGCCGCGGCGGTTCGAAGGACCGCGCGCACTTCGGGCACCTGAGCCCGCGCGCCACCGTCACGTGCGCTCCATCCCCCTCGGCACGCAGCTCGGCGCGCCCCTCACTGCGCGTCCACGCCGCCTCGATGGCCTCTTGCAGCCGGCGACTCTCGCCCTTGCTCACGTTGACGCGGTCGACCACGACCTCCACGCGCACCCCGGGCGCCGTCGCCTCGCTCGGCCGCACCTCGTCGATCTCGCGGACCGCACCCGCCACCACGAGACGGCGGTAGCCGTCGCGCGCGAGGCCCTCGCGAAGGTCGAGGAACTGCTCGGCGTCCTCGACGTTCACCGCGTACGTCACGAGAGCCCGCGTCCCCTCGAGCGTCTGCGCGAGCCGGTCCGCCGCATCGCGCGGCGACGTGTGCCCCGCTTGCACGCCGCAGTCCGGGCAGGTCGGGACCGCTTCTCGCCCGAACAGCGCCGCGAGGTACGGCTCGAGGTCGGCCATGGTCGCCAGGGTCGACCGGCTCGACTTCACCGGCGCCCTGCGGTCGACCGCGACGGTCGCCGCGACCGGCGCCAGCTCGTCCATGGGCGGCCGCTCGAGCCGCTCGAGGAACTGACGCGCGTAGGGGCTGAAGCTCTCGACGAAGCGCCGCTGCCCCTCGGCGTACAGCGTGTCGAGCGCGAGCGACGATTTACCGGCGCCGCTGGGTCCCGTGACGCTGACGAGCTGTCCCGGCGGAAGCTCGAGGTCCAGGCTCCGGAGGTTGTGGGTGCGGGCGCCCCGCAGGCGGATCGGAAGCATCGCCGAGAGCGCCAACATGCCATCGATCCCTGACAGCTGCCCGTCAGGATTCAGCTCTGCCCTGTGCGTCAGGCGCCTGGGAGCTCGATGCGGAAGCACGCGCCCGGGCCGTTCGCCAGCTCGATCGAGCCTCCGTGGGCCGTGGCGATGCGTCGCGCCAGGGCGAGCCCCAGTCCCGTGCCACCCTGCCGCGCCGTGACGAGCGGCTCGAAGACCCGGTCGGCGATTTCGGGGGGCACGCCCGGTCCGTCGTCGCTGACCTCGATGACGACGCGTCCCGCGTCGGCGCGGGCCTGCGTCGCGATGCGCGGTGCCCGAGGCGCCGACGCCTGCACGGCGTTGTCGTAGAGCACGTGGAGGAGTCTCCCCAGGAGACCCGGGTGCGCTCGCACGCGCAGATCCGTAGGATTCACGGCATCCGCCCAGTCCGCCGCGCCGTCGGGCATGTCGGCCCGCGCGCTCACGACGACCTCCGCCAGGAGCACCGGCTCCGAATGCAGGGGCTCGCCCCGGGCGAGGGCCATCAGGTCGTCGACGATGGCGTGCGCAATCCGGGCGTTCCGCTCGATCTTGGACACGTGGGGGACGGTCGCGGCCGCGTCCCCACGTGCCGCCTCCTGTCGGGCAACGTAGGCGCTGGCTGAGATGACCTGGAGGACGTTCCGCAGCTCATGGGCGACCTCGGCCGCGATTTCGCCCACGACGGCGAGGCGTTCCTTGGCCTGCTCGTCGAGGGGGGGACGCGCGGGGGGCTGCGGGGGCGGGTGTGGCGGAGGCGGAGGCAAGATGAAGTTCGAGGCTACAGGTTCACTGCGCTTCCATGAAGCCTGGAGCCCGGAGCCCGGAGCCTGTAAGTTTTGTCCGGAGCATCCCGCCCGCTCCTACATGGCCGCCGTCCAACCCGAAACGAAGATAGCCGTCGGTATTCTGCTCGCCGGCAAGTACAAGGTCACCCGCGAGCTCGGTCGCGGGGGGATGGCGGCCGTCTACGAGGCGGAGAACATCAGCATCGGCAAGCGGGTCGCCGTCAAGGTCCTGGCGGCGGAGCTCTCCAACTCGGCCATCGTCATCGAGCGCTTCTTCCGCGAGGCCAGAGCGGCCGCGAGCGTGAAGAGCCCGTACATCGTCGAGGTCTACGACTCGGGGCGGCTGGAGGACGGGCGGCCCTTCATCGCGATGGAGCTGCTCGAAGGGGAGTCGCTCTACGACCGGATGGCCCGGGTCCGCCTCATCGACACGGCGACGACGACCCGCATCATCAGCCAGGTCGCCAGGGGCCTGATGAAGGCCCACGCGGCCAACATCGTCCATCGCGACCTCAAGCCCGAGAACATCCACCTGTGCAAGGGCGAGGACGGCGAGGAGATCGCCAAGATCCTCGATTTCGGGCTCGCCAAGTTCTACTCGCCGGTGAAGACCGACGAGAAGACCGCGCGGCTCACGCGCGAGGGCGCGGTGTTCGGGACGCCCGCGTACATGTCACCGGAGCAAGTCAAAGGGCAGGGGAGCGTCGACCACCGGGCCGACCTCTGGGCGCTCGGCTGCATGACGTACGAGTGCCTCACCGGACGGCCCGTGTGGAACACCGACCAGGGCGTCGCCATGACCTTCGCCGCCATCGCCGCGGCGCAGCTCCCCGTCCCGAGCAAGATGCGGCCCGATCTGCCGCCGGCCTTCGACGTGTGGTTCAAGAAGGCGCTCGACCGCGACGTGAACAAGCGTTTCCAGACCGCCAAGGAGCTGGCCGACGACCTGGCGCGGGCCCTCGGGGCGCCGCCCATCTCGCTCGTCAACATCGGTTCGTCGCCGAGCCAGATCGAGATGGAGGCGCTCGCGCAGAGCGTCGAGTCCATCGCCGAGCTGCAGGAGAGGCAAGGACCCGCGTCGTCGCGCGGCGGCGTCAGGAAGCAGACGCCCGGCGTCGGCATCCAGCCGGGGGTGTTCCCGGACAAGACGACGAGCGAGCCCATCGATCTGCTGCGCGGGCCGCAGCTGAGCGCGACGGACATGCCGCCGACGGCGGCGCCGGAAGGGCCGCCCCCCTCGACGGCGCGCGCGGGCCGGAGCTTGCTGCGTGTGGGCGTATCGGCCGCGGTCCTCGCGGGCGTCGCCGCGGCCGGATGGTTCGTCTACGCCCGCGTGCTGCACCACGCGGCGCCGGCGCCCGCGATATCGGTGAGCGCGGTCGAGGCGCCCTCGGCAGCGCCCTCGGCGTCCGACTCGGCGGCGCCTGCGACGCCTCCGCCCGAGATGCCCAAGTGGATGTCGACCATCGAGGACGGCCAGCAGCTCCTCGCGTCGGGTGACGCCGACGGGGCCCAGCGCAAGTTCAAGGAGGCGAGCGACGCCGGCGGCGGGGCGATCGCCAAGTCCTTCATGGACCAGGTGAAGGTGGGCGCGGCCACCACCGGGCCGTGCAAGATGACCGCGTTCTCGCACCCGCGCCTCGGCTACGGGGGCAATGTCGGGCGCCCGGCGGTCGCCGTGACCTCCAAGGGCGCGGTCGTGGCGTGGACAGACGACCACGAGTCGTCGGGGCACGACCACGTCTACTCCGTCCTGCTGGACGCGTCGGGTCGCCCGACGTCGCGGGCGCGCGACCTGACGCCCGAGGCCGACTTCGCGCTTCGTCCGGAGTTGCTCACCGTCGACGACCGCGTGCTCCTCCTCTTCTGGGACAAGGGCGGCCGCGAGCCCGGCATCCACGTGCGCTGGCTCGATGCCGACGGGCGCATCGGCGGGATGAGCTCCGTCGTCGCGGCCG
>Ga0335082_10006187_pt1 | contig 13072 bp, 10 predicted proteins | sample Lox_Sample_41_FD_206718 | JGI IMG/M metagenome (GOLD analysis project Ga0335082, IMG submission 206718) | Soil microbial communities from Loxahatchee National Wildlife Refuge, Florida, United States - Lox_Sample_4.1 | ecosystem: Environmental > Terrestrial > Soil > Wetlands | place: USA... | reverse complement strand
AACTACGGGCTGGGGATGTCCTATCAACCCCGTTTCTTCTCCCCGTTAATCTTTTATTCGATGGTCGATCTTGAAATGGAACAGTCCCATGATCTGGATCGCTGGTATCGGGCCGGAGGTGGAGGAACGTTCGGAGCCTTGATCGATCTCACTCACGATTGGCGAATCCAGATCACGGGAGATTATTTGAGTTTTCCGTTGGGCCAGGAATCCCATTATTATAAAGCCTCCGCCGTCCAACGCTACTCAATATCCCAAAACGCCGATATTCGAGCCGGATGGAACGTGATAAACAGCCGGCAGGAGTGGTCGGCAGGAATCAATTATTATTTTTGACGGACAGCAAGGAGCGACCGCCATGAAAAGATTCACCATGCCGGTGTGATAACACGGATCGTGGTGCCTACGCATTTCAAGCGGCGTCTCTGTTTTATAAAAACCCGCAGCGATTTTCTGGGATGGGGAATTAAAATCTCTTTACAAATTTCCGGATCCGCTCCCGGTCCTCCGTCTTCGAGTTGGTGAACCGCCCCTATGCCGGTCCGGATATTCCGGTCCCCGTTGGATTTAGTACAGTCCATCGACCCGGATGCCGCAACGCAACAGAATGATTATGCTATAATTTGATCATGAAACTCTCGGGAGTGACTCGTTTATCGATCACGGCCTTTCTCCTGTCGCTCCTGACGTTCCCTTCGGTCTATTCAGGCTCCGTGCAAGACTCGACGCCCCCCGCGACGGCCCAACTGCTGGCCGGCGCCGCCGCGGAAACCATCACGCCGGTTGACGAGCAAGGACATCTCTGGCAGGAGCCTTATACAGACGACAACGGGAACGGGCGCTACGACGCCCCGGACCCGTTAAATCCATCCGCCGCATCGGACCGCTTTGAAGACACCAACCACAACGGGAAGTGGGACGGACCGTTTCTGGCCGGATTTAAGCACAAAAAATCCTACTACACTGCCACCGGCGTGCATGATCCGCTCTGGACACGAGTCCTGGTCCTTCAATACGGTGACGTGAAATTGGCGCTGGTCGCCCTCGATGTCGTAGGATACCTTTACCCGGAGGTCCAGGCCATCCGGAAGGAAGCCGCGGATCTGGGGTTCCGCCAATTGATCGTGGCCAGCACGCACACGCACGAAGGTCCGGACACCGTCGGCCTCTGGGGGCCCAATCCTTTCACGGACGGAAAAGATCCGCGCCTGATGGAGCACATCCGGCGTCAGACCCTCGCGGCGCTTCGCGAAGCCGACCGCCGGCTCCAACCGGCCCGTCTCACCCTTGCCAAGACAACCCTGCCGGAGGCCTTTGGACAAATCATCGCGGACCTGCGGGATCCAATCGTGATTGACAATCGGCTCATGATCCTAAAGGTGGCTGACCTCCAGGGCCGGACCATCGCCACCGTGATTAACGGCGCCATTCATCCGGAGACCACGGGCGGGACGGGCAGCCTGATCACTTCCGATTTTCCCCACTACGTGCGCGAGGACATCGAGAAGGGGGGTTTTACCCTGCAAGGCCGGAGGGTTGAAGGCATTGGAGGAACCGCCATCTACGTCAACGGCGCGGTCGGGGGCCTCATGTCGACCTTGCGAACAAAGGTCAAAGACGAATCCGGGAATATTTTGCCGCAGCGCTCCTGGGAAAAGATGCAACGCATCGGGGAATTGATCGCCGGAGCCGCCCTCGAATCGCTTCAGAGATCGTCCCCGGTATCGATCCTCGGACTGGATGTTAAGACAAAAACGCTCATGATCCCTCTCGACAACCGCTACCTCCAAACGCTTATCTCAAAGAGCGTGATCCAACGCGAAACGTACACGAACGGCCGGCCGGTTAAGCCACCCGCCGTCGGACAGGATATCCGGACCGAGGTGGATCTCATCACCCTTCTGGGACGGACCGGCACGAAAGACGCCCGGCCCAAACCGATCGAGGCTCCCCTGGCACAGATCATCACGGTGCCGGGCGAACTGTTTCCGGAGATCGCGCTGGGCGGCTACCTGGAGGACACCGCCACCTGCTGGACGGTCACCGAACGTAAAAAATCCATTGACGGCATCGGCAAGGAGCGGACCGCGGCCTCCAACCCCGGTACGCCGAAAGAGCCTGTCCTGCGGGAATCCGTGACGGCCCCGTATTCTTTCTTGTTCGGTCTCGCCAACGATGAACTCGGTTATATCGTCCCGGCCAACGATTTCGTTTTTCCGACCTTCAATCCCGGACCGGTTTTCGGGACCGACCGTTGCGGATCCAAAGACCATTACGAAGAGACGCTTTCGACCAGTTCGAAGATGGCGCCCTTGGTGACCCGGGCCTTAATCGATCTGATCCAGAACAAACCGTAGAAAGCGGGGGGCCGGAGGCGGGGCGCCCCACCTAGCGCAGCCGGGGTCCCTATACCGGGCGGGGTGGCGAGCACGGTTGGGCTGCCGCAGGACAGGACCCGCGTCTGTAACGACTCCTGACTTAAATCTATGATGAAGCGCCGAACAAAATTCCTCCGCTCATCCCTCTACGCGGTGGTCATCGCATCGCTGGGGGGATGTCTCTCGATCGACTACACACCGATTGATCAACAGCCCTTCTTTCACCGGACGGAACAGGCGCTGAACGCGTTGACTCAGAAGGCGCCCGGGGAACATCCGCGTGGCCCCCTCCGGATCGGAACGGCGAAAATCGAAATCACGCCCCCCGTCGGCTTCCCCTTGGCCGCCTACGGCGCCCGGATATCCACCGGCGTCCACGACCCCATCATGGCCCGTGCGCTCGCGATTTCCGACGGCCGCGAGACGGTCGTTCTGGTAAGCGTGGAGCTTCTCGCGGTCACGGAAGATTTTTTTAACTCCGTTTCTCAGAAAATACACGCCGTGATACCGCTCCCGGAGGACCATTTGCTGATCGCCGCCACGCATACCCATTCCGGACCCGGAAGTCTCGGGAAACGTTTCTGGGAAAGTCTGGCGGCGGGGCCATACAACGACGGGCTCTTTGAAATGACGACGACCCGCGCGGCGCAGGCCGCGATCCAGGCGTATCGGCGTCTTCAAGCGGCCGACGTGGCCTACGGCCGCGTCGATGCGGGAGACCGGATCGCAAATCGCATGATCAAGGGAGGCCCCACCGATCCGGACCTGATCTTCCTCGTATTCAAAACGCCGGAAGGCCGACCCCTGGCCTATCTGGTCAACTTTTCGGCGCATCCGACCGTGTTGCGCAGCGAAATCCGACTGAAGTCGAGCGATTTTCCGGGAGTGCTAAGCCGCGTCCTTGAAGAACGGGCGAAACAGGAAGATCCGGAGATTGTCGCCCTTTATACCTCCGGGGCCGTGGCGGATCAACGGCCGCATCCTCCCGATGGAAAGGGCGTGTTCGAGCGCGCCGAAGGGATGGGACGGGATCTGGCCGGACGGATCTTGAGGGCCAGCACCGGTCGACCGTCCCAAGATCGGGTCCAAATTACCAGTCGAATGATCTGGATGGAACTCCCGCCTCCACAAAATTATTCTTTATGATAGAATTACGGTAAGGAATGCATGAGCACGATCCGAAATCCCCTATGTGGTTTGAAAACGCGTTTAAGATGAATCCGTTTACCGACAGCATTTTTTACACCCTAAGCTAACGGGAAATTCGCATGGTACGGAAAAAAAGACATTTCATTGCGCTATTTCTGGCGGTCGGAGGATTGTTCGGGTGCGCGGAGAAGTACATCACATCCACGGAACCGGCGCGGATTGAGAAAGAGAGCGTTGGCGCGCATTGGGAGGCGGGCGTCGCGATCAAAGACATAACACCGCAAAAGGCGGTGTATCTTGCCGGTTTTCAAAGCGGCCGAGTAAGCAAAGGCGTGCATGACCCCTTATCCGCGAGATGTTTCGTGCTTTCCAACGGAAAAACGCGCGTGGGCATCGTGAGCATGGATCTCATCGGGATGCTCGGACCCGACATAGTCGCCATCAAGAGAGGGGTGCCCGCACTTGCACCGGAGCATATCATCGTGAGTTTCACTCATACTCACAGCGGGCCGGACACCACTGGTTTGTGGGGCTTCGGGCCCTTAAGCGGGAGAGACGGGCCTTACATGCGAGAGACGATTGACGCCGCGGCGGCGTGTTTGAACGATGCGATGCGTGATATGCAAGATATCACATTGCACTTTGGATCTACGACGGTTCAATATTCCAGATTTAAACACGATCTCACCATACCCGATCCCGCGTTCACGGTCATGCGCGCCACGAGGATCCGGGATGGAAAAGAAGAGGCGCTTTTCACTCTCGTCAACTATGCCGTGCATCCCACAATCATGCGAACAAACTTTATCACCGCCGATTTTGTCGGCTCGTTCTACGAGCACGTGCGGGAACTCGGCGGCGGGATGGGCATCTTCATGAACGGGACCCAAGGGCATGTGGGTCCGGCCATCAAGCGCAATGGCGAGGACGATTGGCCGGCCGCGGACCGTTTCGGGCGGATGATCGGCGATACGGCCATGGAATTACACACCGTGCCGTCGGCTGATTATGCGATTACCGTGCGGGATGATGTCCTGAGGGTGCCGCTGGCAAATCCTTGGTTCAAAATCGCGGCGTTCTTCAACAAGGTGCCCGATCCACGCAACGGCGACGATCATACGATTCCGCTTGAGCTCAGCTATGTCAAAATGGGAGAACTGACGCTCCTGACCATTCCAGGAGAGGCGTTTCCCAACATCGGCAAGGACCTGCGGCGCGATATACACGCTCCCTTTGAAATGCTCTGCGGCCTTTGCAACGGGGCGTACGGGTACATCATGTATCCGTCGGATTACGAAAACAAAAATTACTCTTATTGGAGAGGGGTGTCCCTCGGCCCGATCGGAGACGCCGTGTACCGTTCATTGGTCCTTCTGGGAAACAACTGACGCACAACAGGGAGATGACAGAGTTTCTTAATTAAGATATACTAACCTCCGGTATCATTCCCATCCATTCCTGAGGCCGGATGAAGGAGATTCTTGCGGGGATCCTGCTCTGCATCGGTCTGAGCGCCTGCGCGGGGCCATTAAGCCAGTTTAATTTTACCGCGGTCGAGTTGCAACGTTCGCCGGACTTCTCGCACCATAATCTTGAGGAAGGCAAGGTCGCCATCCTGTCCGCGGTCGCCGTGGATATTTTCCACGAGTACCGCCGTGTCCTTGGCGATTCCTTTTCCAAGGCCCTGCGCGAAACCTATCCCCAAATACCCCAGACCCCTCCCCAGGAAACCTTGAGCCTTCTGAACAACGACGATCTCGCGGATGAGTACGCTGAAATGGTTCGAACCTATGAAATTTCCGGAATCCTTCGAAAAACGAGCCAGCAAAAAATCGGACGGGCCCTGGACGTCCGCTATCTGATTCAGGTAAGCCTGCTTCAATTCTCCCAGGACACGGCGACGCGCTTTTCTTTCCTCGGCATCCGCTTCCTTCAAACCCGGTCCTCCTCCCTTCGCGTATTTGCCCAGATTTGGGATGTGTCCTCGGGAGCGATCGTCTGGGAAGGGTCCTCTTCGGCCACGGTCGCCGGCGAGGATGTCCGCGAGAAACCGATCCCGTTTGAAGAGGTCGCCAAACGGGCCTGGGAGGAATTGCTCAAAAAGCTGCCCTGACGCCGAAACCCGCCCCTTTTTTTATCTCTTCCCCCCTCAAATGGAGTCATGACACAGGTCCCCAATCAAGATATAATTTACTAAAACCCTGAATGTTGAAAAATTTCTCAACGGCACCCGGCGGGAATCCGCATGACCATGAATCTGAAATCGATGTCCATCCTCCATCGTCTCATCCTCATCCCATTTCTCCTCGGCCTGTCCCTCGACCTGGCCGGCTGTGTATATTACGGTCCGCAGAACGTCCGTCGCGAATCGCCGCCCATCCCTTCGATTGATCCGGATTATTTTCATACCGACCCTTCCCCCGCGCCCCCGCGAATCCTCTCCCGCGAGGTTCACGACGGCTACACGATAGAAAAACTTCAATTCCAACACCACGTAGCCTTCCTGTATGTCCCCGATCAAATTCAAACCGCCCCCGTCATCATCATCCATCCGATCACGCAGGGAGATTACTTCACGGAACGGATGGCCCTTTATTTCACCCGGGCGGGTTTCATCAGCCTTCGATTCAAAAGTCATGGCCACCTGATGCTGGCCAAAAACAGCGGCGACCCGCTGACCCGCTTTGAATCCCTGCTGAAGGACGATGTGATGGATGTGATGGAAGGGGTCGACTGGCTCGACGGACAACCCTTCGTGGACCGCCAGCGCATCGGCATCATCGGGGTCAGCATGGGGGCGATCATCAGCAGCGTCGCGGTCGGGGCGGATCCGAGGATCCGGGCCGGGGTCTTTATTCTGGGGGGCGGGGACCTGGCCGGCATACTCCTGTCGTCTTCGGAACCCACGGTTGTTTCCCTCCGCAACCAATTCAAAAAGGAGGAAAACTTTTCACCCGATGAACTTCGGGCCGAGGTCGAACGCCGGCTTCGAAACGTGGATCCGCTGACTTATGCCAGCCGGCTCGATCCAAAACGAACCCTGATGATCGAAGGTTATTTTGATCACGTGATCAAACGACGGTACGCTATGGCCCTCTGGAAAGCCGCCGGAAAGCCTTCCATGGTCATGCTTCCCACCGGACATTATTCCGCCGCTCTTTTTTTCGATTACGCCCAGCACCTGGCCCTGATCCATTTCCAGAAGGTGTTCGGTCAGAAGAATAAATAATTAACGGCAAGACATCTTCTCGGGGGGCGCCGGAAACATCAGTTCGGCGGGGTCAGGAGAGCGTCCACCGACCGTTCCAGTTCCCGGTCGTCCCAGCTGTTCACGATCTCGTCCACCATCTTCCGGCTCAGCGAAACCTCCACCCCGTGGTTGGACGGAAATGGCTCCTCCTCGATCACCTGTTTCATGAGATCGTCGAACCGGGTCCGTTGAAGATCGGAAAGCCATCCGGTTTGCGCAAGCCCGTCTTCCCATCGAGCCCGCTCCGGGCTCTTCACCATCCGATGGAACTGCAAGGCTTCCTGGGCGTCCCGCCAAAAGAGGGGATGGCCGCGGGCGATGATGCGAAATTGGGTCCTCAGCCCTTCGAGTTGACCGGGGGTGGGCGAGCCCCGCCTTTTCAGAATGGCCCAGAGCTCCTCCCTCGCCGGACGGACGCTTTCCTCCGGGTCTTCGGCCACCGAGAGTACCAGTTCCGTGATCTTTTGCCGCTCCTCCGGTGCCAGAGACACCGTCCCGCTACCTCCGGAAGCGCAACCCAGGAAGAGGGACAGACTAAACCCGAGGAAGACCGAGAGGATCTTGGACCATTCCGGTGCTTCTAGCTTGGCCACGTGACGATCGCTTCCCCCCGCGGTTCTCTTAGGGCGGCTTGGGACGAACCCGTTTCAACCACCAAGAAAGGAGTTTCGGAATACGGCCCGCAAAGAATTTATCGGCATAATACTGGTCGCTCGCCCGTTTATTGGCCTGGGCCTGGGTCGGATAGACATGGATCATTCCCGAGATATCGGCCACCCTTCCCCTTTTCTTAAGCGCCAGGGCATATTCATGGATCAGATCCCCGGCATGGGCGCTTAAGATCGTGCCGCCGATGATCCGGCCGTTCGGGCGGGTGAGCAGTTTTACGGTTCCCTGCGTCTCCCCGTCGATGATGTGCCGGTCGTTGTCGGCCACCGCGAACCGCCAGACCCGGTAACCCCCTTCGCCGAATTGTTGCCGGGCCTGTTCCTCGGTCAGGCCGACCTGGGCCAGCTCGGGATCGGTAAAGGTGCACCAGGGAACCACGGAATAATCGGCCTTCCGCCTCAGGAGAGGAACCAGCGCATTGGTAACGACCAGCCCGGCCTGGTACTCGGCCGTATGCGTAAACGGAAAGCCGCCCGTCACATCGCCGCAGGCGAAGATCCTCGGATTGGTCGTCCGCATGGTTCGGTCCACCTTGATTCCACTTTGATCGAACGCAACCCCCGCCTCGTCCAGCCCGAGCCCATCCACCCGCGGACGTTTTCCCGCCGCCACGAGCATCGCGTCCGCCTCGACCGGAAAGGATTGACCGTCGCGAACACAATGGAGACGGATCCGGTCGCCTTGCCGCTCGACCCGTTCGGCCCTCGTATTCAGCTCGATCCGCAGGCCCTCCTTTACAAGGATCTCGTGAAGCCGGCCGGCCGTTTCCCGATCATCCCTGTTGAGAATGCGACCGAGCGTCTCAACGACCGTGACACGGCTTCCCAGCCGATGAAAGGTCTGCCCCATCTCGCATCCGACGGGGCCCCCGCCCACCACCAGGAGATGTTCCGGTTGCCGGGACTGTTCGAAGAAGTTCTGGTGTGTCATGTAAGGGACGCGGTCGAGCCCCTCGATCGGAGGGAGGAGCGGATCGGCGCCGACCGCGATGCAGAACCGTCTCGACTTGAGTACGCGGCCGTTGACCTCCAGCCGGTCGTGGCCGGCGAACACGGCCCGGCCTTGAATCACTTCCACACCCATCTTTCGAAAACGGTCCGGATCATCGTGAGGTTGGATCGTCAAAATCACGTCCCGCATATGCTGCATCACCCGGGCGAAGTCGACCGGAAGCGTCTGGTCCCGGAACCCGTAGGAGCCGGCATGCTCCGTCAGGTGCTTGATCTTGGCCGAGCGGATCAAGGCCTTGCTGGGGACGCAGCCCGTCCAGAGGCATTCCCCGCCGAGACGTTCCCGCTCGATGAGGGCCACCTTGGCGCCCAGGCGCACCGCGCCGCTTGCCGTCACCAACCCTCCCGCGCCACCCCCGATCACGACCAGGTCAAAGATTTCCACCGACGCACCCGTCCGATCTATCTTTTTTCTCTTTTTCCGCGGACGCGCTTTTTCCGTCCCCCGGAAAATTCTTCCGCCAGGCTCACGGCCTCCGGACTGCCGATGATCAGCGGAACTCTCTGGTGAAGGTCGACGGGACGGACTTCCATGATTCGTTCCCGGCCGCTAATGGCCCGTCCGCCGGCCTGCTCGACGACGAAGGCGAGCGGGGCCGCTTCGTAGAGCAGGCGAAGCTTTCCCCGCGGATTCCTGGCATCGGCGGGGTATAGGAAAATGCCGCCGTGGAGAAGTGTTCGATGGAAATCGGCCACCAGCGAACCCACGTAGCGGGATGAGTAAGGCCGGCCGGTGGCGGGATCCTTCTCCTTTAAATAGTCGACGAAGGCGCGGATATGGGGCTCCCAGACCGGATAATTGGCTTCATTGATGCTGTAGGTCTTCCCCCGGGACGGGATGCGGATGTTCTCGTGCGAGAGGAGAAACTCGCCGATGGAAGGATCGAGCGTGAAACCGTGCACGCCGTTCCCCGCGGTATAGACCAGGAGAGTGCTGGGGCCGTACATCACATATCCGGCCGCAACCTGGTCCGAGCCGAGTTGAAACCATTCCTCCTCGGTCCGGTGCCGATCCCCGCCCAGCCTGTGATGGATCGAGAAGATCGTCCCGATCGTCCCGTTCACGTCGATATTGGACGAACCGTCAAGCGGATCAAAAAAAAGCGTGTACTTCGAACGGGAGCAGTTCTCCGAAAGGTGCCTGGGCTTTTCCATTTCCTCCGAGACCAGTGTGCAGACCAGTCGGCTGTGTCCGAAAACGTTGATGAAGGTTTGATTGGCGTATTCGTCCAGCCTTTTGACCTCTTCCCCGTGTACATTGACTTGACCGGTCACGCCCAGAATATCCACCAGCCCGGCGCGACTTACCGCCCGGGCGATGATCTTGGCCGCGAGGCCGATCTGGTCGAGCAGAATTGACAGCTCGCCCGTCGCGGAGGGGTGAGCCCGTTGCTCCAGCAGAATGTGACGCGTGAGCGTGATCCCTTTTGTGTTCATCGGCTCCTCTTTCATCATGCCCATGACCGGAATAGGGTTTTAGTTTACACCATTTCATCGTGACTGTCATCCGGCCGCTGCAGACGATTATTGGAAGGCCGCCGGGACGGCCTTCCAATCCGTAACCTTCTTCGCCCCTGCCGGCCCGTCGTCCTCCTCATCCTCCTCCGCCATAAGGACCGCCTTGATCTTCAGTCGTATGAGCGCCTCGGCCTCCGCCACGGAACGGGTGATTCCGGCCGAAATCTTCCTCCATCCCGCGTCCCGTACTTCCTGAAGCCGTTCGACAAAGCGCTCCATACGGCGTTCCGCATCGTCCGGCATCGGCCAGGCCGCAAGAGGCGCCGGTGGAAAACCTTGGTGAGTCAGCCAATCTTTTGCCTCCGTGATCAGCGCCTCGTCTCCGGTCTCGACATATAAAAGCTGATACGGTTTGGAAAGTCGGGAAAGAACCTTGACCGCCTCCGGCATCGCGTCCGAAGGGGGAGTCGGGCTAAATGGCGCGGGTGAGGGCTCGCCGGGGATTCGGACGGAGGAGACGGCCACGAGTAAAATCGGGGTCGAGGCATTACGGCAAGCAATCGATAGCTCAACCGGCCCGGCTTCATACCTCGGGTTTTCTACAAGACGGACCGTGACGGTATACAGCCCCGGCTTGGAAGGGACAAAGCTTTTGACGGCCATTCCATCGCCCCCCGAGAGGGTCTGCCCCAGGGAGCGGTCTTTCAGAAGAAACTCGATCCGTTCGCCGCTCACGGGCCGGTTCACCAATCCCAATCCGCCCGTCACCAAGCGGACGGCCATCCGGACCGGTTGCTTCGGCTGGGCGAGTTGATCGAAGGGAATGATCGAGGCGGATGATCGGGCCGAAACCAGATTTACAGAGAATAAAACGAGAAAAAAACCGATAGGAACCGGGAGGATCCGAGCCATCTTGAAAGGACTCCGGCCTTCCGGCCGGCGCTTCAATACCGAACCGGTCTGCATGGTTCCGCATTCACCCGAATCGGTAAATCTCCCACCTCCACCCTTATTGAATCGTCCCCGTCACGGCAATGGAGACCGGGGTTGTACCAGCCGTAACCGGAGAGCCGACCCCCGTCAACCCGCCCGACGTTTGATTGATCTTGAAGGTTGAAATGCTGCCCGAGGTGTTCGACACATACACAAAATGACCGGACGGATCCACGGTGACCGCGGTCAGGCTTGCGCCGACCGGGACCGGCGAGCCGACCGCCGTCAACCCGCCGCTCGTTTGATTGATCTTATAGACTGAGATATTGAACCCAAACTCATTGGCCACATAGACAAAACGACCGGAGGGATCCACGGCGATTCCGATCGGAAATGTACCGGCATTAACGAGCGCGCCGCCACTCAACGCGCCCGTCGTTTGATTAATCGTGTAGGCCGATACGTTGCTTGAACCCTGATTCGCCACATAGACGAATCGACCGGTGGGATCCACGGCAACGGCCCTCGGGGTTGTGCCGGCATTAAACTGTGAAACGCTGCTCAAAGCACCCGTCGCTTGATTAATCGTGTAGGCCGAGACATTGTTCGAGGTGTTCGCTACATAGGCAAACCGGCCTGTAGGGTCCACGGCGACTCCGGTGGGGCTTGTGCCGGCCGAAACTGTCGAGGGGGACCCCAAAGCACCGGTTGTTTGATTGATGGCAAATCCTGAGATACTGTTCAAACTGTTCGTTACGTATAAAAACCGGCTGGTGGGTTCCACGGCAATAGCAGTTTCGATAGCGCCGGACGCGGCCGTAAACGGCGAATTGCTGAGCTCCGTCAACATACCATTGGTTGGATTACTCGTGTAGGCCGAGACACTGCTAAGACTGTTAGCCACATAGGCAAACTGCCCTGTCGGATCCACGGTGACCGCGTTAGGGTTCGTGCCGGCATTAAAAAGTGAGCCGCCACTCAACACGCCGGTCGTCGGATTAATCGTATAGGCCGAGACGTTGCTCGAGCCCCAATTCGCCACATAGGCAAACGTCGGTGTGTACACGACCGGGTTGGTGCCCGTGGTGATGGCCATCGCGTTGGCCCCGCGGCATGCGACTGTACCGAGCGAGGTGAGCGCGCCGCTGGAGCCGATACTGTAACTCAGGATGTTATGCGCTCCGTTGATCCCCACGTAAACAAATTGGCCCGAGGAGTCCACGGTGATTGCGTTGGGGTTCGTTCCGGTCTTAAACGGCGAGCCGTTGATCTTGGCCAAGGCCCCGGTCGTTTGGTCGATGGTGTAGGCCGAAATGTCATTCGAGCCCTGATTCGACACGTAAGCAAACTTCCCGGTGGGATCCACCGTCACGGTAACAGGGTTCGTGCCGGCCCCAAACGGCGAGTTGAGGTCCTCGGTTAGTTCGCCGGTCGTTTGATCGATGGTGTAGGCCGAGACGTTTTTCCCACCTTCATTGGCCACATAGGCAAATTTTCCCGAGGGATCGATAGTGACAGAGACGGGATTCGTGCCCGCCAGAAAATTCATGCCGTTGCACCCGGCTCCCCCGCCGCAGTCGATCTGCGTTAGCGCCCCTGTGTTCACGTCGATTGTATAGGCCGAGACGTCGCCGCTGGCATTGTTCGCCACGTAGGCAAACTGACCCGAAGGATCTACGGTCACGGAGGCGGGATTCGTGTTTGCCAAAAAATTCTTGGTTTTGCACCCGGGTCCCCCGCCGCAGTCGATCTGCATGAGCGCCCCCGTGCTTGGGTTGATCGTATAAGCCGAGACGTCGTCGCTGCCATTGTTGGCCACGTAGGCGAACTTCCCGGTGGGATCCACCGTCACGGAAACAGGGTCTGTTCCGGCCCCGAACGGCGAGTTGAGGTCTTCCGTCAACGCCCCGGTCGAAAGATCGACGGCATAGGCCGAAACATCGTTAGAGGATCCATTCGCCACGTAGACAAATTTACCGGCCGGATCGACGGCGACCGACTGCGGAAGCGATCCGGTCGCCGTATACCCACGGTGGCGCAGTTGACCCGTGGCGGCGTCTACCGTGAAGATGGATAGGGTGCTATCGGAGGCACTCGCCACATAGGCAAAGCGGGCCGGAGGGCCCTGGGGGCCGCGCCCGCCACCGCCTCCTCCGCCACCCCCGCCACCCCCGCCACCGCCGCCACCGCCGCCGCCACCGCCGCCGATGCTACTACCGCCGCAT
>Ga0335082_10006184_pt1 | contig 13076 bp, 6 predicted proteins | sample Lox_Sample_41_FD_206718 | JGI IMG/M metagenome (GOLD analysis project Ga0335082, IMG submission 206718) | Soil microbial communities from Loxahatchee National Wildlife Refuge, Florida, United States - Lox_Sample_4.1 | ecosystem: Environmental > Terrestrial > Soil > Wetlands | place: USA: Florida... | reverse complement strand
CCCGGTGGTGTGGAATGGTGCGGTTTACTTTGGAAGCGGCGACGGAAACGTGTATTCGCTCAATGCTGTGTCCGGCATATTGAACTGGAAATTTAAGACCGGGGACATTGTGCATGCTTCTCCAGCGATCGCGGACGGAACGCTGTTTGTCGGTAGCTGGGACAGTTACTTCTACGCGATCGATGCGGCGTCGGGGCAAGAGAAGTGGAAGTTTAAGACGGGCGAAGATCACGAGATTTACAACCAGGTCGGAATTCAGTCGTCGGCCGCCGTCGTCGATGGCGTGGTGTATTTCGGATGCCGCGACGCTCACCTGTATGCGCTCGATGCCGGCACCGGGGAGAAGAAATGGGCTTTCTCGCTGAACGGCTCGTGGGTGGTCGGATCTCCAGCGGTTCGGGACGGGAAGGTCTATTTCCCGACCTCAGACTCGAGCCTGCTCTATGCGCTGGATGCCAAGTCCGGTCAAGTGCTGAAATCGCAGGCGTTCAATAAGTGGTATCTGTTTTCGTCGCCTGCTATTGCGGGAGACATGATCTATTTTGGGTCCACCCAGGGTAAGGTCATGGGGGTCGAGGCAGCTGGCCTAAAGCCTGCCTGGACCTTTGAGACCGACGGTTTCAAGCAACGCGGTGCTGCCTTTACAAAAGCGGATGGGACTCCCGACGACAATGCCTTCTTCCGGTCGGATTTCTACGATGACATTGTTGTGGGAGTGGCGCGCCGAATGGAGATCGGTGCAGTGCTGTCTTCCCCGGTGGTCGTTGGGAGAATTTTGTATGTCGGAAGCGCCGATGGGAACCTCTATGCGCTGATGTAAGTCTCTTGCCACTAACTAGTTAGTCGCATCTCGCGACTTTTACAAAGATTTACAAAACTAGACGGAACTTTCTCGAAACCCAGTGTTTAATTTCCCTACATACTCCTGAAAACAACAGGGTGAGTAAGGAGAAACGGTAGCCCACCGGACGCTGACCCGAGCACGCCCCAAGCAAGCTTCCGGTGGGTTTTTTGCTTTAGCTATTAGCTTCTCGCTATTAGCTTCTAGTCGGGCAAGCCACAACCTTGTAGCCTTGGAGTAGGTCCAGGAGTTCCGTGGTACGCAACGTCTATTGGACTGTGGGGCTGCGCTCGCCTACGTAGGCCTCCACGATCTTCTTCCATTTGCCTTGCGCTTTGAGGATGAATTCCACCGCGTCGCGGAGGGCGCCTTCGCCTCCCGCATGGGGAGTGATGTAGTGCGCTTCCTTCTTGACCTCGGCGCGGGCATTCTTGACGGCGATGGATAGGCCTCCGGCGCGCATGGCCGGGAGGTCGATAACGTCGTCGCCGACAAAGGCGGCTTCGTCGAGTGAGACACCCGCTTCCTTTACGATCTCTTCAAAGGCCGTGCGTTTGTCCTGGATGCCTTGGCGGACGAATTCGAGCTTCAGATCGCGTGCGCGCAGCGCAACGGTTTCGGAGATGCGTTTGGTGATGAGTCCGGTCCTGATCCCGGCCAGCCGAGCGAGAGAAATCGAGGTGCCATCATGGGCATGAAAGCCCTTGGCTTCAATCAGGGACTGGCTATGCAAGCCGAATCCGCCTTGGCCGCCGTGTTTCGCTGACTGTTCGAGAACGCTCTGCTGCGTGCCCGCGGGTGCGGGGAAGATGAAGAGTTTGCCGTCGGTAAGGACGCCGTCGACGTCGAAAAGAAGAAGTTTGATCTTGCGGGCTCGGGCCTGAGCGGAGATTTTCTTGGGCATCGGGTGAAATTCTAGCAGCCTCGCAACGAACGCGCGGGATCCCTTGCACGACGGGGAATGCGCGGAAGGTCATTGTCTGTTTGATGCTGACCTTCCGTGATGCGGTGTGCGAAGGCACGGGGCGTATGCTTAAGCAATTGAAGTTGCTGGTTTCCACGCCATATGGAATGCCCGCATTGCCATGTTCAAGTCAGTTCGCACGCGAAGCAGTGTAAGCGCTGCGGTGGCGTGATTCCGTCGAGTCAGCACCTGTTGGATGAGTTGGGCTTCACCGAGTCCGAGCCTGCAGCCGTTCCTGTACCCGCCCCCTCGGCACCCGCCCGTGCAAAACAATACCGTTTCGCCCGGCTCGGCGACCGTCTGGTCGCATTCCTGTTGGACACGGTTTTTCTCTTCGGCCTGTTCGCTGTCGTGGATGCCTGGGCCTTGACGCGGTGGAGCACGTCGGAGGGAACCGAATTGCAGCTCACGGCGGCCGCTCTTCTCGTGGCTCTGATTCTGAACTCCACCATACTTTTTCTCTATGGATGGCTGCTGGAAGCGTCTTGCGGAGCCACGCTGGGCAAGGCGCTGGTGGGCATCCGCATCGTGAAAACTACGAACTGCGGATCCTTGTCGGCCAGCGCCATACGAAATGCGTTACGGATCATTGATGGTCTGGGCTTCTATCTAGTGGGTGCGACGGTGGCTTGCTGTTCCTCGGTTCGCCAGCGGATCGGTGATATATGCGCCCACACAGCAGTCGTTGAGGAAAGGTTCGGCATCGGAATCCGAGTCACCGCGCTGATCCTATGGATGGCGACGTTGGGTGGTGCGGGATGGGCCGTGCCACGGATCTGTTCCGCGAATACACCAGTACATCCAATGTATCTGAGCCAGATCGCCGTCCGAGTCGGCAGGACTCCAAGTTCGGCTTACCTCAGCGTTGCCGGCTTCACCGTGGATATTCACTCGACGGCACAATGACTCCTGCGCTCTGGCTTATTTCCTCGCCGCCGCTTCCAGGTCGGTGGCAGCCTTTTCAATTCCGGCGGAGATCTTTTCGATAACCTCGGCGACCATGGGAATCTGGGCGTCGGCTTCCTTCCACTTTTTTTCGTCCATGTATTCACGCACCGCAGCGACGGGCTTGGCGCCGTATCCGGTATAGGCGCCGGGAGCGTAAATCTGGTTCTTGAACCAGGGACGCTCGGGTAGTCCTCGTTCGTTGAGGAACAGGCGTGAAACCCCGAGCAGATCGGCATTCACGGCGTCGAGCGCCTGCGGGGAAATCGTGGCAGCGTTGGCCTTGAATTGATTCAGGGCCCTGGTGTAATGCTCAGCGCTCTTCTTGAGCTGCTCGAGCGAATTCTTCATTGGAGCAAAATTCATATAGGGAGGCACGAGTTCGACCGGAGGCGGAAGCATGGTTTTGTGGGGGTCGGCGATGGCGTTGAAGACGCCCTCCTGCAGTTCGAGATTGCGTTCGGTAAATTCGTCCTGCTTGTCTTTGAGAAGTTTTTCGAGATCGGATTCGTACTTCGAAATCGCTTCAGCCTGTGGGGAGTAATCGTAGGGCAGCAGGTCGGAACTGGCGAAGCGCATCACAGCCGTGCCGGCAGCCTGCGCGAGGGCGCGCTCGTAGACGAAATCCTGGTCGGCAAAGTGCGAATACCAGTAGAAATCATCATAGATGGAATGGTACTGATCACCTTCATCCTCGCCGCCGAAGCCAATGTCGAGGGAGGGAATTCCAGCGTAGTCCTGAAAGGCAGTGTAGTCGGAGCCGTCGCCTAAGGCGTCGACTTTGAGGTCGCTGCGCTTGCGGACCTGAGCGCGTTCGTCGGCGTCCTTTGCGTGCGAGATGGCGCGGAGGTGGGCGCGTTCGAACACGGAAATGTTCTTTTCCGGGTCATTGATATCGCGAGCAACGGTGCTGATGAAGTTTTGCAAGTCCTGTGTGCCGCCTGCAAAAAAGAAGCCACGCTCGTTACCGTCACTATTGAGATACAGCACTGCGTGTTTTTGCAGGTCTGCAACATGGGTCTCGACCCATTCCACCGAGCCGAGTAATCCGGGCTCTTCGCCGTCCCACGCGCAGTAGAGGATGGTTCGCTTGGGGGTCCATCCTTGCTTGTGCAATTCGCCGAGCATGCGAGCTTCTTCCAATTCGGGCGCCATGCCTGAGATGGGATCTTCGGCGCCGTTGACCCAAGCATCGTGATGATTCCCGCGAATCACCCACTGGTCGGGCGCGGAGCCGGGAAGCGTCGCGATTACATCGTAGAGAGGTTTGATGTCCCAATTGGAAGTGACTTTGAGGTGAACCTTGGCCGGTCCGGGCCCGACGTGATACGTGATGGGGAGGCCGCCCCGCCAGCTTTCGAAAGCGATCTGGCCTTGAAGAGCGGAGAGGAAGGGCAAAGCATCTCCGTAGGAGATGGGCAGAACCGGAATCCTGGTGATGGTCTTGGCTTCGGCGACGGAAAGGCGTTTGGCTCCGGGAACGTCGCCGACGCCCGGGGTGAGAGGATCGCCAGGATAGTCGGTGTCCATGACGCTGCCGCGCTGCACGCTGTCGCGTGGACGCCAGCCGCCGGCGGGATAGTCATCACCCCAGAAATATCCGTCGCCGTGCGGGTCGGAATAGATGATGCATCCGAGCGCGCCATGTTCGGCGGCGACTTTGGGCTTCACGCCGCGCCAGCCGGAACCATAGCGGGCAATCACGATCGCGCCTTTCACGGAGACGCCCAGTCGGTCGAGCTGCTCGTAGTCTTCCCGGTTGCCATAATTAACGTAAACGAGCGGGCCGGTGACGTCACCGTCGGCGGAGTAAGCATTGTAGGTGGGAAGTTGTTCGGCCGTCTGGTTCGAGGTGGGATCGATGGCGAGAACCGGTTCCTGCAACTTGGCCTTGTATGGCTTGGGCGATAGGAGTTCGAGGACACGCTCCTTCGGCGTGGGGAACAGAGCCTCGAAGATCTCGATGCGCGCGTCCCATCCCCATTCTTTGAAGCGGGCGAGCATCCACTCGGCATTGTCCTTATCGTACGGGGAGCCGACGTGATGTGGGCGGGCCGACAGACGCCGCATGTTTTCGCGAACGTTGACTGCCGCGACACCATCCTGAAAGTTCTTTTCCCAGCCGCGCTCGGACGACGAGGTCTGAGGCGTGTAGCCGAGAAGAGGCGCGGACGCCGCGGCCGGAGTTGGTTCTGGGGTTTGAGCAATTGTGCAATTCGTGAAGGTGAAAAGCAGGATGCAGGCGGCCAGCGAGCGTCGTGAGACCAAGAGCGTTCCCCCGGGGATCGGAATGAAGCGAGATTCTATCACCATGGCGGAACGCGCTTGGCTCAGTGTCGGCTCACAGGATGTGGCAGGAGCCGTCACCCTTTGGGCAAGACATCGTAGCGAAGAATTGGCGAAAATTAGCGGATGGGAATAATATGTTCGGATGCCGTTTCTTCCCGATTCCCTCGCCTGGGCACACCCTCTGGTGGCGGAGTGGTTTGTGTCGCGGTTCGGAACTCCGACTGAGCCGCAGGAGCAGGGATGGCCTCACATTCTGGCGGGTCGAACGACCCTGATATCTGCTCCGACCGGGTCCGGAAAGACGCTCGCTGCATTTCTCGCGTGCATTGATCGACTGGTGCGCAAGGCGCTGGCGGGGCACCTTTCGGATCGGACCGAGGTTCTCTATGTTTCTCCGCTGAAGGCTTTGGGGAACGACATCCAGAAGAACTTGGAGATTCCGCTCGGCGAAATTCTCGCTCTCGCCGGAGAACGTGGGCTGCTCATGCCGGAGATTCGCACAGCCGTCCGGACGGGCGACACGCTGCAGCCCGAGCGGCGGGCGATGCTGAAGCGGCCTCCGCACATTCTGGTGACGACGCCGGAGTCGCTCTACATTCTGCTGACCTCCGATAAGAGCCGAGCAATTCTTCGCGATGTGGAGACGGTGATTGTCGATGAGATTCACGCCGTGGCGGATGACAAGCGCGGGGCGCACCTGGCGCTGTCGTTGGAAAGGCTGGAGGCGCTGACGCATCAGCGGCCCGTTCGAATTGGGTTATCTGCGACGCAGAAGCCGATTGAGGAGGTCGCACATTTCCTGACGGGAAGTGGGCGTGCGGATCCGGTCGTGGTGGATGTTGGGCATAAGCGAAAGCTCGACCTTGGGGTTGAAGTGCCGCCCATGCCGCTTGGCCCCATCGCGACCAACGAGATGTGGGACACGATCTACGACCGGCTGGTGGAGTTGGTCGGGCAGCATCGGTCGACGCTGGTGTTTGTGAACACGCGGCGCATGGCGGAGCGGCTGGCGCATCAGTTGGGTGAGCGGATCGGCGAAGAGAACGTCGCGGCGCACCACGGGAGCTTGTCGCGCAAACTGCGGCTCGCGGCGGAGAGGAAGCTGAAAGAGGGCCAAGTGCGGGTGCTGGTGGCGACGGCATCCCTCGAGTTGGGAATCGATGTTGGCTTCGTTGACCTAGTCGCACAGATCAATTCTCCGCGGGCGATTGCGGTGGCGCTACAGCGTGTGGGGCGGTCGGGGCACTGGCGCGGAGCCGTGCCAAAAGGACGATTCTTCGCCACGACTCGCGACGATTTGATGGAGTGTGCGGCGCTGGTGCGGGCGATCAAGCTGGGAGATCTCGACCGGTTGATCATTCCCGAGGCGCCATTGGATGTGCTGGCGCAACAGATCGTGGCGGCGTGTGCGGCGGAAGGGCCGAGTGTCGTGCGGGCAGCCGGATCGAAAAACGGGGACAGTGCTGAAACTATTTCTAACCATAGGGGTTCGACCATCCCACTTCTCGCAACAGCGGCGAGGAGTGGGACACTCCATTCCTCAACGGTGACACACAGCGCTGAGGGCTGGGATGAGGAGGAATTATTTGCTCTGGTTCGGCACGCGTATCCCTATCAGAACCTTCGGCGGGAAACATTCGATTCCATTCTCGAGATGTTGTCAGAGGGAATTGCGGCGCGGCGGGGGCGGTACGGGGCATACATCCATCGTGACCGGGTGAATGGGAAGTTGCGGGCGCGCCGCGGGGCGCGGCTGGCGGCGATCACCAGCGGCGGAGCGATTCCTGACAACTCGTTGTACAACGTCGTGGCCGAGCCGGACGGAACGATCGTCGGAACTGTCGACGAAGATTTTGCTGTCGAGAGCAATCGCGGCGACATCATGCTGCTGGGCAATTCGTCATGGATCATTCACCGCATCGAGACGAACAACGGGCGGTTGCTGGTGCAAGATGCACACGGGGCGCCTCCGAGTGTGCCCTTCTGGCGCGGAGAGGCTCCGGCACGAACGCACGAGTTGTCGGCGCACGTGGGCGAGTTGCGGCAGAAGATCAGCCAGATGCTTCCGCACACTTTGCCGGTTGGGCTTTCCGCAACGCAGCCTGATGTTGCGGCTGCGGTTACGAGCCTGAAAGAAGAATGTGGGCTCGATGATTCTGGGGCGGAGCAGGCCATTGAGTACATCCTGCAGGGAAGAGCTGTATTGGGCGCGGTTCCCACGCAGACAACCGTGATCGCCGAGCGCTTCTTTGATGAAGGCGGCGGGATGCAGTTGATTATCCACGCTCCGTTTGGCGGACGGATTAACAAGGCGTGGGGATTGTCGCTGCGGAAGCGATTCTGCCGCGGGTTCAATTTCGAGTTGCAGGCGGCCGCGACCGATAACGGACTAAACATCGCGCTGGCGGAGCAGCACAGCTTTCCCTTGGGGGACGTTTTTCATTTTTTGAATGCTGAGACCGTGCAGCCAATTCTGGAGCAGGCAGCACTCGATTCCCCGATTTTCGGGACGCGCTGGCGCTGGGATGCAAACCGGGCGCTGGCCCTCTTGCGTTTCCAGCATGGCAAGAAAGTTCCGGCGCAGATTCAGCGCATGCGCTCCGACGACCTGCTGGCGTCGGTATTTCCTGATGCAGCCGCGTGCTTCGAGAACATCGAAGGCGAGCGTCAGATTCCGGATCATCCGCTGGTGGGCGAGGTCATGAAAGACGTCCTCACCGAGGCGATGGACGTTGAGGGATTGAAGGGTGTACTGCGCGGGATGGCGTCGGGAGAGATTCGGGTGCTGGCCGTGGACACTCCTGTACCTTCACAATTTTCACACGAGATTCTGAATGCGAATCCGTACGCGTTTCTCGATGATGCACCCCTGGAGGAGCGGCGGGCGCGGGCTGTCGAGATGCGGCGCGTGCTGCCGGAGTCGGTGCTGGAGGAAGTAGGCGGGCTGGATCCGGGAGCGATCGCGCAGGTACGGAGCGAGGCCTGGCCGGACGTGCGCGATGCCGATGAGTTGCATGATGTTCTGCATTCTCTGGTGGCGTTGCCGGAAAGTGTGACCGATGCCGGAGGAATCCCCACTTCTCATGCAGAAAGCTCGCGGGAAATGGGGTACCCAGTTTTGGGTTCGAGGTGGGGCGGACAGTTTGAGAGGTTGTTGAATGAGCGGCGGGCGGGCATCGCATTGTCTGAGAGGCGGCGCTACTGGGTGGCGGCGGAGAGGGCTCGATCATTCCAGAGTCTGTTTCCTGCAGCGCGGTTTGAGCAGAGTCTTGCCGACGTAGAGAAGTGCGACGTTTCACGCGACGATGCTTTGTTGACGTTGGTGCAAGGATGGATGTCGGCGGTAGGGCCGACAACTGCTTCGCAGTTAGGAGATGTGCTCGGGCTTCCGGCCTCGGATATTGAGAAGGGGCTGCTGCGGATGGAAGCGGCGGGGACTGTGCTGCGGGGGAAGTTCACAGGCGCCGTCGGCGCGCGGACAGGAGTGTCCGCGCCACACAATACCGTCGAGCTTCGCTCGACTGGACAGCCGGTGGCGGCTGTCCCCACACCGGTTGAGCCTGAGTTCGAGTGGTGTGAGCGGAGATTGCTGGCCCGCATTCATCGGCTGACCGTGGGGATGCTGCGGAAGCAGATTGAGCCGGTTACGGCGGCGCAGTTCCTGCGCTGGTTGCTGCGGTGGCAGCATGTCGCACCGGGGTCGCAGGCTGTTGGCGAGCGCGGGGCGATGGAAGTGCTGCAGCAGTTGCAAGGATTCGAGATCCCCGCGAACGCGTGGGAGCGGCAGGTGCTGGCGCGGCGCGTTACGGACTACGATCCCAAGTGGCTGGATCAACTTTGCCTGACAGGTGCGGTGGGGTGGGGAAGGCTATCGCCGCATCCGGCGACTTTGGAGTCGGCCGGACCTGCGGATGGGTCTGGTCCTCGGCAGCGGCGAGTGATTCCCACCAGCGTCGCCCCGATTACGTTTTTTGTTCGCGAGGAAGCAGACTGGATGGGCCTCGGCAAAAATCCCCACCTCTCCCAAACTCGGGAAGAAGCGGTGCACCCACATGCGCCTGACTCCACGCATTCCGGATTGAGCAATGGATCCCAGATTGTTCTCGAGTTTCTCAGGCAGCGCGGGGCGTCGTTCTTTGCTGACATCGTGCGCGGGACAGGGAAGCTGAAGGCTGAGATCGAGACTGCTCTTTGGGAGCTCGTGGCAGCGGGTATCGTGACGGCGGATGGCTTCGACAATCTACGTGCGCTGATCGATCCAAAGCGGCGCGCGGGGCAGGGCGCAGGGAAGATGTCTCGCCCGCGCCACAGCACAGGACGATGGGCTTTGTTGCATGCGGATGTCGCCGTCGAGCGTCCGCGAGCTGTGGAGGCGGCATGCTGGATGCTCCTTCGCCGGTATGGGATTGTGATCCGCGATGTGCTGGCGCGGGAGTCGAATCTGCCGACGTGGCGCGAGTTGCTGATGGGATTCCGGCGGTTGGAGGATCGCGGCGAGATTCGCGGCGGGCGGTTCGTGGACGGCTTTCTCGGAGAGCAGTTCGCCTTGCCGATTGCTGTTGAATTGGTTCGGTCGACGCGCAGTTTGCCGCTGAGTGGAGAGACGATTACGCTGTCAGCCGCGGATCCGTTGAACCTGGTGGGGATTCTGGTACCGGGAGAGAGAGTGCCGGCGATTTCCGGGCGCACCGTGAGTTATCGGGATGGAGTGGCGGTTGTAGAGTCAGCGGTGGTGGACCCGAATCAGGCAGCGGCCGGATAGAACTCTCACGGAAAACAGAAAGTCAGAAGCTCGATGAGGGGGTCCCCCGAGCTTCTGACCCGGCGATCCCGGCGTAAACTGATCGAAAGCGCTTCCCCCATCGCTTTTGCCGAGTATCCGCACCTTCCTAGCTTGCAATCGTGGTACCAGACCCAGAGTACTGATGACCCGCGGCGGCGAAGCGCGTCTAACTGCTTGTATCTCTGGTTACTTAGGACGGTGGGAAGAGACCTCGCCGGGGTGTCTCAAAAGTGAATTCGCAAGGCTTGGAACTATCTGATCGGATAGCCCGACTAGCTGTTCGGATATTGAAAAAGGTTTGGTCGAGGCATGCATTTCAGCTCAGGCTGTGATAAGAACTCTGCACGGAGTGGGAGACCCTGATTGCGGCCTAGACTACTGGTGATAGCGGGACCTTCGAAAGATCAAACCATTCCATTGCCCGACGGAGAAGCCACCGTTGGTCGCGACCCTACCAACGTCGTTGCGGTGATCGATCCATCCGTATCCCGAAAACACTGCCTGTTGCGGCGCGAAGATGGCGGTCGTTTCCTCATAAAAGACCTGGAGAGCCGCAACGGAACACTGGTAAACGGCGAGACAGTCAAGGAACGTTGGCTGCGTCACGGGGACGAAATCGCGACGGGGGATTCCGTATTCCTGTATCTGGAGGAAGAGGACGACCACGCACCTGCCAGCCGGGTCGAGTTCGATGACACGCAGCCGGCGGCCGAAACCCGGCTGATTCATCCACGAGAGGCTGTATATCTGCAGCCGGATCGGTTGCTGCGAGAGCTGCCTGCGACATCCCAGGTGGCGAAGAATCTGAATGCGCTTTTGAAGATCAGCAGGGTCGTCCATGCGATCCGTGACCTCGAAGAATTGCAGGCGCAGTTGCTCGACCTGATCTTTGAAGTTGTCCCCGCAGGACGTGGAGCGATCCTGCTGTCGGAAGGGTCCGGGCAGGAGTTCAACTGCCTGTACGCACGCACGCGTCAGGGGGGACAGCCACAACTGGTGCGCGTCAGCCGGACGATTGCCCGGCAGGTGATGACCGACAATGTGGCGATCCTGGGCGTGGATGTTCCGGCCAGCGGATCGCTGCGGGATGTGGAAAGTCTGGTCGCGTCCGAAGTGCGGTCGCTGCTCTGCGTGCCACTGAGCGTGTTTCAGAGGATGATCGGATGCATTTATCTCGATAACGCGAGTACGGCGAATCGGTTCAATGAGGACCATCTGCAGTTGATGGCGGCGGTGGCAGGGATTTCCGCGGTGGCGCTGGACAATGCGCGTCGCTCGCAATGGCTGGAACAAGAGAATCAACGGTTGACCACGGAAGTCCGACAGGAGCAGAGCCTGGTCGGTGATGGCGGCAAGATGAAAGAGGTGTTTCAGTTCCTCGGACGCGTAGCACAAACCGACTCGACGGTCCTGATCGACGGGGAGAGTGGAACGGGCAAAGAGCTGGCCGCGAAAGCATTGCATCGCAACAGCCATCGCAGCAACAAGCCGTTTGTGGCGATCAATTGTGCGGCGATTCCCGAGACGTTGCTCGAGACGGAGTTGTTCGGGCACGAGCGCGGAGCGTTTACGGGCGCGGGACAACAGAGGAAAGGCCGGCTCGAAGTCGCCGATGGCGGCGTGGTATTTCTGGACGAGATTGGAGAACTGGCGCCGTCGCTGCAGGTCAAGTTGTTACGGGTTCTTCAGGAACGCGAGTTCGAGCGCATCGGCGGGAACCATACCATCAGAGTGGACATTCGCTTGATTGCGGCGACGAATCGCGATCTGAGTGAGGCCGTGCGCAAGGGCGAGTTCCGGCAGGATCTTTACTACCGTTTGGCGGTGGTGCGGTTGACCATGCCTCCGTTGCGCGAGCGACGCGAAGACATTCCGATGCTGACGCGGCATTTCGTGCAGAAGCATGCGCAACGTTGCCGGGTGAAGGCAAAGCCAATTTCGCGCGAGGCGATGGCCGCCATGGTGAATTACGAATGGCCCGGCAATGTGCGCGAGCTGGAGAACGCAGTCGAGCGCGCGCTGGTAATGGGATTGTCGGATATGGTGCTGCTGGAGGACTTGCCGGAATCGCTGGTCGAACAGAATCCGCCCGAGGAGATTCAGGAAGGCAAGTATCACGCGAAGGTAAAGGAACTGAAGAAACAGTTGATCATCGATGCCGTAGAGCAGACGGGCGGGAATTACGTGGAAGCTGCGGCGATTCTGGGAGTGCATCCGAACTACCTGCATCGCTTGATTCGCAATCTCGGATTGAAGGACGAGTTGAATCAGATCCTGCGCGCGCGGGGGCGGCTGTCGGGCGGGGCGGCGTAGGGGGCATTAAGTAGTTCCTAGTGCGGGAGGGACATCTGCAGCAAACGTGCCGGATCAAGATAGACAGCTTGCCAGCGAACGGCCACATGCAAGTGGGGACCGGTGGCGCGTCCAGTGGCACCGCTCAATCCAATTTCCTCGCCCCGGTTCACGGGATCGCCTTCTTTCACTTTAATCTCGGAGAGGTGGAAATAGAGGGTCAGCAGTCCCTGGCCGTGATCGATCACCACGCAATTTCCTTCAAAGTATAAGAAGCGCGCCAGCAATATTGTGCCGTCGTTCATGGCGGCGACGGGCGTGCCGGTCGGGACACGATAGTCGAGGCCCTGGTGCTCTCGCTGGGCCACGCCATTGAAGATACGGCGGGAGCCGAAGACGTCAGAGGTCGGCGCATCAACGGGGGATGCGAAGTTGCCGTTCCATTCTCGGTCGGGGGTAATGCGCGGCAGGTACTCCTCTTTGATCTTCTTTGAATCCTCCGCCTGCTTCAGTTGCTCGGGGCTGGGCTCGGTGTATTTCTTTTCGACGGAAAGTTCGACCTTGATCTCGGGATAGTGCGCGGCAGCGACGCGGAAGACTCGACTGAAATTCAGAGTTGTTTTTGAGGCCGCACTCTCGCCGCTCAGTGTGAGCGTGTACGTGCCGGGCTTTGTCTCGAAACTGACACCCGCCAATGCAAACCAGAGCTTTGTCGTTGGTTGATAGCTGAAGGTGACTCGATGACCGAGCCAGGTGCCGGCGAGCGAGTTGAGTTTCTGCGAGGCGTGGACCTGGAATAAGACCGGTGCGCCGTTCAGCAGGCGCACGGGTTGTGCGGTTACCGTCCACGGTACGGCGAAGGATGGAGTTGCTGCGCAGAGCAAGATGACAAGGATGAGAGCTGAACGGTGCATGTTTAATGAATGGTTTCAGCCTAGCACTTTGTGCGCGGCGATCGACAT
>Ga0335082_10006183_pt1 | contig 13076 bp, 10 predicted proteins | sample Lox_Sample_41_FD_206718 | JGI IMG/M metagenome (GOLD analysis project Ga0335082, IMG submission 206718) | Soil microbial communities from Loxahatchee National Wildlife Refuge, Florida, United States - Lox_Sample_4.1 | ecosystem: Environmental > Terrestrial > Soil > Wetlands | place: USA... | reverse complement strand
GATGCCGCTGGCCTGCCAGCCCGTGCAGATCGCCGGCCGCAACCGCATCTGGCGGAAGATGGTGATCGACGGCATCCGCAAAGATCCGGAGTGGAAGGGCGGCGACTACACCACCCAGCCGCGCGCCGGAATCGAGATCGCCGTGGACTTTTTGCTTATCGCGGGCAGCGTCCCTCTGCTGGCGCAGGCGAATCTTCCCACGCGCGAGGCCGCTGACAAATACTTGGACGAGTACACAGCGAGGGTGAGCGCGACGCTCGATGCCAACGATTTTCTCTACGCCGTGAACTCATCGCGGAACTACGATCCCTCACCGAAGCTCGAGACCATCACGGCGCCGGTGATGTACGTTAACTCCGCCGACGATTTCATCAATCCGCCGGAGCTGGGCATTGCCGACCGCGAGATTAAACGGGTGAAAAACGGGAAATTCGTTCTGATCCCGATTTCCAGCCAGACGCACGGCCACGGCACGCACACCTGGGCGGCGGTGTGGCAGCAGTACCTGAAAGAACTGCTGGAGGAGACGGCGCGGTGAGCGCGGGGATCAGAGGGCGGAAGTGACGGCGGTGCCGGCGGCGGCGAATACGTTTTCCATGTCCGCCTGGGCGAACGGCAGGAACGACTGCACAACCTCGGGGTCAAACTGCGTCCCGCTCGAAAGGATTAGGCGGCGCACGGCCTCTTCGAACGGCAGGCCCTGCCGGTAAGGGCGCGAGGAGACCATGGCGTCGAACGCGTCAATCACGCACACAATCCGCGAGACGATCGGAATCTCCGAGCCTTTCAATCCGGCCGGGTAGCCTTTCCCGTCCAGGCTCTCGTGGTGATGCAGGATGTCGAGCGCGGCGCGCTCGAAGCCGGGGAGCATGCGCAGCACCAGCCAGCCATACTCGGGATGCCGCTTCATCAGCGCGTATTCCTCGTCGTCGAGCTTCGCCGGTTTTCGCAGGATGGAGTCGGGTATGCCGATTTTCCCAATGTCGTGGAGGAGCGCGGCGACCTCCAGGTTTTGCAGCATGGTTTCGTCCAGGCCGAGCTCCTGGCCGACGCGAAGGCCCCACTCCGCCAGGCGCGTGCTGTGGACGCCGGTGTTCAGGTCCTTCAGGTCGAGCAGTTGATTGAACGCGCAGATGGCGGAGCGCCGAAGCGCGTGCGCGCCTTCCTCCAGCTCCTTGATCCGCAGCGACGCGGAGGTCGAGAGCAGGAGAGAAGGCCCGAGCGGCGGCGCGATTTCCGTGCCAATCACAGAATCACCTGGAGGAAAGCCAGTTCAGGACCGCCTGGTATACATCCAGACGCCCGTGGTTCAGGTTCGAGGTCAGCGGGCGGGCATGGGCCAGCGCGGCCGAGGCCTTCGACTGGTTCACGCCACCGCGGGCATCGAGCAGCAGCGCCACGGTTCCAGTAACCAGCGGGCAACTGAACGAGGTGCCCGAAGAGGTGGCGTAGGTGCCGCCGGGGTACGTGCTCATCACGTTTTCCCCCGGTGCTGCAATCCACACATCGGCCGGGCCGTAATTGGAGAAGGAGGATTTCACATCGGCATCCGAAGTGGAGGCGATGCCCACCACGTAGGGATTCAGCGCCGCGGGGTATACGCTCGCGCTGGTGTTTTCATTGCCCGCGGAGGCCACCAGAATCACGCCGGACTGGTTCGCGTATTTGATGGCGGCGGCCAGCGCGGGCGAAGGAGAGGTTACATCGAAGCTCATGTTGACGACGTTCGCCTGATTCTGAGCGGCGTAGTAGAGCGCGGCGATGATGTTGGAGAGATTGCCCTGCCCGTTGGCCGAGAAAGCTTTGAGCGGCAGGATTTTTGCGGTGGGCGCCGCCAAGTGGATCAGTCCGGCGGTCATCGTTCCATGCCCGAAATCGGAATAGGGCCCGCCGTCGAGCACGGCGGCGGTGGATTGATCGAGCACGGCGGCGGTGGATTGCTGCACGAAAACCGGCTGTGCATCCTGGCTGCCGTTCGAGCTGATGCTGCCGTTGGAGCCGTTGATGTCGAGCCACTCGGAGGCGCCGGGCTGGTTGCGCGTGAAGTCGTAGCCGGGCAGGAGTACGGGCATCAGCGCGGGGTGCGTGGTGTCCACCCCCGTGTCGATATCGGCGACGATGCCCACGCCGCTCACCTGGAAGCTGGCTTGCGCGGTGGCCAGATTGATGATCTGGGCGGCCGGCTGGCTCACGTAGCCGTGCCACACCATGGTCCCGTAGTAATTCACCGGAGCGGTATCGGAGAGCCCGGCCCCCGTGGTCTGCAGTGAAACTACCGGGATGGAGAGCACCGAGTCCGGTTCAACGCTCTGGATGCCGAGCAGCGATTCGAGCAGGTTCAGGACGGGATTCAGCAGTGTGCTGAGCAGATTCTGAGACGAGGTGACTAGATAGGTCTGGCCGACATTTCCGTCCAGCGAGCTTTGCACCTGGCAGTTGGCCGATAAGCAGAGGCGCAACACGCTCCCCAGCCCGCCCGTGGTGCGAACGATATAGCGCTGGTTGGCCGCGGCGGCCGGCTGGGATCCTGCAAGAAGGAATGCGGCCAGGGCCGCAAAAACAAGAGTGGTGCGTTTCATATAGGTCTATCCCTTTCGTGCCACTGATTCAGCGGCCCAAAGGCAGAAAGGGCGACCTGATAAGACTGGACTACAGGCCCTTCGCTGCCAATGGTACGGCTGTAACTGTCCCTGCGTTTGTGTTCCCGTACTTTCGTACTACCGGATCAAATCGATTGGTTCGGGCGCAGACGCGGAGAGTCATCGCGCACCCCCGGCCCTGCGTCCCAGTGTGTCTTTCAAGGTGATGACCATGGGCCGGTAGTCCGCGCCGACAAAGGAAAGCTCGAGGCCGTCGCTGTCTTCGAGCACGGCCTCGAATTCGCCATGTTCGTTCGTCAGGGTGCGGGCCACATCGCCTCTGCAGTTCGAGAGCACCACCGACATCTGGCGGCCAGCGGTCAGCACGTGGCTCACGTCGATCACCTGGCCGGTGATGATCACGCGCTTGCCGCTAGGCGTGCCTTCGATCTGCACGTCAATCTGGTAAGGTTCCGTGCGGTAGAGCACGCGGCGCACGTGGCCGCTGGCCGACCGCGCTCCGGCGAGCGCGGGCTGCCGGAAGCTGTCGAAGAGAACCTCGAAGGCGCGGGCCGCCAGTTTCGTTCTCGTGCGGCCGGCGGCTTCGAAGGCCGCTTTCACCGCCCGCAGGGAGCCACTGGGCGGCTGGTAGCTGCGCTCGGCGATTCCCGCTTTCTGCACCTTCCGCCAGAGGGCGACCGAGGAACTGCAGCGCCCGCACCCTGCTTCCAGGTGGTGCTGCAGTTCGTCCCGCTTCTCGTCGCTCAGTTTCTGGTTCACAAAATCGATCCAATCCTCGTTCCCAAAGTGATTCATATCCATTCCCCCATGTCCCGAAGGGATCCACGCCCCCGACCGAGCGGTCAGTTCGACGCGTCCCTCATGGCATAAGGGGAATCAGGGGGCAGAAAAATATAGGGGGGCTGGAAATTAGTTAACTAGCGTGGAATCAGTGATTTTGCCGGCGAGCACGAAGGGAGCCCAAAAATAGGGATGGGGGTTTTCGGACCGAATCCGCTGCATTGCCGCGCGCAGCGAGCCAGACATGTCGCCCGTCGAGATATAGCCGCGATAGAAGGACTGCATGAGTTCGGCCGTGGTGCGGTCGTGCACGTCCCAGAGGGAGAGCAGAACCGAGGTAGCGCCGGCGCAAAAGAGACCGCGCTCGAGTCCGAGCAACTCGTCGCCCGCGGCCACCACGTTCATTCCGGTCGCGCAACCGCTGAGCACCGCGAGGCGCGCGCCCAGCCGCATCTGGTACAGATCGTAGAGATTCAGATAGCCGTCGCCCATGCGGATCCCGGAAAACATGGGATTGTCCTGGCGATAGTTCCCGTGCGTCGCCACGTGGAGCAGACCGCACTCCGGGCCGCGCTCGCGGAGGACGGAGGAGCTGGCGCGTTCGCCGATGAACAGCTCGGTATGGGGAAGCAGGGGGGCCACGGATTGGACCTCGGCCAGGATTTGAGGGGCCCGGGCATCCGGTACGCCCATCACCAGCGAGGCGCTCTTCTTGCTCCACGGTTTTTCCTGACACAGGGCAAATACGGTGGCGCTCGGCGCGTAGGAGATTGTGAATTCGTCGCACAGGTAGCGCCCCTCGAGTCGCAGAGCGTGGAAGGGGAGAAAATGCAGCCCGCCGTGCGGCACGAAGATGAGCCGGTTGCCGCGCAGTAGCGAGCGCAGGGGCGCGACGAGCTCTGCACCGAGCGATTCGAGATGGCTTTCCGTGGCGCGGAGCAGGGGATCGGCGAAGCGCTGCACGTAGGAGAGCCCCATGCGGAACTTCGAGAGCTGGAAGCGCAGAAGCTGGAGGTGGTGCCCGGCGCGGGAAACCATCGTCACCGGCAGAATTTCGACTCCCTCGCGCCTGACTACCGCGGCGATCACTCGGTCGCTGCTGAAATAGTATTCGACCAGGGTGGCGTCCGCGGGAATCGCGGCCTGAACGCGCGCCAGCGAGAATTCGGCGGGCGCTTCCAGCGTGGCGGACTCGCGCTCGTGCGCGGGCAGCTCGCGAAGCGTGCGCAGCAGCTCGTTCTCGCGCGCCTGAGCTTCCACCTGCAGGCGTTCGATGCGCTCGCGCGAAATCTCCTCCGGTCGCAGCTCTTCGAGTTCGATGCGGTGGTAGTACCAATTCAGCTCTTCGCGCAGCTCGCGGATGCGAATCACCAGCCCGCTCTGGCTTCCCGCGCCCACGGGCATGCTGCGCCCGCCCTGGAAGATCATTTCCGTCATGCTGCGTGATTTTGCGGCCTCCATCCAGGCAAAGGCTTCGCCGGGGCCCGCATCCTCCGCCCGGCCGGCGAGGAAAAGATCCAGAAGCGCCTCGTAAACGAGGAGGCGATTTTTTACGAATGAGATTTTCAACTCTTCCGCTTGGAGGCTGCCGCGAAGCGTCTCCAGCACTTTGCGCGCTTCCTGGAATGACGCGTAGGCCGCGGCGGATTCCCCGCCGCGCTGGGCGATCTGCCCGCGCAGAAGGTGGGACTGGTATTCGAGCACCGGACTCTGCAGATTCGGCATGCGCGCCACCACCGCATCGGCTTCCGCGCGGGCCTGCTCCGTTTCGCCCATTTCCAGCGCAATCCGCGCCAACAGCAGATGCGCCAGCACCGCTTTTCCCGCGAGGATGCTGGGATCGAAGAAGCCGGCGGCGCCGGCCGCCAGCCGCCGGGCTTCGAAGACGCGGCCTTCCTGAATCAGAAGCAGGGCCTGATAGAGATCGAGCAGCCAGGGCCATACTTTGTTTTTTTCGCGCGCGAACATTTCCCGCGCCTTCGCGAACCGTTCCAGGGCCAGCGCCGTCTTTCCCTGCTGGCCGATGGCCATGGCTTCGATGGCCAGGCATTTTGCGGCCTCATAACCCGTGCCCAGCGACTGGAAGCGAAGGAATCCTTCGTGCGCCATCTCGCCCGCTTCTTCGCTGAGGTTCAGCTCGAGGTACACGTCGGCGAGGTCCAGGTGGCAGAGCGCAAAGTGGTAGGCGTCGCCGGTGGCCTCGCAGGCGCGCCGCGCGGCGTACAGCCGCTCGATGGCTTGTGTGTATTCGCCGCGCAGGCAGTACAGGTAGGCGATGTTGTAGTCCGCCTGCGCCACCAGCAGCGGCATTTTGTTTTGTTCGCACACGGCGCGCGCCCGCTGGTAGGTGGCCAGGGCGCGCGGAAAATCGTTGAGGCTGATCAGGCACACCGACATGTTGCTGAGCACCACGGCCACGCCTTCCGCGTCGCGATGGGGCATCAGTCCCTGGTAGGCGCGCTCGTAGTGCTCCAGCGCTTCATCGAAGCGGTCCTGGCGGTGGAAGATGTTGCCGGCGTTGATTTCCAGCCGCGCCAGCCGCCAGGGGTCGTCCAGGCGCGTGAAGATTTCGCGCGCGCGTTCCCAGGCGGCAATGGCGCGGTCGTACTCGCCCAGAAGAATCAACGGCTGGAGCGAACTGCTCAGCGTGCGCGCCGCTTCCTTCCAGTCTTCCAGCCCAGCGTAAATCTGGAAGGCGTGGTCGTGGTGTTCCACGGCGGCGCGGTTGTCGCCGCTCGAGTAGAGCGCGTTGGCCATGGCGCGAAGGCTCAGCGCCATGGAGTCTTTGCGCCGCAGCCGGCGCGCGATGGATTCGGCGGCCGCCGCCAGGCGCAGCGCCTCGCGCGTATCCACCCGGACTTTTTCCACCACGGCGCGCCCGAGCTTTTCCACCAGCTCTTGACGCACCAGTTCGCGGTGCCGCGCCAGGAACTTCTGGCGCTTCCCGTCGTCGGCCAGCCCCGCCAGCTCCGCCACGAGCGCTTCGGGCGCGGCGCCGCGGCTCGGGGCCGCCTTCTTTCTGGTTTGCCGCTTCATCCGAATCCCTTTTCTTCCAGCCGCCGGCGCAGCCGCTCGATGCATTTCTGCCGGATGAAGCCGATGGAGCCCACGGCCACCCCGAGCTCGGCGGCGATTTCGGCATACGGCCGCGGCTCCTCCTCGTAGAACAGGATTTCGACCAGCCGGCGGCAGCGCGGCGCGAGCCCGGCAATCGCCTCGCGCAGAATCTGCTCCTCCTCCGTCTGCTGCAGCAGCGTTTCCGCCACCGCGGGGACATCCGGCTCGATGGGATCATCGGCGGAGTCGCGGCTCACCGCGCGCTGTGCGCGATTCTTCGATTGCCAGCATTGGTGATGCGCCACCTGGATCAGCCATTTGGGCAGCGCGCGCACCTCGCGAAGCTCCCCCAGGCGCGCCAGCAACTCCAGGCAGGTGGTTTGGAAGATATCCGCGGCCTCCTGCGGCGGCAGGGCATATTTCACCGGGATCGAATAGATGAGCGACTTGTATTTTTCGATCAGCAGCGTCCAGGCTTCCTCGCTGCCAGCCAGGCAGTTTTTTACCAGCCGGGCGTCATCCGGGAATTTCGCCGCCTTTTCGGCGCCCCGGGTTTTGACGGGCCTCAATGGCCCGCCTTTGCGCCCGCCGCGTGCCAGTAGAGGCGTTCTACGTTCCACAGGACGTAGGGCTCCAGCACCGCCGGGTGGAAATTGCCGAGGCCATTCTTCGCGGCGGAAAGGATGTGGGGGCTGGCCAGAAAAATCATGGGCTGATTTTCCGCCAGGAGTTCCTGCGCGCGGTCATACAGCCGCTTCCGCTCCTCGAAGCTGCGGGCCGAGAGCTGCTGTTCCATCAGGCGGTCGATTTCGGCTTCCCACGGCGTCGCCGGTTTTGCCTGCGCCGGATTCCAAAGGTGTTGGGCGCCGCTCGAAAGCCAGACGTTGATGTCGGTGTTGGGGTCGGCGTCGAAGCTGGCCAGGCCGAGCACGCACGCGTCGTACTCTTTCGTCTGGAATACGCGGTCGAGCAGCGAGCGGAATTCGAGTGGCGCCACCTGCGCGCGCATGCCGAGCTGCTTCAGGTCGTCCTGGACCAGCGCCGCCATCTTCGAGCGTTCCGCGCTCGTCGAGCTGCTGGCAATCGAAAACTCGACGGGCACGCCGTCGGCGTCGAACAATTGCGCTTCGCCGGACGCGCCCGGCTTCCATTCGAACCCCGCCGAGCGCAGCAGTTCGCGGGCGCGATCGAGCGAACGCGCGGGACGGGCCATACCCGCGTCCATCCAGCGCGCATTCCCCGGGGTCACCAGGCTCCACAACGGCGCGCCGCGGCCCTGATAGACGAGCCGTACGATACTCTCGCGGTCCACCGCGAGCGAAACGGCCTGCCGGAAGCGAACGTCGCGAAACCATTTCTGGTGGCGGGCCAGAGCCGCCGGTGTTTTCTCGCCCAGATCGTTCAGATTGAAGAACAGGAAGTTGTATTCGAGGCTAGGGCCGGCATCCACAAACCTGGCGTCGCGCACCTCGCGGGAGAGCGCGTTGAAATTGTCGGCTGTCAGCCGGGAGAGGATGTCCGTCTCGCCCGCCCGGAAGCGGAGCACCTGCGCGTCAGCGCTCGGCACGAACAGAAAAACGATTTCGTCGAGATAGGGCAGGCGCGCGCCCGCAGTGTCCGCCTTCCAATAATAGGGATTTCGTTCGAGGACCAGACGCTGGCCCGGCACATATTCCTTCAAGCGATAGGGCCCCAGGCCGGCGATCTGGGCGGCTGGAGTGCCGGGCGGCCAGATTTGGCCGAGTTTTCCCTCTTCGTAAGGCTTTTCGAGCAGGTGGCGCGGCAGAATATCGAGCCCGTCGAACAGCCGCTCGCCCACGCCGTAGGGCTTCGCGAGAGTGAACAGCAGCGTATGCGCGTCCGTTTTGCGCACCTCGATCGGCTTTCCGCCGACCACCAGCAGGTCGCGCTGTGGCGCGTGCACGGATTCGTCCAGAACCACGCGGAAAGTGAACAGCACATCGTCCGCATCGAACGGCTGGCCGTCGGAGAATCGCAGGCCCTCGCGAAGCTTCAGCGTGTATTGCAGGCCGTCGCGCGAGAGTTTCCAAGAGGAGGCCAGCGCCGGCTCCGTCGACTGGCTCGCCCGGTTGATGTGGATCAGATCGGCCTGCATCACGCCGATCACTTCGCGCGAGGGCGCGTCAGCGGCCACGAGCGGATCGAGCGTCTTCGGCTCGGCGCGCAGGGCAACCACCAGGCGCCCGCCGGCTCGCCCGGCTTCGCCGGGCATCTGCTGGAGCTCTTCGCCCGCCCCGGCCTGCGGCGCCCCCGCGGCGGGAGGCGCGGCGAGTCGCGCAAATAGCCACAGGGCTGCGCCTGCTGCGATGTACGCTCGCGCTGTGCTTCGATTCACCACCGTGTCCCCAGGTTGCTGGCTTCCATCTTGGACGGGTCGGCCCAGCGCTGCAACGCGCTCGCCAGGCCCAGGTAGCCGAGAAAGAACGGTGTGAGCGCGAGCGCCGGGAGCGACATCCACCAGTACGAGGTCAACACACTATATTGCTGGAGGTTTGCCAGCAGGTTCCCCCAGCTCGGGGCCGGCTCGGGCACGCCGAGGCCGAGGAACGAGAGGGTCACTTCCGCCAGCACGTATTGAGGCGCGAGGATGGCGGCCTGCGTCAGGAGAACGCTCGCCGTCTGCGGCAGGATGTGGCGGCGCAGAATGTAGCCGCCGGAGGCGCCGAACCCGCGCGCCGCGCGCACGTAGTCGCGCTCCTTCGCGCTGAGCACCACGCCGCGCACCAGCCGCGCCGGCCGCGCCCAGCCCACCACTCCGATGACTCCCACAACCAGGAAGAACGCTTCGAGCGGGCTCACCGTCAGCGGCAGAAACGCGCGCAACGCGAACAGCAGATACAGCCACGGCAGCGCCAGGAACAGCTCGGCCAGCCGCATCAGGATTTCGTCCGTCCAGCCGCCGCGGAAACCCGCCGCCGCGCCGATCAGCAGCCCGAAAGCGAGCGTCAGCGCGGTAGCCGCGAGCCCGGCCAGCAGCGAGATCTGGCCGCCCCACAGCAGCCGCGAGAACTGGTCGCGGCCGAAGCCGTCTGTGCCCAGCAGCGCCACACGCGCGCCGGCCGCGCCGAACAGGTGCAGGCGCGACGGCACCACTCCGAGCAGGCGGTACCGCGCGCCTGCCACGCTGAATCGAAGCGGGATCGCCGCCGCCGTGTCTTCAGTATATTGGCCGAACGAGTCTGCTTCGCGCCGCAGGGGGTGGACGAAGGGGCGCATCTGGAAATCGCCGCGCGCGTCACGAAAATGAATCGTTGTGGGAGGCGCGTAGGGATGCTCGCGGTCCTGCTCGGCGGGATCGTAGGGCGCCAGAAATCCCGCGCACGCAATCACCGCGTGCATCGCCGCGAGCGCCACGATCCACGCCCAAAGATTGCGCGGCAGCTTCATGTGCCCGCTCGCTCCGCGCGGATGCGCGGGTCCGCCCAGTAGAGCAGCAGGTCCGCCACCAGGTTTCCTCCGGCCAGGAAGACTGTGGAGAGCAGGACTCCTGCGATCACCACGTACAGGTCGCGCGCCAGGATCGCTTCCAGCAGCAACGGCCCCAGACCCGGCCAGCTCATCACCACCTCGATAATCAGCGACCCGCTGAGCAGCGTGCCCAGGCTGAACCCGGCGAGAGACAGCAGCGGGTTCGCCGCGGCCCGCAGCGCGTGGTGGTACAGGAGCCGCCTGCGGGAGATCCCGTGCCCGCGCGCGGCGCGAAGATAGCTCGAATCCAGCACGTCCAGAAACGCGGCGCGCACGTGCCGCACCAGCATCGGCAGAGTGGATAGCACGAGCGCGGCCACAGGCAGCGCCAGGTGCAGCGCGTAATCCCTTCCGCGCGCGGCCCACGCAAGCGACTCCGCGCCCACCGCGGCCATGCCCCCCGTGGGAAACCATCCGCTGCGCACCGCAAAGAGCAGCAGCCCCAGCGCCAGCACGAGGTCGGGCACGATCAATAGCGCGCCGGTCGCCGCCGTCAGCAAATGATCCGGCCAGCGGTCTTCGCGCTCGGCGCTCCAGATGCCCAGCGGCAGCGCAATGCCCCAGGCCAGCAGCATCGCGACCGCGGTCAGCAGCAGCGTGTTTCGAGCGCGCACGCCAACCAGCGGCCCCACCGGCGCTCCGTAGGCGAACGAATATCCCAGTTCGCCGCGCAACAGCCCGCTCACCCAGCGCGCATAGCGTGCCGGGAGCGGCTGGTCCACACCGTACTGCGCGCGAAGCGCCGCGATGGTTCCCGGCGCGATCTGCGGATTCAGCTTCATCTCGTCGAAATATTTTCCGGGCGTCAGCGCGGTGAACAGGAATGTGAGCAGGGAGACGCCGGTGAGCAGCAGCGCCGCGTGCGCGATTCGGCGAAGCACGTAGCGCGTCATCGGCCCGCCTGGCCTTGCGGCCGCGCATTCCACGGAGGCGTCGCGGCGATCAGAGCCCGCGTGGCCGCATGCCCCGGCCGTCGCAGCACTTCGTCCGGCGAGCCCCGCTCCACGATCCGGCCGCGTTCCAGGATGGCTACATCGTCCGCCACGCGTGCGGCCATGGCCAAGTCGTGGGTGATGAACACGCAGGTCAGTCCCGCGCACTCCCGGAGCTTGAGCAGCAGGTTGGCGATCTGCGCCTGCACGGACGCGTCGAGCGCGGAGAGCGCTTCGTCCAGGATGAGCAGGCGCGGTTCGAGCGCGAGTGCCCGCGCGATGGCCAGCCTCTGGCGCTGTCCCCCGCTGAACTCCGCCACCCTACGTGAGGCCGCGCGGAACGACAGGCCCACGCGCTCAAAGAGGCCGCGGGCGCGCTCCACGTGCTCGACCGTCGTATAGCGCCCCTGTATCAGGAATGGCTCAGTGACGATTTCGAGCGCCGTGAGCCGCGGGTTGAGCGAGCCGGATGGATCCTGAAAGACCAGCTGAATCTCCGGACGCACTGCGCGCAGTTCCGATTCGCCGAGGGCGGTGAGGTCGCGTCCTTCCAGCAGAATCCTTCCCCCCGTCGGCCGCTCCAGGCAGGCGAGACACATCGCCAGCGTGCTTTTTCCCGATCCGGAAGCGCCCGCGAGCGCCAGCGTGGCGCCCGCCGCCACCGAAAACGAAACTTCGTCGAGCGCCGCAACTGCCGCGCGCGAACCCCCGGGACCCCGCGCCGCGTAGCGCATCACCAGCGATTCGACGCTCAGTAGGGGCGCCATCGTCCGTTCGTCCCGCCCGTCAGCCGCCGTATTTGAAGCAGGATACCGAGTGCTCCGCTCCCAAAGCCGTGGCCGCGGGCTCGCGCGCCGTGCACATCTCCATGCGAACCGGGCAGCGCGGCTCGAACCGGCAGCCGGAAGGGAGCGCGGTCATCTCCGGCGAGTCCCCGGCGATTACAGGCAGCCCGGTTCGCGCGGCCGGCCGCGCGGGCGACGCCGGCGCCGTGGGCCACGGGGGCAGGCAATCGAGCAGCGCCTGCGTATACGGATGTTGCGGCCTGGAAAGCATTTCTGCCGCGGGGCCGCATTCCGCTACTCCCCCCGCGTAGAGCACCAGAACGCGCTGCGCGAATCCAGCAAGCAGCGCGGGGTTGTGCGTGATCAGCACTAGCGCGAGTCCCATCGCGCGCTGCAACTCGCGGAACAGCGCCAGGATCTCCGCTTGCGTCACCGGATCGAGCGACGCCGTGGGCTCATCGGCAATCAGGATGCAAGGCCCGCAGACAATGGCCTGTGCAACCAGCACGCGCTGGCGCTGGCCTCCGCTCAGCTCGTGCGGATAGCGGGAGGCCAACCGCCCGGCATTCGCGCCGAAAACCGCGCGAAGGGCGGCATCCGTCTTCTCCCGCATGCCGCGCCCGTCCCTGCCACTGTGCGCGCGCACCACCTCGCTCACCTGGTCCCGTACACGCATCGCGGGATGGAGCGCCAGCCCGGGCTCCTGGAAGACCACCCCGATGCGCGCCCCACGGATTTTCCGCAGCGCCTCTTCGCTCGCCTCCAGCAAATCGTTCCCCTCGAAGAGCACGGACCCGCGCAGGATGCGGCTGTGGGGAGGCAGAAGTCGGACGAGAGCGGCGGCGAGCGAGCTTTTTCCGGACCCGGATTCGCCCAGCACGCCCAGAATTTCGCCGCCGGCGAGCGAGAAGTTCACTCCCGAGAGAGCGCGCGTGAGCATTCCCGAACGGGACGCGTAGGCCACATCGAGGTCGCGCACTTCAAGAATGGGGGTCATGAGAGGGCCGTGCGAGGCGCCGCGAGCGGCGCGGTCCCATCCTCGGCCAGCCCCCGCGCCACTACAAGGCGAACCTCATCCTGCGCGGACGAAGAGTAATCCGCAGGCTGCGGTCATGCTTACTCGGTGACGTTGCCGTAGAACTTCCAGACCGATTTGAAATCCTTCGCCGGCGCCTGTCCGGTCAGCAGCGCGCGCAGCATTTCGATGGGCATCGTGTTCTCCCTCATGATGGTGTCGTGCATCTCGCGGTTGGTCATTTTTCCCGTTTCTACCAGTTCGCGATGCAGCGCGCGGATCTGGAATCCGCCCAGCAGGTAACCTGCCTGGTAGAGCGGGGAGTAATCGCCGCCGAACGAACGCCGCACCTCCGCCGCGGCGTTGTCGCGCTCGTGGCCCACGCGCTCCACCAGAAAGTCGATGCACTCCTGTGGCG
>Ga0335082_10006181_pt1 | contig 13080 bp, 8 predicted proteins | sample Lox_Sample_41_FD_206718 | JGI IMG/M metagenome (GOLD analysis project Ga0335082, IMG submission 206718) | Soil microbial communities from Loxahatchee National Wildlife Refuge, Florida, United States - Lox_Sample_4.1 | ecosystem: Environmental > Terrestrial > Soil > Wetlands | place: USA: Florida... | reverse complement strand
GCGGTGATGGTCGATGATGTCGATGAGCTGCCCAGGCTTGCAGTGACGGCCGACGCGGCTGCGCCAACCGGCGCTCTGCAGCAGGGCGCCACCGATATCGAGGCGGCGCTGGATCAGGCGCTGCTCGTTTTCGCTGCCGATCAGATCAAGCGTCTGGTGCTGTTGACCGATGGCAATCAGACGCAAGGCGACGTGTGGCAGGTATTGCCGCGGCTGCAAGCCGAGGCGGTGCGTGTGTATGTGTTTCCAGCTGGCGCGCGCGCACAGAATGACGCCTGGATCGAATCGATCGAAGCGGCCGACGGCGTGCGCCGTGATGAGCCGGTTGCAGTCAGCGTGCGGGTGGTGAGTCAAGCGGCCACGCCAGCGACAGTGCGCTTGACCGGCGCGGGCATCGAGCTCGGGCGTCAGCGCGTGCATTTGCGCGCGGGCCTCAACACGTTCGTTTTCAATATCCGGCTGCGGCAGCAGGGCGCTGTCGAGCTGCGTGCCGAGGTCAAAGCCGACGGGGACACGGATGCCGAGAATGATGTACTGGCGCGCTCGGTGTGGGTCGCAGCGCGTCCCCGCGTGTTGTATGCGGAGGGGCAAAGCGCCAGCGCCGGTTACCTCCGCGACGCGCTGACGCGTGAAGGGATCGATGTGAAGACGATCTCCGCGGTCGAGCTGCCGACCGATGCGGCGAGCTTGGGCGGATATGACGCGGTGATCGTGAGCGACGTGCCGCGCGGCTTTGCCGATGACACGCGGCTCGCTGCGTTGGAAAGCTACGTGCGGGATCTTGGCGGCGGCCTCATCTACGCGAGCGGCGAGAGCACCTACGGCAAGGATGGCTTCGCTGGCACGGCGCTCGAGCGCGTGCTGCCGGTGGAATTCAAAGCCCAGGAAAAGCGGAAAGACCTCGCGCTGGTGGTGTGTCTGGACCGCTCCTACAGCATGAAGGGCCGCTCGATGGAGCTCGCCAAGGCCGGCGCGCGCGCGGCGCTGGATATTCTCGAAGAGCAGCATCAGTTTGGCGTGATCGCGTTCGATTCGCAGCCACATGAGATCGTGGCGCTCGCGCCGGTGCGCAGCAAGCGGCGCGCGGAGGATCTGATCGATCGCATTCAGGCGAGCGGCCAGACCAACATCTATACCGCGCTCGCTGTCGCCTATCGCTGGCTGCAGAATGCGACGCCGAAGAGCCGCCACGTGATCCTGCTCTCCGACGGTGACACCGCGCCGGCGGATTTCGAGCGGCTGCTCAAGCGCATGATCGAGGCGCACATCACCGTGTCCACCGTGGCGATCGGCAGTGCCGCGGATCGCGAGCTGATGGACAAGATTGCACACTGGGGCAAGGGACGTGCGTACTTCACCGAGGATGTGAGCAAGGTCCCGCAGATCTTCGTCGAGGATACGCAGAACATGGCGCGCGCCACACTGATCGAAGAGCCGTTTCGCCCGGTGGTGAAGCACAAGATCGAGGCGCTGCGCGGCGTCGATTTCACCCAGGCGCCGCAGCTCGGGGGCTTTGCGAGCACCAAGCTGCGCGAAGGAGCGGAAGTGTTTCTGGAATCCGAGTCCGGCGCGCCAATCCTTTCGCGCTGGCAGTACGGGCTGGGGCGCAGTGCCGCGTTTGCCTCCGACGTGAAGAACCGCTGGGCCACGCAGTGGCTGCAATGGGATGGATACGGCAGATTCTGGGCGCAACTGACGCGCGACATCATGCGTCGCGACACCGGCGAGGAGCTGCGCTTCAAGGTGAAGCGCGCCGACGGCAGCGCGCATGTGACGCTCCAGGCACAGTCGCGTGATGGCGGCTGGCAGAACGAATTGTCGCCCTCGGTGCGCGTTACCCAGCCGGGAGGACGCAGCGACGTGGTGCGGCTGCGCCAGAGCGCGCCCGGCTTGTACGCAGCGAAGCTCGCGCTCTCCATGCCCGGCTCGGAGCCGGTCGCCTTTCAGCTCGAGGCCGGCGGGGGTATCGGACGCGAAGCGGCGCGCCGTGCCGGTCTGCAGCGGTTGTACTACCCGTATCCGGATGAATACCGCAGTCTGCCCCCGGATGTCCCCCTGCTGCAGGCGCTGGCGCAGCAGACCGGCGGCAAGCTTGCCCCGACCCCCGAAGAGGTGTTTGCGCCCGGCAGCGACCGCGGCCATGTGCAGCGTGTCCTGTGGCCATGGTTTGCGGCCGTGGCGCTGTTGCTCTATCTGGTCGATGTCGCACTGCGACGTGGTGCAATCGCATTCGTGCAGCGCATGCTGCAGCAGTGAAGGTGAGCAACGGGGCGGCGCCGCACTCGTATAGAACTTGACGCCCACGACGGTTCGCGCGAAGCTTCACACGAAATTTCTATTCGTCGTAAGTCCCTGGAGGCGCTTTGAGCTCACTGCCGGTGATCGTGATCGGGTTTCTGCTCGGCATGTTGCACGCAACCGATGCCGACCACGTGATTGCCGTGAGCACGATCGTCTCTCGGCAGGGCAACGTGCGCAGCGCAGCTGCCATCGGCGTCCTGTGGGGCATTGGCCATACGCTGACCGTATTCGTGGTCGGAGGGGCGATCATCCTGTTCAGCCTGGTGATTCCGCCGCGCCTGGGGCTGGCGATGGAGTTCGGGGTCGCCCTCATGCTGATTCTGCTGGGCCTGTTTACCTTGCGCGGCGTGAGTATGTGGGTGCGGCAGAACCTCTTTCCGGCGCCCGACGGCAGTTTTCCTGGCCACTCTCACGCGGCGCTCGCCACAGTCGCGCATCTGCACACTCACGCCCACGGCGACTATGTTCACATCCATGTGCACGGCCACGGTACGGACGATCATGGCCATACGCCGGAGTCGACTCCCCAGGCGTGGCTCGATCGGAAGCTGTCGAATTTGAGTGCGTACCAGAGGATGCGGCCGCTCATCATTGGCGTGGTACATGGAATGGCCGGGTCTGCTGCGGTGGCGCTGTTGATTCTGGCGCAGATTCGCGAGCCGCTGTGGGGTGTCGTGTATCTGCTCCTGTTCGGCCTGGGCACCATCGCCGGCATGATGCTGATCACTTCGGTCATAGCCCTCCCGTTTGCGTACAGCGTACGGCGCTTTCCTCACCTCAACATCTGGATGCGCCTGTCCGCCGGGCTGCTGAGCCTGGGATTCGGCCTTTATCTGGCCTATCACATCGGGTTCGTCAACGGGCTGTTTACGCCCAATCCACACTGGACGCCGGGCTGATGTCCGGCGGGCGTCGATGTCGTAAGAACCATTCCTGACTTATCACATCGTCGCTTAACAGCGGTATATTCGCCAGCATGATTGAGATTGACGATACGAACGGGAAAGCTTAGATTCTCAAGGATGTCATCAACTGTGAACGCAACGCCAGCCGTGGCTCGCATCACGCTCAAGCAACTTGCCATCGGCGCACTGCTCGTTGGCCTGGGCGCGGTGGCGGCCATCGCCATGGTGCGCGAGACGCGGCAGGCCACGTCTGCAGCGATCGAGCCAGCCGGCGGCGCCTTTACCGGCCATCCGCAGCGTCCGGCATTTTCGGCCGAAGAAGAAAACTATGCAGCGGCACTGTGGCCGGTACACGAGCAGGTCAAGAGCAACGCCGTCAGGATGACCTTCACCGGGCTCTCGTACAAGATGGGCGAGATCGATCGCGCCGCGGTGAAGGATCGTGTCAACCCGCTGGTGAAAGCTTTCCGCGAGGCCTATGCAGCCGCGGCGAAGCTGAAGGCGCCAGCTTCCCTCGAGCGGCAGCATCAGACGTATCTCAACGCGCTCAAGCAATACCAGAGCGCGTCGGAAGAGATGATCAAGGTCGCCGGCGACGGCCGCGACGAGCATCTGGTGAAGGCGCAGAAACTGAGCTTCGCCGCGGCCGAGAATCTGTTGAGAGTGGGTGACGTGCTCTGGCCCGCTGAGTTCAAGCCGAACTGAGCGACCGGTCGATCAACAGCAAATCGATCGGAGCCGAGGAAGTAGTGGAAGTCTGATGGCTCGCAAATGGAACGGCGAGCCAGCAGGTAGCTAGTCCAAGTGTTGTACGTTTCATAATAACCGATGGGGGGTAGCGATGAAGAAGCTGGTAGGAGCGTTAGCTACAGCCGCGGTGGCGGGGCTCGGCTTGTTGAGCTCGGCTGGCGCGTATGCACAGAACTGCTCGGTGTGGCTGGTGGAAAGCAGCCGGTTCATGGGCGTGCCGTTCGGGGCCTTCATGCCCGACCGCGCGTTTGTGCCCGGCAGCACGAGCGCGAACAACAACATCAACACGGTCGATCTGCCGGTCAACGTCGGCGTGATCAAGTGCGGCAAAGAATTGATCCTCTACGATTCCGGCTGGAAGCAGCAGGATTATTTCAAGATGACCGGTACGCAGCATTGGGCGCCCTTGCCCGATCAGCTGAAGATGCTGGGCTTCTCGGCTAACGACGTGACCAAGATCGTCATCGGTCACGGTCACTGGGATCACGCCGGCCAGCTGATGGATTTCCCCAACGCCGTGTTGTATGTGCAGAGGGAAGAGCTGAAGGGGATCGAGTGGGCGCTCAACTATCCCGAGTCCCACATCAGCGCAGTCAACACCAGCAAGGGCGGTTGCATGCGCACGCCAGCCTGCGGCTATCCGCCGAAGACGCTGGATGAGATCTACGGCAAAGTGCTGGCCGGCAAGGCTGTGATCGTCGATGGCGAAGCTGAAATCGCCCCCGGCGTGAAGATCCATCCGGCATTTCGCGCACATACTGCGGGCTCGCAGCTGCTGGAAGTACCCACCAGCATCGGCAAGCTGGTGTTCGGTTCGGACGCGTACTCGTCCTGGGAAGGCATCCGTGATTGGATGATCGCCAATCCGCAGCAGACCGACACCGTGCAGCAGTTCCTGGCCTACGAGAAGTGCTACAAGATCACCGGTGGCTATCAGAACTGCGTGTCCGCGCACGAGCCTCTGTCCTACTCGGACAAATATCCTCTGACCAAGAACTCCTGGGTCGGGATCAACGGTTCGCGCATGGCGGAGATCGCGCTGTCCAATGGCGAGCAGTCGCGTAAGCCCAAGTAAACCGCGTTTAGGGCGTAGCTGTTGAGCTGCGAGGAGTCGGGGTTACCCGCCTCCTCGCAGCATTTTAGAACCCGCTTTTTTTGAGCTCCCGTGCTGCTTCGTATCGGCGTCTTTCTGATCTGCATCGTCGGCCTCGTGCAGCCCTGCGCGGCGCACGATCCGAGCGCCTGGGGCGGTACGTTTCGCAGCCGCGACGGCGGCGCGACCTGGATGCCGGTCGATGCCGGCCTGTTTGTCGGCGGTGCCATCACGGTGGCGATCGATCCGCTCGACGCCAATCATTTGCTCTATGCCACCGACACGCGTCTGCTGCGCTCACGCAACGGCGGCCGCGACTGGGTGCAGGAGCGTTCGCCCGTGTTTATCGGGCCCACCCTCGCGGTCGCGTTCGCGCGCGACGGCAAGGCTGTGCTCGCTGCTACCGCCGCCGGCGTATTCGTGAGCGAATCCGGCGGGCAGTGGCAGCCGGTGAACCTCTCGCCGTCAGCGACCCCCGCGCTCGCGATCCTCGCCGGTGCGCAGCCGTCGCAGTTCTATGTGGTCGGTGCGCGCGGCAGCTATCGCAGCGACGATCATGGTCTACATTGGGTGCGCATCGGCGAGGCCCTGCCCGCGGCGCCCGTTGCAATGGCTGTTCCTGTAGATTCGCCGCACAACCTGGTTACCATCGTGCAGGGTTCGCTGTACGCCAGCGCCGATGATGGAACGTCCTGGCAGGCGCGCTCTGCGGGACTTCCCGACGGACAGCTCGAGATGGTCGCAGCCGATAGGGTCGCCAGGCGGGTGTGGGCCGGCGGCGCAGGTCGGCTATTTCGCAGCGATGACGGCGGCAGCAGCTGGGTGAGCGTTGGTCAGGGACTGCCCGATCCAGACACGCAGATGCGCGGCGTCATCGCCTCCGAAGATGGCAACATGATCTCGGTGTCGACCCATCGTGGCCTGTATCGGAGCGCCGATGGCGCGCAGACGTGGCAGCAGGAGCAGGGCAACCTGCCGGTGCATCTCGAAGCAGGCGCGCTGATTCGCGATCCGCATGCCGCGGCAACGTTGTACGTGCCGTTCTCGCTCACGCCTTATCACGAGATCCGGCGTCGCGCGCTCGAGGGCAGCAATCTGCTGTCTCAGGTCGACCCGATCAGCCTGCTCGGCGCTGCGGCATTCTTCATCCTGTTCGTCGTCGCTGCCGCGTACCTGGTACGCAAGCTGATGAAAATCTCCAGCAGGTCGACCTCTTCGACTGGAATATCCTGATGCTCAATAGACGCGCCGCGCTCTACGTGCTGGTTGCTTTGCTGCTGGTCGCCGGCGCAGCGGCGGCCGTGTGGAAGTTACCATCGCGCAAGGCAGCCGGCGCGGTGGAATATCCGATGCTGGTGGCAACCGACATTCCGACCACGGTCGCGGCCGCGCCCGATGGCAGCATCTGGTTCACCATCGACTTCGGCGAGGGTGTCGGTCTGGTGCGCGATGGCAAGGTGCAGCGCGTGCCTAAGACCGGCGGGCGCAACGTGGAGCCGATCGGTCTCGCGGTGGACTCGAGCGGTGCGGCTTGGATCACTGATCCAGCCAAGATTGCCGTGACCCGCGTCACCGAGGACGGGCAGACGAAATCATTTCCGCTCGGCACTCCGGTCGCGCGGCTGGCGCGGCTGGCAGTGGCGCCTGACGGCGCAGTTTGGTTCGCTGAATCGACGGCCTACAGCATTACGCGTCTGAAGGACGGCAAGCTCGATCGGCATGAGTTCAAGTCGCTGCGCGGCGGACCATACGGTGTAACCGTTGCGCCCGACGGCACAGTGTGGGCGACATTGCAGTCTGGCAATCAGCTGCTGCGCATAGCGGCTTCGGGCGAGATGAAGGAGTACGATCTGCCGACGCCGAGCGCAGGGCCAACCGACGTTGCGGTGGATAAGCAGGGCGGTGTGTGGATCATCGAGTTCGGTGCCGGCATGATTGCGCATTTCCTGGACGGCAAGTTCACCGAGTATCCGCTCCCCAAGGACAAGGGCGCCCCGTCGGGTATCGCCGTCGCACCCGACGGCACAGTCTGGTTCGGGGTGCTGCGTGGAGGCGCCCTGGGACGCTTGCGTGACGGACAGATGAGCTTCACGCCTTTGCCGCGAGAGACGGCGCGTCCTTACAGTGTGACGACGGACGCGGCGGGGAATGTGTGGTATGCGGATATTTCGGGGTATGTAGGGATGGTGCCTGGGCACTAACTAAACCCAACCGCCAACGCAGAGGCGCAGAGGAACGCAGAGGCCGCAGAGAAAACCAAAGAGAGAAGAAGGATCCGCTAGCCGGAGATTTCACGTGGGGCGTGCGTCTTTGCTCGATCACGCAGTACTATGGCCCACTCGTCGTGTTTTTCTCTGCGGCCCTCTGCGCTCTCTGCGCCTCTGCGTTGGCGGTTGGCTCTTTTTTTCAAGCCAACTGCGACAACATCCGCCACGCCTGATATGTCAGCACCAGCCCTACCACCACAATCAGCAGTGACGTGCCGATCTGCATGCGAATCGCCCACGGACCGGCCAGCCAGTCGAGAATCTTGCGGCCGACTTTCGCTGCGATCACGCCGACCAGCACCAGCGTTGCCGCAAAGCCGAGGCTGAACACGATTACGGTTCCCAGCCCCAGCATCATCTTGCCCTGAGCCAGCGCGTTGAGCAGGATACCCAGCGCTGCTGGATCTGGGATCAAACCGCCCGCCACGCCGAGGCCGATCAAGACCCACAGGCTCGGGCGATTCCCCGTCACCAGGCTCATGTCGTGCGTATGCTTGAAGCCCCAGCCGTGACTGTGATAGCCCGCCTCGCCATTATGGTGGTGCCCATCTGCGTCGCCGTGTGCATGGACATGATCGTGATCATGAGTGTGTGCGCCTTCGTGTTCGTGAGTGTGCTCGGGCAGACCGTCATGGGTGTGCGCCCGCGGCGCATGCAGTTGCTGCAGCAGGCCGCGCTGAGTCCATAGCGTCCACAGCCCGATCGCGATGACGAGCAGTCCGGTGAGCAGCGAGAGATAGGCCTCCATACGATGGGGCAGGAAGCCGGGCAGCCCGAGGGATGCCAGCAGGCCGACCAGCAGAATTCCACTGGTGTGCGACAACGTTACGAAGATGCCGAGAATCCAGGCGTCCACGGGTTGGCCGCGCACACCGACGATATAAGCGGCAGCGATGGTCTTGCCGTGCCCTGGAGTCGCGGCATGCACTGCGCCCAGCCAGAAGCTGGCTGCGAGGTAGATCAGCACGTCCATGAAACTGGAGAAGTAATGGGACCATCAAAGACGAGTCGGCGAGGATAGAGAGGCTCGCGCCACAGGTCAAGCAAAGGGCTGCCGTTCGCGCTTACTTTAGCCTTGTGAGCGGAAGTACTCGAAGCGGTTGCGGCCGCCTTCCTTGGCGTGATACATCGCCGTGTCGGCGTTGCGCAGCAGCGTCTCCGCGTCGATTCCATCCTGCGGATAAAGACTGATGCCGAGCGTGGGCGTAACAGCGACCTCATGCGTATCGATGCGATACGCCTGGGTTACCGCGCTTAGAATCTTGCGTGCCACGGCGCCCGCATCCTGCCGGTCCTTCAATTCCGGCAGCACCACCACGAACTCGTCGCCGCCCAGGCGGGAAACGGTGTCGATCTCGCGCACGCAGCCGCGCGTGCGCTCACCGATATCGCGCAGGAGTTGATCGCCGACGTGATGTCCGTACGAGTCGTTGATCGTCTTGAACTGATCGAGATCGAGGAACAGCACGCCGACCAGCGTGCGATTGCGTTGTGCCGCGGCGATCGCGTGCTCGAGGCGGTCGCGCAGCAGCAGACGGTTCGGCAATCCGGTGAGCGAGTCGGAATAGGCGAGGTTGTAGATCCGGCTCTCCCACGATTTGCGCTCGGTGATGTCGCGCACCACCGCGCTGAGCCGGACGGGACCGGGACTCATCTCGATTTCGGACAGCGCCACCTCGAGGGGAAAAAGCGTGCTGTCCTTGCGCCGTCCCGTCATCTCGCGATGGCTGCCGAGCAGACGCCGCGTCCACGCCTCGGGCGGCTCCTGGTTGCGCGAGGCCTCGAAGCCGAGCTGCACGGCGAGTTGCCTGAAGTCCATGCCTATGGCTTCGTGCGCTGCGTAACCGAACATGCGCTGCGCCTGGCGATTGATGCGCTCGATGGTGCCCATCTGAGAGAGCACCACGATGCCCTCTGCAGCGTGGTCCAGGATCGCATCGAGCTGGTGCTCGCTCAAGCGCAGCGCGTCCTCGGTTTCACGACGCGCGGTCACATCCTGCAGCGTCCCATACACCCTCGTTACAGTGCTGTTCTCGCGTTGTGCTTCGCCGATCGCCCGCACCCACACCTGGCGCCCGCTCGCCGAAATCAGCGGCAGCTCCAGATCGAACGGCTCTCCTCGCTCGCTCGCGCGCTGCACGGCGGCGCGTATCTGCGGCTGCGCTTCAGCCGCAAAGAAGTTGAGCGATTGCGCGAGCGAGGGCGCTGGCTGCTCGGCATCGAGCCCATGGATGCGATACGTCTCACTGGTCCAGAACAGGCGCAGGGTCTGGCAGTCGAGCTCCCAGCCGCCGACTTGCCCGATCGCCTGTGTGCGCGCGAGCAGCAGTTCCAGCCGCTTGTGGGAGCCGATGTTGCGCAGTACGGCGGCCACGCCGGCGATCCGGCCGTCGGCTTCGCGCAGCGCGGCAGCGGCCACAGACACCAACACAAAGCCGCCTTCCTTGCGCCGGATCAGCGTCTCGAACGGCGCGATCGGCTCGCCGCGTTGCAGGCGCGGGCGGCGCGCGCGGAAATGCTCCAGCGATTCGCCGGTAAGCAGCCTCCGGTAGTGGCACCCCACCACCTCGGCTGCGCTGTAGCCGAACATCAGCTCCGCGCTGCGGTTCCACGAACGGACCGTGCAATCCAGTCCGAGGCTCACGATCGCGTCATGCGAGGAGTCCACGACCGCCGCGAGCAGGCTGTGCTCGGCGTCGACACGGATGCGCTGGCTGATGTCGCGGCCGATCGAGGCTACGCCGATGACCTTGCCCTCGGCGTCGCGCAGCGGGGCGGCCGCGAGCGACAGATGCACATCGCGGCCGCTCCGGTGGCAGCGTACGGTGTCGAGATTGGAAACCGTGCCACCGCCGCGCACGATGTCGCTTATTCTCACGATCTCGTCGATGCGCTCCGCCGGCACCAGCATGCGCACGTTGCGCCCGATCACCTCTTCCGGGGCATAGCCGAGGGTGCGCTGAGCGCCGCGGTTCCACGACAGGATGACGCCATCGAGCGTGCGGCCGATGATCACGTCATCGGAGGCATCGAGGAACGCGGACAGCATCTGGCCCATATGCTGTGCGCGCTTGCGCTCCGAGATCTCCTGACAAATCCCCATCATGCGCAGGGCCCCGCCCGCGGGCCCGCGCGCTACCACGCGCCCGCGCGCCCCCAGCCACATCCATTCGCCGGCCCGCGTGCGCGCGCGAAACTCGAGCTCGCACGTGTCGCTCGAGGCCGGCAGCTGCGCTTCGATGCGCTGGCTCACCGCGGCCGCGTCTTCGGGATGCAGCAGCGTCTCCCAGGGCCGGCGATCTTCGGGGAGCTCGCCGGGCTTGTAGCCGAGCAGTTTCCCGAAAGCCTCGTCATAGTGTACGCGCGAGGCGGGAATATCCCAGTCCCACAAGCTCAATGCCGCGGATTCGAGCGCCAACTTGAGCCGCTGATAGTTCTCGCCGACCAGGTGTTCCTGCAGCTTCTGCCGCCGTATGTCGCGTGCAACGCAGGAGATAGCGGTAGCGTTGCCATTTTGATCGCGCATGGCCGAGCAGGTGATCGCGACCGGAATGATGGTGCCGTTGCGATGGCGGCGCACACCCTGCTGATTCTGCACCTTGCCGCCGCCCGCAACGTGACGCGTGATCTCCTCCCATTCGGTATTTCCGGGCGGCATGAGCACCGAAACGCTCTTGCCGAGTACCTCGGCCTCCAGATAGCCCAGCATCTGGGTGGCCCCTGGATTCCAGGACAGCAGCACGCCAGCGAGCGACCAGCTCATGATGGCGTCATCGGAGGAGCCGACGATCGCGGAGAGCAGGCGCAGTCGTCCTTCCTGCGTTGCCTTGTCGGTGATGTCGCGGCCGATGCCGCGGTAGCCTTTGAAGGCTCCGACCGCATCGAAGATCGGCTCGCCGCTCACTGTGAGGTGATAGTCGCGGCCGTTAGGATCGCGCACTCGATAGTTGAGATCCTTGAATGGCCTGCGCTCGGCGAGCGTCTTCGCGTGTTCGGCGCGCTGCTGCTCCGACTGCCATTGGATGGGCGTCTCGAAGCGCGTGCGGCCCAGCACCGTGCGCCGGATCTGATCCCGATACGGTCCCCACTCCGCAGAGTGATAGGTGAAGCGCAGGTCCTCGTCCTGCTCCCAGCACCAGTCGTAGGAGAGCGCGGCCAGCGCCCGCAAGCGCTCATGGCTTTCCGCCAGCTTGCGCTCGGCCTCCTTGTGTGCGCGGATGTCGCGGATGATGCTGGATACGCCAACGATTGCGCCACCCGCGTCGCGTAATGGGGCGAGGCTGATCGATACATCGATGCGCTCTGCGTTCTTGTTGAGGCGTACCGTCTCGCGGCTGTCGACCGCCTCGCCAGCCAGAACGCGCGGACCAGTAGCGGCCTTCTCCTGCTCCGCGATCTCCGGCGGGTAGAGCGGGTCGATGGAGCGACCGATCATCTCCGCGGGGCCGTAACCGAACAACAGCTCCGCGGCTCTATTCCAGCTGAGTACGCTGCCATCGATGCTGGTCGCGATGATCGCGTCATGCGAGTTCTCGACGATGGAGGCGAGGCGCTGCTGCGTGAGCCGCTCGCGCATGCGTCGCGTCACATCGTGCACGATCACCAGGCGCGCGCGCCGGCCGCGATACTGGAGATCGTACCCGCTCGCCTCCACTTCGCGAATCTCGCCGGTGCGTGTGCGATGGCGCCACCCCGAGCTGGTGAAGCCGCCGCGGCGCTCGTTGCCAAGCAGACGACGCACGCCTTGGCGATCCTGGTGCATGAGCAGATTTATGACGCTCATTCCGAGCAGCTCTTCGCGGCTGTACCCGGTCAGTGCCATCATGCTCTGGTTGACGCCGATGATGGAGAACTCGCGGGCCTGTGCGTCGACGCCTATGTCATAGATGAACGCCGCGATGCCACTGTTGCCCAGCACCAGCAGCGCCCGTCCGTAGATGAAATCAACAGCGAGCTGTGCGCCACGAGACTGTTCGGTCCCGCTATCCAACTGGGCGATGCGCTCTTCGAGCACACGAACCAGATCGAGCAATTCGATCTTAGTGAAGTTGTCCAGTCCCTGCATGGAGTATTGCCAGCGGCAGCCGCAATGGTGGATTTCGCAGCCAGTATATGCGGATCGGGCCACGCACCAAAACCTCCTCCGAGCCGCGCGCTAAAGCATTGATGAAAAACTATATACCGCGGCAAATCTCACGTGCTGAAGCGCCGGATACGGTCGGGGGAAAGAATTGGAACGATCGGCAAACACCCCGGCGGCGCGTGGAACCGTCCGGGGGGACGACACGCGTGAGGCCTCAGGCGCGCTTCAACTCGTCGCGGATTTCACGCAACAGCACGACCTCCTCAGGCGGCGCGGCCGGGGGTGCGGCTGGCGCTTCGCGCTTGAGGCGATTGATCTGCTTCACCATGATGAAGATCACGAATGCCAGAATGATGAAGTTGAGCAGAACGGTGAGGAAGTTGCCGTACGCGAACACCGGTATGCCGGCCTTCTTAAGCGCGTCCAGCGTCGGCGGTACCCCCGGGGGGATATCGGAGAGCGGGAAGAACAGATTGCTGAAGTCCACCTTCCCGACAATGCGTCCGATCAATGGCATGATGAGATCGCTCACCGCCGAGTCTACGATCTTGCCGAAGGCGCCGCCGATAATGACGCCCACGGCCAGATCGATGACATTGCCCTTCATGGCGAATTCTTTGAACTCAGATACGAAGCTCATCGTGGTTTCTCCGCTGGTGATTGTGGCCAGGCTATGCTAAC
>Ga0335082_10006178_pt1 | contig 13081 bp, 9 predicted proteins | sample Lox_Sample_41_FD_206718 | JGI IMG/M metagenome (GOLD analysis project Ga0335082, IMG submission 206718) | Soil microbial communities from Loxahatchee National Wildlife Refuge, Florida, United States - Lox_Sample_4.1 | ecosystem: Environmental > Terrestrial > Soil > Wetlands | place: USA: Florida... | reverse complement strand
TTTTCCTCCACGGTGAGCCCCGAGAACAGGCGCCGGCCCTGCGGCACCAGCCCCACACCCAGGCGCGCGATCTGCTCGGGGGTGCGCCCGCTGATCACCGCGCCGCCGAAGGCCACGGTGCCCGCGCGCGGCGGCACGATGCCGAGGATGCTCTTGAAGGTCGAGGACTTGCCCGCGCCGTTGCGGCCCAGCAGCGCGACCACTTCGCCGCTGCTCACTTCGAAGGAGACGTCGTGGAGGATGTGGCTCTTGCCGTAATACGCGTTCACGCCCTTCAACGCGAGCAGCGGTGGGCCCGCGCTGGGCCGCGACTGCCGCTGGCGGGGCGCCGCGTGCTGGCCGCCCCCGATGTACACGCGCTGCACTTCGGCATTTGCGCGCACCGTCTCCGGCTTGCCCTCCACCAGGACCTTCCCCTCGTTCATCACGGTGACCTGGTCGGCGATCGCGAATACGCGGTCGATGTCGTGCTCGACCAGCAGCACGGCCACGTGCTGCGTCAGGCCACGGATCAAGGCCGTGATGCGCTCCCGCTCCGCGGCCGCCAAGCCCGCGAGCGGCTCGTCGAGCAGCAGCGCCCGCGGTTTGGCCGCCAGCGCGACCCCGATCTCCACCAGGCGCTGCCCGCCATATGACAGGGCAGACGCGGGAACCTGCTCGACGCCTTCGAGCCCGAGAAAGCGCATGAGCTCGCGTGTCTCGGCGTTCACTGTCTCCAGCGAGCGGGCTCGTCTGAGTGCGTCGAACCTATGCGGCGAGCGTGCCTGTACGCCCAGGCGCATGTGCTCCCACACCGACAAGGACGGAAACAGGCTTGTGATCTGGAACGAGCGCGACAGTCCCTGGGCCGTCACGCCCTCGGGCGGCAGTCCGCTTACCGGTCGCCCGTCCAGCCGCACCGTGCCCTGGTCGGGAGGGAACATCCCGGAGATCAGGTTGAACAACGTGGTCTTGCCCGCGCCGTTGGGCCCGATCAGCGCATGCAGCTTGCCACCGTGGACCTCCAAGTCCACGCGGTCCACCGCGGTGAACCCGCCGAAGCGCTTGGTCACCGCGCTGCAGCTCACCAGAACGCCGCCAACGGCGGCATCGGCGCGCAGGAACGCCGGCGCCTGCTGGCCCGGCTGCGGCGTCACGCGCGCCGCCATCGCCGCGGCCTCTTCGCGTTCGCGCCGGAACGGAGCGAGGAGGCGTTGCCCCAGCCCCATGAGGCCGAGCGGCGAGAACAGGATGAACGCCATGAACACCAGCCCGAACCAGAACTGCCAGCCTTCCGTGTAGCTGGAGACTACGTTGCGAAACATGAGATAACAAAACGCGCCCAGCGGCGGACCGAGAAAACTGCCCATTCCGCCGAAGATCGTCATCGCCAGGATCTCCCCCGAGAAGAGCGGGTGGGTGAGATCGGCGGACACGAACAGCTTGAGATAGGCGAACAGCGCGCCCCCCAGTCCCGTGACCGCCGCGGAGATGGTGAAGGCCGCCAGCTTGTAGCGCAGCACCGGATAGCCGGCGAAGCGCGCGCGCTGCTCGTTCTCGCGGACGGCGACGAGGACCGAGCCGAGCGGCGAATGGACCACGCGCCAGATCAGCCACGCCACGATGAGCACCATGACGGCGATCAGAGCGTAGAACACGCGCGCGTCGTTCAGGTCTGCGCCCAGCAGTGAGGCGCGCTTGATCCCGGACAGGCCGTTCTCCCCGCCGGTCACGTCGGTCCACCGGAATGCGATGTAGAAGGTGAGGGCGGTGAAGGCCAGGGTCAGCAACGAGAAATACACGCCACGCCGACGCAGCGCGAGGAAGCCGACTCCTGCACCGAGCAGGGTGGCGAACAGCAGGCTCGACAGCACCGGCAGCAACACGGAACCGGGAAACCAATGGCTCTGAGTCAACACCGCACAGTAGGCCGCCAGCCCGAAGAATAGCCCATGGCCGAAGGAAAGCAGGCCGGTATAGCCGAGCAGCAGGTTGTAACCCAGCCCGACCATGACGAAGATCGCGATCTCGGTTGCCGTGTCCCAGGTGTAGCCGGAGGCCACCACCAATCCGGGCAGGACGGCCAGCGCGACGGCAAGCAACGCCAGCGGATGGCGCAACGGGGTCGAAGCCATGCGCTAGGCCTCGGTCAGCCGCCGTGCCTGATCGGGGTTGAGCATCGACAGATAGGCAAGGCGGCCTTGCAACCGGGCGGAGCCGGCTGCGTCGGGCGCTCCGGCCGCTTGTGCTCGCCCAGATTGATGGATCGCGGCACGGATGCGGCGCCGAGTCTGGCGCGACAGCCCCAGCACGTCGTTGACGATCACACCGGTCACGCTTTGGCGCGAACCGCGGCGTGCGACCCGGGTCTTGTCGGCGTTGATCTCGAAGCCCTCCTCCTTCACGACGCGAGCCGCCAGCAGGCGCAGCGCATGCGCTGCCGCGATGTCGCCGCCTGAGAACGTCAGATCGTCCGCATAGCGCGTGTAGGCGAACGCATACCGGCGTGCTAGGCCCGCGAGGCGGCGGTCCAGCTTGACCAGCAGCGCATTGGACAGGCCCGGGCTGGTGGGCGCACCTTGCGGGCAAGCGCGCGGGCCACAGGGCGCGAACACGTGCGTGTCGCCTACCTGCACCGGCTGGCGCGGCGCTTCGGTCATCAGCGCGGCGAGCACCGTCGCGACGGGGTAGCCGTAGCCCAGCGCCAGCAGCAGGCCGCGCACGCGTCCGAAGTGGATGGAGGGAAAGAAGTCCTTGATGTCCAAGCGCAGGACCGCTGACTTGCCCACGTGCGGGTGCGCATTGGTCCGCACCGAGCGCGCCGTGCGGAAGCCATGTGCATATTCGCTCACCGGAAGCTTGCTCACGAGCAGCGCATTGAGCCTGCGCTGCAAGGACTTGAGCCGCGCCTTGGGCGCCATGATCAGACGCTCGCCTCCCGTGCGCTTGGGGATGGCGAAAGTGACGTAATGGGTGACGCGGTCCCGCGCGCTGTGAATCGAAAAGTGACGCAGCGCCTTCAGCTCGACTTGCAGCGCGGCCGCGAGCTCGGCCTCCGTGCGCCACACCGGAAGCCCGTAGCGCGCAAGCTGCTGCTCGTCCGTGCTGAGATCGCGCAGGCCGCGCTGGCGGGAGCGCAGTGTGCCGGAGAACAACCGAGCGGCCTCCTCGCGGGTGAAGGACCGCTTCGAGGGCCTGCGCGCCGTGACGGCATGCTCGCCGGTCGGCGGCTTGGGCGCGAGGCGCTCGTCACGCACGCTCAAGCGCTGATGCTTCGGCTTGAGCGGTGCCGGTGCGGGGTCGCGCGGGGGCTGCCGCACTGGACCTGCGGAGGGCGTTTCCGGCGCCGGCAACGGCGTGGCTGGTTGCGGCGCGGGCGCTGGCGGGGCGGCTGGACCCGTCACGGACCCGGCCGCCAGGGGCGGCCCCGAACCCGCAGGGGGGCGCGGCTGAGCCGGCCCCCGTATTGGCGCGAGTGAGGATGGTGGACGGATCTGCGCAGGTGTCCCAGTGGCTGCGCGTTCGGGCGTACTCCGCGGCGTAGCCGGCCGCGAGACCGGTCCCGTGTAGCGTTCCGGCGCGGCCTTCTCGCGGCCGAGCAGACGGCGGAGGAAGTCAAACAGGGCCATGCATCGTTTGCCTTGCCCCGGGCGGTGACGGGCGATTCCGTCCTGCCCTGCAGCTCGGCGAGAGGGCGCGCCGGCGGACCACTTGCGAGGCTCTGGACTCATGGCCTCCCCGCGTCTTCGGCGCGGGGAGCCGTGGCGAGGTGATGCGCTCAAAGCGCCGCCCCGGCGAAGCACCGGGGCGCTTCCGGCTGGTTGCGCGCCAGCGTGCCCTCTCAGCCGTCTTTATCACCGGGCGGCGTTCGATTGTCAACCCGGGGCGCCGCGGGCGCTCCAAGACGAGGGATGAGTTGGAGGCCAAATGCATAGCGGCGGATCACGCGTGCGCCCTGCGATGGACGACCAGGTGCTCACCGGCATGGCGGAGCGACGGGTGGCGGTCGAGTTGACGCGCCAGCAGGGCGACCAGCTCGTCACGTGGCCCCTTCCACTGCGGCTGCGCCAGGATCCCGCGAATCCATTCGGCGACTCTTTGCGCCTGCGCCGGCTCGTCGGCGAAGCGGTCGAGAGCGCGCAACGCCTGGCGGGCCGCGGTCCGGGGAAGCTGGCGTTCGAGGCAGGCGAACACGGACTCGAGGCGCTGCGCCGGCCCGTCCGGCGACGCGTGCGCGGCAAGGGTGCGCACCCCCAAAGCGCGCACATGAGGGTTGGGCGCTTGCATCAACTCCGCGGCCAGATCGAAGCTCTCGAGCGCAGCCTGGGACGCGCGCTCGAACAGCAGGCGCGCGAGCGGATTGCGCCGGAGCAGCTCGCGCTGCGCCCGCATGGCGTGCGCCGGAATTCTCTTGAGGATCGACACGATCCGGCGCGAGACCGCGGCAGCGTCAGCGGCGGGCGAGCTCAGGTAATCCGCGGCCAACGATGCCGAACGCATAAGCCGGTCACCGCCGGATCTCTCGACGCATGCCGCCAGGCGCGCCGCGAGCACGTCGATCAGCTCATCGTCCCGGCGCGCGGCCGCGAGCTCGAGCAGGCCGGTCAGCGGCCGCGTCACCAGCGGCTCGATCTGCGACCGGAACGGCCCGCGCGTGATGTGCGGGAAGCGCTCGTACAGCGCGACAAGGGTGGCCTCTTTGAGCAGCTTGATGCGCGTGGGGTTCTCGGCCAGCGCGCCTGCGCCTGCCAGGAGCGCAAGACGCAGCCGGATCTCGGCGTCCGCGACGTCGCGCTCGCGCACCAGCGCGAGGACTTCGCGATCGTACTCCGCCGCCGTGCCGGCGCTACGCAGCAGCAGCGCCCAGAGTTCCCACCACCCCTGGTGCCGGGCCAAGTCGAGCATCGGCTCATAGCCTTCACGGCGGCCGCGTTGCCAGACATCGGCCGCGTGCTCCAGCAGATACGGCAACAGGTCCTCGCCGCGCTCATGCGCGAGCGCGGCCAGCTGCGGGCCAATGTCCGGGCGCCGTCGGTGCGGGTGGCGCCGTTGCAGCTCGGCGCACAACCGCTCCGGCTCTCGGACTTGATGGATCAGAGCCGAAGTGTCGCGCGCCCACTGCTCGGCCGGCGCCTGGATCCGATATAGCGCAAAGTGTAGCGAAGCGTCCTGGCGCGCGAGCGCCTGTCCCATCAAGCGCTGCCACGGCGAAGCGGCGTCCTCGGCGCGGCGCCCGCGCGGCAGATGGCGCTGGATGAACGCGGAAGTGAGATCAGGGTGGAGACGATACAGCGCGAGCGCCGCCTCCTCGTCCAGGGTGTACGGGCCGTCCATGTCGGCCAGCACGCGCGCGCGGGCCTCGGGTGTCGCTGCCGCGGTGAAGCGCGCAGCAAGCTCGGCCGCCCAGCGAGCGGATCGCTCGGCCGCGATGCGTCGCTCTTCGCTGCGCCGGCTGCGTGCTCCAGCCGGTGGGGGGGAGGCGGTCATCTCCGACTCGCCGCCTCTCCGGCCGCTTCGAGCCGCAAGGCCTGGAGGCATGCCGCGTCCGTTGGCACGCTGCGCGATGCGCGAGATGCCCCGCGGCGCCCGTTCATTCGAATTTCTCGAAACGCTCGCCCATCAGTCCGCGCGGGCGCAGCAGCAGCACCAAGACCATGAGCAGGTACATCGAGGCCTCCGCCGCCGGCGGGTAGAAGTACACGGTGATCCCGCGTACCACGCCAACGAGGAGTCCGGCCAGCACGACACCCCAGAAGCTCCCCAGGCCTCCGATCACCACGACGACGAACGTGGCCGTGAGGATCTCATTGCCCATTGCGGGCTGCACGCCGGCGAGCGGTGCCGACATCACTCCGGCCAGGGCCGCAAGCGCCACCCCCAGCACGAAGACGGCAGACAGAGCGGGCTTGAGGCTGATGCCCATGGCGCGGACCATCTCCGGGTCGCGCACACCGGCTCGCACGATCATGCCGAACGCGGTGCGGTTGAGCAGCAGCCAGCAGCCCACGACGGCTGCTGCCGTGACCAGGAGGATCGCGATCCGGTAATAACTGTAGATGAAGCCGCCCACATGGAATACGCCGCGCAGCGCGTCCGGAATCGAGAAGGGCAGCCCGGTCGTTCCCCAGATGATGCGGAGTGTCTGTTCGGCGGTCATCGCCAGGCCGAATGTGAAGAGCAGCCCGAGCGCTGGATCCTTGCCATACAGGCGCGACAGCAGCAGCCGCTCGATCGCTAGGCCGACCAGGGCGACGCCTGCCGGCGACAAGACCACTGCACCGCTGAACCCGAGCCGGCGCTGCAGCTCATAGCCGAGGTAAGCGCCGACGGCATAGAACGCGCCGTGTGCGAGATTGACCACGCCCCCGAGGCTGAAGATCAGAGATAAGCCGAGCGAGAGGATGATGTAGAAGGAACCGACCAGCAGCCCGTTGATCACCTGCTCGAGGATCAGGGCGGGGTCGAAGGGCATTGCCGGGCCGGTGAAGGGTGAAGAGTGAAGCGCGACGAGTGATGTGCTCAGGACGCCCGCACTGCGTAGGCGCAAAGGAACGACCCTCCCTCTCCCCCGTCACCGGGGGAGAGGGCTGGGGTGAGGGGGATCACACTTCACCCTTCACCTCTTCCACTTCCTTCCCTCGCGTCATGCCATTCACGCAACATCACGCCATCTTGCATGGGTTCTCCGCTTCGGTCGGCTGGATCAGCTCGAGCGACTCGTTCGGCGCGGGGACGGGACGCACGATATCGAAGATGTCCCACTTGTCTTTCGACTGCGATTTGTCCTTGACCTTCACCACATACATTTCCTGCAGGAGCTGATGGTCCCAGGTGCGGAAGCTGCCCTTGCGCTCCTTGAGGATATCGAAGGTCGCGCCCTTCTCCAGGTGCAGGATCAGCGATGGGGCGTCGGTGCTCTTGGTCTCGGTGATGGTCTGCGCAACGATCCGCACGCCGACGTAATCGCCCCAGGCCTGATTGTCGGGGGGGCCGCCGAACTTGTCCCAGAAGCGTTTGGTGAACCCCTGCGCAGACGGGACCTTCAGCCCGTGGTACCACAGGCTCTGCCAGTGCCCCGACAGGTTGTCCAGGCCGGCCGCCCAGAACGGCACCGTGTCCATCACTCCGCCGGCGAGCGGGAACGGCAGGTTGTATTCCTTGTACTGCTTCAGGAACGTGGTCTGGTCCACGCCGGCGAGGTTCAAGTAGACGAAGTCGGGCTTCAGCGCCCGTAGCTTGAGAATATACGCGCTGTAGTCGGCGGTGTTGGTGGGCACCATGTCGTTGGCGAGAATGATGCCGCCATTTTCCTGCAGGAAGCGCGAGGAGACCCGGAACAGGTCCTGGCCAAAAGCGTAGTCGGCGGTCAGGAAGTACCACTTGGCGCCTTTGATCAGGTGGTGGTCCCTCTGCCAGGTCCCGATCGTCTTGGTGTACATCGTGTTGCAGCCCTCGACGTGGAACATGTAGCGGTTGCAGTTCGCCCCGCGCAGCGCATCGGAGTTGGCGCCGGTATTGAAGTAGGGCGTTTTGTACTTGAGCGCCTGCTCCGCGATGGCGCCGGCGGAAGCCGAGCTCACCTCCCCGATCAGCACCACCACCTTGTCGCGCTCGATCAGCTTCTGCGCCTTGGTCACCGCGGTGGCCGGGTTGACGCTGTCCTCGGCGATCAGCTCGATCTTGCGGCCCATGATCCCGCCCGCTGCGTTGAGCTCCTCGACCGCGAGCGTGGCGCCGCGAAAGCCGTATTCTCCCACCTGGCCGAGGAAACCCGTGCGCGGCGTCAAATGCCCGAGGCGTATGACATCGGACTGGGCGCGGACGATTGCCGGAAAGCCGAGCGGCCCCGCGGCCGCGGCCGCGCCCAGGACGGCTGCCTTCTTGAGCACGTCACGCCGCGGCATGTTCCCGGCGCTGCCATTGCGTTTCATATCTCCTCCTGTTCGGGATGCGACTGCCTGTTTTCTGGCGCCTGCGACGGCCGGGTTCAGCGCGCTACTTGCGCTTGAAACCGGAGCGGATCCAGTCGATGCTCTTGACCCCGTCGGGCGGACTGATCTGGTCCGGCGCGTAGTACTTGACGTTGATGAGCGTCACGCGCCCGTCGACCTTGCGCACGGTGCCGTAGGGCACTCCCTGCACGGCCTGATGGCCCTTGCCGAGCGACATGTTCACCGTTCCCGAGGGCGTGTCGAACTTCAGGTACTCGAACGCCGAGATGACCTGGTCGATGCTGGGGTCCTTGCCGTTGTTGGCGGCCTGGGCCTTCTCATACGCGGCCTTGACGCCGAGGAAGGCGGTGACCATGTGATAAGAGGCGTACACCGCGGAGAATCCGTACTTCTCCTTGTATGCCTTGGCGAACCACTTGTTCAGCGGAGTCGAAGGTGCGAACGGCCCATTGGGTCCGCGTGCGCCGAGGATGGTGCCGTCGGGCAGGTCCTTGCCCAGCCGCTCGATCACCGTCTCGCCCGTGATCATGATGTTGGGCATCTTCTCGAGCAGCCCGCGCGGCGCGGCCTGCAGAATATAGGCTTCGAGATCGCCGCCCCATAGCGAGTTCTGGATCACCTCCGCACCGCTACCGAGCAGCGCCGAGATCTCAGCGCCGTACTGACCCGCGCCCAGCTTCGGAGTCACGTTGGTCTCGATCTGCGCCTGGGGCTTCAACTGTTTCATCGCCTCGGTGAAGTCGGACCACGCGTCCTGGCCCCACGCATAGTTGGGGTTGATGCCGGAGAACGTCTTCAGGGCGGCGAAGCGCTCCGATATATAGCGGGCCGCAGCGACATTCTCCTGCGTCGCCATGGTGGTGGTGCGGAAAACGTAGTGGTAGGAGGCTTCCTCGAAGATGCGGTTGGTGGCGCAGTCGAACAGCACGGTGAACTTCTTGAGCTCCTCGGCCACCGGGGCCACCGCCAGGCAATCGCCGCTGGAGATCACGCCGATCACCATGTCCACGTTCTGCCGATCGACCAGGTTGCGGTACTCGGTGACGACCTTGGTCGGGCCGCCGGCCTCGTCCACGTAGACAAGCTCGATCGGGCGCCCGCCGAAACCCTTCTTCGTATAGCCAGGTACGAGGTTGCCGCTGTTGAGCGCCTCCGCGATCAGGTCCGAGGCATTCTTCGCCGGCACGCCGAAAGGTCCCGCGGCCGGGCCGGACAGAAACGTGATCACGCCAATCCGCAGCGGCTCTTCGGCGCGCCCCGCGCCGGGCACGACCAGCGTCCCGATGACAACGGCGGCAATCGCGCCGAGGCGGCGCGCGAGATTACCCATGAGTGCATCCTCCCGAAGTGTTATTGGAGACGCCGAAACGGCGCCGGATCGCTCGGGTCTCGCTTCCGGCATGGCGGCATTCGCTATCGCGCAACGCGCCGCGGCACACCGGTGACTGCGATCGTGGCGGGATTATAGCAACGTTGCCCGCCAATTCCGTTCGGCGAATCGGCTAGAATGAACCGATCGTGAACGCAACCCCCGTCTTCGCATCGCACGTCGCGTTCGCCATCTCGTCGCTCCGGGTCCCGGACCCTTGAATCTTCTCGCGCTGGAAACCTCCACGGAGTGGTGCTCTGTCGCGCTGTGGCTGGACGGCCAGGTGCTCGCCCGGGAGATCCTCGCCGGACAAAGCCACTCGGAGCGGCTGTTGCCTATGGTCGACGGCTTGCTCGACGATGGGGGAATCGGCGTCGAGGCGTTGCAGGCGATCGCATTCGGGTGCGGCCCCGGGTCCTTCACCGGGTTGCGCATCGCTTGCGGTGTCGCGCAAGGTTTGGCGTTCCCACGCGAGCTGCCCGTCGTGGGCGTAAGCACGCTGCTTGCGATCGCGGAGGCGAGCGCGGGCGCGCACGTCGTCAGCTGTCTGGACGCGCGCATCGGAGAGGTCTACTGCGCCGTCTACCAGCGTGAGCAGGGCGAGTGGCGCTGCGCGCATGAGCCCCTCCTGTGCAAGCCGGACGAGGTGCCGCTGGTGGAAGGCGAAGGCTGGATTGGAGTCGGGAGCGGCTTCGCTGTGCACGGCGACGCGCTGGCTACACGATTCAACGGCCGCCTGGGCGCGGTCCGTTCGGATCTGCATCCCAGCGCGCGCGAGATCGCTCTCCTCGGAGCGCGGATGCACGCGCAGGGGCTTGCGGTGCGTCCCGAAGAGGCGCGGCCGCTCTACCTGCGCGATCGCGTGGCCTTGACGGTGGCTGAACGGGAACGCTTGCGCGCCGCGCGGAGCAAAGACGTTCCAGGCGGGCGCGCGTGAGCGCCGTGCTGTCACAATCCCCGGTGCTGCGCCCGATGCGGATGTCGGAGGTCAAGGCGATCGCTGCGATCGAGCGCACCGTCTACAGCCATCCGTGGACCGCGGGCAATTTCCGCGACTCACTGCAAGCGGGATACAGCTGTTGGGTGTTGGAGTGCGCCGGACAGATCGTCGCGTACGGCGTGCTGATGATCGGAGTGGACGAGGCCCATCTGCTCAACCTCAGCGTGGCGAAGGAGTGGCAGCGCCGCGGCCTCGGGTGGCAGCTGCTGCAGCATTTCATCGCTATCGCGCGCAGCGGCGAAGTGCAGCGGATCTTTCTCGAGGTGCGTCCTTCGAATACCGCGGCGCGCGCCCTGTACCGGCAAGCCGGCTTTCATGAGCACGCGGTGCGCCGCAGCTATTATCCGGCGCAGGTGGGGCGCGAGGACGCGATCTTGATGGTGCTCAAGCTGGGAAGTGGGCAAGGTGAAGAGGTGACAAGGTGAAGGGGTGAAGAGGTGAAGGAAGTAAATGAGGTGAATGAGGTGACAGCAGCAGGCTCCGCGATCTGCTGTCCAGGGTCTGCGGTTTCAGTGATTCGTCGCGCCGCGTAGGCCATCCACCACGACAGCGTCATGCCGATCGACGCGACGCGACGCGCGCTGATCCTGAAGGAGCTGGGGCTGCTCCCGCTTTGGGTGCCACGCGATCGGCCGCGGAGCGCCGCTCGGGTGGCGCCCGCGGTTCGCGACGCCACGCCTGCCCCTGCGCCCACCGCGGAGCTCGACCTGTCCGACGACCGCTCTTCGCTCATCCTGCGGATGGACTGGTCCGAGCTGAAGCAGGCGGTCCGCGGCTGCACGGCGTGTCCGTTGCACACGGGCCGCACGCAGAGCGTGTTTGGCGTAGGAGACGAGCAGGCCGATTGGCTGTTCGTCGGGGAGGGGCCTGGCGCCGAGGAGGACGCTCGCGGCGAGCCGTTCGTGGGTCAGGCGGGGCGTTTGCTCGACAACATGCTGGCCGCGATCGGGCTCAAACGCGGGCGCGACGTCTATATCGCGAACGTGGTCAAGTGCAGGCCACCGGGCAACCGCGTGCCGGAGCCGCGGGAAGCGGCCCAGTGCGAGCCCTTCCTGCTGCGCCAGATTCAGCTGATCGGGCCCCGGCTGATCGTGGCACTGGGGAAAACGGCCGCATCCAACCTGCTGCACACCGATTCCAGCATCGGCAGCCTGCGCGGCCGCCTCCACGCGTTCCACGGCAGCCCGCTGCTGGTGACCTATCACCCCGCTTATCTGCTGCGCAATTTGCCGGACAAGGCCAAGGCTTGGGAAGATCTGTGCCTGGCCCGGGACACCATGCAGAGGTTGAAGGCGGGCGAGCGCTCCCCCAACTAACGCTACGGAAGGAGAATAGACGTGAGACGGATGCTGAGCGCGGTGTTGCTGATGACCGCCACTGCGAGCTTGAGCGGCTGCGGCTACAACACGATCCAAGCGGAGGACGAGCAGGTCAAGGCGGCGTGGAGCGAGGTGCTGAACCAATATCAGCGGCGCGCCGACCTCATCCCGAATCTGGTGAGCACTGTGAAGGGCTACGCTCAGCAGGAACAGGACGTGCTGCTGGGGGTGACCGAGGCCCGTGCCCGGGTGGGGAGCATCCAGGCCACGCCGGAGCTCCTCAACGATCCACAAGCCTTCGCCAAATTCCAGGCCGCACAGGGTGAGCTCACCTCGGCGTTGTCCCGCCTGCTGGTGGTATCGGAAAACTACCCGCAGCTCAAGTCCGATCAGAACTTCCGCGACCTGCAGGCCCAGTTGGAAGGCACCGAGAACCGGATCACGGTGGCACGCAAGCGCTATATCGACGCCGTCCAGCGCTATAACACCACGATCCGGCAGCTTCCGGTCAACCTGACCGCGATGGTGTTCGGCTACAAGGAGAAGCCCAACTTCAGCGTCGAGAACGAAGCTGCTATCGCGAAGCCTCCGGCGGTCGACTTCAGCAAACCGGCGCCGTCCAGCCGGCCGCAGGGCGGCATGCCCTCGCCGGCGCCGGGCTCCAAGCAGTAGCCGATGGTTGCACATCGAGCCTGGGCGATCGCAGGGTTTTTCCTGCTCGTCTCGGCCCTGGCCTTGGGGGCGCCTGCCCTCGGTCAGGATCTGGTGCCGGTGCCGCCGCTCCGAGCGCGCGTCACGGACCTGACCCACACCCTTACCGCGGCGCAGGTCGAAGCCCTGGAGGAGAAGCTCGCCGGCTTCGAGCAGCGGAAGGGCAGTCAGATCGTCGTGCTGCTCGTACCCACCACCGCCCCCGAGACCATCGAGCAGTACTCCATCCGCGTGGCCGAGCAGTGGAAGCCGGGCCGCAAAGGCGTGTCCGACGGAGTGATTCTGCTCGTGGCGAAGGACGACCGGGCGATGCGCATCGAGGTCGGGTACGGACTCGAGGGCGTGCTTCCGGACGCGATCGCCAACCGCATTCGGGAAGAGACCATCGCACCGCGGTTCAGGTCCGGCGATTTCTTCGGCGGCATCGACGCCGGCGTGGACGCGGTGATGAAGGTGATCGATGGCGAGGCGCTGCCGCCGCCGGCGTGGAGCGCCCGGCCGAGGGGCAGCCAGGGGTGGCAGCATTACCTGCTGCTCGGATTCCTCCTGCTGTTCGTGGTGGGAGGAGCGCTGCGTGCCGCTCTCGGGCGGCTGCCGGCTGCACTGGTCATGGGCGGGGTCGCGGGCTTCGTCGTATGGCTTCTGGCGACTTCCCTGGTGATGGCGCTGATCGCCGGCGCTGTGGCGTTCGGTATCACGCTCGTGGCTGGTAGCGGGATCCCGTTGGGCGGCGGTGGGTTCAGAGGCGGAG
>Ga0335082_10006177_pt1 | contig 13081 bp, 12 predicted proteins | sample Lox_Sample_41_FD_206718 | JGI IMG/M metagenome (GOLD analysis project Ga0335082, IMG submission 206718) | Soil microbial communities from Loxahatchee National Wildlife Refuge, Florida, United States - Lox_Sample_4.1 | ecosystem: Environmental > Terrestrial > Soil > Wetlands | place: USA... | reverse complement strand
AAGCCGTCCTCGAGTGCCGCCTTGCCATCTAGGATGATGATTGGAACCCACGGGTGCCGGCGGCGTGCGGTATCTATGGCGTGGATCGTCGCATCACTTGAGCGCTTGTCGATCGCCACGACGACCTCGTCGACGAAGTCGGCGAATCGATCGATGCTCTGTCCGATTCTGTGTTCGCCGTCCTTGACGATCAGGCAGGCGCTCACGAGCTCGCGCGGTGCGAGTTGCTTGGCCTTGCGCTCGTAGTTCACCGGCCGGTACGGCTCCCCGTCGGCCCGAACGGACCAGACCCAGGAGCCGAGCGGGAAGCCGGACATATCAGGCTCAGCCGGCGCGTAGACGATGTCAACGTCCTTATCTCCACAGATCTCCTCGATGTCCGCACGCTCGAAGTGGTGAAGATGCTCACGCCCAGTCTTGAACGCCTCGCGGCCGGTCCACTCCCAGCGGCCGGCGGGAGTCGTGACAATGAGTAGGCCGCCGGGCTTCAGCACTGACTCGAGCTGGTTGAGCAGCCCAACGTAGTCGCGCACGTGCTCGACGATCTCACCCGCGATCACGACGTCGAACAGTTCATAGGCCGGCGCCACGAGCTCGCCGTCGGTCCCGGTCGCCAGACCCTCAACGCGCTCACAGAGGAAGGCGGGATTGAGTGCCGACTGGTCGCCTACGACGAACGCGGTATTGCCGAGCTTCTCCTTCCGCGCCCAGCTAAGCGCCGCCTTGATGGCACGTGCTGAGATGTCGACCCCGGTGAACTGCGCCGCCGGGAGCATCTTGGCGAGCGGCACGACGTAGTGCCCGTGCGCGCAGCCGTAGTCGAGCACCCGCATCGGCGCGCGCGGCTGGCGATTGGCCGCCTCGGCCACGAACTGGAGTACACCGCGGAAGCGCGTGGTCGAGGTCACGTCCTCGCCCACCACGTGCTCCTCGTGCTCGTCGTAGTACTTGCCCTGGTGATGCTCGTAGTGCGCCTTCAGTTTCGGGCCGTCGTCGGCGAAGGCATACATCTTCTCAATCTCCTCGATCGAGAGCGATGCGATGGGGTCGATAGGGGCCGCGTCCTCCTGCCCTTTCGCCCACCTATTAATGAGCCATTCACCGAACACGATGTCGCTGTGCTCAATGCAGTGCCGCAGGTTGCGGGCGAAGGACGAGCTGCGCTTCTCGAACAGCTTCGCGATCAGCGCGTCGAGCTTTTTAGCCGACTCGGTCCATGTCCAGCGCGGCGCAGCCTTGAGCTGCCGTTCGCGCATCTCGTCCAGCACCTTCGGATGTTCGGCCCAGTCCTCGACGATCCCGACAAATCGTTTGATGTCCGGCTCGCCGTTCACCAACGGGAGCAGCAGCGCGCCCGCGCCCCTACAGGTCTCAGGCAGCGCGCCGACCTTGCTGCCCAGGATCGGTAAGCCGGCGGCCATCGCCTCCATAGCGCTGATGCAGCTCGTCTCCTCGAACTTCGACGGGTAGAAGAGCGCATCACACCGCATCTGGACCTGAGCAAGGTCCGCCTTCGTGAGCGTACCGAGCTTCGTGACGTTCGGCAGCGTATCGGACCACTCGTCCAGCTGCGCGTAGTAGGCGGCCATCTCCGCCGTGGTGTTGCCGTAGCCGCACGTGTAAAGGCGCACGTTCGCCTGCTTGAGCTGTTCCATGATGCCGCCGGGGCGCACCAGATTCTCTAGGCCACGTTCTGGGCGCGACTGGTAGAGGAGCTTGAACTCGATGCTTGAGTCGAGCGCCTCAAGGGTCTTATGGAACTCCCGAGGCGTTATTTTCAGAGTCTCGGATAGATCGGTTGGCATCGGACGCCACCGCTCGTATAGGGATAGGTCGATCCCGTTCGGCACCGCGTGGTGGTGGTCGGGCTTGAAGCCGTAGACCTCCTTGATCTGCTCAACGTGCCAGTGCGAGACGCCGGTGATGGCATCGATCTGCCAGAGCCCGTGGCTGATGACCGGCATCGAGCGGTGAAGCGCCAGGTCGTGGAGCTGCCAGATACAGACCTTGGCGCCGAAGCGCTTGTGGAATGCCACCGGATGGCGCTGCACAATGAGCACGTCGAAGGGCGTGTGAACCGCGTACTGCTCGAACCGCGTGCCACAGGGCGCGTGCTCGTTCGCGTGGCCCACCCAGGCGTAGCGCACGCCATCGAAGAACCCGTCGCAGCCCTCTTTGCCCGTCCAGACGTCGACCCGATGGCCGAGTGCCAGAAGCTCGCGGGCTAAGTAGTAGGCCGCACTCTCAGACCCTCCGAGCGACCGCTCCCTGATCGTGTCGCCGTCGAAGGGCATCCCCATCGCGTGTATGACGATATGCACTTGAGCCTCCGTTTGTCGTTGGTGTCAATCAGCCTTCGCTCTGCTTCGGTTTCGCAGGCTTCTCCTCCTTGGGCGGTGGCGCTGGGACCTTCGCGCCAATGCGCGCCAGCTCGTCCAGCCAGTGTTGCCGCTTGAGCGGCGGCAGGCCGGCGGAGAGCCTGAGGATCGTCGCCACGCGCTCATCCTTGCGCACGTCGTGATCCTTATCCGCGTAAAGCGCCATCTCGATCCCCTCGAACTCCTGGACGCAGCGTACGTCGTCCTCCTGCTGGCGCTCATCCAGCCAGACTTCCGTCCGCGCGCCCGTCTTGCGGTCCGTGTGGTGCCACACTGCTTTCGCCATGACTTGGTACCTCCGGCTAAAAGGACGGGGGCGTGTCAGGCCCCCGCCAATCTCGCCTGTCTGCCCTTGGGGATAGAGCGTTCTGCCTTGTCAGACGAGTCCATTGGCCTGGGCCGAACCCACGCCCAGCAGCAGCGCACCGTAGTCGGAGCCCGTGACGCGCTCGTCCTGGTAGTACTGCACCTCGACACCGTCCACCCGTGCCCGCGTGTCGAACGAGTGCCGGATAGCGGCGAAAGGCTCGCCAAGTTCCGGTGCGGTCCAGCGGAATGAGTAGAGGAACGACGGCACCTCGCGCGAGGCGGCCATCGGCGCGTAGTACATCAGCACGCCGTCCGAGGGGAAGTAGTTCGAGAACGTCGCCGTCTGCCCCTCGTTCATCGGGTTGTAGAACGCCTGCGCGATCAGGAGCCGATCGAGTTCGAGCGCCGCCTGTGCTCCTGCACGCGAGACGTTGTTACCGCCCGCGTAGAGACCCTGGACGAAGTTGCGGAAGTTGTAGTTCCGGCGAGCATAGTTCCATGCCCGATAACCGAACAGCGCGGAGTTCGGCTTCACCGCCGTCTGGCTCTGAATCTGCTCCTGCATCTTCCACAGCATCGAGACCGGATCGCCGGCGCCCGTGCCTGTGCCGCCCGCAGTCCAGGACGAACCGCAGAGGAAGGACGTCGACACGTTCGCCTGAGCGAGCGTGAGTACGCGGCGGTCCCAGTCCAGCGTCAGCTTGTCGGTGAGGTAGCGAATCGCACCACCCTCAAGCTCGAGCTGCCAAGTCGGGTCCATGTTCGCCCGGTCTTCCACCGGGATGTCGTACGCCAGCGCGTAGTTCTTCGCCGCGTACTGGGCCGAGCTGACCGTGCGCGTCACCCGGTTCGCCTGTGATCCACGGCTCCTGTTCGTCTTCTCGATGGCGAACGCCTCGCCGCGGGAGAATACCGGATACGAGTCCGTTTCTTTCTGCACCGGTACGATGGGGGCGATCTGATCAGCGATCATCCCCGGCGGCCGGTAATTGAGAGCGATCTGCGACAGAAGTATGTCGACGTGTAGATCGCGGCCAGTTGAGGAACCCATAGTTTATGTCGTCTCCTGATTGGTTAGTTGCCGCTGTACACGCCGAGATCCGAGAAGTCGATGATCGCCTGGACGAAGTCACCCGAATTGGCGGTCTCGAGGAACCGACCGACGGTCGTGCCGCCCGAGACTGCGTTCGTCAGGAATCCGCCCGAGGCGATAGCGACTGGCCAGCCGAGCGATGCGACTGCCGCACCCGCGACACCCTTCTGCACGCCGGCGAAAGCATACGTCGCATATTCGCCTGAACGAGCTGACGATATGAGGATGCCGATCGCCGGTAGCGGGCTCGCAGTGGAATGCAGCGTCCCGTTCACCGTGATGACCTTGAACCGCGACGACTGGGCGGTGAGATCCGCCTGAGCCTGCACGGTGTAAAGCCACTTAACATTTTCGGTAGTCATGGAAAGAGTTCACTCCTGATTGGGTTAGGCCGCCTTCGGCTCCGCGAGATCCTTCCACGCCTGCGCCAGCTCTGGCCGGGACGACAGGACCGTCTTCGCCGCGTTGAGGAGTTCCTCGTGCGTGAAGGTATGCTTGCCCTGCGAAGTCAGCAGTGCCCTGGCCCGCATCAGCGCTTCGGCATCCGGCGCCATGCCTTCGGGCACGTCGGCGTTCGGATCGCGCAGCGTGAAGATCTCGCGCTTCTGCGCGCGCTTCGGCTTCGGGTTCGGGTTCTCTTTGATGAACTCCTTCACGTCCTCGGCCGTGATCGTGACCACGACTTCGTCGTCCTGGACCTTGTAGACCTTGATGAACCGCTCGCGGGCGGCCGGCAGGATGTCCTCGGCCTTCACCGCAGTTTCGAGTTGATCGATGATCGCCTTGCGGCGCGCGTCGACCTTGTCCTTCTCGACCTGCTTCTGCAGGTCCGTGAGGCGCTGTTTGGTCTGCGAGAAGTCGCTCTTCTCGCGCTTGAGCGCCGAGTTCTCCTCCTCGAGCTGTACCGTGCGACGGCTGAGTTCGGCCACCTGCTGGCTGAGCTCCTTGATCGCGTTGGTGTTGTCTTCGGCCATGTGATTATCACTCCGATGATTTGGTTGAGTTTGCCGGCCGTCATCTCGCGAGAACGTCACACAGGCTTCGCCCTGGAGCCCAGAGCCGCGCGCCATCGTGAGCGCCTCGAGTTCCTTCAGAGTGCCTACGGCCGGCGCCGTCGCACCGAGGAGAGCCACTGCGTCGAGCACCCACGGGATGAAACCCGTATTGGCTTTGACGTTCTTCAGCAGCTCGATGGAAACGAACTTGTAGAGCTTCTTACCGATCGCCTTGTAGACGACGTCGGGAATGTCGGCGATGTCCGCCATGAGTTTCGAGCCCTCGCGGTAGAGTTTGGTAACCCACCCGAGGGCCGGTGAACCGTCTCGCGCGTCCTCGCCCATGTGCCCGAACTTGAGCGGTATACGGCCTGCGAGCTTGAGCGCGTTGAACGAGGAAACGATGCCGTCCAAGTCGTCGTCCGTGAAGGTGAGGCCGTTCCAGGTCCCCGCCTCGAACACCTCTGCGCCTGTGATGCTGTTGCTCATACGTCACCCCATTCGTGAGGCGAGTGCCAGCGCGTCCGTCACCGTGATCGTATGAACGCGCGGCTCTTTCGCCGTCGCGATGACAGCGAGGAGCCAGGCGACGTCGGCCACGCGCACGTGATCGTCAAGTTCGAGACCGGCAATCTCCGCGAGTACCATCGATGCGGTCTCATCGATCGCCTCAACGGGCGACTCGCGTTGGATCTGCCGGATGCGGTCTCGCAACTTCATTTGCCGCGCTTCCCGCCGTGGTAATGAGCCTGGCCGGGAGCCGCACCCTTGGCGCGCGCTATGGCACCAATCACGCCCTCCGGTACGCCCTTGGCACGCAGTTGGGCCGCCCGGCCACCGTGGCCCAACTTGTTCGATTTGCCGTGGTACGTGCCTGTCTTCTTCGTGTCGCCGCTCTGGGCGCGCTTCATCACTTCGACGACCTCGGCATTACGCGCGAGTGTGCCGCAGTCAAATACGGCGTGCGACGCCGCCACCGCGCGCTCGGCGCGGCTCATGCGGCCGGAGTTCGTCTCACAGCCGGCATCGTCGGCGCCATCGTTGTCGTCGGCCATCGGGTTCATCGTGTTCTTCGAGCGTGCGAAATACTCGGCCTCGCCTCCTGGCGGCGGCACGTCAGCGCCTGAAGGGTGAACGATGCGCGACGCGCTGTAGCGCTTGTCGCCGTCGTACTTGGAGGTTGGCGTCGGTCGAACGGGTGGGTTCTTCACTTTCGCTCCTCTGCCGCGGGGCGGCTGCATCATGTTGTCGGTGTGTAGATCATGCCCGGTCGCCGAGCCCATCTTCGCCTTCGCCTTGCCGCGCAAGCGCCCGATGGGTCGCGTATTGCTCGGCACGTCGCGGATCACGGTCGCACCTGGGGTCACGAGCTTCGAGATCGGCGACGGATCGGGGCGCGCCACTGGGCCCATTCCAGCGCCACCTGACTTCGGTTGATACGGCGGGCGCTGGCCGGACGCCGGGTTGATCGTCCCAAGTCCTTGGGCTCGGCCGCCCGTGCCACGGCGACCCGAGGGCTGCGGACTTCCGCCCGAGCCTGGCTGGCGCATGGTGGACGCCGAGCGGCCGAGGCTGCCACGCGGGGCATCGCCCTTGCGCGCGAGCTTCTTGATGTACGGGCTCGGGCGCGGCGCTGGACCGTCGCGGCGCACAACGGGCGATCCAACGACAGGCTGCGTGTTCGGCTTCGGCAGCTGTGGGTACGATGGCGGCCGGATCGGGGTCGGCTTGATGGGCGGCCTCGGCGGAGTCGGGCGAACCGTGGCAAAGCTCGCCGTCTCCTCGCCGACCGCCGGCACGTCCGCGCCGCTCGGGAAGTTCACCGCCGGTCCTGGTCGTGTGTCCATTGCCTTTCGTCCTCTTAGGTTTTCCGTTTGCGTGTGAAGCCAGCCTGCGGCTCTACTGAAGGGTCATCGGATTCGACACCGTCCCAGCCGTCCAGTGTGGTGACTGGTACCAGTACGGAACGGCAGTTGTAATGGTTGGGAGGACGATAGTCGTCCCAGTTCGGGCTATCGTCGGCCCACACCGAACCGTCCAACGCTCGACAGATCTCCGTGGTGCGATCATCCAGGATCGCTGAGTACTCCAGCGCCAGGACGAAATCGGCGAGCGCAGGATCGGTAAACTCCTCATAGCGCGCCTCGTTCAGCGCCTCGAAGTTGTTCGTGCGCACGAGTGTGTTGAGGTACGCCGGCACGTTCGCAGTCCCAACCGCGTCCGCCAGCGCCGCCTCGGTGTCGTCCATCACGTTTTTGCGCGGCTCCTCGGCTTGCGTCGCCTCGAGAGTCGTGAAGCCGGCGCGGATTAGCCGGTTGTAGATGGATGCCGTCACCGCCTCGGGGCGCGCGCCGCTCTTAACCCCGGCCAGCAGCTCCTGCTGGATGATTGAGCGCATGCCGTCGGTCAAGTTCTGCGCCATCCGAAAGCCATTCGCCTCGATGAAGTCGGCCGTTTTCTGCCTCAAGGCCGCGAAGCGCGCGCGGTTCAAGGTCGTCGGCCGCTTGGCGCGCGTCAACTCGCGCCTCGCCTGCTGGACGCCGAAGTCCCACGCGTTCGTGAGCCCGTCCTTGAACGCGCCCTTGATCTTGCCGACGTCCGTGCCGTCGATCTTGACGTCGCCGATGTCTTGGACGTTGTCCTTGAGCAGCGTCGGGAGGGTTTCTGGGTCGAGCACGCGCCGCGTCGCCCGGACTGCCAGCCGCGCAGCCTGCCTCACGCCATCGTAGGCCATGCGGTTCGTCTTGGCGTCGATCACCGCGAACTCGACGCGGGCGAGGGCCCGAGTGAAGGCTTCGCGCGTCACCGTGCGCGGCTCGCCGGTAGGCGTGTGAGCCACCACACGGAGCTTTGGCTTCCCAGGACGCCTGAAGGAACGGCCTACGGCTGCTTTGGGCTCGACGGACGCGACTTTCGGCGGTGCAATGCCCTCTGCTTGCGGACTCACCTGATCGCCTTCTGCAGGCGCTGGCGAAGGCTCAGGAGCCGGCATCATCTCCTGCATGACGACCGCGAGCGGCTTCGCGTCCTCGTCCCGGGGCGGCATCTCGAGGATCTCCCGCAGCCGGTCCTCGTCGTCCTCCGTCGGGATCACCGCCTTCGCCTGGATCAGCGCCGCCCAGGTGGTGATCAGCTGCATCATCGCCTGGGTGGAAAGCGGCTTGAACTTGAAGTGCGGGTAGTCGCCATCGCCCCAGTTCTGCTCGCACAGGTCCTTCACGATCTGCTCGTCCACGCACGCCTCGAGGCGCATCGTGTCGGCCTTGAGCGTCCAGGCGAAGCTCTCGAGCTGCGTCTGCGACTGTGCGTAGGACCCCGTACGGCCTGTCGAGCTGACGCCCATCAGATTCGGCACGAGCAGTGCCTTGGCGATCGCGAGGTCGTGGAACTCGATCGCCGCCTTGAACGAGTCCGTGCCCTGCGGGAAGTGAACTTCCGCTGTTACACCAGCTGGCAGCAGGATGTACGACGACGCCTTCATATTCGAGAAGGCCGCTTGGAGCGCCAGGTGCTCCTTCGAGTTCGGCGTCAGATTCGCCTGCTCGCTCGCCTGCGCGACGGTGAGGCCGCCTCCGAGCTTCTCCATGTAGAACGCCCATAGCCGGATCAGCGTGTCCTTCATGTACCAGGAGCGGTACGCCTCGCGCAGGTCTGACTGGCCTAAGTACGGGTCGAACTCCGGGTTGTGGACGTAGTGAACGAACTTGTCCAGCTGGAACTCGATGATGCGGCCGGCCATGAGCTGGCGAACGTAGTCGAGCTCGCCGTACTCATCCGTCATGAACTGGAACGTCGACGGATCGCGGCCGCGAAGCGCTCGTAACCCCACCCACGTGCGACCGTCGATCTCGACCGGCTGATAGAGCTTCTCCGTGATCGAGAAGCCGAACTCGCGGCCCGTCGCGATGATGTTGAGCACATCGATGAACGATCCCGGCATCCATTGGATGATCTGCTGGATGATGCGGCTGCGCTGATCTTGCTCGGCCGGATCGAGTTGCGACCCGTCGTCCCAGTCGAAGGTCCAACCGCGCGACAAAATCGCGTCGCGCTTGAACGTGCAGACCGCCTTCACCTGCTCATCAGTCCGCATCTTGGCGTAGATCTGCAGGCCCTTCTTGCCGACCAGGTCGTCGGGGTTGTAGCGCGGGAACTGCGAGGTGAGGCCGGCACCCCAGACGGGACGGTCGAGCGTGATGATCGAGGTGTCGACGCGCTGCGCGACCGGCTTGCGGAGGAAGAACTCGGCGGCGCGGGAGAGAAAGCTCAAGGTTCGCTACGCCTTCCTCTGTTGAAGTTCTCGACTACCCGATGAAGTTGCTCGGGAGTCAGTTGAAAGGGGTGTCGGCTCGGCGGATTAAGTGACGGGTTGGTAAGGCCAAGCGCTGCTGCTTCGAACTTAGTAGCATCCGTGTGTCGCCCTTCGGCTCGCATCGTTGCCGCGAGTGCCGCAATGATTTCCTCCCGCACGATGCGGCGGATGTCGGCTTCGCTGAGCTGCTTGCAGCCGCAGCCGCATGTCTGTCCGCCAGCTATCGCTAGATCTCGCTGATGCTGATTCTTCGGGTGGTTAATGCTGTCAGACTGGATACCGCAATCGCATGCCGGGCAAATACCGGGGCCGCCCATCGATGGATTGCTGAAGTCCATGCCGCAAATCTTGCATCTATCCATGTTTGTTCACCCGAGCTTCTTCGCCAGTCACCACATCATGACGAAAGCAGCACAGATGCCGAGAATGATCAGCGTGCCACCAATCGCGCAGCTAGCGGCGCCAGCCTTACTGCAGGCGATGATGATTGGAGTGCTCACGACGTAGCCTCCTCGTTGGCCTCTACGTGTAGGAGCCGTACAACGTACTGCCCGGTCTCGCGATCCACTTGCGTATCTACGAACCTCCGTGCCTTGAGTGTTTCCCAATTGGCGAAGGTCTCACGGCTGATGCGTACTTCTCCACCCGCGTCATAAACGATCATGGCAAGCATCTCCACGATGCGACGGATGTCGGCTTCGGTCAGAACGGCGACTTTCACTTCCAAGTCAGTCACGAGTTGTCTCCCATCGGATCTCTCCCTTGGTGACGCGCTTCGCCTTGATGGGGCGTGGCGGAGTCATCCTCGGTCCTGATCACTCGAGCCGTGCCCTCGCACAAGGCGTAGATCGCGGCGTTGACCGACTCTGGCAGCTTCTCACCGTCCAGCAACTGGCTGACGATCTCCCACATGCCACGCATCGTGCCCATACCGCATTCGCTGGTGTCGGTCGCGACTTCGGTGCAGAGACATGAGCCTTCGGTGCTCACAGCACGTAATCCTCCAAAATCGTCGACCGTCCCGCATACTCGATCTCGACATCAGGCGCCGACTGGCTGCGCGCCATCGTCGGGTATTGTGTGGCGTACTGCATCGCGAGCGACTCAGCGTGGTCGGGCGACTTCAAGCCATCGCGGCGCATCTCCTCCTTCGTCACGAGGTCCTCGTACTTCTCAACGCCAGGCTTCACTTTGATCGAGCAAAGCTGCTCCTCGAACTCGGTCCACGCCTCCTCGTCAGGGAGCATGTCGGGCGCGAGCGCGATCAGGCCGTCGCGGAAGTCATTGCGCATCGCGATGTGACTCTGCACACGCCGGTTGCGGAACGCTTTCGGGTTGCTGGACGCTTCGCCCCCTTTGTACGCGATCACTGGCAGGCCATCCTTCATCAGTCGGCCTGCAGTGCCAGCTCCCACGCCGATCGAGTCGATCACGATGTCGTCGCCGCGCGCTGGCGTGCCTTCCCAGGCGGTCCAAAGTCTCGCCGTCATGTCGGCCGCTTCGATCGGGGCGACCGAGGGCTGGAACGAACCCACAACCTGTTTGAGCACGTGTCTGAAGCTCTGGTAGTGCCGTGCTACAGTCGTTACGGTGTCGTCCTCGCCCCCGTCCGCCACGTCCGTGGAAATGCGCAGCTTTGGAATCGAGCCGTCGGGTTGAGCCGCTACGCCACGCATGCGTGCGTCCGCAATCCACTGGAGCGAGATCAGCTGATTCGCGTCCGCCTCGACGAACTCGCCCTTGACGCGCACGCTGAAGAATTGCGAGTTCTCGCCGTAGAGTCGCCGCCACCGTTCGATGCGGTCGAGGTTAATACCTTCGACCGTGCGCGAGTCGATGTTGCGATGGCCCCAGAGCTGCGCCTGGCTGGTGAAACACTGGCGGAAACGGCCTCGAGAACGCGTCGGATTGCCGCACACGATCCAAACGATTTCCGTGCCTGAATCTGTCAGCGCGCCTTCTGCGACTTCCCATACTGCATCATCAATCGCCGAGGCTTCGTCATAGGCAAGAAAGATTCGCTTGCCTTCGTTGTGAAGCCCAGCAAAGGCTTCTGTCCTGGCGACGCTCCAAGGGATCGCGTCAATGCGCCATTCACGGGTATGGATACGATGAAAGATGCTCGTTGCCGTCACTTCGAACCAGTGACGTGTCATACATAACCCGTGCCACTTCACGAGCTCAGGCCATGTCTTGGTGCGTAATTGCGTGTCAGTATTCGCCGTGCAAATGCCCCGACACTTTTCAAACGTACTGAGCGCCCACAGTATCAGTTGCGCGATGAAGGCAGATTTGCCGATTCCATGACCCGAAGCGATTGCTTCTTGCACAACTTCCCAAGCATTCAGAGGGCGACTTTGGTTCGCGAGTAATTTCTGCTTGATAGACTCACAAACAGCGAGTGTCCATGCTCTCGGCCGTTTGCTCTGCAGCGGACCAGGCTGACCCCATGGAAAGGCATACCAGATGAACTTAGCGGGATCACGCTGAAAAGATGCGACGTCGGTGATCAGCGCCTGCTCGAGCTCAAGCGGCGTCAGAGACGCGAGCGGCTTCTCGCTTCTCCGTTTCTGTGCCCCCCTCGCCATTAGCTAGTTCAAGACTCCATTCGCTGCAGAAACTCATCACACCATTCATAAATTTCGCGGATTTTCTGAACGTTTACTCCTACCAAAGCAAATGAGTTTTTCAATGCTGTCGCAGCTTGAGCAGGTGAGACTCTATTAACCACGGATAACATTCCGTGGATGGCCGGTGACATTGCCGACCATTCTCCACGTTTATGTACGTTTGTTAGGGCCGGAGGACGCGGAAGTTCTGTGAGAGCTTGAAAATCCTTCTCTGACATTCTTGCTAATTTTATAGCTCCACCAATTTCTCCCGCTTTCATTCCACCTTCACGCAATAGTGAACGAGCACCTTGTGGCCGGTGACCTCCACGACCACGACGACGCCGATACTTCGTTGGACGTTCTTTCTCTGCTAGCTCAGCCATCCGCCGTGCAGCGTGTAGCTTCAATGCGCGAGACAAACGTAATACTGTTTCGTCGTGATGAATTCTAGCCCAAGCCGCTTTTGCATCCGCATAAGTGGCAAAACGTTTCGCGTCATCGAGCGTCAGGCACTCTCGTAACAATGAGACTGCCTGTTCATACTCAACGAGGGTGAATACGTCACGCCCGCCAGTAATTTGCCTCGCCTGCTCATGTGTGATTACTTGCGACATGACTAACCCGCCATTAGCTAGTTCAAAGCTCTTGGTTGCTCTTGCTGCGTCCGCTGTCGTGCCTGGGCCAAGGCGTCAGCCGTTACCATGACCAGCTGCCCGGCGTGTTCGACCTTGTGGACCTCACGGTACTTCTCAGGCCGGCGGGCCTTTAGCACGCCGAAAATCGCGATGAGGTTGCCAGGCTGCGACTTGTCGAGGGCGTGCTCATACAGCATTTCCTCGACGTGATCGGTGTTCAGCTCCTTGGCGAGCTCGTAAGCCTTGGCGAAGGCCGGATCGGAACGAACGTGCGTGAAAACGCTGACGGTGGAGATCCCTACCACTTCGGCGCATTTCGCAACCGTTGTCGCCGCATGGCGGTAAAGTTCAAGGAATTGGCGCTTTTTTTCAGGCGTGAACCGTTCCTCGGGCGGCGGCCCTCTCCCAGGTGCTACGCCAGTCGCCTTCACGGTCTTGGACTTCGACACCGTTCACACCCGTTTAGGCGCTATTCAGCGCCGTTTGCGCGAGGGTACGCCTAGTGTCGCCTTTAGGCAACCATTGTCGCTCAGAGTCCGGCCAGCACCAGAAGAGAGGCTTTGACCACAAGCCGTTCATACCAGCGCAAGTCCTTGCGGTTCAGCAGGAAGCGTACGGCGTCCGTGGATGATTCGAAGGCTAAGTACTTCACGCAAACACCCCGCTCGTCTTGATCTCCGGCGTCCCCAGCCTGTTCCCATGCACGACTCGAGGCGGCCGGCTGGTGCCGTCGTCGACCAGGTAGAA
>Ga0335082_10006176_pt1 | contig 13083 bp, 13 predicted proteins | sample Lox_Sample_41_FD_206718 | JGI IMG/M metagenome (GOLD analysis project Ga0335082, IMG submission 206718) | Soil microbial communities from Loxahatchee National Wildlife Refuge, Florida, United States - Lox_Sample_4.1 | ecosystem: Environmental > Terrestrial > Soil > Wetlands | place: USA... | reverse complement strand
GCGATCGACTACCGGTGCGGGCATCGAAAGGCCGCGCTGTTTCAAGTACATCGCTACGAAGCTATCGATCGCATTTTCCGATCCACCCTGCGGCACTTCGGGCTTGTGCAGGTCGAGCTTTGCTATCCATGGCGTTTTGGCAACGGAGCTTGTGGCCGACTCGCGGGCGCCGCCATCGACCCAGGATTTCAGAATCGCGATTTCGTCAGCGCTAAGCGGCGGTCCAGCGGCAGGCATGCGCGAACTAGTGGCCGTCACGCGTTGGATCAGTAGGCTCTCGGCGCTGCGGCCAGGAAGGATCGCCGGTCCACTTCGACCGCCCTTCAGAACATCGCCATAGGCTTGGAGCGATAGCCCGCCGGAACGCTTGTCTCCACCATGACAGGCAAAGCAGCGCGCGGCTAGAACTGGATGGACGTCGCGGGCAAAATCGATTTCGGCGCCCGAGGCGAGCGAACAGGTGAGGAATAACAGCGCCCGCTTCATTTGTTAGTTATTTTATCGCCTGCTGAACAGCCACGTGAGGAAGGACAGGACCACGCTGATCAGCAGACACGTGACCAGCGGAAAGTAGAATGTGGAGTTTCTCCCCCGGATGACGATGTCTCCGGGTAAGCGACCCAAGCGGATCGGCAGTTTATCGCTTACGGTGACGATCATGCCGAGGGCCAGCAAAACGAGCCCGGCCACGATCAGCGTGCGGCCCAGATTCATTTTGTGACTCTCGAACTCGCACTGGCGGAAACGCCTCTTCGGTTCGCCATCTCGCGCCCGACTTCGGCGAGTTGGTCTGCTGCCAGAATCCGGCCTGCCAGCGGAAACAGTTCCTGGTCTTCAATAGCGATGTGGCGCGCTCAGCCAACGCATGCCCAGTTCGTCCACGGACCGATGATCGCGTTCCGCCACTTGGTGGTCGCCCTCAAGACGGGTCAAACAATCGATGACCGTTCCAGCCTGCTCGGACGCGCGCAACCGTGGAAAAAGCGAATCCTCCTCGTCCGCGGTATGTTTCGGCGCGGAGTTGCGGAAATAGGCGAGCGCTGTCTCAAGCGAGACCCGCTGTTCGGCCGGCATGGGCCCACCGTTGGCGCGCTCGGACAGGCTGACCAGCACACCCAGAAAGCGCTCGATGCGGCGGTGACAATCGCCCAGAAGACCAAGCGGATTCGAGAAATCCGATTCCTTCTTTTGACCGATCTCGATGGGCATCTACATTGATCTTAGCTCCCGCGACGTCGCGCACGCGCGCAGCATCATCCCAAGAACGGACATGCTGCGCTTACCGATTGCCTGGAAATCTCAGAATTCAAAGGCCCAACCGCTGGCAATCGATTTGCCTGTGCCGACCACGGGGAAGTCGATAGAGGGGGTATATCATGCCGAGACTCGAACGTATCCGCGAAGTACTGGCTGGTCCGCTGACGGAAACATACATCGCGCGAAAGGCCGGCGAGGGTTGGAAGCCTGTGGCAGTCGTCTGGGAGCGGGAGGTGCAAGGGAGCGCCACGGAGCCCGCCAACATCACCGAAAGCGTGCCTTACGGCCTCAAGATTTCCGAGGATTGCTTGCAGCTCGAGCAGGACATCCAGGAACGGGAAGCCCTAATCGCGATGCTGGAAATGATCATTCAGGACAAGCCACTGTCCGAGATCGCCGAGTCGCTCAATCAACGGGGCTTCCGCACTCGCCACAACGGCCGATGGACGCCCGGGACCGTTTTCGACATGCTGCCTCGTCTCATTGAAGTTGGCCCGCGGGTGTTCACAAGCGAAGAGTGGGTGGTACGTCGGGGCCGTCTCATGAACGCCGTGTAGAGCCAGGTCTCACGGCTTCGCAAACGCCTTTGCGTCAATACACTCTGCTCGTGGGTGCGCGAAATCGATCACCCGAGCTGGTACTACCCCATATCTTGTTGAATTCGCGAAGATGCGCTGGCGGTCATGCATCTGCACTCATTTGTCGAGTAAGGACCAACTCCGCTCGGACGTGATCAATGGAGGACTCGATATGAGAGTGCGAGATCTGATGGTCAGAGATGTGAAATTTTGCAGCCCGGACACGAACCTGTCGGCTGTTGCGGAGAAATTCTGGAAGGATGGATGCGGGACCCTCCCGGTGGTCGAAAACGGCCGGGTGACCGGCATCATCACCGATCGCGATATCTGCATCGCCCTCGGCACCCGAAATTTGAAGGCGGCGGATACCTTCGTAAAAGATGTGGCGCTGCCGAAACTGTTTTATTCCCGGCCCGATGACGACATCCACGCCGCGCTCAACACGATGAGCGCGCAGAAAGTCCGGCGGCTGCCCGTGGTCGACGATCAGGGCGTGCTGCTAGGCATCCTGTGCATGGATGACATTGTCCTGTTCGCCGAAGAAAAGGGTGGGGAGTTAACTTACTTCGACGTGATCGAAGCGTTGAAGAACATCTGCGAACACCGCGGCTTGTTCAAAGAGCTCGCGGTGGCGCGGTAGCCCCCCGAGGACGCAGTCAATTCGGGGGACAGGTGCGGCGCGCGGGGGCTGACACCGTCGTGTAGCTCAGTCCTGAGCACGATCCGGCGCGCCGCACCGGTTGTTTCTAGTTAGCCGCCGATAAACGCTGAAAAACGCAGATAAGAAATACAATAAATCTGCGTGCTCTGCGTTTATCAGCGGCTAAGTTTTATAGTGTCGAATAGAACTCCGCGAGTCGTTGACGATAGCGTGGACCTGCCCTATCGAGGATGTCGTTGTGTCCGGCGCCTTCCACGATCCAGAATTCCTTCCGCCCTTGGGCAGCTTCGAAGAGCTTCTGGCCAAGACGTAGAGGCACGATTTCGTCTCGATCCCCATGCAGAAATAGCTTCGGTGGCACGATGGAGCGGATCTTTGCCACCGAATTGAAGCTGTGCACTAACGTCGGCCCAACAAACGGGAGCACTGTTGCCGCGACGTCGCTCGCTGATGTGAATGGCGCTTCAAGAACCAGCGCGGCGCAAGGACGGTGTGAAGCCAAATCGATTGCGACTGCGGTGCCGAGCGATTCGCCGTGCAGGATGATTTGACTTGCATGATAGCCGAGTCCTACTAAATATGCGTACGCAGCTTCGCTATCGGCATAGAGACCCTTTTCGCTTGGCCGGCCGCTGCTCTTGCCGTAACCGCGGTAGTCCAGCATGAGGATCGAAGATCCCGCGGCACTGACTTCGCGGATTTGCGGGGCGCGGTGCGTGATGTTGCCGGCGTTGCCGTGAAGGTATAGGGTGACCAACCACGCGCCCTCGCGAGGCGTCCACCAAGCGTGAAGGCGTACATGGTCGGCGGTCTCGAGCCAGACGTCAGACGCGCCCAAAGAAGCTTGCTGGTTCCAGTAGCCATCCGGATGTTTCGCCGGATAGTAGATTGCCCTATTGGCCAGGTAGTAGAGGGCTCCGTAAATCCACACGAGCAGCACTGGCCAAACAACGTAATGGGGCACGCGCGGCACGACGACACTTTAACACGTGCTATCTTCGCTCTTTGCCCCCACCATTGACCGGTATCCGTGTTCTCGATTTGAGTACTGTCGTTGCTGGACCAACGGCCACGATGATTCTCGCCGATCTTGGCGCTGACGTAATCAAAGTGGAGCGGATCGACGGCGGCGACGATGCGCGCGACATGCGTCCGCAACGCGGCCCGTGGAGCGCCTATTTCGTGCCGATCAACCGGGGCAAGCGGTCCATCGCAGTGGATATCACCAAACCTGCCGGACGGGACATAGTCCTGAAGTTGGCCGAATCGTGCGACGTCTTCATCGAGAACTTCCGTGGAGGTAAGGCGGCAGTCTTGGGCGTAGATGAACCCGCCATCCGGGCTCACAAGGCCGACATCATTTACGCCTCACTTTCGGCTTACGGCCCCACCGGACCCGATTTTGCGAAACCTGGTTACGATGCGATCCTGCAGGCGCGGACCGGCATCGTGAGCGTCACCGGCCCCAACCAGGACACGCCGATCCGCGCCGGGGTCTCCATTCTCGATATGGGCGCGGGTGTGTGGATGGCGCTGGGTATTCTGGCGGCCCTGTTCGAGCGGCAGCGATCCGGAATCGGCCAGCGCGTGGACGCGTCGTTGTTTCAAACCGGCGTGATGCTGATGTGTTACCACCTGCTTTACCAACAGTTCACGGGAATTAGTCCCGGGCCACAAGGGTCGCGCCACGCCTCGGTTGCGCCTTACGGAGCATTCGCTACAACTGACGGAGCGGTGATGATCGGCATTTCAAACGATCGTCTCTTCCGCCGACTGTGCACGGCAATTGGTCAAACCGGCTGGGTCGATGACCCGCGTTATTCGAACAATGCTGATCGTGTCCGGCACCGCGAGGTTTTGGAAGCCGATCTCGCGGAGATCATTCGCGACAAACCAACATCGCACTGGCTGGGCGTGTTCAACGCGAATGACGTTCCTAGCGACGCCGTGCAGAATGCCGAGCAGGTGATGCAGGACCCGCAAATGGCAGCGATCGGCCAAATGGTGAAGGTGGCTCTATCCGGAGAGGAGCCAGCGGCGGTTCCTCGATTGCCGATCGGACTATCGGAAACGCCTGCGTCGCCTGCCGGCCCTCCACCGGCTTTGGGAGAACACGGCCGCGCGATCCTGCATGAAGCTGGGTACACGGAGACAGAAATCGAGACACTGGTCCGCGGGAAGGCTGTGGGGCTAATCTAGCCCGCCAGCGTTCGACGAATTCCCTCTTCGTACGCGATCGGTTCGGCATATCCGAGCTCTCGACGGATCAGCGTCGTATCGTAGGCGATGTTCTGCTCAAAGTTCGCCGGCGTCGAGCTTGTGGGGATGTCAGACGGTGGAAGAATCCGAAGACGTTCAGCGACCGTTGGCGTGCACTCTTCGCCGACGTTGTATGCACGGCCAGCCGCGAGCGGATGGAGAGCGGCCAGCACAACCGCGTGCGCGATATTCTCCACGTAGCCATGAGTCCACCGCCAGTGCGGCTGGTGGCGGAACTGGTGTACCGTGGCGAGATCAGCGTTGTTTCCTGGGCCGTAAACCTTGGGCAGGCGCAGAATGGTCGCCGGGAGATCCGGGGCGCTCAAAGCGCATTGCTCCACGAAAATCTTTTCGTAGTAATGGCCTAAATCGCCAGTCGATTTCGCTTGGGCGCGATAGGGGAACAGAATCGAGCGCAGCGGCGAACTCTCGGTCAATAATCCGGGCTCAATAGGACCTGGCTCGAGACCCATGAATACGCCGTACGCGCGGTACACGTCGCCGCTGCTCAGGCAAACGAATCGCGTGACCCCGCCACGAAACGCTTCTACCGCGGCACGAGTGTCGTCCGCCCCCATGGGAATCATGTGGATGACGATTTCCGGCGGCGGGTTGAAGACCTCCGTGGGAAACTGACGCACGGGCATCGCCGCCAGCGGGCTGCGTACGTGCCGGACATCTTCGGGTAGGCTAGTTTCGCTCTTCCCGCGGTGAAATACGGTCACTTCGTGCCCTCGGCTCACTAACTCTCGCATAACGTGTGGCCCTATGAATTTGGTGCCGCCGATGACCAGGACTCGCATCTTGATGTTAGACGCCCTAGCGCATGGCCGCAGTCATGGCGCCGTCCACGATCATGGAGTGACCCGTGACGTAAGAAGCCGCGTCGGAACAGAGCCAAACAACGGCCTCGGCAGCCTCTTCCGGCTTGCCGATTCTGCCCATGGCGAGCGTTTCGCACCAGCGCTTCTCCATAGCTGCTCGCACCTCCGGATCTCCTCCGCTTGCCCGGGTAAGCTGTTCTTCGAGCATCGGTGTTTGAAAAGGTCCGGCGACCAACGCGTTTACCCGAATCCCTTGGCGTGCATACTCGAGCGCCGCCGCCTTGGTTAGCGCAATCACGCCGGCCTTTGCCGCGGAGTAAAGAGCCGCCCGAGGCGCGGCACCGAGTCCGTTGACGGACGATGTATTGACGATCGCGCCGCCCGGCGGATCCTGTGCCAGCATCTGACGGATCTCCTGCTGCATGCACAGCCACACGCTCTTCAAATTGAACGCCATGGATCGATCGAATTGTTCTTCGGTAAAGTCGGCCGTGAACGCAAGCGGCTCTTCGATGGTCGCCGAATTGTTGAACGCGCAGTCCAGCCGGCCGAAGGCCTCTATAGTTTTTTCAACCATCGAGCGAACTTGATCTGATCGAGAACCATCGGCGGAGACAAACCTGGCCCGGCCGCCGGCCGCCTCGATTTCGCTCACAACGCGGTTTCCGCGCTCGACACCTCGCGCCGCGATCATGACACGCGCGCCTTCCCGCGCAAATGTCAGCGCGGCAGCGCGCCCGATGCCGGAACTCCCACCAGTGATCAGAACCACTTTGTTTGCGAGATTGCTCATATTCGAAATCAAGCGTTGACGATTCGTTCTTTGGCGGCGTCCCACTTCATATATTTGCGCTTGCGGTAGCTGAGCACGCCCATTTCGCAGGCCACCACGCCGTAATAGCCGAGCTCGGGGTCGCACTTCAAGGGCTCATTCGCGCGGATGGCGTTCATGAGGTTGCGGTGGTGCAAATCCAGCACTTCCGCGCCCGTTTTCTGATGCACGATCTCCGGTTTATCCTTCGCATCCGGCCCTTGCGGGGAAATCGTAAATCCGGTGGCGGTGAACCGCAAGGTTGCTTTGTGACCGCGCAACAGGTGATCGACGGGTGTGCCGTTAGCCATGGACGAAATGAGTTGCACGGTGGGTCCACCCGGATAATCGAGCAGGATATTCAGTGTATCGGGAATCTCCGCGGGACTGTTGGTGAACTCAAACTTGCCGCCTGAGCCCAATCCATATGCTGGAAACTTAAGATCGAGCGCCTTGATGATGCGAGTCACACGGTGGATGAACAGGTCGCTGGCGATACCGCTTGAGTAGTCCCAGTAGCGCCGCCAGCTGAAGAACCGGTCGGGCTCGAAAGGCCGCTTCGGAGCCGGGCCTAGCCACGCATTCCAATCCAGATTGACTCCGGGCTGGGCATCGGAATCGATCGGATTCTCCCAAAAGTCGCCCTGATAATTGCGTGAGTAGTCGATCTGGGCGAGAACTACTTTTCCTAGCGTGCCGTCCTTGACATATTTGTTAGCGGTCTCATAGGAATCGTCGGACATGCCTTGAACGCCCACTTGCATCTTTATGCCGCTGTGCCGGATCTTCTCGACCACCTTCTTCGCTTGCGGAACGGTCTGCGTCATTGGCTTCTCGCAGTAGATTTGTTTGCCGGCGCTGGCTGCATCAATCGTCATCTGATAGTGCCAGTGCTCGGGCGTGGCGATGAGTACGTAATCGATGTCGCGATCGTCGAGGATATGCCGGTAATCCTTCACCACTTTGCCGCCAGTGAACTGGGCCGCCGCCTGCGCCCGCTTGTCATACACGTCGCAGACCGCTGCCACCTCGCAGTTATCGCCCTCCTGCATCTTGCCGAGCGTGCGCATATGTCCCATGCTCTGGCCACCGCAGCCGATGACTCCGATGTGCAACCGATCGTTCGCGCCGCGAATGCGTGAATAGCTCACGGCAGTGACGGCGGAGGAGGCGAGAAAAGTGCGACGGGTCATGAACACAAGAATACTCGCAGGCCGGTGACCCGCGCCACGGTCTAGGAGTGCGAGTCCCACGCTGCGGTCAGGATCGACAGTCCGGCGATTGCCGCGGTCTCGGCGCGAAGGATATTGTTTCCGAGCGAAATCGCGGTCCAGCCGGCATCACGGATCGCCGCGCGTTCGCGATCTGTCCAGCCACCCTCAGGACCAACGAGCAGGGACACCGTATCTTCGGCACATCGCGTAACCGGCAGAGCGGACAGAATCGCCTTCGCGCCAGCTTCTTCGAGGACGTACCGAAGGCCCTTCACGGCAGTCAGCGCTTCCGCCAGGTCCGTTGGTGGATCGATTTCCGGCAAATAAGCGCGGCGCGATTGCTCGCTGGCTTCGCGTGCGATCCGGGTCCATCTCGACAGGCGCTTGCCGGCTGCCTGGCGCAACCCCTTTTCGGTGCGCTCCGTCTCTACCGGCGTTAGCCGCTCTGCTCCCAGTTCGGTGGCTTTCTCAATCAGCAATTCGAACCGGTCGAACTTGATTAGTGCGGCAAACAAATGCAGGTGAACAGCGACCGGTGGGACCTCGAGTTTTTCGACGATCGTAAAAGAAACGAGATCCTTCCCGGCCGCATCAACCTCGGCCAAGTATACGTTCTGATTGTCCGAAATTTCGAACTTTTGACCGGCTTCTACGCGAAGGACGCGCGTTAGATGATGGGCATCGGGACCCGTGACTTGCGCATGGCCCCGATGCACGGATTCGACGAAGAAACGGCGGCGCGCCATCGAGAATAATGGTACGCCAAGCCGGAATGGCCGGCAGAGATCGCTACTTCGCCAGGTGCAGGATCTGCGAAGCGACTTCGGCGAACGCATTGCTCAAGTCGGCGGATGTTGGAGCGTAGACGTAGATGCCGGCCGGCTTGGTGGTGTCGTAGTTGGATGCGCGAGGATCGTTAGCAGCGCGTTCCAGGAAGTCCGCGGGGAGGCCGCCCGAGTTGCCCAACCCGATGGAATAAGTGTGAATGTTAGGTATGCCGACCGAGGTACGAATGCGGTACGCGGCGTTGTCCGCGGCATTCCAACCGGCATTCTGGTTGTTCATGGGATTTGCCGCTATGTGGCCGCTGCCGTCGGTGGTCACAGTCTGATAGCCGGTGTTCGTCGAATTTCCCCAAACGTCGCTGTTCGGGATATAGGAAATGTCATTGCCCACGGTGGTGAAGTCTGACGCGTAGGCGCAGCCGGAGGAACTGGTCGGAGGGTTTGGCGGCAGGTTGAGATCGCTACTCATAGGTTGCGTTCCCCCAACCCAACTGAGCAATCCGAACATCGCCGAAGGCGTCGTCGGCGCGGTAAGCGGATTCGAGTAACCTGCGGCCAGCACACCCTGTTTGTCCGCTTTGCTCGTGCAACCGCTGCTGCCTTTGATCGGAAACAGTCCGGTAAACGTGTTGGGGTAGCCGTCCGTAAAGAACAGGACAACGTTCAAGGCGCTGGGCTGATTCAAGGCCACCAGCTGTTGGTAGCCATAGTAGAGCCCTTGCGCGCTGTTCGTACCGCCCGTGCACGTGATGGAGTTCAGGATGCTCGTCACGCTGGGAGATGCGGTGTTGAAATTGTTGGCGATGCTGAAGTCGTTGGCCGAACTCGTGGCAAACGTCACCAGTCCGACGTTATCGCGTCCGTTAGCAAACTTGGTCACGAACTCAACAGCCGCCGACTTCAGACCCGCGCAGGAGCCGCTGTTCTGCAGCGAACCCGAGCGGTCCATCACGATGACCACGTTGACGTCTCTGCGAACCGCCGTCGCTGTGGCGTTCACCGTCGCCGCGGTATTGCCGAGCCAGCGCAGGAAGTAGAGTGGCGCGCTAACGTGCGTGGAAACCGTTACCGAGCGCTGGTTCGCAACGGATTCGTCGACGGTAATGTCTCCGGAGCTGAACGCCGGTGGAGTGATATTGAAGTACCCGCTCGGGAAGTTCAGCAAGGCATAAGCTTGGGCCACGGCCTTGGCGTTCGACTGTTGGGAAGAGTCATCGTTTCCGCGGCTGAGCGCACGCGCTCCGGCCAGCGCTCCGGCGTCCACCGCCATCTGTAGTCTCCCCTTCACGGTATAGAGGATTCCAGCGTCAATCGCCAGACCCACCAACGGCACGATGGTCGTCAGGCTGATGGCCGTGAAGATTACGGAAATACCTTTTTCCCGATTCGTTCTAGCCTTTTTTTCCGTCATGACAGCTCCTCTCAGAAAATAGCCTTCGCGTAGACACCCGATGTTCCCGGACTACCCAGAAAGCTGATATCGGGAGTCTTCAGGTAAAGCTCGGTCAGATAGGCAACATCCCCATCGTTCAAAGTGAGACCGGCATTCGTCAGTTCGGTGGCAAATGACCCGGTGACGAGCGCCGTCGAGTTGGTTAGATAGTTGGCCGGTGAAATGTTTCCGTTCGCACTAAGAATGCCGGATGCGGGCGTGCCGTAATTGCTGGAGCGCAACGTGGAGTCCCCGATCACGATCCGGTTGGTGAATACCAGCTTCCCGGAATTGGTGCACGCGCCGGACGAGAGGCCCGCCGCCGTGCAGTCTGCTGGATAGACCTGGATGATCTGCGAGAACATCAGCGCCGCGTTTCCACCCGCGACTGCCAGTCCCGTACCACTCGCCAGGTTCACGATGATGTTTTGATTTCCAGACTGGGAGAAGTCCACTCCCTTGGCATACATGTGCCCGGCGTCGCGGGAAATCTGCAGCGCCTGGTTCATGTGGCCCAGATTGATGCCTACGCCGACCATGCCGAAAAACAGCGGAATGATCACGATCGAGACAGCCGCGAACTCCAAGAGAGCGTTGCCTCGTTCTTTGCTGTTGCGCTGGACTGGTTGCTTCATGATTTACCTCGTCGGTGGAATTCCGCCGTTGCTCGGTTCAACGATGTCCGACGATGTCACCGTGAACTGCAACGGAGTTGAGCTGCGTCCGTAGGGGACCATCCAGGCCCAGGACAAGCCGGTCACCTGTACCTGAACGATGTTTCCCGGAGCGTTGCTACCGGTGCCGGCCACCGCCGCAAACGAACTCGGATCGTAGTAAGTGATGGAGATTTTGCTCGCTCCGCTAGTGCCGGCCAGAAAACCCAGCGAATTGTTCTGCACCACGGTCTTAATCGAGTCGTCCTGCCCCATTCCATCCATGGTTTGACCGGTGACGGCGTACCTGACGCCTTCGCGTACTGCCGATTGCACCGTGTTCTTCATCAGCAGCGCCATCGAAAAGTCGATCGTGGCAAACAAAATCATGAACAGGGGTGGCAGCGCAAGGGCGCCCTCGAGCATCGCATTGCCGCCCTGGTTAGTACGTCTTCGCCTGGAGTTCTTCACCTCTGCGCCTTTCCAGTAGTATTATGTCGACGCTGGGTCTGGAAGCCGATACGATGAACGAACCCGGTATCCCCTTAGAAATCCCCTAGTACCCAGGACTTAAGTTTTGTCGACTTCTGAGGTAAACCACGGAACCTGAGCCCGGAACTTGTCGTATACCTCACCAATGCTGCTCAAGGAAATCCGTCAAGCATTCCGTCTGTTAGCTAACAACCCAGGAGTTACAACAATCGCGGCACTATCGCTTGCGTTGGGCATCGGAGCCAACAGCGCGATCTTCAGCCTGACCGATGCGCTTCTGCTGCGGCCACTGCCCGTGCTCGCTCCGAGCGAGATTGTTACGCTGAGCACGGATACACCGCACAATAGTCTTGGATCGTTTTCCTATCCCGACTACCGCGATGTCCGGGAACAGGCGCAAACGCTCAGCGGCGTGACGGCTTTCCAGTTCTCGTCGTTGGGATATGCGAATTCGGCTACCGCCTCGCCGCAGATGCGACTGGGGATGTTGGTGAGCGACAACTTCTTCAATGTGCTTGGCGTTCAACCGATGCTAGGCCGTGCGTTTTCGGCGGATGAGGGCAAGGTTCCGGGGCGCGATGCCATTGCGGTGCTGGGGTACGACTTCTGGAAGAATGATTTCGGCCGCGATCCCGGTGTGATCGGCCGGACCATCCGCCTCAACGGAATCGATTTCACCATCATCGGCGTGACGCCCGAGAAGTTCACCGGCTTGGATCAGTTCGTGCGGCCGGCTTTGTACGCCCCGGTCACGATGGTAAACCGGCTGGGAGCTTCGCGCACGGATGCGCTCGAAACGCGTGGCGACCATGGCTTCCAGGTAAAGGCCCGGCTCAAACCCGGTATCTCTCGCCAACAGGCCGGCGCCGAACTCGCCGCAATTGCAAAGAGTCTCGAGAAGACCTATCCGGACACGAACAAAAACCGCGGCATCGTCGCCCGAACAGAACTGCAGGCTCGTGTAGAGAACTCGCCGCCCGACGCCGCGCTGGCCGCGATGCTCTCGGCGCTGGCCGCCTTGGTGCTGTTGATTGCCTGTGCCAATGTCGCCAACATACTCCTCGCTCGGGGACGCGCACGCTCCCGGGAAATTGCAATTCGGCTGGCCATCGGCGCGGGACGCATGCGACTTGTGCGCCAGCTCCTGATCGAGAGCCTGATGCTGGCGCTGGCGGGAGCTGCGCTCGGATTGGGTTTTGCCTACGGCGGTATCAAGTTTCTCCAAACCATCCGCATTCCCACTGATCTTCCCATCGTTCTCTCCATCGAGCTCAGCCCGCGCGTGCTCATCTTCAGCCTGCTGTCGGCTCTAGCGAGTGGACTGGTATTCGGTCTTGCGCCGGCTTGGCAGGCCCTCAAGACCGATCTGATTCCGGCGCTCAAGTCCGCCGGCCTCACTGCCGTCGCCCGCCGCCGAACGATCGGACGCAATGCCCTGGTAATCAGCCAGGTGGCCCTCGCCATGGTGCTTCTGGTCGCTGCCGGGATGCTGCTCGACGGCTTCCGCAAGGCGCTGGTATTGAATCCGGGCTATCGCACCGACCACATCATGTTGACGGAGCTCGACACTTCGTTTGCCCGCTATTCCCCCGATCAATCGCGCGACTTCTATCGCGACTTGATGAATCGTGTGCGCGCTCTTCCCGGCGTGCGGAAGGCCGCGCTTTCGCTATCTGTTCCTTTGTCACCGAATCAGTCCAACGACGTCGTCGTGCCGGAGGGCTATCAATTCCCCAAAGGCCAGGAATCCGCCTCCTTGTTCAGCACCGTGGTGGATGAGCAATATTTTGAAACGATGAAGACGCCGATCGTTCGAGGCCGCGCATTCACCATGAACGACAAAGCCGATTCGCCGCGTGTCGCCATCGTGAATGAGTATTTCGCCAGCACGTATTGGCCGAATCAGGATCCTATCGGCAAGCGCATCCACCTGGATGGCCCGAACGGTCCGTTGCTGCAGGTGGTGGGGGTGGCCAAGCAAGGCCGCTACGTTTTCATTGGCGAACCTCCATTCCCGTTCCTATATTTGCCTTATGAGCAGAACCGCAAGACTCGCATGACGGTGCTGGCGGAAAGCTACGGCGATCCTGCCGCGCTGGCTGCGCCCTTGCGCGAGA
>Ga0335082_10006175_pt1 | contig 13084 bp, 8 predicted proteins | sample Lox_Sample_41_FD_206718 | JGI IMG/M metagenome (GOLD analysis project Ga0335082, IMG submission 206718) | Soil microbial communities from Loxahatchee National Wildlife Refuge, Florida, United States - Lox_Sample_4.1 | ecosystem: Environmental > Terrestrial > Soil > Wetlands | place: USA: Florida... | reverse complement strand
TGGTTGGGTGGGAAAGCATTATCGAGTCATTTCCACCCTCGTTCCCGGAACTCCCAAGATTTCAATAAGGCCACTAAAGCGGCTAGGCGAGCTATCGGCTGTGTGTTCAACTGCCACACTGTCCGATACCCGTGCTGGGTGCCTACCCAACCTCCATTTGGTTGGGTAGCAACCGTATCATCAGTCAATTCCACCGACGACGCCCCAGCGAGTCGCTGTCCGGACAGTCTACGGGAGTTGCGCAGTTGCACTCTTCGAGTCGTTGCCCAAGGTTGCCGTAACGGTCACAGTTCCACTCGGGGTCGCCGAGAAATTGAAAGACTTGCTTGCCGTAGACGCCCCTTCGGGCACCACGAGGGTGTCCTGGATCATCGAAGGGACGCTGGAAAGGTTAACGGTCAAGCCGCCGGTCGGCGCCGGTGCAGTCAGTGATACGCCGATCACGAGTTGGAATACGGTTCCGACTTGCGAGGTCTGAATATCCACCGATTGCAAGGTCGCTGTCGGCTGCGATACCAGTTGCGCGGTCGTGGTCTTCGAAACGTTGCCCAGCGTCGCTGTAACTGTTACCGTCCCAGTCGTGCCCTGCGGGTAACCGACTCCCATGCTGTAACCGTAGGTCCCCGCAGGAATCGTCACAACAAGAGGGCCTTGTAAGAACGGAGGGACGCTGGTGAGGCCTACGTTCATTCCCCCTGCAGGCGCCTGTCCGGTCAGCGTCAGATAAATCGTAGTAATCGTTTGCGTCCCGGATTGAACTTGCCCGATGGTCACAGATTCCAGGGTCGGTGCCTCGGTTGTCCCCTGCTGTCCATCGGACTGTTCGGAGTGTTCCCAGGTGTCTCCCAGCAGGTTCTTCGTAACATCAGGCGAAGCTGAGCCGCCGAACAGCACCATGTGCTGGCGCTTGCTGTCATAGGCCATGGCGTGCCCCCGGCGCGCGCCGGGACCGATGTCCTGTTTCAGGGTCCAATGCTTGCCATCCCACTCCCAGGTCGTCGCGAACAACTGGGCGCTTGCCGAGCTCGGGTCAAGGGTGTTAACTCCGCCAAACAAAGCTATCCCGCTACCCTTGTACGCCATGGCAGCTCCGCCGCACCCAGGAGGCCCGAAGGAGGCGATCTGGGTCCATACGGAGCCGTTCCACTCCCAAGTGTCACCCAAAGCCGACGCTGATCCGCTGGCTATGCCTCCAAACAGCACCACACGACTCCGCGCCGTGTCATATGCCAGCGCGTGGAAAGAACGATTCGAGGGCCCGGAATCCGCTTGCTGCGTCCAGTCGCTGCCGTTCCATTCCCACGTGTCGTTTAGTATCTGCTCGGTTGCCGAAATGCCGCCGAATAGAACAACACGCTGGCGGCTGGAATCGAACGCCACAGCATGCCCAGTTCTGGGCACCGGACCTTCATTCGACAGCTGCGTCCAGTCAGCTCCATCCCATAACCAGGTGTCGCCTTGGACGTTGTGTATTCCGGGTCCTTCTCCACCAAACAGCAGCACTCCCGTCCCGGCGAAAGCCATGCTATGACCATTGCGAATGCTTGGCCCGACATCATTCAGCTGGGTCCAGTTGCCGCCATCCCATTCCCACGTATCTCCAAACAGAGTGGAGGGAGTACCGCCGCCGAACAAGACCGTGCGCCCGCGGACTTCGTCGTATGCGATGGCATGGCCGGAACGCGGGCTGGGACCGATATTTCGCTTCTGCGTCCACAAGAGTCGAGACATGGATGGTTTCTCCTGAATGTCCAAGCGTAATGATGACCCAGGAATTCTGCGGCTGATTGTAGCAAACATCTATGGCATACATTGAGGCCCCATTCCAAGAGCGCGAAAAAGTGAGTGGCCCACGCACCTGCACGGTACAAACCGGAAACTATCCCAGGCCAAAAATTCGGTGCGCGAGTCATCTGTGATCGCAGGGCGTCCTCACCCAACCTTCTCTAGGTTGTAGCCTTATGAGTCCGGTGCCGCGTGCCCCACCGGAACCGTCCTTGGGTTTGGTGGATCGGGACTGTTCGTGCATTGTCGCATTCAGTGGAATAACACAAGAGATAGCCGCCATATCCATCTGGATAGTTCCCATTCGGCGGATGTAGCGCATGGGCGGCATCCTGCCCGGCCGCATCCGTCGCATCCGGTTGCAAACTCGTGCAGAAGAGAAGACTAATCGGCCTCGCAAGGTTGGCATGTAGCTTGCATTGCCTGCCGATGTCAGTCAGTAGAAAGATGAGGAGGAACATATGACTCGTAATCCGGCCGTGCTTTATTCATTCTTGCTTTACGTCTTGTATGTTCTTCTGCCGCTGATCCCGGCAATCCTGATATTCAGGCTGTTCCCTGACACCAAGGTAAGCGTGACGGGGCCCTTGCAGAATCTGACACTCAACGCAACTGGCGCCTTTGCCGCGTATGTCGTGACCGCTGCATTGGGGTTCTTTCTCGTCAGGAACGTGGCGGCGCAAATCCAGTGGACCAGGACTTATGCCGTTCAGGGGGTCATTGTCGATCTGGCAGAGAATCAGAGCATTGGTTTAGATGGGTCTTACCAATCCTATTCGCGCTACACCAACACCAGCACCGGTCCCGATGGAAGATTTGCGAGCAAGGATTTCTACTTTGTAATCCTGTTCGATCACCCTGTGGAAAGGCCTGAAGTCGACCTCAAATTGTGGAATTTAACCAGTACCGGAGGGATTGGGGACGCACCTCCTGGACAACCGGTTACCATGAAGTTGCTTGGCACGAGTTCGTCCCCGCAGCGATTCAAATTGCAGCTTCAGGGGAGCCAGCCGGCGGTAGTGCCCCTTTCGTAGCTGAGCTGCCTGGCTGCATGGATAGATTAAGGATTATTTTGGAGGTATCGAGATGCGAATACCAACGGTTATTGCTATCGTCGCACTCACGTTCGCGTCGGCTGCCAGTCATAGCTCAACGCCCGACCGTCGCGCTATCGCAACCACGCCGGAACATAACGTCGCTGACCCGGTTTCGGTGGAGAATCGCTTCGGCGACCGGATTGAGATCGCACAGCGGTATTCCAACCAGTGTGTCACGCCGCGTCTGTCGTGCGTCCTGCCAAGGTCCGCCCCGGTCGGTACAGCATGCTGGTGCGCCACTCCCAACGGCCCGGTCAACGGCACCATTAAGTAGGCGCGTGGTCTTGTGAAGGGGGGATCCCAAAGGAAGGCTGGTGCCCCACCCAACATTCTTTTAGCCGGGTGGAAAAAGCAACTTCATCCCGCCACTTACATCGGGCGGGGCTGGCCCGGGTCTGACGGCGCTCGAGACCGGGGCATAGTTTAGATTGTTTCACCCGTGCGTCGCGTCACCCACGTGTCGAAAGGCGCGAGGCCGTCGCACCCGGCGCATGCAAAGGTTCGAACTCTACATTCCTTTTGGGCTAAACTGCATCAGCGCACGATATTGCGCGTGTTCTCTGTATGCCGTCACCCAGCCTTTCCGATGTAATCCATCCGCTGACCACCTCGGGCCGCCTCGCTTTGCTTGTAGGCGCCGGCATCTCGTTGGACTCGCCTTCTAATCTCATGGACGGCGGAAGCTTTACTCGCGGCGTGATCCACCACGTCTGCCCCGCCGATCTCGACCGCGATACCGCACTGTCTCTGCTTCGTCTGCCCGACTGCCCCTTGCGCCGGCCGGGCGAGTACATCCGCTTCGAAACCCTAATGATGTCGCTATCTCAGGAGCGCGTCGATGCGGACTTGAAAGTTCTGGCGTCGTTAGGGGAGTCCAGGGAACCGAATCGGAATCACTATCTCCTTGCCGCTCTGCTCGCCGCCGGCGCTATCGTCATGACCACCAACTTCGATTGCCTGATTGAGATCGCGTTCGCCCGCCTGCATGGTGGAAGAAAGCTGCGCGTCGTGTCCGCCGACGCCGATTTCCCCACTCAGGCGCCACCCCAGTCCGCTGAACCCACATTATGGAAGCTGCATGGCAGCAGCCCTGATGACGGCTCCGTGCAGGCCACCATCACTGCTGTGCTGGCCACCAGCATGACGATTCGCAAACGCAGCTTTCTCAAAGACACGCTTCGCACCTGCCACCTGGTGATTGCCGGCTACTCCGGCTCCGACGATCTCGATCTCAACCCTGTCATCGCCGACATCGATTCCCCTCAGCGCTTGCTATGGATTCAACACTCCAGCGGTCCGGTTCGGGTAGTTCAGGATCGCGCCCTGCTGCCCAACTGCGCGGCGCTGAGCGATCGTGACTTGATTGGACGCGATCGCGTCTTCTTTATGGCAACCCGGCGCGGCAAGCGGCCGGCCGGCGCGGTGCTCTATGTGGAGGCTCCAACTTCGACAGTGTTGGACATCCTGGCCCGCCGTTATGATCCCAGCTTTACAGAGCCCGCGGCAGAGGGTCCGCCTCCCGCGCGTGGCGATACACTGGCGGCATGGGCCAAAGGGCTTCCATCCACAGGTTCGGCTCCATACAGTTTCATTGCCTTCTTGGCCGGCAACGGCGCCTTTCGTCCCCGCATGCGTCGTCTCGTCGAAGCGGCACAGCAGCGCATTCCTGTACTGCGGCGGTCGCCCATCGCCACCCCGATGCAGAAGTTGTCGCAGGCCATCGAAGATTTCAATGCCTTGTCCGAACACGATCACAGCGGCGCGCGCCTTGTGCGGGAAACAGTGCTTGCGCTCCTCCCCACTCTCGCTCGCGAAGATCTCGGCACCGCCCATCGTCTGCTCGCCTGCATGGACTGGAATGAATCCGGCCAGGGCGCCGGCGAAGCATCATTCCGCAGGGCAGTCCTGCTCGACCGCGAGATCGGCAACCTGCGCCCCGAGTTTCATACCCTGAACACCTGGCGCGATTTCGCCGGCCTCACACAATGGGACGATCTGTTTCCTCAATTCCTGAGTGAGGAAGTCCTCAACCATGTTTCCCCGGACTACATTGAGCGCCAACGAGCGCAGGCACGCAGGCTCTCGGGAACGTTATTTCCCGAGCCGGAGTTGTTTCGCCTCAACGAACTCGCAGCCATGACCGGCCTCCTGCCTGCTCTCTGGACCTCGGCATTGCTCAGCCTCCACAACTTCGTAGACGCCGAAGGGCAACTGGGCTTCATCGCGCTCGACCGCGGCGAGCGTCTGGTCCGCTTTGCCGTCGATATGGGCGACGTGGAAGGCGAAGCCCAGGCGACGGTGGCCATGGGACGTTTGTATGCCGGTGTTGAGCAACCGCAACTGGCTGCAACCGAGTTCAGGCGGGTCGCTGAACTCAATCGCGTGCTGCAGCGTCCGTATCTCGAAGAAGCGTTGTACGCCTTGCCGGCCATGGATGCCGATCTGAATTCGCCGACGCGAGAGGAACTTCGCAATTCCATGTGGGGCAGCGCCGAATGAGGCAACGGCACTCAACCCTCTCTTGAACGTCGGCGGGGTGGCTTCGTTAGCGCCCGGAATGCGGAGCGCTCCCTACCGCTTGCTTCACATTCTGACTGAGAAACCCTGCCAACTCGTCCAGCGTTGCTTTCACGCTATTGATCCGGGTAATGTCCAGGCCGAGGAAGAAATCCAACGGCCGCAGGAACGGCGCGGTCGCGAAGAGGCCGCCTGAATCCAGGATCTCGCACAACTTGGCGTACTGCATCTTGCTTTCGCCGTCGGTAAACAATTCGCCCAGGATGACTTGCGAAGAATCCCAGAGCCCGAATTCCCCGCCAAACGCATCGCTCACTCGTGTCAAGCGTGCATTTAGTTGGTCCGCATATTCGGGGTCGATCTCGGTCATCGGCGACCGGGCTTGCACCGCCCACACACTCTGGAAATACGAGCAGACATAATAAAGAGTGGTGGTTGCAAAAATGCCTTCATATCTCATCCAGACGGCAAAGTCATTCCGCCTGAAATCGCCGGCCGCGTGGTCCTTCACGATTTTGAACCAGCGCTGCACCTCGGCATATTGGTCGTGTTCCATCTTGTATTTCAGTTCGCTCATCCTTCCATTCAGTTTGCCGCCCCAATAACTGAGCGGGCTGATATATCTCTGCCGCAACAGGTGCACCTGGGCCTTTTCTTGCAGCCGAAATTGCTCCTCCAGCTTGCCTAATTCCTGCCGGTAGTTGCGCTGAGCAAGGGCAAAGGCCCCTGCACTGGTGATGATCGCCGGCACGAAACCAGTGATGAGGGTGACCATGACCTGCTCGCCAATTGGAAGTGATTCGAACATTGTTCCCTCCCGATAACCTCAACCCTTTGCGGGGTGGCCCGGATGTGGCGGTCTTCCAGACCCGGTGCATACTCTTAGAAAGTTTCACGCCTTGCATCGCGTTACCCAGGCCTCGAAAGACGCGAGACCTGTGGCACCGGGCTCATTCAACCTTCTTTTGTCGCTGCGCTGTCCTGAGCCAGGTACCCTGGAAACTACGCCGATGTCGAGGAGGACCCTCTTTCCTGAGTGCTGAGCCGTTCAATGAAAGGCTTAACAGCTTCAATTGCCTTGTCCGACCATGAGTACTTCTCACGCATAATGCTTGTATCCAGGAAATCACGACTGAGAGAAACCGCTGTGCTGTACCACGAAAATGCTTCTCCTTCCCGACCAAGGGCGTGTAGAGCAGCGGCTTTACCAGCACTAGCGTCCGCCTCCTTAGGCGAAGTCTTGATGGCTTGCTCCCAGTGCTGTAGTGCCTCCTCATACTTGTCGCGGTCGAACAAAAGAAAGGCCAGGTTGTCATTGGCCTCGTAATTGGTCGGATCAAGTTTGAGGCGCTCTGCATAACTATTGGCGGCCTCATCGAGCCGGTTGGCAGCCTGGTACATTGCCGCCAGCTGAGAGAGGATTGCGGCGAGCAGATCGTAGGCTCCGGGCTCGGTGTCGCCTAAAGCAACCGCATTTACGCAACACTCTCTTGCTACCTCCAGCAGCGGGAGGGATGCTTCTTCGCCCCCATCGCTCAGAGCTCGCGCCACTATGTAACGATAAACTCGTGCGGCCTCTTTGCTCTTTGCTGCAATGCCATCCAGATGCGCTTTGGCTTTGGTCAAGTCGCCAGTCTGATCGAGGATGGCCAGCGCATGGTAAGCGATTGCATCGGGGTCGTCGGGCGCGAGTTCCAACCAACGCTCCCTATGCTTTACAGCGTTCACCGGGTCGCCGTCGGTTTCGTACAGCTGTGCGATAACAGCATGGGTCTCTGGACGGTCTCGACCTAGGCGAATCGACTGCAGAAAGTCGTTTCGGGCTGTCTCTGCAAACTGTTTCTTCTGCTCGGGCTCTGTTGAATTCTGCGCACGAAGCGTATAAATCGTGCCACGGTATCTAAATGCCTCTTCGTTTCTAGGCTGCAGTTCAATTACGCGATCGAGGTAACGCTCCGCTGCTGCAAGATGTCCAGGATCTCCTTTCATTCCAGCTAGATCCAGAGCTGCTCCCGCCAGTACGAGAAGATTCTGCACATCGTGACTCTCTGCCACCGAGCCAACGACGCCTAAAACATTTTCCGCAATCTGTGAAGATTGACCCAACTTGCGAAGACCACGGGCCTTCCAGTTTTCCAGAAACGACCTGAGGTTTCCTCGAAGTTGCTCGGGAAGGGGCTCAATGAGAATCGCTGCTTTCGCACACTCTGCTTCAAATTGTTCCAGATTGCCCCTGAGTGCCCATCCATAAGCTTTAAGCGGGTGGTACGCCGGGTTATCCCGGATATTTATTGCATCCTCGAGGTGACGGATCATTCCGTCCCCCTGCTGCCGGGAGGGTAGCTCGTCAGCCATCGCATAGGCAAATGCCGCTTTGAAATGTAGGGCTGCCCGATTTTCTTCATCCGACTCCAGCCCGATTGCCTCCTCGAATGGCGCAATTGCTTTGCCTGGCTGGGACGAAGACATAAAGTAATCAGCTTTCAACCAATAATAAAGTCCTCGATCCGTGGTTGCGGGTTCAAATTCGCCAAGAAGCTGCAGAGCCTCCTCAATGCGTTTCAACTTCAGATGGAGAACGATCAGCATCGCAGCAATAGAGGAATCCGAAGGCGCAATCTTTCTTGCTACGCGCAGTGCTCGAACCGCTTCGGGGAGGTCTCCATCCTGAGTAGCCAGATTAAAAGCTGCCGCCCTGTACATTTCCGCGATCCGATTGTTCTCCATCGGTGAAAGGAGTTCGCCAATGTCAACCATGGCGCGGGCCACGCGTTTCGCGGCACCATGTCCATCTCGGTAGAGCATAACCATCAGCGCATGGCTAAGGAATAAGCGCATGATCACAGTCTGTTGCTCGGCCGACACCGCGGAAGGAATCGAGAGATTACAAACATACATACCAACCAGCGACTGCAGACTAAGAATCCGGCTTAGAGGAACGGTTCCCCCGGAGCCGAGCGTTTCTGAATCTTCCCGAGCAATCACACCTCGCATGAGACGCTTGACGACGTCTTGGCTTTGAACTTCGTTCACGACAACGACGGATCGAACGGTAAGGCCTAAGGGGGACGCATCACCGTTAAAGATAATTTGGTCCCGCGGCGTTACCGGAACGGTCGCCGCCCCATCCGGTTGGGGAACGACCACTAAGCGCATCCCCAGACCACGGAGCATTGTCACCAGCTCCTTGGCGACGCTGACAGTTACGGTCCCGGTACTTCCTGCTCCCTTGGCATAGGTGAGAGGATGCCACGCCAGCGGTTTAGTGAGCATCACTCGCCGCCCCTTATGGAGGCGATCCATCATCTCCGAATAGGCGATTTGTTCGTAGTCTAGCTCTAATAGAAACAGGCAAAGCGACAGAACCACGGTAGTTACTGAGAGCCACAGGAACGCCCGTATTTGAAAGACTTGTCTAAACTTAACGTCATAGTAATGCTGAAAGAAGGCAAAATAGGCTGGCACCAGCAGGATCAGCAGTAGTGCCCATCGCTTCCCTTGTTTGGCCCAGTCCACGAAAACATCAACAAGCTTTCCTGTTGCATCCATGTCTATTCTCGCCCCTATCCCCCCTTAGAGATACGGCACAGATCTCCCGTAGTACCTGGATAGGCCCGATTTTACATCCGGCTTGCTGTATCTTGCGGTCTTTTTTGACAGTTTCCAAGGAGGCGACTCCTCCGTTCACCAATTCGAACATCGGAGCGATTAAGTGTCGAGTCGTTTCCCGCCCAACGGCTTGCAGGCCGGATGCCGGATCATTCCTCAGTCGGGTGACAGCTTTCCAACGGCTTATGGCAGATACACGACCTGCAATGGTTTTGCGTACTTCACCTCGACCTGCACTCCGGCCTGCTTGAGGGCTTCCAGAGTTGCCGGGCTGGGATCGATGAGGGCAACGTCGGCCGCGTGTTGCTTCAGGTCGTCGATTGTCCAGAATTGCATAGGAGAATACCGGCCTAGATTGACCTGCACCCGGGCGGTGGGGATCTCGTCCTTGCCTTCGGGAAAGACCAGCAGAGCAACCTCGTCGGGATGGCGGGAGTAGTGTTTGGCCTCGAGGTGAAGCATGGAATTGTTGAACACCAGGTAGCGCTTGCCGTCTTTATCCAGCAACGGTTCCATATTTAAATACTGTAATGTTTGCGTCTGCTGATTAAATGGGTCAATTGTTTCAGGATGACGGACCGTAAGCCACTGCGTAATTACGCCCCACCCTGCAAAAAGCACCATGATTCCAGCAGAAACGCGTAGAGTTGTGCGATAGTGTCGCCCCATCCAGCAGCCGAAGGCGACCGCGATGCCGGGCAGCGCGCCTATGAAGTAGCGCGCCAGAAAGGCGTTGGTCTTCAGCTCGGCGACCACGAAGCCGGCCAGCGGAATGGTCAGGCAGAGCCATCCGACCGCTTCGGCGGGCTGCATCGGTTCCACGGTGGTGTTGCGGGTGGCCAGCATCGTCAGGCCGGCCCAGGCCGCGGCCAGCGCCAACAGGAACATCCCGTCGGGGAACAGGCCGATGAAGATGGTCCGCAACTCGTAAAACGACGGATGCGCCCAGAAGTTGGACGAGAACTGCCGCGAAAACGCCGTGGCCAGCGGCCACATGACCACCATGGGCGCGGCGACGCCGATGAGGCCGGCGATCAGCTTCGGCGACGGACGCCGCCCGGGCTTCCAGCGCGCGAGTTCCCAGAGCGCGTACGGCACGATGTTCAGCACCGCGTAGTAGTGCATGGTGACCGCGGCCGCCAGCGCCAGTCCGAAGAAAAACGCGGAACGCTTGCTGTTTTCGGCGGTGCAGCTCCAGATCCAGAACGCCAGCGCCGACAGCAGGAAAAAGAACGCGTACGGGCGGGCCTCGTAACCGTAGTAGGGCAGCAGGGACGTGGTCAGCAGCGAGATCGCGATGAGCCCGCTGAGGCCGCCGGCGAGGCGGCGCGCGCAGTCGAAAGTGACGAGCAGGCCGGCGACCATGGCGAGCGCCGACGGCAGGCGGGTAGCGACTTCGCTGTAGCCGAAGACGTGGCACCAGGCCCGCATCATCAGGTGGTAACCGGGCGGCATGGTGTCGCCGGCGGCGGCGAGAACGCGCCACATGGCGGCGACGCTGGGAAGTTTGGCGATGCGGACGATGAAGATTTCGTCGAACCAGTACAGCCTGTGGCGCGCGATGTAAATGCTGGTGACGAGGTAGAACGCCGCCAAGGCCGCCGCGGCGATGAGCGTCCAGGTGGCGGAGGCGACGGCTTGGCGGCCGGTGACCGGAACGGGTGGCGCTTCGGTAGCAAAGGACTTCATGCGGTCAGAGAATTCCGTACAAGCTGCTGGCAATCAATAGCTTACACGCGGATGTCAAGGCCGACGCAGGGATATGGGTGTTGGGTCGGCGAGCGGCGGAGGAATTTCCCGAATCGGGAAACCCACGGAAATGGCCCTGGCGGGCGATTACAGCGACTTTGGCCGCTGGGAGGACGTTCGGGTCGTCCGGACGCGACAAAATCGATCCTGGGGCATTTCTGCGCATTCTAGCGGCACTTTACGGCTCGGTCGAACCGGCAAAATCGTGGCTGGTGCGACTGTTACCATAGTTCCAGTCAAAGATGAGACTTAAGTGCTATTAACTTGAGAGCGACTCACTGCGGCTTGGAGGCGAGCTTGGTCGGCGGGTTCTCGCTCAAGCTTTGAATCACGCCGTCGGCGACGAGCGTGTTGCCGGCAGCGCTGTAATGGAAGTCGCCGAAGACGAAGTTGTCCAGATACCAGCAGCCCGGCTGAGTGCGGGGACATTGCTCCTTGGCCGCCAGAAACGCCGGGAACAACGTAATGAAGCGCTTACACTTGCCTTGACACCACTCCCTCCAGATGCGGACTTGGCGTGAGTTGGCTGTGTCATGGACGATCTGTCCGGGATAGGGATAGACCACGATAGTCAGGGGAATGCCGCGCTGTTGCAGCTCCTGCCAGAGGAGGTTCATCTTGGCCTTCTCCTTGGCAAGACCGCCCTCCACCCCTAGAGGTGCGTAGCCCGAAGGAGCGGGATCCGTCTCATTGACCTTACGGTAAGGCCATGCCGCGCCCTCGACGTCGAAGACGTTGGCTGACAACAGCGTTAGCTCCAGACGGTAGTAGCCATGGGCGACGAGTTGCCGTTCGACGCACTCGAAGAGGTAGTTGGTTAACAGCAAATGCTTGGCGATGAGGTGGCGGAACTGGTCATACCAGGTTTGGCGCCAAAGTGTCTTTAGCGGGCCGGCAACAGCACCAGAGTCATTAACATCACGGTAGAAGGAAGCTTCGTCAGCCGTGTCGGCAGTATCGAGAAAGACGATGACCTCGTCGATCTCGTAGCCATCGGCGAGCACCTTCCTGGCAATGTTGTAGTAGTTAGAGGGAGAGTAGCTCCCTACGCCGCCATTGAGGAAGTCGTACTGGGGTAAGCGTACGGCGAGCATTCCGGCGTAGCTGTCGCTCCAGGCAAGCTGTCCCTCGGTGAAGGAGTCGCCTAACAGCAATATCCTCGGCTTGGCGTCGGTAAAGGGAACCTCACGGATCTTCTCATCTCTGAAGCCGAGGCTGTTGGTGGAAAAGTCATACCATGCCTTCCCCCAGTGATCGCTGAAACTGCAGTCAGGCTTATAGGCATGATGACGGACAGGATCAGGGATCCTGCAGTTCGAAGCAGCGGCCCTGGCGTTCCCAACTCTGGTGATGGCAGCTGTGCGAATCCAGTCGAGGACAAGGAAGGCAACAATGCTGAAGGCAATCGACAACAACAGCATGAAGAGCTTTATCCTGCGCTGACGCCTGAGCAACGGCGTGGCCTTCGCCGACTCCGTCGCCGTCCCGTTCAGCGGCTTCTGTTCTACATCCATGCTGTAGCTTTCAGTATTGATGACAAGCTTGCTGTCGCGCTCTCAGGCCCTTATCCTGAACAACCCTCCGCCGGTGTACACTTTCCGCCAATGTCGAGCTATAACGTAACAGCTTGGGCTGAGGCGTGGGGGACAGCATGGCCGTTGCCGTGACTCTGCCCTCTCCAACGGCGACAGCAGGAACAGAGGCGCGACGCCTTACTGTCTTTTCCGTTCTCGCTGCTCTTGCCGTCATCGGCTGGCACGCCCAGAACCGGCCGGAGTTCACCTCCGACTGGACGACCCTCGGCTTCTGGCTCGCGGTCTTCGTGCTCCTGCGGCCGTCCTCCCGCGCCGCGTTTCTGGCACTGGCGGTGGCCGAGACCATGTCGGTTCTGGTCGCCCTTCCGTCCACCAACACCAACCGCCTGTTCCAGCTCTTCATCTTCGGGACCATCGCTTCCACCGGCTTGTATGCGCTCCTGCGCAGCGGTTTCAGCCGCCTCGATTCCGGCCAATGGCTGCGCCTGATTCAGCCGCTGCTGCGCCTGCAACTGGTGATAGTTTACGCCCTCGCCGTATGGCACAAACTGAATTTTGACTTTTTCAATCCACAGATGAGCTGTGCCGTCATCCTATACGAAAACGCGCCTTTCTGGCACCTGCACGCATCGAGTGAGGCTCTGCGCTGGACATTAATTCTGGCCACCATCATCACCGAGGGCGGGCTGCCCATCCTGCTTACCTGGCGCCGGACGCGCAATTTCGCCGTCTGCTATGGAGTGCTTTTCCACCTTTCTCTCGGGCTCAGCGAGTTTTACGCATTTTCCGTGA
>Ga0335082_10006174_pt1 | contig 13085 bp, 11 predicted proteins | sample Lox_Sample_41_FD_206718 | JGI IMG/M metagenome (GOLD analysis project Ga0335082, IMG submission 206718) | Soil microbial communities from Loxahatchee National Wildlife Refuge, Florida, United States - Lox_Sample_4.1 | ecosystem: Environmental > Terrestrial > Soil > Wetlands | place: USA... | reverse complement strand
TTCTGCAGCTATATACGGGCCAGAGCCGGAAACGTTCCGTTAACGATTCGTGAATGCTGGCCAAGTGCAACATTTCTGGTGCGAACGGCTGCTTTCCGAATGCAACGGAAAAATAAGCACTTGTAACGGTCCTAGCCGGGCGTTTCCGTTCAGATTCTCGTAATTGTCCCTTACGAAAAACTTACGAACTTCTTAGCGGAAGCTTACGAAGGACTTGCTCCAATGAGTGACGTCATGGACTTGAACGCCGGCATGACGGCGCATCCGGTTGTGAAGGCGGCTATGAATACTTTGTTCTTCGTGGTTAGCGGCGTGAGCGTGATTTTCTTTGCCGTATTTCTGTTCCAGTGTTCACGTCCGCCGGGCGGCTCAAAAAGACCGCGGGCAGGCCGCAAAGCAAACGACGCTGACGTTACAGATTTGGCCGCAGCGCGGCGGTTGTTCGCACATCTCGAAAATGAGATGGCGGAGTTCCTGGCCAGGAATAAGCGCACGACCGCACTGCTGCTGTTGATCTCGATGCTGCTTCCGATTTCGTTGCAGGCGCAAACTCAGTCCGCTGCTCCCGCCAATGAGCAAGTCACTACAGCAGTCCAGAAGCAATTGGATGCAATGCAAAAGCGCATTGAGCAGCTCGAGGCCCAGCTGAGCAAGCTATCGAACGCTGCCCCCGCGCACGAGGCAGATGATGGTCCGGCGACGGACACCGCGCACGATGGCAGCGGGCAAAGCAACAGAGTGCTCTCGGCCGATGATCAAAGTGTCCTCAGCTACCTCAAGGGTACGACCGTGAACGTATCCATTGACGGTTACTACAGCTACAACTTTAACGATCCTGTCGGACGGGTGAACCTGCTTCGCGCCTACGATGTATCCAGCAACAATTTTGGTCTGAATCAGGCGGCGGTGATCTTCGACCGGCCGCCGGATGTGGACGCGGGACGCCGCTTCGGCGCCCGCCTCGACTTGCAATTCGGGCAGGCTACAGCCACGCTACAAGGCAATCCCAACAACGAACCGAGGCCTGACGTCTATCGCAACATCTTCCAGGCGTATGGAACTTACGTCGTCCCGCTGGGCGGCGGCCTCAACGTGGACTTCGGCAAATGGGCCAGCTCACTGGGCATCGAGGGCAACTACACCCAATTTCAGATCAACTATTCGCGCGCTTATTGGTTCTACTTCTTGCCCTTTTACCATATGGGAATACGCACGCAATACACCGTCAACAAGAAGCTGGCGCTCAACTATTGGTTGGTCAACGGGGCGCAACAGACCGAAGACTTCAATGGATTCAAAGATGAGTTGTTTGGTTTCGTTCTGACGCCAAACAAGAACATCAGTTGGACCGTCAATTACTACTTTGGCCAGGAACATCCTGACGCAATGCAGGTCCCCGCCTGTGGGCCTGTGCCAGTGCAGCCGGGCTTGTGCTTCGAGAAGATCAGCCCCGCGCCTAACGGCAAGCTACATATCTTTGACACCTACGCGAGCTGGCAAACCACGCCGAAGCTTCTGCTGCAGTTGGAGGGAGACTATGTCATCCAAAGGCTGTGGGCCAATGCCGCTTCCGGGCAATCATCTGCGCCGTCGCACACGTCGGGCGGCGCCGCCTACGCAAAGTATCAACTCACGCCGCGAACCTATTTTGGTGCACGGGCGGAATATCTCTCCGATCGCGGCGGATTGTTCAGCGGAGTCACCGAAGCGCTAAAAGAAGTTACCGCGACCTACGACGTTACCGTCGCAAATGGTTTTGAGATGAAGTACGAGTACCGGCGCGACTGGTCGAACGTCCCCATTTTTCTCACCAACACGCAAAACGTTTTTTCCAAGGACCAGAACACGGCCACCGTTGGAGTCATCTGGTGGTTCGGCCGCAAACAGGGACCTTGGTAAGGAGCACCAAGGAGTCCAACATGCAAGACCTGATCTACGTGGCTATCACGATTGCATTTTTCGCCCTGTCGCTGGGGTATGTCGAATTCTGCGACCGCGTCAAATGAGGGAACCATGCATATTCAGTCAACGATCATGATCGTTATTTGCGCGCTGATGATGATTTATCTCTTCTACGCGCTGTTGCGTCCGGAGAAATTCTGACATGACTGCCAATGGATGGCTGCAAATCGCAGTTTTTCTGGTGTTGATCCTGGTGGTGACCAAACCAATGGGTGTTTTTATGGCCCGCGTTTTCAATCGCGAGCGAACGTTCATGGACCCAGTGCTGCGGCCGATTGAGCGCGTCGTCTATCGCCTGACCGGCGTGAACGAAGACCACGAGATGCGCTGGACGGAGTACGCCTTCGCCATGTTGCTGTTCAGCCTGGTCTCGATGCTGCTGCTGTATGCGCTTGAACGGGTGCAAGGTCATTTGCCGTGGAATCCACAGAAATTGGGTGCCGTGGCCCAGGCACTCGCCTTCAACACCGCCGCCTCGTTCACAACCAATACGAACTGGCAGAACTACTCCGGCGAGACCACGATGAGCTATCTGACGCAGATGGCCGGGCTCGCCTACCACAACTTTGCCTCGGCAGCGGTGGGCATTGCCCTTGCGATTGCATTTATTCGCGGTATCGCACGCCGCCAGATGCAGACCATCGGAAATTTCTGGGTTGACCTGGTTCGCGCCAGCTTATGGGTACTGCTGCCGTTCTGCGTCGTGGGAGCGTTGCTGCTGGTCTCGCAGGGTGTGGTGCAGAACCTGAGACCTTATGATTCGGCGAAGCTGGCTGAACCACAGCAGGTGCAACACGTCGGTGCCGACGGCAAGCCGGCGGTGGATGCCAGCGGCAAAGCGGTGATGGACACGGTCGCCAGCCAGAGCATCGCGCAGGGTCCGGTGGCCTCGCAGGAGATCATCAAGGAATGGGGTACGAACGGCGGCGGCTTTTTCAACGCCAACAGCTCCCATCCGTTCGAGAATCCCACCCCGCTGTCGAACCTGGTAGAGCTGTTCAGTATTTTCGCCGTCTCGGCTGGACTGACCTACACGTTGGGCCGCATGACAGGCTCGCAAGCGCATGGCTGGGCCGTGTGGGCTGCGATGGCCATTCTGTTTGTCGTGGGTGTCTGGACCACGTACTGGGCTGAAGCCCGGGGCAATCCTCTGCTGAACGGCGTTAGTCAGCAGGTCACGGCACAACAATCCGGCGGCAATATGGAAGGCAAAGAAGTCCGGTTTGGAATCACCAACACGGCGCTGTGGGCGACGGTCACGACGGACGCGAGCTGCGGCGCCATCAACGGCTGGCATGATTCGTTCACGCCGCTTGGCGGCATGGTGCCGCTGGTCAACATCATGCTCAGCGAGGTCATCTTCGGCGGCGTAGGCGCGGGCATGTACGGCATGTTGATTTACATCGTGCTCGCGGTCTTCATCGCCGGGCTGATGGTGGGCCGTACGCCGGAATATCTTGGCAAGAAGATTGACGCCTACGACGTGAAGATGGCAATGCTGGTGGTGCTGGTGTTCCCGATGGTGATACTGGTGTTCACGGCGATCTCCTCGGTAAGGGGATTCGGCACCTCCAGCATTCTCAATCCCGGCCCGCACGGCCTTACAGAGATTTTGTATTCGTTCACTTCACAGGCGGGCAACAACGGCTCCGCCTTCGCCGGGCTGACGACCAACACGCTTTGGTACAACGTTGCGGGCGGTTTCACCATGCTGATTGGCCGTTTCCTGATGATTATTCCGATGCTGGCCGTCGCCGGTAATCTGGCTGAGAAGAAATATGTTCCTCCGTCACTGGGAACATTTCCCGTTACCACACCATTATTCACTGTGCTGCTGATTGGCGTGATTCTCATCGTGGGCGCGCTGACATTCTTCCCCGCGCTCAGCCTGGGGCCAATTCTGGAGCACCTGCTTTTGCAGGCAGGCAAGGTTTTCTGAGGGCAAGCAATGGCAAGTAAACGGTCGAAAAAGAACGTCTGGGAACTGAAGATCGTGCGCCGCGCGATCCTCGACTCTTTCATCAAGTTGGATCCTAAACACTTGATGGGCAATCCCGTCATGTTTGTTGTGGAAGTCGGCAGCATCATCACCACGGTCCTGCTGTTTCGCGACCCCAGGAATTTCGGCTTCAACCTGCAGATCACGCTCTGGCTGTGGTTCACCGTCCTGTTCGCTAATTTCGCCGAAGCCATGGCTGAGGGCCGGGGCAAGGCGCAAGCGGACACACTGCGGAAGGCGCGCTCCGAGACGATTGCCAACCGCCTGCTGGCCGACGGCAGAACGGAACAAATTCCCAGCTCGAAGCTGCGTGCCGAGGATGTGGTCATGGTTTCTGCGGGTGAATTCATTCCTTCCGATGGCGAAATCATCGAAGGCGTAGCTTCGGTGGATGAATCCGCGATTACTGGCGAATCTGCGCCGGTGATCCGCGAGGCAGGCGGAGACCGCTCGGCCGTCACCGGTGGAACGCGCGTGCTCTCCGACCAGATCAAAGTCAAAGTCACGTCGAATCCCGGTGAGACCTTCCTCGACCGCATGATCGCGCTCGTCGAAGGCGCCGAGCGGCAGAAGACGCCCAACGAGATCGCGCTCAACATTCTCCTCGCCGGGCTGACCATCATCTTTCTGCTGGCCGTGGTGACCCTGCAGCCCTTCGCGATCTATTCAGGATCGCCACAGACGGTGTTTGTTCTGGTGTCGCTCCTGGTTTGCCTGATTCCCACAACCATTGGCGGCCTGCTGTCGGCCATCGGCATTGCCGGTATGGACCGGCTGATTCAGCACAATGTTCTCGCCATGTCGGGGCGCGCAGTAGAGGCCGCCGGAGACGTGGACACGCTGCTGCTGGACAAGACGGGAACCATCACGCTGGGCAATCGACAGGCAGCAGAGTTCATTCCTGCTCCCGGCGTAAGCGAAAAGGAGATGGCCGACGCAGCGCAGCTTTCGTCGCTGGCCGATGAGACTCCCGAAGGGCGCTCGATTGTTGTGCTGGCGAAGCAGCGGTACGGATTGCGCGGCCGTGAGCTGTCATCGCACGAGATGGAATTCGTGCCCTTCACTGCCCAGACCCGCATGTCGGGCGTGAACCTGAACGGCAACGAGATCCGCAAGGGCGCGACCGACGCCATCGCACGATATCTGACCGCCAACGGCGGCGAGATACCGGCCGAGGTACGGGCGAGTGTCGAGCAGATTTCCCGCTCCGGCGGTACTCCGTTGGTGGTGGCCGAGAAGCGGCGTGCGCTGGGCGTGATCCACCTGAAGGACATTGTGAAGGGCGGCATGCAGGAGCGGTTCGATCAGCTCCGCGCCATGGGTATCAAGACGGTGATGATCACCGGCGACAACCCGCTGACCGCCGCGGCGATTGCGCGCGAGGCTGGCGTGGACGACTTCCTCGCCGAAGCGACACCGAAGGATAAGATGGACCTGATCCGCCGCGAGCAGTCGCAAGGCAAGCTGGTCGCCATGACCGGCGACGGCACCAACGATGCTCCCGCGCTGGCGCAGGCCGACGTCGGCGTGGCCATGAACACCGGTACGCAAGCGGCGAAGGAAGCCGGCAACATGGTTGACCTCGATTCGAACCCAACGAAGCTGATCGAGGTGGTCGCCATCGGCAAGCAGTTGCTGATGACCCGTGGCTCGCTGACCACTTTTTCCATCGCCAACGATGTGGCCAAGTACTTTGCCATCATCCCGGCGATGTTTGCGGGAACTTTCCCAGTGCTGAACGCGCTGAACATCATGCACTTAAAGACGCCGCAGTCGGCGATACTTTCGGCGGTGATTTTCAACGCTATCATCATCATTGCTCTGATTCCGTTAGCGTTGCGCGGCGTCAAGTATCGCCCCATGGGAGCAGCGGCGCTGTTGCGACGCAATCTATGGATTTACGGCGTGGGCGGCATCGTCGTGCCCTTCATTGGAATCAAGGCGATTGATGTGCTCATCACGCGTGTGGGACTGGCATAGAGGCAGAGATGACTATGAAACAGAATCTCAAAATTGCAATTCTGATGACCGTGGTTACCACCGTCCTGTTGGGCGTCATTTATCCGTTGGTCGTGACCGGTTTGGCGCAGGCGCTGTTTCGCGATAAGGCCAACGGACAACTGATCGTGCGCAATGGACAGGTCGTCGGGTCGAGAATCATCGGCCAGGCGTTCGTTGGGCCAGGCTATTTGCATTCGCGACCGTCAGCGGCAGGGAGTGGCTATGACGCGGCCAACTCCGGCGGTTCCAATCTCGGCCCGACCAATCATGTGCTCATCGATCGCGTGAATGCTGACGTGGCGCGCCTGCAGGCTGAGAATCCCCGGCAACCGGTTCCAATCGACTTGGTGACGACCTCGGCCTCGGGCCTGGATCCGGACATCACACCGGCCGCAGCAGAATTTCAGGTGCCACGCCTCGCCCGCGAACGCGGCCTGAGCGAAGACCAGGTGCGCCAGATTATTCGCCAACACACCCAAGGACGGCAACTTGGCTTTCTGGGCGAACCGCGGGTGAACGTGTTGGAAGTGAATCTCGCTCTCGATGATTCGAAGCCGCTGCCGCGGTAATTTGAACCGCAGAGACACAGAGAAAGCTGGAAAATTCACCGCGGAGGTCCCCGAGAGCATTGAGGAAAAGAGTCAAGAGTGATAGGAGAGATGCGCAGAGTTCGAAATACTTTGTGTAGCCCGTGTTCTCTGTGGTAGACACCGCGCTCTTTGCCTCTGTCCCTCTGTGGTTTACACCGCCCAGCGAAATTCATACTCCTTTCACACAAGTCTCGCATTGCCATTGTCGCTGACTGCCAAAAGCCCATAGACTAGGAGCGCCAAAGTTCAGGAGACGGTCTTGTCCGACGCCATCATTCAAGCCAACGCGGTCGAGAAATACTACTCGCAACCTGATGGCAACAAGATCGAAGTGATTGCGCCGACAGACCTGGAGATCACGACGGGAAAGATCGTGTGCCTGCTTGGGCCATCCGGCTCGGGAAAATCCACGCTCCTGCGCATGTTGACGGGCCTCTCCGAGCCGTCGTCGGGTGAAGTGTTGTGGCATGGGAAGGCCATCGACGGCCAGATTCCCAATGTCTCGATTGTCTTTCAGAGCTTTGCCCTGTTTCCCTGGCTCACCGTGCTGGAGAACGTCGAGGCGCCTCTCGTGGCACGCGGGATGGCAGCCATCGAGCGTCACAAGCGTGCTCTGAAGATGATCGACACGGTCGGCCTCGATGGATTCGAGACCGCGTATCCAAAGGAACTCTCGGGCGGCATGAAACAGCGGGTCGGATTTGCACGCGCGCTGGTTGTCGAGCCGGAGGTGCTGTTCATGGACGAACCGTTCTCGGCGCTCGATGTCCTGACCGCGGAGAATCTGCGCTCCGAGCTGCTGGAGCTGTGGCTCAACAAAAAGATGCCCGCGACCAGCATTTTCGTTGTGACCCATAACATCGAGGAGGCCGTGCTGCTGGCGGATCGCGTTATCGTGCTCGGCCGCAATCCGGCGCGCATTCGCTCCGACTTCGAAATTGACATCCCACAGTACCGCGATCGCAAAGCGCCACGCTTTCTAGCTTACGTTGACTACATCTATAAGACGCTGACACGCCCCGACGAAGAAGCCTCCGCTCCTGGTAAGCCGGCGCAGGCGGCCGAAGGGCAGCCCCGCGAGCGGACCAAGTTCCAGATGCTGCCACACGCACGCCCGGGGGGTATCGCCGGATTCATGGAGCTGCTGACCGACCGCGGCGGCCGCGACGATCTCTACAAACTGGCCGACGAGCTCGCCATGGATGTGGACGACCTGCTTCCCATCGTGGACGCCTCCGTGATGCTTGGCTTTGCCGTATTGCATGAAGGTGACGTCGAAATCACGCCCGAAGGGCGGACCTTTGGTGAGGCGGACATCCAGACCCAGAAGAGGCTCTTTCGCGACGCGGCACTCAAGAACGTGGCCATTTTGCGCCTCATCGAGAACACGCTGCACGCCAAGCGCGACCACGCCATCGGAGAGGAGTTCTTCCGCGATATCCTTGACGAGCACTTCAGCGCCGACGAGGTGGAGCGCCAGTTCGGAACCGCGCTGAACTGGGGGCGCTATGCCGAAATTTTCGATTACGACTCCGAAACCGGCCGCATCTTCCATCGTGAGGAAGCCGATGCTGAAGCGGTTCCGGTTGCCGGGTAAGCTCCGATGGCGCGCAGCACGTGGCAACCCATCCGCATCTTGGGCAAGGGGCCATGGTCGCTGCTGCCGGCGCAAACCTGGTCGGTGCTGACGGACGTTGTCATCTTCGCCGCCGGCCTGTCGCTCTTCTATGCGGTGCTGGTTCTGGCGCGAAGCTGGTTCGGGCCGTTCAATCCTCACATCGAGATCTCGCGCGATCCCACCAAGCTTCCGGTTTACGCAGCTTATTCGCTGCTGCGCATCACGGTCGCATACGTCCTGTCGCTTGCCTTCACGCTGACTTACGGCTATATCGCTGCCTACAATCCGCGCGCTGAGCGCATCATGATTCCTCTGCTCGACATCCTGCAGTCGATTCCGGTGCTCAGCTTCCTGCCCGGCGTGATGCTCGCCATGGTCGCGCTGTTTCCGCGCCACCAGATCGGCGTCGAGATGGGTGCGATCCTGCTGATCTTCACCGGCCAGGTCTGGAACATGGCCTTCAGCTTCTACTCATCGCTAAAGAGTATTCCGCGCGATATGCGTGAAGCGGCGAAGATCTACCGCTTCAACTGGTATCAGCGATTCACGCAGTTCGAGTTGCCATACGCGGCGATCGGTCTGGTCTGGAACTCCATGATGTCGGTTGCGGGCGGCTGGTTTTTCCTGATGGCCTGCGAAATGTTCGTTCTCGGCGACCGCGACTTTCGTCTGCCGGGGCTCGGGTCCTATCTGCAGACCGCGGCCAGCGCAGGCGACACACAGGCAATTCTGTGGGGTGTCGGAACCATGATCGCGGTCATTGTTCTGCTCGACCAGATCGTGTGGCGGCCGGTGATTGCATGGGCAGAGACGTTCAAGATGGAGCAGGTGGAAAGCACAGACGCGCCACACTCCTGGTTCCTCAACCTGCTGGAGGCGTCGCGGGGGCTGCGGAAGCTGCGCAAGAAGGGGATCAAGCCCGTACGCGAGCGGCTCGCCATGCACTTCGCCCACCTCCACCACGCTGCTGATGACAGCACGCGGCCCGCTCCGTGGAAAATCTGGATCGGCCGCCTCATCGGGCTACTGGCCGTGCTCGCCGTGGTGTACGCAGTCACGCGAGCCATCGGCATGCTTACCGGATTGAATGAAGGCGAATATCGCGAATTGCTGACCGGCGCCGGGGCGACCTTCCTGCGCGTGCTCGCCGCGCTGGCTATCGGCTCGGCCTGGACGATTCCTGCCGGAGTCGCCATCGGCTTCAATCCCCGGCTGGCGCGTATCGCGCAGCCGCTGGCGCAGATCGCCGCTTCGGTCCCGGCAACCGCGCTGTTCCCCATCGTCATGCTGGCGCTGATCCGCATTGGTGGCGGCCTGGGGATCGGCTCCATCGTGCTTCTGCTGCTGGGCACGCAGTGGTACATCCTCTTCAATGTGATTGCCGGGGCCATGGCGATTCCGACCGACCTGAAGGAGGCCTCGATGATTTGCAGATTCACTCGTTCTGAGCGCTGGCGAAAGATGATTCTGCCCGGGATCTTTCCCTACCTCATCACAGGACTGGTCACTGCCTCCGGCGGCGCATGGAACGCCAGCATCGTGGCCGAATATCAGCACCTCAAGGACCAGACGTACACGACGGTTGGCCTCGGCGCGACCATCTCCCGCGCCACCGATTCCGGCAACTTCGATCTGCTTCTGGCCTCCACCATCGTGATGGCCATCGTGGTGGTGACCATCAACCGTCTGGTCTGGCGACGAATGTACCGGCTGGCGGCGGAGCGCTATACGCTGGAAGTCTAAGCCTCAGCGGTCCAGGTGGCCGAAGTAAATCTTAGTGTCGTACTGAAGAACGACGTGACCCGCGGCGGCGTGAGAAGAGAACAGTTGCGGGAGTTCGCGCGACATCGCCTCATAGCGCTCCCCGGATTTTGGAATGTAGGAGGATGAAAGCAGGCGCCCGCGCAGCCCGTCGAAGTCCAGCCGCTGCTGATTGTGTTGTTGGATGAGCGTCATCTTGTTGGGCGCGAAGAATCGCTCCAGCGCGGCGTAGCTGGCCAGATACTTGTGCGTGACCTGCTCGTAGTCGATGGAATGGCGGCGAACAAAAGCTTCGTAAGCTTGCAGGAAAGGCGTGGAGTCGACGTTGCGGTCATGCCAGATAAGCACGGCCCAGCCTCCCGGCCTGAGGATCCGGGCAAACTCGAATCGCGTCTCGTCGGGACGAAACCAGTGAAAAGCCTGTCCGGCGACGACGAAATCAACCCGTCCGTTGGGCAAGCCCGTGCCTTCGGCGCTGCCGGCCACCATGCTGAAGTTGCGAAAGGCGGCCAGATATTCCTCCCCGGCACGGCGCATCTCGGCATTGGGCTCGACGCCAATGACACGATTGCCGTTGTCAAGAAATATCTTTGCCAACATGCCCGTGCCGCACCCGACATCAGCGATGAGATGTTCGGGGCGCAGCTCACAGACTTGCTGCAAGGCTCGCACAACTTCCGGCGAGTAGTGCGGGCGATACTTCACATAATCTTCGGCGCGGTCCGAGAAGCGCGCCTCAGGATGGCGACCGGCTTCGGACATAGTGCTATCTTAGCGTGACCAATGATGGCGCAGGCCAATCGCAAATCTCTGTCGCAGAAGAAGCGCGCGCACGTGTCTGGGCTCATGCCCATGATCTCCGCGATGAGCAACGCTATCCGGCGAATACCCCGAGGGCGCGTGAGCACGTACGGCGCGGTCGCGAAGGCGGCGGGCTATCCGCGCTGCGCGCGGCACGTCGCGAAGGTTCTCAACCAGGTTAACGGGCTGCCGTGGCAGCGCGTGCTGGGTTCAGGCGGACGGATTTCGCTGCGCGGCGAGTTGGGAATGGAACAGCGCTTTTTACTGGAGTCGGAGGGCGTCCGCTTCCACGGCAAACGGGTCGACATGAAGGCATTCGAGCACCCGTTCCCGCTGGCAGGGAAAGAATCGCGTAGGGTTCTTCCCAAGAAAGCGCTACAGCAGAAGTGGTAGGGTGGTAGAGACTTTCCGGTTGCCGGAAAATAGGTGTGTCGTAGAATAGTGACGTACTACGATTCGTCACGCAGATGTGTAGCTCCGTCCCAGCCCGAGTGCTCATTGCGACGGCGGTCCTTCTGCTTGGAGTCGCGTTGTCTGCACAGCGCTACTCCGGGCGGGACCATCACATCTATCATGCGCCGGCGCAGGCGAAGCATACGACTTCGCCGGCGGCGCATGCTCGCGTGCATGGGACCAGCACGACTTCAACGAATGGGCCCACACACACTCCCGTTTCCCCCAGTCCGCCGTACCCGTCTACGGCAAAGGTGGATGTCACAACTCCCCGCTAATCCTGGCGCTCGAGACCTCAGTACTGACCGGGCGGCATTTTCTTCGAGGAAATGGTGTAACCAAGAATTAACATCGCCAATTTGGCTGCCGTTATAAGATAAAAAGCTTATGCAGGAAAAGCCCTTAGAGATAGAAAAGATTGACGATCCGAGCGGCAGCGTAGTCATTCGATTGCACGGGCCGCTGTTGCTGGGGAACTTCTTTCCCCTACAGACCATGGTCCGGGCCGATACTTCCGACCTTTTGATTATTGACCTCGCCGATATGCCTTACATTGACTCGGCCGGCATCGGCTGTCTAGTGGGCGCACACGTCTCGCGCGAAAATTCGGGCCGCAAGATGGTGCTGGTGGGCGCCAACGACCGGTTGCTTACCTCGTTGAAGGTAACTAAGGTTGACCAGCTCTTCTCCTTTGCTCCCAGTGTGGAGCAGGCGCGGGCGCAAGCCGGCAGTTAGCCGTGTGTGGAATCAATGTGCGCCACTTCCCCGCGTGGCCGCCTGGCTGGATTGCGATAACACCTCAATCACCCGGCGGACATCCTTGACCTCCGCCTGCTGAATGATCTTCAGGCCCGCGCGGCCGACGAGTGGATACAGAATCGCGCGGCCTTTGATAGAAACCGCGAGATCAAGCCCGCTAATCGTCGCATCGTGCAGGGCCGACGGCTCACTTGCCAGCCCCTCGGCGATAAACCATGCGTTGTCGCGCGCGGCCTGGATGCTGAAGTTGATGATGGACGTCTGCGTGCGCAGGCCGATCTTCTCCAGGTCGCCGATAAGAGGAGAGACGGCGGCAATCTCCGCCTCTACGGCGCCAGTCTGCTCCGCCAGCACGTTGTTGATGACGTCGAAGTCCGGCTTGAGCTGCGGCAGTTGAGCACCCGGACAGGTTTGCGCAGCGGCAATGCTCAGGTCGAGATTGATGTGCGCGTTCATACCAGACAGCAGTTGCTGCAGGATGAGCAGGTTGGCATCGTCACAGGCGTGGAAGGCGGCCATCCAGCTTCGAGTGGCCATGCCGCCGGACTGAAACGCAGCCTGTTCATCGAGGTAACGGGACGCGAAGATGATGTCAAGTTTTTCCAGCAGCGGGCCATTCTGGAAGCGGCCGCTGGCGAGGCCGTCGCGTACGGCTTCCGTTACCCGGCGATATAGCGCAGCGAAGTAGCCCAGACGGCTGGAGTTGTCGTAGGACTGCTGAACAATTGTGTCCAGCGCCGAGATTACATCATCTATGGTTTGCACGGGCATAAAGGGCAGATGGTAACAGACCGCAGGAGCTATTCCGTAGCCTCACTTCGATGTGATGCTGCCGGTCGCGATTTTCGCGCGGTCCCCGCCGCTTCTGATAAACTTCTGCCTGAGAATGGCTGGCCTGCGCGACGTCCACCGCGAGTGCTCCATCACACAGGTCTCATCGTTTCTAAAATTCACAATTCGAAGTTACGGGGGATGCCTTATTCGGCATCCTGCCATAAGGAGGTCGAAAGATGGCTACTGCAGTAGCTCCGCAAATGGACAGCCGGGTAGAGGAATTCGTCGGCAAACCGCGCAAGATGTTTATCGACGGCAAGTGGGTGCCAGCAGCTTCCGGCAAGACGTTTCCTACCTACAATCCTGC
>Ga0335082_10006173_pt1 | contig 13085 bp, 8 predicted proteins | sample Lox_Sample_41_FD_206718 | JGI IMG/M metagenome (GOLD analysis project Ga0335082, IMG submission 206718) | Soil microbial communities from Loxahatchee National Wildlife Refuge, Florida, United States - Lox_Sample_4.1 | ecosystem: Environmental > Terrestrial > Soil > Wetlands | place: USA: Florida... | reverse complement strand
GTCGAAGCGCCCATTGTCCGCGCTGAACTGCACGCCAGTTGGCACCTGCACACCGGACTGGTCGAATACCTGTATCGCCACGCCCTGATTCGGCGCGTAGCCGCTGATCATTCCGGAAACGCTATATACCGGCACGTCGTGCAGCGAGAAATTCGCCTCCGCCTGCTGCCCCGCAGTGAGCTGAATGGGCGCCGCCGAAGCAAGATCGGGGACCCCTGGATAGTACGAACCCGGGAACCCCGTGGTGGGCGGCTGCTCGCCCTCCAGCATGGTCTCGGCCAGCGGCGTGTAGGGGGCGGCGCCGACATAGTAGGTCCCCGGCCGAAGGTTGGCGAAGCGGAATCGTCCGTCCTCGTCGGTGATGACCGAACTGTTGGTCTGCCAGCGCCGGCGGCCCTCGTGAATGTCGATATACGTGAGGTTCATCGACACGTGCTCCAGCGGCGCTCCCTCGGCAGTAGTCACTTTGCCGCTGATGACCGCCTCCGGCGTGAGCTTCACCACGATGGAGCTCGCCTTGGGCCCGACCTCCACCAGCGGTGGGCCGCCGGGCGACAGCTCCTGATCGCCGAAGTATCCCGGCTTCTGCACGCTAAGTGTCACCGGGCCGGCGGGAATGCCCTCGAGTTGGAAGCGGCCATCGCTGTCGGAGAACGTGGTTCGCCGAGGCACCGAGTTTACCTGCACTAACGCCTTGCGGACCGGCTCGCCCGTGGCGGCATCGATTACCGTGCCGTTGATGGTGAACCTTTCAGAAGGGTTCGGAGCAGAGGGCGCCCCTGGACCCGAATAGACCTGCACCGTGCCGTCGTCCTGTGCGAAAGCCCCGACAGAAAGCGCACAGCACAAGACTGCCAGCAGGAGCACTGCGGCAATCTTGGCTACCGGCGGAACCATAGTCCAAGTAAACGGTCGGATAATGGGGAGCCGAATGGAGTGCCGGGTGGGCATGAAGGGATCTCAGGGCCGTCGCCCTAACGAACACTATAGACACCGTAGCATGGGGCGTAGTTGCGTCATCCTGGCTTCAATTGCCCGAGCGTCGGACGGCGCGGGCGATGAAGGTTTCCTGACTGTTTAGCGCGTTTTTCTTCCCCGCGTTGGGATCGCGCACGTACTTGCCGTCGGGCAGCATGTGACGCGCCTTGGCCTGTTCCTTCATGTAGGTGCCCAGGATGTCATCTCGTAACGTCTTGATGAGGCTTTTGTCTTCGACCGGGAACAGCGTCTCGACCCTGCGGTTGAGATTGCGCGGCATCAGGTCGGCACTCCCGAGGTAGATCTCTTCCGCACCGCCGTTGAGGAAATAGTAGATGCGGCTGTGCTCCAGGAAGCGTCCTACGATGCTGGTGACTTGGATGTTGTCGCTGACGCCCGGCACTCCTGGCCGCAGGCAGCAGATGCCGCGCACCAGAAGGTCCACCTTTACTCCGGCCTGCGAAGCCTGGTACAGCAACTGGATCATTTTGCGGTCCACCAGCGAGTTCATCTTCAGGATCAGGTGCGCCGGGTGTCCCGCTTTTTTGTGGTCAATCTCGCGCTGCAGCAGCTCCTGGAAGCGGTCGCGCAGCGAACTAGGCGCCACCAGCAGTTTGCGGTATTTCAATTTCGCCGAGTAACCGGTTAAGAAGTTGAACAAATCGGTGCAATCCGCGCCAATGTCGGGATCGCAGGTCAGCATGCCGACATCGGTGTAGAGTTGTGCCGTCACGCTGTTGTAGTTGCCGGTTGAAAGATGGGCGTAGCGGCGAATCACATCTCCTTCCTTGCGCACAATGAGTGCCGCCTTGCAGTGCACCTTGAGGCCGAGCAGTCCATACACCACATGAACGCCGTATTCTTCCAGCTTGCGCGCCCAGCCAATGTTGCTCTCTTCGTCGAAGCGGGCTTTCAACTCCAGAAGCACAGCCACCTGCTTGCCGTTCTCCACCGCTTCCAGCAGCGCATCCACCACAGGGGCGTTGCGTCCCACGCGATAGAGCGTGATCTTGATGGCCAGCACATTGGGATCGTTAGCGGCCTTCTGCAGCAGGCCGACAATCGGTTGGAAGGAATCGAAAGGATGGTGGAACAGGATGTCCCCGTGTCGAATGGTGGCGAAGATGTCCTCTTCCTCGTCCTTTAACAGCGCTGCGGGAAGCGCCGGCACGAAAGGGGCATATTTCAGGTCGGGACGGTCGACCTTCACCAGGTTGCGCACTCGCACCAGCGCAAGCGGGCCGGTGATTTTGTAGATGTCGTCGCGGTCGAGCTCGAGATTGGTCACCAGAATCTCGAGCACCGAGGCGGGCATGGCCTCGTTAATTTCCACGCGCACGACATCGGCAAAGCGCCGCTGCCATACGCCCTCCTCCACTGACTCCATCAGGTCGCCGGCCTCAAGGTCCTGAATGGCCGAGTCGGCGTCGCGAGTCACGTGGAAAGGGTGCGCCTCAACAATCTCCATGCCTGGAAAGAGCGCTCCCAGGTTGGCTGTCACCAGTTGTTCGAGCCACACAAATACCTGTTCCTTGACGACGACCTTTGTGCGGCTCTTCGGCTTGGGCGAAGTCGTCACCGGCACCAGTTGCGGCAGGGTGTCGGGAATCTTCACGCGGGCGAAGTGCTCGCCGCCTGTGGCATCGCGCAACACCACCGCAAGGTTCAAACTCAGGTTCGAGATGTGCGGGAACGGCCGGCCAGGGTCGAAGGCCAGCGGCGTCAGCGTGGGAAAGATGGTCTCCTGAAAATAAGTATTGGCCAGCGCCCGCTGCTCGTCTGTGAGGTCCGCGAAATTCTCTATGCGCAGTCCGGCCTTGCGCAGCGTGGGGACCAACTCCCGGGACCAGCACTCGTAAGCGCTGCGGTCCAGCCGGATCACCGATGCCCGAATGGCACGCAACTGCTCGGCCGGGGTCATGGCGTCGGGACCGCTGTCCATCACACCCTTTTCGATCTGCCGCTTCAGTCCCGCAACCCGCACCATGAAGAATTCATCGAGGTTTGAACCCACAAAGGACAGGAACATGACCCTCTCGAGTGGCGGATTGCTGGGGTCCTGCGCCTCCTCCAGCACGCGGCGCTGAAAGTCGATCAGGCTGAGCTCCCGGTTAATGAACAGGCTGGGCTCGTCCAGGGAGATACCGTGCGGTTGGGGAATCCGCTTCACGGCCGCAGCCGTTCGCCTTACCGGCCTGCGTGCCTTGGCGGGTGCTGCCTTTGCAGAAGTTGCCATAGTTTCTTCGGGCCGGAGCGGGAAGATTTGCCCGCCACCCATTGTACTGGTCAGCAGGCCGATTTGCCCAACCGCGCCGCCAGAATGCAGCGGGCTTGACGCGCTTGCTACCGGCCGGCCGGCCGGCAAAAGGCCAATTCGGCCCGGATCATCACCGGACAATTAGCGGACCTCAGACTTACTGCTTCCAGGTGTCTTTCTTATCACACAATGTCGGACATCACTCGTAGGCGTGCAGTTCGCGCCCTCGGGTTTCCGGCAACAGCAGGGTCGCGAAAACCATGATAAGGTAGGCCGCCACGGCGAACGCCGAGATCGCTTGACCCAGCCCCATGCGATGGCTGAGATAGCCCACTAGCGTTGGGAAAAGAGCTCCGATACCGCGTCCCACATTGTAGGAGAATCCCTGGCCGGAACCTCGCAGGCGGCTGGGAAAGAGTTCGGTGAAGAATGCGCCAATGGGGCTGAACGAACCGGAAGCGAAAAACCCCAGAGGGAATCCCAGCACCAGCATCACCGAGTTGCCAATGGGCAGATAGGTGTAGGCCGCTACCGCCAGGAAGGAGCATACGGCAAACAGCACGAGGGTGCGTTTGCGGCCGAGCCGGTCGGTCAACCAGGCGCTCACCATATAACCGATAAACGAGCCTACGATCACCACGAACAAATACGCCCCGGTGTTGAGCACCGATAGCCCGCGTGTAGTTTTCAGAAATGTCGGCAGCCAGGTGGTAATCGCGTAGTAGCCTCCCTGCGCGCCCACCGCCAGCAGCGCGGTCAGCATAGTCGTCGGCAGCAGGCCGGGGCTGAAGATCTCAAGAAAATTGCTCCCTTCCCCAAGACTGGCTTCCCGGGAACGGGTTCGCTGAAACACCTGCGGTTCGGGAACATGTCGCCGGATGTAGAACACCAGCAGCGCCGGCAGGATGCCGATCCAGAACATTGCACGCCAGGCGATCACGGCGGGCAAGACAGAGAACAGTACGGTGTAAAAGACGGCGGTCACGCCCCATCCGACGGCCCAACCGCCCTGCACAGTACCGACCGCTTTGCCGCGAAATTGTGCACGGATGGCTTCACCCATCAGCACCGAGCCCACCGCCCACTCTCCTCCAAAGCCCAATCCCTGCAGGCCGCGAACGAAAAGCAGTTGCCCAAACGAGTGGGTGAATCCGCTCAGGAAGGTAAACACGGCGAACCATAGAATCGTGATCTGCAGGATGCGGGTGCGGCCGAAGCGGTCCGCCAGCAGTCCTGCCAGCCAACCGCCCACGGCGGAGATCAGAAGCGCTACCGTGCCGAGCAGGCCCGCCTGTCCCTTGCTGATGTGCCACACTGCAATCAGCGTGGGCACCACGAAGCTGTAGATCATCACGTCCATGCCATCGAGCGCCCAGCCGCCAAACGTAGCGATGAGCGTGGCGCGCTCGTCGGGCGTCAGTTGGAGCATCCAGAAGCGCGTGGAGCCGGGGACAGTCTGGGTCGAGTGCATGACGATTGCCGGGCTGATTGCGCATCATACCGGACGGCAGGTTCGCAACGCACGGACAATCTTTCGCCGGCGCCGGCTGGCAAGTTGGGCGGCGTTTGACACGGCTGCCCGCTTGCTCTATTCATCGGGAGGCGCTTTGCAGGTCATGGCAGAGAGCGCGATGGAGAACTGCGGTTGAAGGTCATTCCGGCCAGCGACTGTTCGATATTGATCGAGTTCGGCGACGCCATCACGCCGGAGATGCAAGACCGCGTACTCGGGCTGTTCTATGCGCTGCAAGCACAGCAGGACGCCAGCATCCGCAACCTCCATCCCGGCTATGTCTCGCTGCTGGTGGACTTCGATCCGCTGGCGGTGATACACGACGAAGTCGCGGCCATGATCGCGTCGCTGGAGAATGCGGCCGGTGCTGTCCGGGAAGCCGAAGCGAATGTGGTTGAGCTTCCTGTGTGTTACGACACTGAATTCGGCCCGGACCTGACCGACGTCGCCGCCCACACCCACCTGTCCGTTGACGAAGTCATCTGCTTGCATTCCAGCGCGATGTATCGAGTGTGCTTCCTCGGCTTCACTGCAGGCTTTGCCTACCTCGGAGGCATGCCGGAAGAATTGCACACGCCTCGTCTGTCTACACCACGGCGCGCGGTCGCCGGCGGCAGCGTCGGAATTGCGGGCAGCCAGACCGGCATCTATCCCACAGAGACGCCCGGCGGCTGGAGGCTCATCGGACGCACACCCGTGCGCATGTTCGATCCCCAGGCGAGCCAGCCTACGCGCGTCTTGCCGGGCGATTCGCTGCGGTTTGTTCCCATCGATCGCGCCCGGTTCGAGGAACTATGGCAGGAGCGTACATGACAATTCGCGTCGTCAAGCCGGGTTTCTTTACCACCGTGCAGGACCGCGCACGCTTCGGCTGCGCGCACCTTGGCATTTCGCCGGCAGGTGCTGCTGACTTGCTCTCGCTGCGCATCGCCAATCTGTTGGTCGGTAACGATCAGTATGCGCCGGCACTCGAGATGACGCTGCTGGGCGCGATGCTGGGGTTCGAGGAGCGGACCATCCTCGCAATCAGCGGCGCCAATTGTGAATGCAGGCTGGGCCAGGACCGCCTGGCGGCGAATTCCGCCGTCGAAGCTTCAGCCGGAATGGTCTTACAATGTGGGAGTACCACGGACGGGGCGCGCAGCTATCTCGCGGTGCAGGGTGGATTCGACGTTCCACTGGTGATGGGCAGCGCTTCCACCGACATCCGCGGGCGATTCGGCGGGCATGACGGGCGCAGGCTGCAAGCCGGGGATGTATTACACATCCGCAGAGCGGAAAAGGCCCGGGGCCGCCCGCTGCGTACCGGCGCTCTGGACCAAATGAAGCGCACAGGTCCCATTCGCGTGACCCGCGGCGTCCAGCACGACTGGTTCAGCGTGGATGCATACGCGAACTTTCTCGCCGCGACTTACACCGTAAGCGAGCAGTCCGACCGCGCCGGCCTGCGGCTCAAAGGTGTAGCGATTTTGCCGCGCGAGTCGAAACAACTATTGACCGACGGCATTCCCCTGGGCGCCATTCAAGTACCACAGGATGGGCAGCCGATTATCCTGTTCGTCGATCAGCAAACCACCGGCGGCTATCCGAAAATCGCCAATGTCATCGCCGCCGACATGCGCCGCATTGGACAACTGCGACCGCGCGACGGGGTTCAATTCGCCGAGGTGTCGATCGCCAATGCGATCGAAGCGCTCGACGCGCAGGAACGCTGGCTGAAAGAAATTTGGCAGGACTAGCGAGGATTTGCCATGAGCAACTTGTGGATCGACATCAATTCAGATCTGGGCGAGTCGGAGGAATCCCTCGCCAACGGCACCGACTTCGAACTTATGCGCTTCATCACCTCCGCAAACGTGGCTTGCGGCGGGCACGCCGGCGACGAGCGCACTATGCGCGAGACCGTACGCTTCGCCAAGGAACTGAACGTCGCGGTGGGCGCCCATCCCGGCTATCCTGACCGCGCGAACTTTGGCCGCATCGAGTCACCCATGGCTCCAACCGAGATCGAGGCCACGGTGCGCGACCAGATTGCCGCGCTGGCGGCGGTGGCGGAGACCCTGGGCGTCCGGCTGGTCCACTGCAAGCCGCACGGCGCGCTGTATCACGCGGCCAACAAGAGTGCTGAGGTAGCGGCGGCCATCGGCCGCGCCGTGCTGGAGAGCGACGAACAACTGATCATGGTGGGTCAGGCTGGATCTTCGACTCTGACATTGTGGGAGTCCATGGGGCTGTCCTGCGCTGCCGAGGCCTTTGCCGATCGCGCCTACGAACCCGACGGCATCCTGCGCAAACGGACCTTGCCCGGCGCGCTGCTGGATGATCCGGCAAAGGCGGCTCGGCAGGCGCTCGATATTGCCACTCGTCACATCGCTGTCGCAACCGACGGTTCGGAACTGACGGTCGCAGCCGCCACCATCTGCATCCATTCCGACACGCCGGGAAGCGTGCTGATTGCGCGCGCGGTGAACGAGGCACTCACCCAGGCGGGAGTCCGTCTGCGGCCCTTGTCCGCTGCAGGAGAGTAGCCGCTCTAGCTCTCTTCCTCCAGCAGCTTCCCCAAGGTCGGCTTGTGCTTGGGCGATTTCGACCTGCGCTTCTTCGTGGAAGGTTCCGCCCGGGTGGGCGGAGGCGTGCCGATCTTTTCGCGTGCCGCGGCTTTCACCGCCGACGCCGCCTTAAATGCCTTGGGCTTGCGCCGCTTCGATGGCATTGCCCTCGTCTTCCCAGTCTTCCGTCCCTCTAATCCAGCAGGAAATCGATGTAGTTGGCATCAATCTGAACGTTGGTCGCCGCCTGCTGGGACTTGGTCCACGAGCCCCAGTCCGCGTCGCTGCCCAGCGCGACGAACTCCTCCTCGGTACCCTTGGTGCCGGGCTTGACGTTGACCGCCCAGCCAATGTCGGAGCGCACCACGCGTCCCTGGCACTTGTCGAGCAGACGGCGATAGAGTTGTCGCGCAGGCATTTTCCACGTCCCCTTCGGACTGCGTCCCAGGGCCACTTCACGGTCAACCGGAATGAACGCCGTGAGCTCCGATTCGCTGGTCATCAACTCCAGCCCCTTGGCTTTGGCGGTAGCGTTGTGGCTGGAGTGATGCCCAACCTTGTAGAACACGGTGCGCGCCAACAGCTCGTTCGCCGTGACAGTCCTGGACTTTCCGTCTGAACCGGTTACCTCCCACTGGATGGAAGGATCGTGCCAGGAAATCCAGTTGCCTTCCTGAGCATCACCGGGGAAGAGCAGGACCCTGCCGTCGGCGATGCGCTCAATGGCAATCACCAGGCTGGTGTTATTGGTGAACTTGTCGAGCTGGATGGCTAAAGCGGAAGCCCCATTCAGCCAGTCAGTGTCCACCGAACGCCACGACTGGGAGGGATCGAGATACGTCTTGCCGAATGCCTCCACGATCAAGGAATCGGTCCTGGCCAACTGGAAGCGTTTGTCAAATGGCGCTTCGGCGCTGGAATCATCACTGGCCGCGGCCTTCTTGTCGGCGCCCATCTGCTGCAAGGCAGCGCGAGTGATGGCGGTGAGCGCGTAGAGCTCGGAGCTGCCGTGCTCGCCGGTGTCATGAATGGCATCGAGATTGCGCGGCGGGCCCAGGACATAGAAGCGAAAGCCGGGCAGCCAGTCGAGTTCGATCGCCGGCTCACCCGGTTTCCGGTAACCAACCTGCTTCGCGATTCCACGGGCGGTATCCATGGAGTTCTTCGCTGCGGCAGCGAAGGTAGCTCCGTCGCCCGATCCTGCGGCGCCCAGCGCAACGGACGTCTCGCCAAAGAAGCCCAGCAAGGAGTCGATCGCGTTAGCGGTCTCGGTGTCGCCACCCGTGGCGCGCATGGCCTGCGCGGCGGACTTCACCGCCAGGGCCATGTCATCACGCACTTTGCCAAGCTGGTTGGCCAGCTTGTCTTTGGGGTCTTCGGTCCAAGCCAACCAGACGTTATCGATCTGCTTGCTCTTCGCCGGGTTGAACAGATCGCTCAGTTTGCCGAATCCCGATAGGTGATCCTGATGCTGGTGGGTGGCCACGAGCAGATGAAGATGCCCGTTCGTCGTCTTGTCGATGTCGGCGAGCACGTCCGGCAGCTTAACGCCGGTGGTCTTCGCCCCCAGCGTGCCGCAATCGATGAGGACGTGCCGCTCGTCAGCACCGGTATTGAAAGTCAGCAGGAAGCAGTCCCCAAGGCCATGGCGATACATGCGCACGCGCACTTTCGGGAGACTGCCTGCGGCCGGAACCGGCGACAGGGTAGCGGAGGTTTTTTTCCTTTTCGGGGCAGTCGTGACGCGACGGACATGTTGCGACCGGTTCACCCGGCGGACGGCTGCTTTCGACTTCTTGCCGGCTTTGCGTGGAGTAGTTGGCATGGTTGACCTCGCTCACAGTCCGCGGTGCAGGAGCGCGAACGGCTCGCGCTCGGCGTGATCGGGACTCGTATCGACGTAGGTGGAACGGGCATTGGTCATCTGGGCCAGGCAGAATCCCTGCTGCTGCGCCAGCCGGCTCTTGCTCTTCATGTTTTTGCGGATGCAGTATTTCACGACCCGCTTGCGCATGTCGGCGACGAGGGTCGATCCGCCTTCGAACACCATAGAGGGACCGTCGGGATCGCTGCCGTCGGCGGGCACGTTGTCGGACTGCAGCACCGTGACCAGCAGTTGCGGCACTACGCCGCCGTCGGGCTTGGTACGCAGGGCGAACCGGGCAGTATGGACCTCGAATTTCTTCGTCGGATCCAGGCCCATGTACTTGGCATCGCCACTGCCACCCTTCTTGAAATAGGCATCCAGCCAGTTGTGGATCTTTCTGCGGACCGCACGCTGCAATTCAAATAAGGTTCGGCGCTCACTCTTGTCCGCCTGCGACTGCGCGAACACATATTGCAAAACTTCGCCGCGCAGCAGATCGAACAAGGGGGCGAGTTGGCCGGAGTACGTGGTGTCGTCGTTGTCCGGAGTGCGCCAGATGAGGCTATCGACGCTCATGGTGCGAACATCGGGTGGGTAGATGCCGCGCCGCCGGAACGCCTCGACAAAAGCAACACGATAGGTGAAACGATCGTCCTCGACCAGATCGTAGTCGGCGGTGATGATAGCGCGCAGATACTCGCCGAAGGTGATGTCCACCGGCGGGCAGTAATCGAGGGCGCGGATACACATGGTGAGGACGTGGTGCGCGGCCTTCGTGGCCTCGCTGGTGAGCCGCTCCACCAGGTCAGGATGGATGGCGCCCGGACCAAGGATGCCGCTGCCCGAGGTGGCCAGCCGCAACAAATCGGAAGTGCGGCGCTCGTAGATGGCCAGGAAAGCATCGAAGACGGCCGCCACCAGAAGCGCCCCGCGAGCGTGCGGCTCGGTGGTGGAGATGTAGTCAGCCGGGTTGGGAACCTGCCGGACCCACTTGTCGCCGTCCCACTTGCCAATTGCCTCACGCAGAGCGCCGCGCATCCCGGTAGCATGACCGAACTGCCCCGCCAACTGTCCCAGCAGCGTCTGGTGCTGAGCGATATTCCCCTGGCTCGACGCGATCTGGTCGCGCAGAATCTCCGGAAAGGTAAAGTGCTGCAGCAGGGCTACGATGTCGGCGAATCCCTCGTGAAAGGCCAGCACGTCTGGGTTAGTGGCATTGACGAACTTGCGGTGCATGCCGTCGAGCAAGGCGTGCGTGGTTTCGTGAGCGACGATGTCCTGCGACAGGCAGCTAAACACCGAACCTCCCGGAAGCTGCTCGCCGGTGTTCTCATTCTCGGCGTTGAAGTATCCGAAGAGTAGGGCGACCTTGTCGGGCGAGTAGTAGGCATTGGCCTCGCGCAGGGCGTGTGGGTAGACGCGCAATTGCGGAACGTACACCGAGTCGTCCTTGGGACCTTGCTTGGGGTCGCGTACTGGCCGCCACAGAGTGTGGCGGCCCAGGGCATACTCAAAGTTGTGAATGGTCAGGCGTGAGACGGCGTAAACCATCTGCTGATGAAACTGAGGTGTGCCTTCGCTGGGGGCCAGTCCATCTTGCGCCAGCAATTTGGGGTCGTTGAGGTCCACTGGCGCGTAAAAGCAGCCGCTGCCGGGATCGACATCGATGACGTCGAGGTACTCGCCGCGCGGGCCGGGATCCAGATCCTCCCACGGCACCTGGATCGTCACTTCGCTGATGGGCGCGGTCTCGAAATCGGTTGCCAGGCTGGGGTCAATGGAGAACGCCCGCAGACTGCGAAACGGCGGATCGTGCAGCGTGCTGCGGCCGCCAGGCTTCGCGGGTGCCGATGGCGCACTCGGCGATGTGGCAGCCGGCTTCGCAGCAGCGACATCGGGTTGCGACGGCTTGGCTGCCGGTGCGGAAGATTGCGATGGCTTGCGAACAGGTGTCGCCATATTGGCTCCTTTACGTGCCCAACCAGGAAATTAGTGAGGAGCTGTATCGCACGAAAGATAGCAGACTTTATTACGAATGTGACGGAAAGTTGGGGGACCGACGGCAATTGTTACCAATATGGGACGGGAGGCCAAGACGGCTGGTCGAAGCTCTGTTACGGCAGCGGCTGGTTGGTGAGGAGGAAATTGCCGCCGTTCTCCTGCACGACATGCACGCGACTGCCGCTGACAAGTTGCTCGATATGCGGTCTGGTCGACCCGTATACCAGCAAGTACCAGCGGGAGTGGGAGTTCCACAGCTCAACGAACTTCGCATCGTCAATAAAGACTTGCGGCGCCCCGGGAGCGTAGGAACCGTATTCCAGGTTGGCGGCGCGGCCGTTGAGAAGCAGCGCGTCGCGATTTGCGTAGAAGTACACCGAAGAGAAGGCATAGTACTCGTTGGCGCCGATCAGTCCTCCCGGCGGCGCCTGCTTCAGAGCGACCGCCAGCGGATAGGAACCGAGGTAGGGATCAAAATCCACCAGCGCAATACGCGCCGCTTGCAGGAAGACGATCATGCACACGGCCAGGGCGAGTACAACCGCGCGAAGCTCAGTGCGCCGAATGAACAACGCCAACGCAGCCGAGCCAAATGCGAGAGTGGCGAGCGCCACCGGCAATTTGAGGTACGCAAAGGCGGCCAGCCGCAGGTCGAGCATGTGGCCCATCGAGAGGGTGTACACATCGGGGTTCTGCACCAATGCGCGGGAGATGTCGCCGGGTGCAGGAACGCGCCAGACCAAGGCCAGGATTCCGGCCAGGACAACGAAGAGCGCAGCGCTGACGATCAGCAGCACGCGCGAGCCAATGCGGACCCAACGGCCTCCTGCTGCCAGAGCCGAGCCGATGAGCAGCGCTAGCGCCGGGTAGATGGGCATCGAATAATACTCCTGGGTGGTGGAGAAGGTAAAGAAGACCATCACCACTCCGGTCCAGCACAGCGCCATGAGCCGCGTCCGGCCTGCGCGGGTCGTGGGCCGGTACGACAATGTGGGAGTCCCCAGCAGATACACCGACCACGGGAAGAGCCACACCAGGTTCAGCGCCCAAAATAGAAGACGCGGCACGGTATTGTAGTCGCGGGGATAGCGCAGGTTCAGGAAGCGCAGCAGGTGCTCGTTGAAGAAGTAGAACCAGAAGAAGCCGCGGTACTCGCCGGGCCCCGCGTGCAGCGCAAATGCGAAGTACGGCGGATTGCGCACCGTTGCAAGCCCGTGCCACGGCAGGGCGATAGCGATCGCAACCAACATGGCCAGCAGCACATGCATCCGCTTCCATGCTGCCAAGCAGAACAATTGACGCGTGACTGCCATGTAGGCCAGTCCCGCCAGCACCGGGAAGACGACGGCGATCAGCCCTTTTAGTAACAGACCACAACCCATACTCGCGCCCAGCACAACCCCCCACGGGCGCTGGTTGCGCTTGTCGGGTTCGAGCAGGCGCAGCCAGGCCCAGATGGCCCCGGTAATGGTCAGCGTCAGAATGGCATCGGGAATCAGGATGCGGGTGAAGAGAAACAGGCCAACTCCGGTGGCCAGCGCCAGGCCTGCGTAGAGTCCGGCCTCCTCGTCGAACGCCCAGCGCGCGAAGCGATGGGTGACCCAGCACAGCAGGATGCAGGAGAAGGCGAGGGGCAGCCGCGCCGCCCAGTCGTGTACGCCGAGGACCTCGAAAGTCGCCGCCATCATCCAGTAGATGAGCGGGGCCTTCTCGAGATAGGCGACGCCGTCGAGGCGGGCGGTGACCCAGTCGCCGGAGGACAACATGTTGCGCGCGATGGTCGCCTGAACGGCATCGACGTCATCCACCAGACGGGGCGGGCTGATGACGCCAACGAGAAAAACTAGGCTGGCTGCGGCGACGACGATCCAACTGTTCCAACAGTTGTTACCACTCTGGCCGCTTCCGCTGTCCCGCTTA
>Ga0335082_10006172_pt1 | contig 13088 bp, 6 predicted proteins | sample Lox_Sample_41_FD_206718 | JGI IMG/M metagenome (GOLD analysis project Ga0335082, IMG submission 206718) | Soil microbial communities from Loxahatchee National Wildlife Refuge, Florida, United States - Lox_Sample_4.1 | ecosystem: Environmental > Terrestrial > Soil > Wetlands | place: USA: Florida... | reverse complement strand
CTGAGCGCGCTCCACGCGCGGCCGCACTTTCGCCGGATCGAAGAATTCGATCGGCTCCCCGCGCTGCGCCTTTTGGAGTGTGTCGCCGAATTCGCGCGCATTCGCGTACCGGTTCCACGGCTGCTTCGCGATGGCCTTCTGCACTACTCGCGCCACCGATTGCGAAACCGTCGTATTGATCTCCGACGCCGGCGGCGGATTGTGATACAGAATCGCCCTCGACAAATCCGCGTCATTGGCGCCTTCGAACGGCCTGCGCCGCGTCAGCACTTCGTATGTCAAAACCCCCAGCGCGAAGATATCTGTCGCCACCGACGCCGGCTTCATCTGCAGCAGTTCCGGCGCCATGTACGACAGCGTTCCTCGCACGCTCGTCTGCGCCGATGTGTCGGAATGCGCAATGCCGAAATCGATGATCTTCACTGAATCATCGGTCAGGACAAAAATATTGGACGGCTTTAAATCCCGGTGAATCAGTCCCTTGTCGTGTGCAGCCTGCAGGCCCCGGCAGATCTGCGAGACCATGTCCACCACTTTGTCGGACGTCAACCGGTGAGGAGCGGTCCGAAGAAGATCCGTTAATGTCGCCCCGGGCAGCAGCGGCATCACGAAGTACGGCTTCATCCCGCCTTCGAGTTCCATTTGCCCGATGTCGTAGATCTCCGCCACGTTCGGGTGCGTGATAGACGCCTGCAAACCCCACTCGCGGTAAAAAAGGTCCAGAGCCGATTTGCTCTGGATGTCGAGAATCGTCTTCAGCGCGACTTCCCGCCGCATAAGCGTGTCATAGGCCTTGTAGATGACGCCCATGCCGCCGCGCCCCAAAACTTCCCTCAATTCGTACCGTGCTCGGCCCTTGCCTGCAGGATTCACAGATCCTCCCCCCGGGGGGTGAATGTTTTGCGAATTAATTGTAGTCTAAAACGGCCTTCCGAGGCTTATACTAGGGTGGTTTATGCCCACTGGTCCGGCGGCTCGCATAACCGATAATGTCGTGCATCCCTTGCCTCCGGTGCTTACCCCCGGGCCCGGAAGCCTGAATGTGCTCATCGGTTTCCTGCCTGCCTGGCGCGGCGTCCCACTCGCCGCCGTGGCTGGGCTGCAGGCCGGAAAAATGGCCGCTGACATCGCCATCACTGCCGCCGAGGCCGCCACGGTCGCAGCCGCTGGAACCCCCGGTGCTCCGGCCGCCTATGCCGCCGAGCAGGCGGTCAAGGGAGCCTCCCTGGCGGCCATGAGCTCCGCCATTACTGGCGCGGCCGCTGCCGGCGCCGACATCCACGCCTGTACCACCCCTTACCCCATCCCGCCCCATGGCCCCGGCGTTGTCATCACTGGCAGCATGACCGTCCTGATCAACTTCATGCCCGCTTGCCGCATGGGCGACACCATCCTCGAGGCCATTGGCCCCCCCAACACCATCGTCAAGGGAGAAATGACCGTCATCATCGGCGGCTAGCGCCTTCATGCGTCACGCCCTCCGCGGCTTCTTCAGGAATCCCGCCTTCACGCTCTTCGCTCTCCTTTCCCTCGCCATCGGCATTGGTGCCAACACCGCCGTCTTCAGCGTCGCCAATGCCCTGTTGCTCCGCCCCCTGCCCTACAAGGACGCCGGCCGCCTGGTCATCCTCTGGAACCGCTCCCCTGGCCTCGGCATCGCCGAAGACTGGTTCTCCACCGCGCAGTATTTCGACATCCGCGACGGCCACCATGGCTTCGAGCAACTCGCCATCGCCATCGGCGGCAACTCGAATCTGACCGGAGACGGCGAACCCGAACGCATCGGAACCATCCGGATCTCCTCCAGCCTCCTCTCCATGCTCGGCGTCAGCCCCGCCACGGGCCGCCTCTTCGACCCTGATGACGACCGTCCCGGCCGCCCCGCCACCGCTCTGCTCAGCTATGGTCTCTTCAACCGCCGCTACGGCTCCGATCCCCACGTCCTCGGCAGATCCGTTGCCATCGACGGCCAGTCCTATCAGATCATCGGTATCCTTCCCCGGTACTTTTCCCTCCCTCGCGAAGTCTTGCCCACGCTCGGCGGCGCCGAACAGGCCGACATCCTTCTCCCCCTGCCCTTGGCCGAGGGCGCCGGCCAGATTCGAACCCACGAAGACTACAACATCGTCGGCAAATTGAAGCCGGGCGTCGCTCTTGGGGCTGCGCAGGCCGAAATGGACCTCATCACCGCGCGCCTTCGCCGCGATTTCCCGAACAACTACCCGCCCAACGGCGGACTCACCTTCAGCATCGTTCCTCTGCTCGATCAGGTCGTTGGCGGCGTCCGCAAAATGCTCTTCCTGTTGCTTTCCGCCGTCGGCCTGGTTCTTCTCATTGCCTGCGTCAACGTCGCCAACCTAGTTCTCTCCCGCGGCTGGGCCCGCCAGAGCGAGTTCAGCCTGCGCGCCGTCCTCGGAGCCACCCGCGCCCGCATCATCCGGCAACTCCTCCTCGAGAGCCTTCTTCTCAGCCTTGCCGGTGCGGCCCTCGGCGTCGCTCTCTCCCTCGCCAGCGTCGCCTGGATACAACGCGTCGGCACCGGCAACGTTCCCCGCTTGACCGCCATCACCGTCGACGGCCCGGTACTCCTCTTCACAACCCTCCTTGCCGTGCTCGCCGCCATCGTCGTCGGCATTGTCCCGGCTCTCCGCCTCTCCCGCCTCGACCTCCACGTAGCCATCAAAAGCGCCGGTCGCGGCGCTGCTGGATCTGCCGGCTTCAGCGCCCGCCGCATCCTCGTCGCTCTGGAGCTCGCACTCTCCGTTGTTTTGGTCATCGGCGCGGGCCTCCTCTTCCGCAGCCTCTCCTTACTCCAGCGCGTGCCCCCCGGATTCAACGCCCGCGAAGTTCTTACCTTTCAACTGAGCCTCAACAGCCGCAAGTACACCGGACCCCAAACGGTCATCGACACCTACCGGAACCTCTGGGAACGCCTTGCTACCGTACCCGGCGTCACCGCTGCTGGCGGCACCACTGATCTGCCTTTGAGCCAGTCCTTCGCCTGGACACCGATCACGATTGAAGGCCGCCTCCCGCCCGCCGGAGAAAAATTCATCAACTCCGACATGCGCGTTGTCAGTGGCGACTACTTTCAGGCGATGGACATCCCGCTCCGCCGTGGCCGCCTCTTCAACGCGCAGGACGCCCTCGACAGGCCCCGCGTTGTCATCATCGACGAATACATGGCCAACCAGTTCTGGCCCGGCGAAGACCCCGTCGGCAAGCGCATCCACATCGTGGAGCTGAAATCCGCTGACCCCTGGCAGCGCGTCATCGGTGTCGTCGGCCGCGTCAAACACGAAAGCCTCGACTCCGATCCGCGCATCGCCTTCTACGTCTCGCAAACTCAATTCCCCGCTCGCGCCATCACCGGCGTCGTTCGTGGCGCCGCCAATCCGGCCGCCGTCATTCAGCAAGTGCGCGCCCTTGATCCTGACCTGCCGGTCTATTCCGTGAAACCCATGCAGCAGCGCGTGGACGACTCGCTATCCCGCCGCCGTCTCTCACGGTTTCTGATGGGCCTCTTCGCCGCCGTCGCAGTTGTCATTGCCGCCATCGGAGTCTATGGAGTCATGGCCTATCTGGTCATTCAGGGACGCCGCGAAATCGGCATCCGCATGGCGCTCGGCGCCACCAGCCGGCGAATCCTCGTCTTTGTTCTCCGCCAAGGAATGCTCCTCGCCCTTGCCGGCCTTGCCGCCGGCGTCGCAGCCGCACTTGTGCTCACCCGTTGGATGCGCAGCCTGCTCTTCGGCATCGGTGCAACCGACGCCGCCACCTTCTGGACTGCCTCATTGCTGTTGGCCGCCGTTGCCCTTTTCGCCGCATGGGTCCCCGCCCGCCGCGCTGCCCGCCTCGATCCAATGACGACTCTCCGCTGCGAATAGCCTATTTCGGCGGCTCCGGCCTCGGTACCGGGAACTTCACTCCCTGCGCCTGCAAAAACTGCTTCACCCTCTCCCGCCAAGGAGCCTGCGGCGACTTCGCATCTAGGATGTCTTCCTGCGTCTCCCAGGCCAGCGTCGCGCCGCCCGCATCCACAGCCCGGAAATCCGCCCCCTTCTCCAACAACCGGAACGCCTGCTCATACTCGCTCAACCGCGCCAGCGTAATCAGCGGCGTCGTCTGCGCCTTCCCTCGCGCATTGATGTTCGCGCCCTTGTCCAGGAGCGTTTGAAACGCCTGCCACCGCTCTTTCCGAATCGCCGTGTACAGAATCGGCTCCCCGTTACGATTCTTGGTGTTCGGATCGGCGCCCGAGGCCATCAGCAGCCGGAAATAATCGTCGTCCTTGTTCTCTAGCGCCAACTCGAGAACCGGATACCCCTCGTCGCTAGCGTTGGCACTCGCGCCGTTCTCCAACAGCGCCTTCAGCGCGGCCTTCTTCTGATGCCCGATCGCCCACGCCGCGAGCGTCATTCCCCCTTCGCCTTTGCCGTTGACGTTGGCGCCTTCCTGAACAAGTTGGCGAATTCGCCCGGCGTCATCGCTCTGTACGGCATTCGCCAGAGCAATCAGCTTCGTGTCTTTGAACCATTCCAGAGCGCCCATAGTTTCCTTCCTTTGCGCTTCCTTCCCCCCGCAGGCCGCCAGCAATAGCAAACCCGCGAGCGCCACCCGCCCGCTACAGGCTGTTGGCCAGCGTCTCCATGTCATCCCGTTTCTCTTTCTCGATGCCGTTGATCACCATGCCCATTTTGTGACGGGCCCCGCCAACAACCCCTCCCATCCAGGAGTCCGGATTGCCCTTGTCATCCACGGCCGGCAAGTCCACCTGCTTACCCACCGCCGGCGGCAGTTTGAAGTCTTTCGGCACCGGCTGATCCGGATCGGGCATCTTGCCCATGCCCATTTTTTCGCGCGCCCAGTTGAGCACACTCTTGGTCTTCCCCCCCTCCAGCGCCTTCTGGGCAATGTAGCTGCCGATTTTGCCTGCCAGCCCACCCTCCTGCGCGCTCGTCAGGGCTTCTCCGGCCACGCGGAAATTCGTAACGTTTTTCTGAGCAGCATCCATCGACAGCTTGGCCCGCTCCACCGTGCTAGGGCTGAGCCCCGCCGCGTTGAAAACCGTCGTCGTCTGCCCCGTCTTCGCCGCGGCGGCCTGACCCAGGCCCCCGCCCAGCGAATGCCCGGTAATGTCGAATTGCGGATACGCGTTGCGCGTTTGCTTGGCCAGTTCGACGGCTTGCTTGTATTGCTCCGTATCCAGGCCCATCGCCTGGTCCATATCCGTCATGATGTCGCCCTTGTTCGCCGGGTTCGTTCCCTTGAAGGCGAGCGCCACCTTGCCATCGATCTTCGATTTGTACAGCGCCGCTCCGAATCCCGTCTTGGGATCCGAGAAAGTCGCATCCTTCAACGCGGGCGGCAGAGCATCTCCGCTCAACTTCTCCCAGCCCACCGGCGGTTCTTTATCCGGGTTATACACGTGGTCGGCGAGTTGAGCCATGTCCGCCGCCTTGTTGTTCCGCTCGAACCGCTGGATCGCGCTCTCCACATTCTTCTTCTGGACCGGGTCTTTGAGCTCCGGCGCGCGCGCCTTCGACTTCTTTAACAAATCCGCTCGAAACTCCACGCGCGCTTTCTTGGCTTCGAGCTCTTTTTCAACCTTCGGCGTCTCGACCAGAGGGGCATAACCCGGTGTTCCAGGCAGCGCCGGTGGCGGTGGCACTTCCGCAACAGCCGCTCTCACCTTCGCTTGCGATGCCGCAGCCGCCGTCGATGTCGTCGCCGCCGGAGCCGTCGTCACGTACGCCGCTTCCCCACCAAATCCCGGCGGCTTCTTCGGAGCCTCCGGCGACTGCGGCGACCCCGGCGACGCCCCAGACGCCCCCATCCCCGCCCCGCCCGAATTCAGGTACAGCATCATCCCGTTGACGTATACCCCGCTCGGATCAATCTTGATGAATCCCCCGGCCGCCTTCAACGTCAACTCCATGCCGGCTTCGATCGTCGTCTTCATCCCCGCTTTGAACGACGTCTCCATCCCGCTTTCCACCGTCAGCGACGTGCCGACTTTTTGCTGCACGCTTGAGCTGTAGTTCAACCCGACCGACCCCGAAACCGAAGCCGTCAGGTTCCCGCTGATCGACGAGTCGACGTTGCCCCCAACCTTCTCGACCAGGTTCCCCCCGACCTTGTCGTTCTTGTTTCCGGTCGTTTCCCGGTACTCGTTCTTATCGACGGTGACATGCTTGTCCTTGTTCACCTGCTCGATCTGGTTGTCCTTCACCAGCAGAAACCGGTCGTTGTCGATCACCTCGTTGGTGTCGTGCTCCACCGTGATCCGCATGTCCTTTTCGGCATGCATCCAGAACAGTTCCTGGCCCTTGGTATCGTCAAAGCGCAGTTCGTTGAAGTTGTCCGTCCCGCCGCCCTTCGTCGACCGCGACCGGATGCCGCTCCAGTTCTTGTTCTTCGGCAGCTCGTACGCCGGCATGTTCGCCGCGTTGTACACCCGCCCCGTGATAATCGGCCGGTCCGGATCGCTCTCGATAAAATCGACCAGAACCTCCTGCCCAATCCGCGGCAAAAACATCGCGCCGAAATTCTTCCCGGCCCATCCTTGCGACACCCGAATCCAGCACGAGCTGTTCTCGTCTTTCTTCCCCTCGCGATCCCAGTGGAACTGGACCTTCACCCGCCCGTATTTATCGGTATAAATCTCCTCCCCCTTCGGACCCACCACCGTCGCCGTCTGCACTCCGCGCATGATGTGCTTCGGCGTCTTCCTCTCCGGCCGGTATGGCACATCCGCGGGCATGCACTTGAATTTGTTCTCGTACTTCGGAGGCTTCTCTTCCTCCTCCATGATGTAGTTCTCTTCGGACCCCTCGTGCTCTACCTCCAGCACCATGTAGGTCTGGTTGTATTCACGCCGGTCGTGTCCGCTCATGTCGAACTTGTAACCCGGCATCAGGCTGCGCGCGCAGCTCGTCCCCTCCATCTCTTCTTCGTCCGATTCCGTTTCCTCCATGCGCAGCCGTGTAAACGGATTCGCCTCTCCCTGCGACTCATACTCGCCCGGAAAATCGTAAATCTCGTACTTGTCCTTCCCGCTCTTCGCCACCCGCGCGTTCGTTTCACCGTGCAGGTTGGAGTCCGGGTTCATGAAGTTGTAATCCCGGTATGTGTATTTGCCCGTCTTGAACTTCTGACTCCCCTGGAAGGAAAAAATCGAATCTTCCATGCGCTTGAACCCGCGCCCAAACGCTCGCTCCATCTTGATGCGCGATTGAAACTGGCACGGCTGGTGGATGTTTGCCCCGTCGCCAATCATCATCACGTGGCGACCCTCTTCTTGCTTCCAGAAGTAGAACATCCCCTCCATTTCCATCAGCCGGCTGATAAACGCGAAAGCCGACTCCCTGTACTGAATGCAGTATTCCCAGGCCTCATGCTGCATCCGGAGCTGGAATTCGTAGTCTCGCATCCCATACTTGTCGAATACCTTCCGGATCACCTTGTCCAGCGAAAGTTCCTGGTGAATGAAGCAATCCGACGTCTGCGACAGGAACCAAAGCCATGGCACCAGCCGCATCCGGTACACCGCCAGTTGCCCCTCGCTCGGCATCTGGTGGAACGCGCAAACATATCCGTTGAAGTACCGGAAGCTCTTCTCGTCCGACTGGCATATCTTCAGCTTCACCGGCTTGCCGACCACTGCGTCGGGATCCAGGTTGAAATCGCCGGTGATCAGCTCAACGTCGTATTGGAAGAGGCCCGAGATCGATTCCTTCCCATGAAAATGCCGCACCACCACCTTGTCCTCGCCAAACGGCGTGTCGATGTGGAACAGCCGGTTGTACTGCTGCATCTTCAGCACGGGCCCCTCCTTTTCTCCGCGCGTCTTTCTATGCCGTCGCGTACGTAAACGCGCCGCTGCTGTCCAGCGCCACGTGGAATGACGCTGGCTTCTTCCCCTCCGCAATTTCACTGAGCAGCCGCCGCGATATCTCCGGCAGCATCGTGTTGCTCAAAATATTGTCGATATTGCGCGCCCCGCTCTCCACTTCCGTGCAGCGATTGGCGATCTCGTTCACCACGCCTTCGTCGTAGGTCAGCGCAATCTTGTGCGTATCGGCCAGCCGCCGCACAATCTTCCCGAGCTTCAGCACGATGATCTTCTTCAGCGCCTCATCCCGCACCGGGAAGAACGGAATGATCGAAAGCCGCCCCAAAAACGCCGGCTTGAAGATCTTGTCCAGCTCCGGCTTCATCGCCTTCACCAGTCCCGCCGGCGACGGCATCGTCTCCGGATCCGCCACCAGCTTCATCAGCGTCTCCGTCCCCGCGTTCGACGTCAGCAGAATGATCGTGTTCTTGAAATCGATCTCCCGCCCTTCGCCGTCCTCCATCATGCCCTTATCGAACACCTGGTAGAACAGCTCCAACACGTCCGCGTGCGCCTTCTCCACCTCATCCAGCAGTACCACCGCATAGGGCCGCCGCCGCACGGCCTCGGTCAGCACGCCGCCCTCGCCGTACCCCACATAGCCCGGAGGCGAGCCTTTCAACGTCGACACCGTATGTGCCTCCTGGAACTCGCTCATGTTGATCGTGATCAGGCTCCGCTCACCGCCGTAGAACAGGTCCGACAACGCCAGCGCCGTCTCCGTTTTGCCCACGCCGCTCGGCCCCACCAGCATGAACACGCCAATCGGCCGGCTCGGATCGTCCATCCCCGCCTTCGAGATCTGAATCCGCTGCGCGATCGCATCCAGCGCATGATCCTGACCGATCACCCGCTGCCCCATGAACTTCGCCAGCCGCAGCGTTGCCTCGATCTCGTCCTTCACCATCTTGCCGACGGGAATGCCCGTCCACGCCGAGATCACTTCACTCACTGTCTGCTCGTCCACCGTCGGCCGCATCAGCGGCTCCTCGCCCTGCATCTCCGAAAGCTCTTTGTTCTTCTTCTCGAGCTCGGCCTTCATCTCAGGCGTTCCCTTGCCTTCTTCCAACTGGCCGCGCAGCGCCCGTACTTCCTCCACCAGGACCTTCTCCTTGTCCCAGCGCTCCTTCAGCTTCGCCAGCTTCTCTTCCGTCTCCGTCTTCTTCTTGGCGATATCCGCCAGCCGCTCGGCATGATCGCCGCCCGCGGCCTGCTCCCGCTCCAGCACTCGCGTCTGCACCACCAGGTCATCGAGTGTCCGCTGCGCATCCTCAAGCGCCGGCGGAGTCGCCGCCTGCCCCAGCGCCACGCGCGCACACGACGTATCGAGAATACTCACCGCCTTGTCCGGCAATTGCCGGCCCGCCAGGTAGCGATGCGACAACCGTACCGCCGCATTCACCGCTTCATCGAGAATTCTCACCTTGTGGTGCTTCTCCAGGGCCCCCACAATACCCCGCATCATCACCTGGCACACGGTCTCCGTCGGTTCATCCACCTTCACCACCTGGAACCGCCGCGCCAGTGCCGGGTCTTTCTCAAAGTACTTCTTGTACTCCGACCACGTCGTCGCCGCAATGGTCCGCATCTCGCCCCGCGCCAGCGCCGGCTTCAGCAGGTTCGCCGCGTCGTTCTGCCCCGCCGCCCCACCCGCGCCGATCATCGTGTGCGCTTCGTCGATGAACAGGATGATCGGAACCGGCGATGACTTCACCTCTTCGATCAACCCCTTCAGCCGGTTCTCAAACTCGCCCTTCACGCCCGCGCCCGCCTGCAGCAGCGCCAGGTCAAGCGTCCGCACGACGACCTTCTTCAACGGCTCCGGCACGTCGCCAGCCGACACGCGCGACGCAAACCCTTCCACCACCGCCGTCTTTCCAACGCCCGCTTCGCCCGTCAGAATCGGATTGTTCTGGCGCCGCCGCATCAGGATGTCGATAATCTGGCGGATCTCCTGGTCGCGCCCCAGCACCGGATCGATCTTCCCTTTCTTCGCCTGCTCGGTCAGGTTCACCGTGTACTGATCGAGGTTCGGCGTCTTCCCCGTGCCCTTCGGCCGCTCCGTCGAGCCTTCGCCCGTCTCCGCCGCCTCCTCGGTCACCGCCGCGCCGCCCTCTTCCTCCGCCGTCACTTTCAGCAGCTCCGTGAATTGCTGCTTCAGCAGATCAGGATTGATCCGCCCAATCTCGCGCGACGACTCCCGTACTTGCCGCCACAACGTCGGTGTCGTGCAAATCGCAAGCAGCGTATGGCCGCTCCGAATCCGCGTCGCGCCATATTCGAGCGACGCGATCTCCCACGCTCGCGTCAGCATCTCCACCAGAGCCGGACTCAGCGACGGCGTCCTCGGATTTCCCGTCTTGAACCGGTCCAGCGTCGCATCCAACTGTGACTCCAACCGCGATGGGTCGATCCCAAACTGGTGAAAGATCCTCGCCGAATCGTCGTCGGTCCGGTCCAGCAGCTTTCGTAAGTAGTGCTCGACCTCCACGTCATAATGCGTTCGGCTTACCGTTAGCGCCACTGCCTGCTCCATCGCCGTCCGCGTCACCTGGTTCAACTTCGAGGTCAAAGCCTTCAAATTGGCACTCATGGTTTCACTCTTCCTCCCAAAGCCTCAGCACCGTGTCTTCCGGGTCGCGCGCCATGTCTCGCGTCTTCACCCAGCTCACCCACCCGAGCTGCGGCGCCTCCGCTTCGTCGCCGCCGAGACACACCGGCGGCGTTTCAGATCGCTTCAGTATAAGCTGAACTTCAAAATCCAAATCCTGTCCGCTGAAGAAGCGTGCAATCGCGCGCAAAGAATTGTGAGCGCTTCCTCCCGGCAGGAACTCCCGATACTGTTTCAATGGCAGCGGACCGATCCGGATTCGTACCACCGACTGCGGATCCCACACCTCGTCGCCCAGAACCGCGCCGCCCCCCAGCCGCCCCGATTCCCTGCCAAACTCCCGATCGTCCAGCTCGCACTTCCCGTCTTCATCCAACCGCCGCCACGCTCCCACAAACTCGACGATCTCCACCGGCGCGTCGAAATAGTCCGACAGTATCAGCCGCAGCGCCGTCGCCGACCTCGGCTGTTGCGCCAGCAGCCCCGAATAGAAGATGAGCGACTCGTCGCCCACTTGCTGCCGGTTCTCGAGACCCTCCGTCCCTAGCCCGATATGGTCCAGCAGGTAATGCCGCAGACCTCCGGCTTCTCCCCGTTCGTACGGCACCGTGAACCGGTACTTCTCCCAAGCCCGGTAAAACAGGGAGATCAGGCGATGATCAAACATCGAGAGAAAAGCCCCGATGGTTCCGTCTCCTGCTCGCAGCCGCTCCATCAGGTACGTCGTATACGTGAGCGGCAGCTCCCCTGTCGGCCCGGTCAGCCCGAAGAAATTCACCTCCATCCGCGGAGGCCCGTCGGCGGGTAACTCCAGCGACTGAATCTCACTCGCCGGGAATCCGAGTCGTGGTGTCGACGAGAACCGCACCGCTTCCTGCTTCGGATCCGTATATCGGCCCACGGGGCCGCGCTCCGGCTGCAGGTACTGTAGCAGGCGAATCGCCTGGAAGAACCTGTAGTCCCAAGGCGTCTTCTTGAGTCGCTCCGGCAGAGCCGGATTCACACCAGGATCCGGTGACCCGCTCTCGCCGGCCATATCCGCACGACCTCCTTCCGCTGCCGCGACTTCAGCGACATCTGGCTGAAGCTGTTCATCGATGCATACAAACCCAGAAAATGCTCGAGCACGCTCGCAAACAGGTACGCGCCCGCTCCGACAAAATATTCCTCGTTCAGTTCGAGTTCCACTCGCGTCCCGCGCACAAACGAAATCCCCTGTTCGGAAATCACGCGCGTGAAATGCCGCTTGCTCGAAACGCCCGCGATCCCTTCAATCTGCCGTTCCAGCAGATTCGATGCGCCCGGCGTATACAACCGCAAAATCTCCTGCAGCGCCTCCCGTCCCTCTTCCACAAGCGACAGGTAATTCAACGACAGATGCGAGATCAGCCTCCACAGTGCTCCGCTCGACAGCGCCGGCCGCACCGTGTTCGTCGGCTTTCGCAGCGCCACAATCTGTGCCACGGCCGATGCGCCCTCCGCCTCAAAGTCCCCCGCCTCATTTCCGAACGACAACCGCGACGGCAATTCGCGATTCGTGCACAGGCATCGCACCGTCAGCGTGTCGTAGTTGGGCAGCGTGGGCTTTCCGGCCAGGTCCACCAGCGTCAGCCACAGCTCCGTACTCTCATCGAACCGCTCCGTCGCCGGTCGACGCGTCGCGTGCCAGAACACCTGGGGCCCCCGCGCCTGCGACGTATGCCGGTACGAATAGAACGGCTCGAACGGCACCACGTCATTCGTGACGGGATTCGTCGCCGTCACCGATTCCAGCGAAAAGACCTCCAACGCATCTCTCCGCCGCGCATCCGGCACCACGGGGTATTCGAACCGCGTTTGCTCCACCAAAATCGGATCTGCCGTGAGGGGAAACAGGTTGATCGCCGGCACGCAACCCGTCCGGAACACTTTCTCGTTCACGCCCAGTTGCAGAATCTGGTCCCAATCGTTTCGCTCGCTGTCCGAAAAGAGAACCACGATTTCCAGGTCCTGCCCGAATTCGCTGCCCTGCAGCGCTTCCAGCCCCGTGAAGTCCACGAACAGGAACTTCTCCGGAAAAGCGAAGTACTCCTGCAACAACCGGTAGCCCGTAAACGATCGCCGCGGATACGGCAGCATCGCTTCTTCATCAGTAAATCCCACCGGCTGCAAAGTCTTCGGTGACAGAATGATCGGACGCACGCGCGAGCGCGGCGTCGGATCGCGCAACACGACGCGCACCGCGTTATTCAGCAGATACTCGTACAGCGGATAGACGAAGCTCGGTTCCCCATTCAGGAAAACCCGGAGACTCTTCCAGTCCAGCTTCGATAACTCCACGCCGTGGCCCGCCCGCAGCAGCAGCCGCAACGCGTGCGCTCCGTCCGTCGCTTTCATCGGAGGATCGAGCCGTTCCGGTTGCGTCCACTGAGCCTGCGCCACCGTTAGCGGCCACAACGAAAGGTCGTAGCACGTCCGGAACTGGCATCGCACCCCGCTCGCCGACCGCGTGTTCAGCAGCGTGCTTCGGGCGATATCGAGCCCCGTCGTTACCTGCCCTTCGTCCGGATCCAGCCGGAACTCCGCGATCGTCATCGACGGCAG
>Ga0335082_10006171_pt1 | contig 13090 bp, 6 predicted proteins | sample Lox_Sample_41_FD_206718 | JGI IMG/M metagenome (GOLD analysis project Ga0335082, IMG submission 206718) | Soil microbial communities from Loxahatchee National Wildlife Refuge, Florida, United States - Lox_Sample_4.1 | ecosystem: Environmental > Terrestrial > Soil > Wetlands | place: USA: Florida... | reverse complement strand
CGCGCCGGCAATGGGTTGGTTGACTTCGTGGGCGATCGAGGCCGTCAGCTGGCCGAGGGCGGCAACGCGGTTGGCGTGCGCCAGTTCTGTTTGCACCTCGACCAAAGCTTCCGCAGTGCGCTTGCTCTCGGTAATATTCTCGCACACGATCAAGAGCACGAGACCGTTTTTGATCACACTCGCTCTCGCCGTCTCGCGAACCCAGATCATTTCGCCGTTCTTGCGGACCTTGCGCAGCTCCCAGCTCATCGCCTGGCCGGATCGTGCAAAGCAGTCAGCCGCATTCTTCTCCACAGTCTCACGGTCAGGCTCGTAAAAGACGATGGTCACAGGACGGCCGACCAATTCATCGACTCTGTACCCGAGCTGTTCAGCGCCGAAGGGGTTTACCGAGAGGATCGTTCCGGCCTCGTCTACCATGAAATACATAACCGGGTTGTTTTCAAAGACCGCCTTCCATTGCTCCTCGCTCTCACGAAGCGCTGCTTCCGCCTGCTTTTGCTCGGTCAAATCGAGCACGAAAGCGACGCCTTGCTCCGCGGTTTCCCCGAATTGCGCCGCACCGATCAGCACCGGCACACGACTTCCGTCCTTGCGGATGTATTCCTTTTCGTACGGCTGGAAGGCACCCCTCAGCTTCATCTCGGCCATCGCAAGCTGGGTGCGATCCTGCCAATCCGGTGGCGTGAGAACCCGTTGACTTACGGAACCTTCGACAAGATCTTTGCGGTCGTATCCCACGATCCGAAGAAACGCATCATTGACGTCCAGAAAGGTAACGTCTCCGGTCTCATCGCGGTCGACGAGCTGCCAAGTGAAAACGCCGACAATATTGGCGTCGACCAGCCGCCGGATCTTTGCTTCGCGTTCGGCGAGATCGTGATAAGCTGTATGAAGGTTCCGAGACAGTGTGTTGAAGGAAGTGACAACCCTCTGCAGTTCGTCCTTTTGGAACGTCGGACGGCGCTTCAGGCGTAGCTTCAGCGGTGCATCTGTGATGCGGTGGCTGTCAACATCGGCTGCAATAGCGGACAGATGGCGCGTGACAAGCTGGTGAAAAAAATAGAAAATGAATAAAGAGACCATAAATATCGTTATCGCTTGGCTCACCAAGATAGTCGACGCGGTTTTTGCAAGCCTACGATAGACATTAGCGTGCGTGGCTTCGACGCGGAGGGTGCCAATCACCCGGTCCGTTCCCTCGATCGTATAGTGCAGTGGATACTCGCGCGCGAACGTCGAATCTTGGGGATCCCTACTAAGCTTAACCAAAGGCAAATTACTCTTGCCACCCGCCTCGCGGATTTCGATACCACGGATGTCGGGAAGCCGAAGAATCCCATCGAGTTGGAGTCGCAGCTGTTTTTTGTCGAGGGTCCAAAGACCTTCGGCCAGACTATCCAGATAGGCTCCGCCAATTCGGCTAAGTTGCATTTGGATGCCTGTGATATCGCGGCGGTAATCGGCGTAGAGCTGGACCGCCGTCAGGATGAGGGTGACAAGGCTGCTTAAGAGCAGAACGCCAATCAGCAGTCGCGCCGCTATGCTGTCGCGTGTCGCCGCGAGCGAAAGTAAATATTGGTGCGCATGGGTCGAGCGGCCGCGTTTCTTTGTCGGCGATGGCGCATTTCTCGCTTTGTCGTTCTCGGTCATACGCAGAGATGTTTCAGCGCAGTTCTGGCATAGCGATCTTTGCCCAAGCCGGCAGAAGCGGATTCTCCAATTCAATGAGCGCCCTTTGGCGGAATTTGAGTTTCGCAATCACCTCAGAAAAATGTTCATTGAAATACCTGTCAAAGTTCCCATCCTTCTGCATCTCTTCTAATCCATAACGAATTCGTTCCGCCAAGCGTGGCGTTGATTTTGAAACGAAGGCATACATGCCAAGCGGGTAACGTATAAGTAGATGCTGATCGATCGCGAGACTCGGATATCGGGCCTTGTAAACATTGTACTCTGAATAAACCGCCGTGGCCGGACGTGGGAGCAAGTCGAATCGTCCAAGTTGCAGCATTCCGAGCAGTGAGTCGAATTCGCGCGCAGCGATTAAAGGAATGTTACTGTGCTCATATATTGGAACGTCAAGCCATTGCTGCCCTATCCCGATTCGCATTTGTCGTAAGCCAGTGATGTCTTCAATCCGCGCGATGCGACTCTGATCGCCGGAGCGTATAAAGGCGACCCGGTAGCCATTCAGGCCTTTGTCCAGCGGGATATCGACTGGGATAAGCCCCTCATTCATCTCATTTGAGCCGGGCGCGCGCACAATGGTGTTGATCAGATCGCCTTTGATAACCTCTCTATTCACGCGGGCAATTGACATCTCCGAAGTCGCAGGTTCGGTTCTATAAGGACCATAATGAGAAACACTGCGCTCCATAGCGGCATCTACGAGATCATAGCCGTATCGAAGGTCAACGCCGAGAAACCCGCTTTCGCTGCGGCGGACTACGTCCTCGGGGGGCGATAGGGTCGTTGGTCCCGCGTATGCTGCCGAACCTCTGGAGGCCAAGCAGCACCAAAGGCCGAGCAAAACATACCTTCTGCCCGCTAACTTCGGCATAGATCGTACCTCACGTAGGACTAGAACACCGTATAAATGTTTGCCTGGAAATTTAATGCGTCGCCCTGAAATGGCTGCAAGGGATTGGCCGTCGACGGCCCGAAGAAAGATGCCCCTGAGGGGTTCTTTGTATAATTTATTCCGACCCCTGCATAAACGCCCGGCATGATGCGCGCGAGATACGAGATGGTCGCCGACCAAGAATATCGCGCCCCATACGTGCCTTTATCATTCATCGTGTCTAGGTTGGCGACCAAGTAAGGGCTATTGACCTGATAGTAGACGACCAGCGAAGCGAGGTCGCTGGGGCGGGAATCAAACGGGCCCTTTGAATACACACGTCCTTCGTAATACTGAGTGACGGAGGTCACTTGCGGTTGAGCATACATGCCCGTCACGCCCACGTAGAGACCGCGGCCGGCGGTACTCGGTGAGTCCGGTGCGAACTGCCAGAGCTGCTGATCGGCCAAAAAGTAGAAGGCGCAATCCCCGTCTTTAGTAGGTCCAATCGGCCCCCGGACCAACCCGCCGTCCGCGACTGATTTCGTAAGGTCGTGGAACGTCGAATTGTTGTACATCGCGCCAAAACGCGCCCATGAGTAGAGCGAACTGGGTGTTGCGTCGCGTTTGTAGCCGATTTCGTCGACGAAGAGCTCTCGCGTCCCGGGCGCCCCGACCTCGGCAGTCGAGCTATAGCTCGACGTATTGACATTCCACAGGAGGTTCGTCGGATTGAGGGCGTGCGTATCGAAGAAGGCATTTCCAGTTGTGCCGTTCACCACAAGGCTCCGCATGATCGCCGCTTGGTTATAAACACTATCGGTCAAGTGGGCGGTAATCCGGAACGAGGGCGTCGAGACGGGAGCAGCCGGCATACCGAGCTGACTGATTATCGTACCTGACGGGCCAGTGGTGCTTGCGAAACTACCGCCGACACTTTGTCCGACAAATTCTCCCTGGTTGGGCAGAATTCCAAATTTGACTTCGAGTCGTCTGTCGAAAAACGTTTGATAATAGGCAAGCACGTTCAGCGCAGTAGCATCCGGCGTGAAGCTTTGCCAAGTCGCGAAGGTACTAACGCCCGAAAGCTGCAATTGCCCGTCAGGAATCCCATGACGGCTGAGATCATAGATTAAATAAATGAAGCTGGTGTTGTTGAATGACGGCTTCTGTCCCCAATAGGTCTGATTGCTTCCATAGAAATGATTGTAATTTGGACCCTGCCGCGGCGTGTCCAGCATGTTGGCCTGGAAGCGGCTAAAATTGTATTCGATCAAAGCGAGGCCCGCGGAAGCAAGTTTCGAACGCCAGCCGCCATAGTCCTGCGTGAGGGTATTGCCAAATGAGGGGGAGCCAATGTCCCACCCCTTGATGCCATAGATTTTGTCCAGGTCGGCGAGCGTTTGGCTGTTTGTCAATGGAGGGGTTAGATCGCGCACGTCGTCGGCGCGTACCTGCACTTGGGCATCGACCGCAACCACCGAAATAATTGACGCCAGCCAGGTGACCAGCCGTTGCCAACGACAGAGTAGAGGGACAAAATCCGCTCGACAATGCCGCGACCGTATCCAACGGCGTGTCTTCATACCCGTGAACCCCATCACGCGTACACACCACTATTAGGCTACCGCAATACGACTGTATTGGCTAGATCGTTCTTAGTTTCGTTATCGCACTAAGCCGCCTCAGTTTCCGGTCCCCTGCGTGGGCACCGTAAACTGGAAGATAGTGCCGTGCGGCACGTTCGCAGCTACCGTCAGCTTTCCTCCATGCGCCTCGACGATTGAGCGGCAAATCGACAGGCCCATTCCCAGGCCCTCAGGCTTCGTCGTATAGAACGCTACGAAAGCGCGTTCTACGTTTGCTGGATCGATGCCGGGACCCGAATCCTGCACGGCAACTGAAACGAAACCCGACTCGGATTGTGCGGTTTTGATGAGCAATTCTCGCGGCCCGTTATCGACGCCGCTAACGGCTTCGATGGCGTTGATGATCAAGTTCAGGATCACTTGCTGCAACCGGACCCGAATGCCCTGAACGAGCGGCAAGCGCGCCGCGAGCTGCGTCTCAACCCAGATGTCATTCTTTTCCGCCTCGCCACGGGTGATGACAATCACTTCGTGGATTGCCTCGTTGATATCGAAGCTTTGGGACTGCGGTGGCTCCTTCTTGACGAGGGCGCGAAGTCCATTGATCACGTCGCCAGCCCTGGTCGCATCCCTGATCACGCGCTCAATGGCTCGCCGGGCTGCCGCCAGATCGGGCATGTCAAGCCAGCGCAGCGCCGCATTGCCGCTGCTCAGTGCGCCGGCGATAGGTTGATTCACTTCGTGGGCGATCGAGGCTGTCAACTGCCCCAGCGCCGCCACGCGGTTGGCATGCGCAAGCTCTGTTTGCACCTCGGCTAATGCCTCCGCGGTACGCTTACTCTCGGTGATGTCCTCGCATACGATCAGGAGCACAGGACGATCGTTGATTACGGTCGCTCTCGCTGTCTCGCGAACCCAGATCATGTCGCCGTTCTTGCGCACCTTGCGCAACTCCCAGCTCATCGCTTGGCCGGGTCGTTCAAAGCAGGTAGCCGCATTCTTCTGCACCACCTCACGGTCAGGTTCGTAAAAGACGGTGGTCACTGGACGGCCGATCAATTCATCGACTCTGTAGCCAAGTTGCTCGGCACCGAACGGGTTCACGGAGAGGATCGTTCCAGTCTCACCCACCATGAAATACATGATTGGGTTGTTCTCAAAGACGGCCTTCCACTGCTCCTCGCTCTCGCGCAGCGCCTTCTCGGCACGCTTTTGTTCGGTCAAGTCGACCACGAAAGCGACGCCGGTATCGCCGGTCTGCGCTGCCCCAACCAGCACCGGCACGCGGCTTCCGTCCTTGCGGATAAATTCCTTTTCGTATGGCTGGAAGGCGCCATTTAGCTGCATTTCGTCCGCCGCACGCTGGGTGCGGTCTACCCAATCGGGCGGTGTGAGAATCCATGTGGAAGTACCTGTCGGAAGATCCTCGCGATCATATCCCACGATCCGAAGGAACGCGTCATTGACATCTTGAAAGACGGGCCGAAAGCCGGTGCCCCCCGCCGTATCGCAGCGCCAAGTGAAGGTGCCGATGATGTTAGCGTCGACCAGGCCCCGGACCGTTGCATCGCGTTCACGAAGAGACGCCTCCGCCCGCTTCTGGTCAGTCAAATCGATGACGAAAGCTACACCTTGGTTTGAGGTCTCGTCGAACTGCGCCGCACCAATCAGCACCGGCACGCGGCTTCCGTCTTTGTGGATGTATTCCTTTTCATAGGGCTGAAACGCACCCGTTAGCTTCATCTCCGCCATTGCGCGCCGGGTGCGGTCTTGCCATTCCGGCGGCGTGAGAATTCGTTGACCTATAGAACCGGTGACTAGTTCCTCACGGTCATATCCCACGATCCGAAGGAACGCGTCATTGACATCCCGAAAGACCGCATCGGCGGCGCCATCATGGCCGCTGACTTGCCAAGTGAAGACACCGATGATGTTGGCGTCCACTAGACGCCTGATGCGGGCTTCCCGATCCCACACGACCGCCTCAGCCAGCTTGCGGTCTTCGATATCTGTCAGAACCTCGTACCACTTCAGGACGTTGCCCTGTTCGTCCCGCAGTGGCACGGCGCGGGCGAGGAACCAGCGATATTCCCCATCCGACCCGCGGCGAAAGCGTGTCTCAATCTCGAGCGGCACGCCGCTCGCCAGCGCCTCGCGCCACTTGGCCACATGTAGATCGAGATCGTCGGGATGGATACTAGCCTGCCAGCCCGAGCCTCGCGCTTCCTCCTCGGCCAAACCGGAATATTCAGAAAACCGCTTACCAATGAATACATCCGATCCATCGGGCAGAACGGTGACGGTCATCGCCGGAATGGTCTCTACGATTTCGCGCACCTCCTTCTCGCGTTGCCGAAGTGCTTCCTCCATTTGCTTGCGCTCGGTAATATGTCGTCCGACGCCGCGATACCCGGTGAAGCGACCAGTCTCGTCGTACACCGGCAGCCCCGAGACGGACCAGTACCGCTTGCCTCCGTCGGGCCTAGGGCGCGCAAACTCGAAATCGCGGAACGGCACATGGCCGTCAAGCGTCTCTCGATGCTTGCGCCACGCCTCTTCATTTGGCTCCAGCGTGGGCAGTTCCCAGCGCGTCTTACCGATGCCGAGGTCGAAGCCCGGGACGGGGGCGTCGGCAAGATCTTTGACGAATTCTTGGCGGGTGAAACGATGCTGAGCGTCCGTCTCCCAGTAGACGTCGAATGAGAATTGCATGAGCGTACGAAAGCGCTCTTCGCTCTCGCGGAGTGCTTTCTCAGCGCGCACCTCCTCGCTGACATCCATAGCCACGCCACGATAGCCCAGAAACTCTGCTCGGCCGTCGAACAACGGTTTACCGCTGGCAGAGACATAGATGGATGATCCGTCCGAACGCGTAATTCTGTACCTGAAACCGCGAAACGGCTGGTGCGCATCGAGAGTGGCAACATGAGCGCGCCATTTATCCGGCGCTTCCTCGCAGTCTGCCGCGATCTCCCAGCGCGTTTTCCCGACTAAATCCGACGGGAGGCCTAAGTCTGCCGTCGTCCGGGAAAATTCCCTGAAACGATGATCAGGCCCCGTCTCCCAGAACCAGTCGGATTCAACCTCGGCATAATCGCGGAAGCGCTCTTCGCTCTCGCGAAGTTCCACTTCCATCTTCTTTCGATCAGTGAGGTCGAGCACGAAGGCCACACCCTCTTTCCCACCCACCTCGATGAACGTAGCCCCGATGAGCACGGGCACCCGGCTCCCGTCCTTTCGAAAGAACTCTTTCTCGTAAGGTAGAGCGGTTCCGGTCGCAGCCAACTCCTCAACGGTACGCCTGCCACGGGACTGCCAATCCGGCGGCGTCATCTCATTCCAGTTCAGGCGTCCCGCGGCGAGATCCTCAGGCGCGTATCCTACGATGCGCAGAAAGGCGTCATTGGCCTCGAGTATGCGACCGTCGCTATCCCAAATAAAGATTCCGATGATGTTAGCGTCGACCAGGTGCCGAATCTTGGCTTCGCGTTGGGCGAGATCGCGGTAGGCGGCTTGCAGATTGAAGTTCGCGCGCTTGAGGTCCTCGATATCGGTACTCGATCCATACCACTTGACAATATTTCCCTTTGCGTCACGAAATGGCGTGGCGCGCACGAGCATCGAGCGATATTCTCCCTTGGCAGTGCGTTCGCGTGCTTCAACCTCGAATGGTTCCCCGGTGGCCACGGCCCTGCGCCAATCTTCCACGACCCGCGCGCGGTCTTCGTGATGAAACACGGTGGTCCAACCGTTGCCTATCGCATCCTTTGCTGAGAGGCCCGTAAGTTCGAGCCACGGTTGGCTATGGAAGTCGCGTGATCCGTCTGGCAGAGCACTCCAGATAAGCCCTGGAATCGTTTCGACCAACGCTTTCTGCGATGCCTCAGTCTCCTCGGCCGCTTTGCGCGCTTTGGTCGTCAGACCACAGATTATCAATGAAGCTGTCAAAAATCCTGATAACGCAAAAATGTCTTGCGAAAATTCCACTCGAAAGCTGAATAGCGGCTCAGTAAAAAAAACGTTCAGAAAACCAACCGCAGTGATGGAGAGAAAAACCGATCCAATGAAGCTGCCCATCAAAGACAGCAACACAATGAAAATCAAGTAAGCAAAGCCGGTTGTCGCGAGACTGAGCCCGAACCGGAAGCAAACAAACGTTAGAAGTATTAGACCGAGGCCGCCAAAGAAAGCTTGTGCGACGAAATTCCAGAACGGCGAAGACCAATCTCGCTTTATGCGCATGCCAGGACACCTCGACGTGCACAACTCTTCCGCTCTGCGGTTATCCTGCCATTTGTTTCAAAAAAGGCAACAATCTCAGCATTCGGGATGTCGATCGGCGTGAAATAGTCGGTTGAGCCCAGCGACGCTCTGTGAGATCCCCTAGGCGTGCTATCAGCCGCTGCCCGCCGGCGGCTGGGCAGAATTCATTGCCATGAGATGAGTAGGTCGCGCTCACCGTCCCGATTCGATACGGAAATGCCACAACACGCGGCAATGTAAGATGTCGAAGATCGGCAGGGGGAAGTCGCCGTCATGGTCCAATTACGTGAACCGAATGCGGCCCCGCCGACTTACGTGTCGACGGCCGCACCGGGTCGCCACCGCGCGACGGAACGCCGAGTGGATCAAGCCCGCCTTCGAACTCGTTCTCGGTAGCAGCCCACTCCGGCAGCCGCAACATGTTCTCATACTGCTCGAAGGTGACTGAATCTTCTGCCGGCATGGGTCGGCCCGTTTTCAGGCCCTCGACCGCCTTCTGGATTGCGCGCGTCACCTGAAAAACGACCGTCGTGGGATAGAGCACCATCGAGTAGCCGAGCGCCTTGAGGTCCTTGGGATCCATCCAGGGCGTCCGGCCCCCGCCTTCGAGGATCGACGTCGCCAGCGGCACGCCGTGCAGCGCACGCGCCGTCCGCTCGAGTTCTTCGGTACTCTGGACGGCTTCGACATACACGCCGTCGGCCCCGGCTTTTACATAGAGTTCGGAGCGGCGCAGCGCCTCATCGAGCCCCAGCGGAGCGCGGGCGTCGGTGCGCGCAATAATGAATGTCTCTGAATTGTGCCGAGCGGCAACCGCGGCCCGGATTTTGGCGACATGCGTCTCGGCGGACACGACGCGTTTGCCAGCCATATGCCCGCAGCGCTTGGGCGCGAGCTGGTCTTCGAGGAAGATCGCCGAAGCGCCCATAGCTTCGTATCCTTGCACGACGCGAGTGACATTCTTGACGTCGCCATAGCCGTCATCCGCATCGACGAGCACAGGCAGGTTGGACGCGGCAATGATGTCGCGCATGATCGCGCTGTTTTCGCCATACTGCGCGAGATCGATGTCCGGGTAGGCGAAACGCGAGCCGACAAGGGCAAAGCCGCCGATCTGATAGGCCGGGTACCCTGCCACCTCGATAATGCGCGCCGTCAGGGCATCGTGCGCCACGGGCAGGAGTAATGGAGCGCTCTCGGAGAGCACCTGTCGCCAAGTCTTGCGTGGGCGATTCTGATTTTGCGTATCGACCCGTGAGGGAGCGCTGGGTCCGGTGGTCATGTGTCACCCTGTTGAGCCCGTACAGGTCTCTTTATGGGGACTTGGCCCAAGAACCGAGTTAAATTCGCCAAATTCCGATGAATCGCTATTAATATGTGATCCCGCGCGTAGACGGAGCAGTTGTGCCAATTTCCCTTTTGACGATAGCAGCTCTTCTCTTCGTATTTGGCTTCGTTGCCCTTGACGTAGCGACACGTAAACTGTCAGCTTTTGATCGCTACATCATCTTTGCGCTGCGAAAATCCGCCGAACAGCCCGTCCCCATCGGCCCTCCATGGTTACAAGAAGCGGCGCGGGACGTGACAAGCCTCGGCAGCATTACTGTACTCTTGATGATCACAATTGCGGTCGCGGGATATCTGTTTCTGGCTCGCAAGCCCGGAGTGGCTTGGCTGATGTTGATTGCTGTGCTCGGCGGTCTTGCGCTCAATAATCTTCTAAAATTCGTGTTCGCGCGTCCTCGACCAGATATCGTCAGTCATGCGCCGCGCGTTTTCACGACAAGCTTCCCAAGCGGGCATGCGACATTGTCTGCAATCACCTATCTGACGATCGCCGTCCTTCTCGCGCGGGCCTACCCTTCACCAATACTGGACCTGTATTTCGTATTACTTGCGGCCTTTCTAACGATGCTCATCGGCGTGAGCCGAATCTATCTCGGTGTCCACTTTCCAACGGATATTCTGGGAGGCTGGTGCATCGGGACGGCCTGGGCCATAGGTTGCTGGGTGCTGATGGCGTGGCTTCAACAGGGAGGCCAGATCGAACCGCCCAGTCCGCTGTTGACAGTACAGTAGACGCTCGTGGATTCGCTTAGGCACATAATGGACAAGCAGCCGCCAGCAATTCTAAGCCCAACCTGCATCCTCAACGGCCATTCCGTTCACGTCGAGGAGGCGAAGGCGCACATCGCGCGTATTTCGCGGGAAGTCGGAGCCCAAGTGCAGGTCGTGGTAACCAAGCGCGGCGACGATATCTCAGCTTTGGTGGCACGCGCCTTGGGCGAGCACCGTAACCCGATCATGGCCGGCGGAGGCGACGGAACCGTCAATGCCGTGGCCGGCAAGCTCGCCGGCACCGATACAGCGCTCGGTGTTTTGCCGATGGGCACGTTGAACCATTTTGCCAAGGATGTCGGTATTCCGCTTAACCTCGCCGCCGCTGTCCGCAATCTCTTCACTGGCCAAATCAGCAAGGTGGACGTCGGGGAGATCAATGGCCGCGTGTTCGTGAACAATTCGGGCATAGGCTTCTACCCGCACTTCGTGCGCCAACGCGAAGAGCAGGAGAAACACGGGCATATTAAGCGGGTGGCGTTCATGCTTGCCTTAAGAGCAATGGTTCGGCGCTATTTTCGCCTACGCATAAGAGTGCATATGAACCAGGCCGAAGCGTTAGAACAGTTAACGCCGTTCTTGTTCGTTGCCAACAATCGTTACCAAACCGCGGGCTTGCACATCGGCACCCGATCTAGGCTGGATTCCGGTCGACTGTGGGTATGCACGGCCCCGAGCTCCGGCCGCCGAAACGTTTTGCCCATCGCCATGAGGACCCTCGTGGGGCGCGCGACCGATCAAGAGCTGAACGCCTTCGAGACGAAGGAGCTATGGGTGGAGCCCGGAACGGCGCGGGTGAACGTATCCACCGACGGTGAAGTTAGCATTATGGATGCGCCGCTTCACTACCGAATTCGCCCTCATTCACTCGGTGTCGTCGTGCCGAGCCAGGCCGTGGGCTAAGACCATTTATCCGGTTACAGCCGACCGGGAAATTTCAAAATTGCAAAAACCGCGCAACAGCGCTGAACGCGAATGCGACTGACCGCTTCCAGCGCGACCAGCGAGATCGCCGCTGCGTTCATTCCGCGCCGTGCTTAGCCGCGATGTCAGCCAGCTAGGAGAACTGCCCCCTTGCGTGTGCCCAACACAGTGCCGCCGTGATCCCTCCCTGAGCGCGCGACAAATCATAAAGCTCGTTGTACCCAGCGTAGGCATCGGCCTGCAGGATTCCACTGAAGCCATCAAGATGGCGAACGGGATGCTAATGTCTGCGATCCCACCAAGCGTAATGGAGCGCTGCGGGCGGCGCCCGGCCGCGAAAAATGCCCGGTTGTCGCGGACAACGGTCCAGATGTGCCCGTTGATAGGTCTTGCATCGGATGATCCGGAAACGCAAATTCATTTCAGGGCATTCCACGATGCGTTGCATCGGCTCGACTGGACCGCGCGCCCCCATCCTGCTCCACTCAGTTCACCAAGGGCGCCGCCTCCGAAAAAAGCACCAGCGTCATCCGAGAGCAAAGACGTGTTTACTATCAAATGGGCTCATGGCCTTTCACCGGGGGTTTATGAACACGGATTGCTGAGATCTTATTCCGGTATCACGTCCCGGCGGCGTGCACTGGAACCCTCTTAGCCTGCGCTCGGCAAAGTAAAGTGAAAGGTCGCACCCCGTCCAGGGTTAGCCTTTGCCCACAAACTGCCACCGTGCGACTCCACAATAGAACGGTTGATTGCCAACCCCATGCCGGAGCCGTGCGGTTTTGTCGTAAAGAACGCATTGAAAATTTCATCCGCATTTTCCGCCGGCAATCCCACACCGGCGTCACTGACTGAGATCAGCAGATAACCATCCTGGCCTCGTTCAGACCTTATCGTAAGTTCACCACCAATATCCTTCATTGCCTCAATGCCGTTGAGCATGAGGTTCAGCAAGACCTGCTGCAGTTGCACGCGATCTACCCTGGCTTTGGGAAGCTCGGCGGCAACGTCAATGTGCATAAAGATTGAGTACCGATAGGCCTCGCTACGCAGCAGGGCGAGCATTTCACGCAGGACTTCGTTGACATCGACTATCTCTCGTGCCGCTGGAGCGGCCTTCGTGTAGAGCAACCTCAAACGGTTGATGACTTCTGCCGCACGATTGCTGTCCCTGATGATTCTCGTGGTGCTTTCGCACGCTTTTTCCACATCAGGCTGGTCCCGCTGCAGCCACCGCAAGCAGGCACTGGCACTGTTGATGACACCGGCAATGGGCTGTTTTAGCTCGTGAGACAAGGAGGCCGCCAGCTCTCCCAGCGTGCTGATCCGGTTCATATGCACGAGATCTGCTTCTACTTGGCGCAACCTCTCACGCTCTTCCTCGGCGTGTTTGCGTTCTGTCATATCAACATGCGTACCGATCATTTCAATGTCGTCTGCGCCGGCCATGAATTCCGAATGACCTAACGAAAGGATGTGTCGAACCGATCCATCCGGTAGAACGATTCTGAACTCGCTGGTGTAATCTGTTCTGGCTCGCAGCGCGCTCTCGCCATGTTCGACCGCTCTGTTGCGATCCTCCGGATGTAACCGTTGCCGCACCATTTCTGCAGTTGGAAGGCCCTGCTGCGGA
>Ga0335082_10006170_pt1 | contig 13094 bp, 11 predicted proteins | sample Lox_Sample_41_FD_206718 | JGI IMG/M metagenome (GOLD analysis project Ga0335082, IMG submission 206718) | Soil microbial communities from Loxahatchee National Wildlife Refuge, Florida, United States - Lox_Sample_4.1 | ecosystem: Environmental > Terrestrial > Soil > Wetlands | place: USA... | reverse complement strand
GCAACGATCTTGCGCACTTGGATTCCCCCATTCATTGGGACTGACGGCAGAGGGAAGCTTATAACCCAAATGGGGGACATGCAAGTCATCCGCGGGTGGAGGCGTCTCACCGACGGACTGACGCCCGCCTCCGCCGCCTATGTAGTGATCGTCCTTGCGACCGCCATCGGTGTATTCACGGCGCTCGTCCTCGCAGGGTTCGATCTCGGAAACCCAGCCGCCGTCATCGGTCTAGCCGCCGTCGCCGCTTACGGCGAGTACGGCGGGCACATCTCGCTTCGCGGCGGCAACCTGACGGTTTCGATCTCGCTGCTGCCGGCCGTGCTCGCAGCAGTTCTGTTTGGGCCGCTCGCGGCGATGGTGGTTTTCGGGGCGTCCGCGATCGGTCTCTCGTTCCCATGGCAGGGAAGGCTTGCCTACGTAGGAAGCAGGTCGCTCACCGGTGCTATCGCCGCGGGCGCGAGCGCGATTGTCGCCGATCTCATGGCCGGCGGAACCGGCGAATTGGTCGTCGCGTCGACCGTGGCAGCGTTGACAGCTCAGGTGGCTGATGTTGGCGTCGCGTCTCTCACTTATCGGCTTAGGGGTCACGGTCGGTTCATGGATGCGGCGCGCGATCTCCTGCCCGTCATCGTTGCTTCAGTTCCCCTCTATGCGCCAGCCGTTGCGATCTTGGCCCTTGCTTACCGCGACCTGTCTCCGTGGACGCTTCCGCTCTTCTTCGCGCCTGCACTTGCAGCGCAGCAGTGGTTCCTGCTCTATCAGGCGCAGAAGGGTCTCGCGAGCGATCTCCAGTCGCTCAACGCACAGCTCGAAGCTGCGAACCTGTCCTTTGCCAAGGGGCTGATCGCCACCCTTGAGGCAAGTGATCAGTACACGGCGGGCCATTCACTCGCCGTTGCGACTTACGCCCGCGACATCGCGCGGCGAATGGCATTGGACGAGGACGTGCAAGATCTCGCACACTTGTGCGGCCTTGTTCACGATATCGGCAAGATCGGACTCCCGCCTGGCCTCCTTGAGAAGAAGGGTGCGCTAACGCTTGAAGAACGGCGGGAGATGCAGAAGCACTCGGAGATCGGTTGGCGCATCCTGGCGAATGTCGACACATATTCGGAGATCGCCGCGGTCGTTCGCGCCCATCACGAACGGATCGACGGTCAGGGTTACCCGGATGGGCTCTTCGGTGACGAGATTCCTCTGCTCGCGAGAATCATCGCAGTCGCTGACGCCTACAACGCCATGACGTCCGATCGCCCGTATCGCGATGCGATGCCCAGCCGCGTGGCCCGCGTCCGCATGGCGCAGGCGGTCGAGACTCAATTCGACACTGCGGCTGTGGCAGCGTTCGAAGCCGTGTTGGCAGGTGCGACGGAGGACTACCGCCTCGCAAAAGGGGCGGAGTTTGAATTGTTGAGCGTCTCGGCTGAGCCGTTGGTCGAACGCCCAATTGCAGCTATCGCCTAGCGCATATCCTGGTACCGGGCGACGGCCTGGGTCCGCGTCTTGACGCCGAGTTTCTCGAGCACGTGTCGAACGTGGATCTTCACGGTTGCCTCGGAAATGACGAACGCCGCTGCGATTTCGCGGTTCCGAAAGCCCTGCGCCATGAGTTCCAGAACCTCCGCTTCCCTGGGCGTCATCAGTTGTATGGGATTTCCGATAGAAGGGCTTCTGAAGCCTGCTCGTCTTGCCAGCCCTCGATCGCTCGAGAGTCGATAAAGGCGTTCAAGGGCTGGGCGCAAGTGATCTTGGGCGGCGAGGCAACTGGCAAGCGTTGGGGAGGCGCGAACGCAGCACACGACTGGATCCCAAGTGTTCCGACGTTGAGCTTCCTCCACGAGCCGAGCTGCCGCGTCAGGCTCACCTCTCTCGGCAGCTGTGATTGCACGAGCTCCTTCGGCTAGAACTCGGACCTCGCTTGCGACAGAAAGCGCTTCGGCGCGATCTGCTGTTGACATCGCTCGCCCCTCTTCCCCGAGGAGTGCCAACCCGAGCGCCCTCGTCGCAAGGTACTCGCCGTGCATCGCAGGTGCGGCTTGGTATTCGGCCTCGAACTTGACGTGGCGAAGGCCGTCGGCAGACCTCGCTAGCTGCATCAGCAGTCGCGCTCGCAACGCAGCGACATTCATCGCGTGGTGACCAAGCGGACGCTCATCAAGCGTCGATTCGATCGCGTGGAGAACCGCATCGGCTTCACGGAATCTTCGTAACCCCACTTTGACGAAAGCCAGGTTCCACTGCGCGTGTGGTTGTGCGAACTCAAAGCCGCAAGCTTCGATTTCCGCGATCATGCGCTTCACGAGATCAAGTGAGCGGGCATACTCACATTGGAGTCCAAGCGCGTATGAGAGGTTCAATAGGACGCTCGTCCGGGCTCGTGGGTCGGTGACCTGATCGAGCACGCGAAGCGCATCGTCAAGGTGCGGGCCCTCGCGGAAGCCGGCGCCAATTCGCATCCGTGCGATGACTGAGCTCGCATGACGTGCGACATTGAGAGGAGACCGGCTCCGACCTGCCAATCTTCCAAGTTCGGCTATCCGCCCATCGGCACTCGAACGCTCACCGTAGATAGCAGCGATCGCCAATCCGTGAAGAGCTTCGTTTAGATCAATGTCGTCGTCCGCATTTCCAAGCGCGTTCTCGAAGGCGCTCTCCGATCTGTCGTAGTCCGCGAGCTGGAAAGCTGCGCCTCCCCCAATTGCGCTGGCTCTTGACCTCAGCGGACTGGCGGAGGGAAGGCGGTTCTCCAGTCGGGACGACAGTTGGAGTGCGAGAGCGTACGCACCATCTCTCAGTGCGACTTCGGCGTCGATGAGGTCGACCTCATCTGGCGGGAGCGACGGCTCAGCGCGAAGCTCAGTGGCGAACCGTGCGAGAGATCCGATGCGCCCGCTTCGCACGAGCGGCTTGTAAGCGGCGGTCAGTATCGGTTGGACCAGGTCTGAGAGTCCAAATCGCTTCGAGATGTCCAGCGCTTGATCCCAGCGCTCTCGGGTGATGTAGGTATCGATTGCACGTCGCACTTTCGCCTCTCGCTTCGGGTGGTCGCGCAGCTTTTCGAGGAGGAACTCGCGGAGGAGAGGATGCAGTTCGGAGGTCTGTTCGGAAATGAAGCCGAGGTCCCGTGCGCGCTGTCCGACGCGCGATGCCTTTGCCCCAAAGGCCTCGGTTAGTGACTCGCTTGAAAGGTCTGGAAGCAGCGCTAGTTCAACTAACTGCGACCGCTCGAGTTCGGTGGCGGACTGGAGCAATTCGTCTGCCACGTATTGGTGAAGCGCTTGTGGCAGTGCATTCGTCGGAGGGTTCGCCGGTCCCAGTCTCGAGGCAAGCGCGAGCACTGCCGGCCAGCCCTGGGCGTGCTCAAGCAGTTCCGCGAGATCCTGACGCTTACCGAGGAGCGCGAGTGACTCTTGCGTGTTCATGGCCAGTGCGTCGCGTCCGATCTCCGACAACTCGGCATATACGACGCGCCTCGCTGTAGCCCAAACCGGACGCACTCGCGTTGCGACGAGGAACCGTGCCGAGGTCCTGACAAAGAGGATTTCGATCATTGACTCGATGTCTGCTGAGCCACCGAGTTCGTGGTAATCGTCGATGACGATCCACTGGACGCGCTGCTTGTTGATCTGATCGGCGAGCGCGCCTGCCACGCCTCGGGCTGCCCTTTGCGGATTGCTTTGAGCGCTCAGGTACTCGCGTATGAAGTTGCTTGCCCGACCGCCGAGAGCATCGACGCCAGCGGCGAGATCCTCGGACAGGGTCGCGACATCCCGATGGGCAGGCGTGGCCGAAACCCAGATGGTTCCGAAGAGCGTCCGCACCCACTGGCGGGCGAGCGTTGTCTTTCCATAACCCGCCGGTGCGAGGAGCAGGATCACCCTGGCCTCGCACTCGTCGAGCATCTTGGTTAGTCGCGGTCGGTCGATGATCCCGCGGTCTCGGCGCGGTCCACCCGTCTGAACAGCCGTCGCGGCCATGCCTGCCTGCTCCTGCCTGTTCGCTCCCCTCTTGCTGCGGAGAACCTACAACGTCTGCGGCCCTGGCCAAGGGGCCGGCGCCCGCGGCGGAGGGTGTCGCCGCGGGCGCTTTGCTTCCGCCGTCAGCCCCCGTTGTCGGCCCTAGCCGACGCCAAGCGGGTCGCCAACGGGTCTTCGCCCGTCAGCAAGCGGAACGCCACCGGAATCTGCCGACGGCGCGGCACTCCGAGCTTCTGCCGCAGCGCATCGCTGTGTGCCTTCGCGGTTCGTGGCGAGATTCCGAGGACGACGCCGATCTCGTCGTTCGAGAGCCCCTGGGCGATCAGCTCAACAACCTGCCGTTGCCGGGCTGTGATCACGAAAGGGTCATGGAGTGCCTGCATGGAGGGAGGCTACGGCCGCGGGCGCTCGGCCCCCATAGGTCAAAGGGTGTAAATGAGCTGTCAGGCGGGTCGTGCCCGTACAAGGTCGCGCAGGCCGATGAACGACGCCTCGTGGCCCCGCTCGTTGGCCTCCCTGAGCTCGCCCTCGTCGAGCGCGCCGATCCGGAGCAGGAGCTCGAATTCGTCCCGGAGGTGCGTGCGCATCATCTCGGGCCCGTCGGTCGCGATCGTGAACCGGACGTTGTGCTCGACGAACGTCCTGAACGTCTCGCGCACGGCTTCCTGGTCGGGCAGTGCGCCCGTCAGGAGGTTCGAGGTCGGGCAGATCTCGAGCGTGACGTCTGCATCGCGGATCGCCGCCATCAGCGCGGGATCGCGCGCGGCAAGAACGCCGTGCCCGATGCGATCGGGGCGCAGGTAGTCGAGCACCTCGGCCGTCTCGGCGAGCCCGAGCTCGCCGCCCTCCTCGCCGACGTGGATCGTCACACCGAGCCCGCCGTTGCGCGCGAGCTCGAAGTGCTCGCGAAGCTGCGTGTAGTCGTACCTCGCGCCGCCTGGCCTCGGTCCCGCGATGTCGATGCCGACGATCCCGCGCGAGGCGTACTTGAGCGCCTTCTCGACGATGATCAGGTTCTGCTGCAGCGTGAAGGTCCGGTCCATCATCAGGATCAGCCCGGCGCGCACCTGCGGGTACTCGAGTGACGCGATGTCGAGCCCGCGGACGGCGGCGAGGATGATGTGGTCGAGATCGCGCTCGCCTCCGCGGTTGCGCTTCATCGGGTTGAAGCGCAGCTCGAGCGTCGTGATGCGCTGCGAGCGGTACGCCCCGCCGATCGCTGCGTGCACGCTTCGTTCGACTGCCAGCGGGGAGCTCTGGATCAGCTCCGTCAGGTGGTAGATCTGATCGAGCGCATCGAGGTTGGCGACGCCGCGCGGATCGGAGACCGTGACCATGCGGTCGAACTCCCAGTAGTCGCGCGTCGGAAGGGCGATCCCCTGCTCGTGCGCCAGGCTCCACATGATGTCCGACGCGACCGAGCCGCCCAGGTGCGTATGCAGCTCCGCGAGGCCCTCGTCGAACACCCCGCGACTCTAACGGCGCGGAAGGTCGACTCCGCAGCGGCGAGTAGAGTCCGCCGAGGTGGGCGCCCGTCCGCAACGCCTGGACCGACTGCCGCAGCAGTACTTCGTCCAGCTGCTCGGCCGCGTCGCCGAAGCGGCGGCGGAGGCCGGCCCGCCGCTGGTCGACCTCGGTCGCGGCAACCCCGAGGTCGGGCCGCCTCCGCACGTCGTCGAGGCCCTGCGCGAGGCGGCCCTCTCACCCGTCGTCCACGGCTATGCGGCGATCCGCGGCATGCGGCGCCTGCGCGAAGCCGTTGCGTCGCGCTACGCACAGAGGTACGGCGTCGACCTGGATCCCGAGACCGAGGTCGCGATCGTCCCCGGTACGAAGACCGCTCTTGCCGAGCTGCCGCTCGCACTCGCAGAGGAGGGTGACACGATCCTGCTGCCCGACCCGTACTACCCCGACTACCCGTCCGGCCTCGCGCTTGCGGGAGCCACGCTCGCCACGGTGCCCCTCGACCCCGACCGCGCCTGGGCGCCTGCATTGGACGACGCGCCGTCCGCGGCTGCGCTCTACCTCAACTACCCGTCCAACCCCTGCGCCGTGTGCGCGCCGCCCGGGGCGTTCGAGTCGGCGATCGCGTGGGCGCGGCGGTCGCGAGGCGCCGTCGTGCATGACGCTGCGTACATCGACCTCGTGTTCGACGGGCGGCAGCCGCAGAGCTTCCTCGCGACACCCGGCGCGAAGGACGTCGGCGTCGAACTGTGGTCGATGTCGAAGACGTACGGGATGGCCGGCTGGCGGATCGGCTTCGTGGTCGGCAACGCCGAGATCGTCGAGCGCATCAACCTCTTCAACGACCACGCGCGTGTCGGCATCTTCTCGCCGATGCAGTCGGCCGCGATCGACGCCTTCGAGGGCCCGCAGGACTCCGTGGTACAGCGCGTTGCCGACTACGAACGCAGGCGCGACCTGATCGCCGCTGCGCTTCCCGAACGACCCGTGTGCGAGGGGACGTTCTTCGTCTGGGTGCGACTGCCGAGCGGTCTCACCGCCGAGCAGCTCCTCGTCGAGGAGCGGGTGGCGGTCGCTCCGGGCGAGGGGTTCGGCCCGAGCGGGGCCGGGTGGGCGCGCCTGTCGCTCGCAGTCGCCGACGAGACGATCGAGCTCGGCGCCGAACGGCTCGGGCGCGCCTTCGCGGCGGCGTACGCATGAAGATCGGGATCATCGTCCCCTTCTCTTGGTCGTACTGGGGCGGCGTCGTCGAGCACGCCGAGCACCAGGCGGAAGCGCTGCGCCGTCGCGGCCACGACGTCAAGGTCGTGATGGGTCACGACCCGCCCGGCAAGTTCACCCGCTTTCTGCACCCGCGCAGCGGCCGTCACGGGAACCTCCCCCCCGACGTGATCCCGGTCGGGCGCTCGGTCGTGGTGCCCGCGAACGGGTCGCTCCCGAACATCGTTCTGTCCCCGAGATCGATCGGACGTATCCGCCGGACGCTCGCCGATGAGCAATTCGACCTCGTGCACCTGCACGAGCCGATGACGCCCGCGGTCTGCGTGGCCACGCTCGCGATCGCCCAGAGCCCGATGGTCGCCACCTGGCACGCCCACGGCGAGCTCGGCTGGTTGCGCGCCGGCGTCCACTTCTGGGGGTTCCTGATCGACCGCATCGACCTCCGCATCGCCGTCTCTCCGATGGCGGCCCAGTCCGCAGCCAGATGGCTGCCGGGCGACTACCGGGTGATCCCGAACGGCGTCCTGACCCCGCCCGAGGCGGATCCCCGAAACCGTGACCATCACGTTGTCTTCATCGGGCGCCATGATCCTCGGAAGGGGCTCTCGACCCTGTTGAAAGCCTGGCCCGAGGTGCACAGAGCGACCGGAGCGCGTTTGAGGCTGATCGGGACCGATCCGCTGCAGTACCGTCTGCTTCACTCACGGCTTCGTGTCGACGACGAGGGAATCGACGTACTGGGAATCGTGACGAACGAGGTGCGAACGAACGAGCTGCTCCGGGCCAAGGCGGCCGTGACCCCAGCTCTGGGCGGCGAGAGCTTCGGTCTCGTCCTGGCCGAGGCCTTCGCATGCGCGACGCCCGCAGTCGCCTCCGACATCCCCGGCTACGCCGCCGTTGCGATACCCGAGGCTGCCGTGCTCGTGCCGCCGAGCGACCCGGACGCGCTCGCCGGCGCGATCGTCGACGTGCTGTCCGACGAGGAGCGGCGCGAGGAGATGGGAAGCGCCGCACGCGCACACGCGCTCGCGAACTTCGACTGGGACGACATCGCTCGACGTCTCGAGGAGGCCTACAAGGAGGTCGTGGCGTGAACCTTCGCGACCGCAGGCTGCGGGCGCTGCTCGTGCTGCCGGTTCTGGTACTCGCCGTGGTGCTCATCATCTGGCGCGGGCCGGACTGGAAGCCGGTCCACGATGCGTTGACGGCGATGAACTGGGAGTGGGTGATCGTCGCGATCCTCTTCAACGTGCTCTCGGTGTTCGCGCGGTCGCTCGCGTGGGACGTGGCGATCAAGCAGTCGATGCCGCCGCCGCACCCGCGCTACCCGCTGGTCTTCTCTGCCTTCTGCGTCGGCCTCTTCGGCAATGCAGTGCTGCCGGGCCGCGTGGGCGAGCTCGCGCGCGTGGCGGTGCTGAGGCGACACCTCCCGGGTCGAAGCGGATCGACCCCGCGGCTTGTCGGGTCGGTGTTTGCACATCGCATGTTCGACGTGTTCCCGATGGTCGCGCTGGTCGTCTGGGTGCTCCTCTTTGCGCGGATCCCGAGATGGGCCTACCTGTCGATCGAGATCGCGCTGGCCGTGGGCATCCTCCTCTTCCTCGTCGCGCTTGCGCTCGCTCGCATGCACCAGAGCAGTGCCGTCGAGGGAATGGGGCGCCTCCGGCTGCTCTGGGACCGGGCGCGACAAGGTCTCGGCGTGATGCGGAAGCCTCTCGCCGCCGCGCTCGCAGGTGCATTTCAGCTCACCGGTTGGGCGCTGCAACTCCTTGCCGTCTGGTCGGCGATGTTCGCATTCCACCTGCACCTGCCGATCGTCGCCGCCGGTCTGGTGCTCGTCTTGATGAACGTCGCGACGATCTTCCCTCTGTGGCCGGGCAACGTCGGACTGACCCAGGCAGCTATCGCGCTTCCGCTCGTGCGCTACGGCGTCGACTACGCGCACGGCTTCGCCTTCGGGATCGGGCTGCAGCTGATCGAAGCCTCGGTGGGCATCGGCATCGGCACGATCTTCCTCGCGCGCGAGGGGCTCTCGTACGCAATGCTCAAGCAGTTCGATCGACCCGCGCCGGTGCCGGACGAGGACGTTCCGATCGAGGAAGTCGAACGGCCCGAGCATGCTCGCGCTAGCGTCTCCGGCTAGCCTCAAGGGCGTCCTTCCGCCACTCGAAGCCGCTGCATCGATCGCAGCGGGTCTGCGGCGCGTCGAGGGAGTCGAAGCGCGCGAGGCACCCGTCGCGGACGGCGGCGAGGGCACGGCGGACGTCCTGCACGCAGCGCTCGGCGGCGAGTGGCGATCGGCGGTCGTCGCCGACCCGTTCGGCCGGCCGGTCGAGGCGGGCTGGCTCCAGCTCGGCGACGGCCTGGCGATCGTGGAGGCGGCTGCGGCGCTCGGCCTGACGCTCGTCGACCCTCGCGAGCGCGACCCGCTCCGTGCGTCGAGCGACGGCCTGGGCGAGCTCATCGAGCGTGTGCTCGAAGGCGGCGCACGCGCACTGGTCGTGTGCATCGGCGGCACGGCTACCGTCGACGGCGGCGTCGGCATGCGCCGCGTTCTCGGCGAGCGCTTGCGCGGCGTGCCTGTGCGTGCAGCCTGCGACGTCCGCAACCCGCTGCTCGGCGAGCGTGGCGCCGCGCGCGTGTTCGCCGCCCAGAAGGGGGCTGACACAGCCGCGATCGACGAGCTCGAACGGAGGTTGGCCGCGCTCCCCGAGCTGGTCCCGTACCGCGACCTGCGTGGAGCGGGGGCGGGCGGCGGGCTCGGAGCGGCGCTGGCCGCGCTCGGCGCCGAGCTCGTCGAGGGAGCGCAGCTCGTGCTCGACCTGATCGGGTTCGACCGCCTCGCACGCGACGCCGAACTCGTGATCACCGGCGAGGGAACCGTTGATGCGACGACGTTCGAGGGGAAGGCGCCCGGCGCCGTTCTCGGTCGCTGCCGCACGCTCGACGTGCGGTGCGAACTGTTCGGAGGCCTGGTCGCGCCGGGGCTCGACGCTCACGCGCTCTCGGGCCGGCCGGATCGCGCGAGCGAGGACCTCGCCGACCTCGCAGAGCGGCTAGCTCTCGGTCGTGCGTGAAAGCTCTTCGATCCGGCCGCGAACGGTGTCGAGCTTGGTCACGCACAGACGGTAGAGCTCCTCGCCCCGTTCCCAGAGCTTCGTCAGCTCGTCGACGTCCGCATCGCCCCGCTCGAGCCGCTCGACGATCGCATCGAGCTCGCGCTGCGCCTCCTCAAAGGTCGGTTCGCTCAACCCCGCTCCGGCGCCGGCAGAGCCGGTGCCTTCGCTCCTGGGCGACTCCGTCGAGCCTACGTCGCTCATTGCACCGTTGCTCCGAACGTGCCCTCGGCGACCAGCACGTCGATCTGCTCGCCGCGCGTCACGTCGGCCGGAGAGCGCACGACGTGGTCGCCGCGGCGCACGATCGCATAGCCGCGCTCGAGCGTCGCCTGCGGTGCGAGTGCGGCGAGCCGAGCCTGCACGGTGTCGAGCCGGCTCCGCCGCCGCTCGAGCGTCAGCAGCGGAGCGCGGTGGAGCCGTTCGCGCGAGTGGGCGAGTCGCTGCGCATGCCGTTCGGCCGCCACTGCCGCACCGCGGTGCAGGGCGGCTCTCGAGCGGACGAGCGCAGCACGCAACTCGGCGGCATCCGGCACGAGCAGCCTCGCGGCGGCGGTCGGCGTCGACGCGCGCACGTCGGCCGCGAGGTCGCAGAGCGGGGTGTCCTGCTCGTGCCCGACCGCCGAGACGACCGGCACGGCACACGCCGCGATCGCGCGGACGACGCGCTCGTCCGAGAACGGCAGGAGGTCTTCGAAGCTGCCGCCGCCACGGGCGAGCACGAGGACGTCGACTCCTCGACGGCACAGCTCGCCGATCGCGGCAACGATCGAATCCGGCGCGCGTGGGCCCTGGACGTACGTCTCGGCCACGAGCACGTTCGCCGGCGGGAAGCGCTGCACGACGTGCGTCAGGACGTCTCGCTTCGCCGCCGCGTCGTTTCCCGTGACGAGGCCGATCAACCGTGGAAAGCGCGGCAACGGCCGCTTGCGTGCAGCGTCGAAGAGCCCCTCGGCGGCGAGCGACCGCTTCCGGCGCTCGAGCGCCGCGAGGTGCGCACCGAGGCCGTACCGCTCGATCGTCAGCGCGCGCAGACGAAGCTCGCCGCGCTGCTCGTACAGCTCGGGACGCCCGAAGACATGAACGCGCTCTCCGTCCGTGAGTTCGAGCTCGAGCGCGTCGAACTTCGTGCGCTGCATCTGCACGCTAAGGCTCGCGTCGTCGTCCGGGTCCTTGAGCGTGAAGAAGACCGACGCCCAGCGCGCCTGGCGGCGAAGCTCGGTCACCTCGCCTTCGACCCAGACTGTCGGCAGGCGGCTGAGCCACGATGCGACGCCCTTCGAGAACGCGCGCACGGCGTAGACTCTGCGCCCGTCGACCTCCGTCGCCTCGACCTTCACGAGGCGATCGTAGCCGCGGCTACAGGAGGATCTCGGCTGCGGTCTGGTACGTGCAGCCGGCGATCACGAGCTCGACCGCCCGGTGCAGGTCAGCGTCCGAATGGGCCAGCTTCTCAGCCAGCGTCAGTGGATATCCAGCCTCGATCAGCACGTGCAACCGCCACGATTCGACTTTCTCGCGCTCGGTCTGAACGTGTTCGATCGTCTGGGCCATGATGTGAGCGATTCGCCTTCCTCTAGACGAACCCTGCCCCTGAAAGTTGGGCCGAACGTGCAAATGACGCGCTGTCGGTTGGTCTAGATGCGCGCAGCCATTTCGTCGAGTCGCCGCTGGAGATCGTGGAGACGCGACTCCAGGACGCCCCTTTCGGCCTCGGCCTCGCGGGCGATCTCGCGCAGGCGGTCACGTAGTCCCGACTCGACGGCATGGGCACGATCCTCGAGCGCCTGGAGCGCTTCGTCGCGCTGGCGCTCGAGGGCACCACGGGTTCGTCCGATCCGTTCCTCGATGCGCTTGCCGGCGGCGTCGGTGACGGCGTTGACCCGCTCGGTCAGCACCCCTTCCGCCTGGCGTGCGAATCGCTCGACGGCGAGGTCGAGCTCTCGACTCAACCGCCGGGCGGCATCCTCGCGCGCCGCCCGGATCGTCGTGTCGAAGCTCTGCGATGCGGCCTCCGTGTAGCGCTGCGACTCTCGCGCGACGACACGCTGCAGCTGTTCGATCTGGCGCCGCTCGACGTCGCCGAGCGCGGCCTGGACCCGGACCGCGGCCTCGCTCGTCTCGCGGTCGATGAGCTCCTTCAGCTCGCTCTCGCGCCGGCGTAGGCGATCGGCGATCTCCTGCAGGGCGCGTCTGCGTTCGGCGGCATGCTGTTCGAGCTCCGCATTCGCCTGCTCGACGACACCCTGTGCGGCGCGCGTGAGCTCCTCGCGCTGGCGCGCGATCAGCTGCCGTTGCTCCTCGATCTGTCCCTGCAGACCTTCCGCGTCCTTGCCGATCCGTGACTCGATCTCCGCCATCAGCTGTCGCTGCCGGCTCTCGATTCGCTGCAGCTCGTCGGTGAGTCCTTCCTGCAGCTTCTCGACGTCGCTCGCCCAGCTCGCGAGGCGCTGCTCCATCCCCTTTTGCGCGGCGACGAGCTGCGCGGCGAGCTGCTCGCTGCCGCTGCGCTCGCGCTCGGCAACGTCGAGGCGGCGCTCCGCAGCGATCCGGCGCTCCTCTTCCGCGAGCCGCGACAGCGACTCCGCGCGTTCGCGCGTGAGCGTGAGCTCGAGCTCGCGACTGCGCTCGTCGATCTCCTTGGCGACGATCGCGTCGAACTGCTCGCGGCCCCGCTCGAGCTCACGCTCGAGCATTCGCTCCTGGCTGCGAACGCGCGCGAGAACCAAGTAGCAGGCGACGAGCGCCGCGATCGCGACGACGGCGGCAACGACGGCGACGATGGTCGCAGCGGTCACGGCGTCATCGTAGGCGGGCGGCGAGCACGGCGGTTGCGACGCAGACGGCGGCGATCGTCCCGAGGCGGAGCGCGCGCTCAGCCGCAGACGCTTCCTCCGGATCGCCGTGCTGGCGGCGGGCGCGCCGCGCCGTGGTCGAGAGCGTTCGCTGCGCGAGACTGGCCGCCGTCGCATACGCGGCGGCGAGCACGGCCTCGACGCGGATCGTCTGCGCCTCCACGAAGTATGCGGTCAATACCGGGAACGCCCCCCAGGCGAGCGCAAAGCCCCAGTCGTTGTGGATGCGGCCGCCGAACCACTCGAGGTTGTACGCGGGGACGAGGAGGGCGCCGATGGCGACGAACACGAGCAGGCCGTAGCCCCACGCGACGGCTCCGGCGATCCCGATGACGACGGCGCCGGCCAGCGAGACGACGGCCGCCGCGACCAGCGCCGGTCCGGGGATCCCGGTGCCGAGCGGCCGGCCGCGCAGCTCGTCGAGCACGTGCGCGGCGATTCCGAGCGCGAGGAAGAAG
>Ga0335082_10006169_pt1 | contig 13094 bp, 11 predicted proteins | sample Lox_Sample_41_FD_206718 | JGI IMG/M metagenome (GOLD analysis project Ga0335082, IMG submission 206718) | Soil microbial communities from Loxahatchee National Wildlife Refuge, Florida, United States - Lox_Sample_4.1 | ecosystem: Environmental > Terrestrial > Soil > Wetlands | place: USA... | reverse complement strand
GGCAAGGAGAACCGTCGCTGCCGCTACCCAGGACAACTCGCGCGCGATGCCCGCGGCGTGGAAGCGAACGGCGCGATCTCCCAGCATCGCGACGAGATGCAGGAGGACACGACCAAGGCTAAAGCGGGCAAGTTCGGCAATCATGATCCGAGTATGGACCGCGCAGAGTGAGCGAACCATACAGAGAACGAAAGCTTTTTCGATAGCGGAGTAGCGGGGGATTTTTATCGACCGAATGGTCCCGCCCTGACTACCCCTTCTGGGAGAGGAGCTCGATCTTGAGGGAGGTTACGGAACGAGCGGCGGGTCACCGCTCGGGGCGAGCGAGATTGGATTGGTTCACCGACCGATGGCGCCGAGGTCGCGCTGGCCGCGCTAGCATATAGCGGGAGTCCCTGCAATTGAGGAAGCAAATTGCACCGGACCCATGGGATAATGCCCTTCTGGACGAACTCAGGAACAGTCGCGTGTCCCTGCTGAAGAGAAACGTACAGGTATCGGTGGAAGAATACCTCGAAGGTGAGAAGCATTCGCAGGTAAAGCATGAATACGTCCGCGGCCGGGTTTACGCCATGGTCGGTGCCAGTAAAGCGCACAACCGGATCGCGCTTAATGTCGGATACACGCTCGATCATCACCTGCGCGGCGGACCATGCAGTGTTTTCGTTGCCGACGTCAAGGTGCGGATCGGGGAGATCTTCTACTATCCGGACGTTTTGGTGACGTGCAGCCAAGGGGACACGGATCCTTTCGTCTGCACCGAGCCGTCACTCATTGTGGAAATCTTGTCTCCAACCACCGAAGCTTTGGACCGCCTCGACAAACGGCTTGCGTACCAGTCCCTGGCGAGCTTGCAGGAATATATGCTCGTGCCTCAGGCGAAGCGCGAGGTCCAGGTCTACCGGCGGCAGGGGCAAGGCTGGGATCTGGAGGTCTTTGTGGAACAAGACACGGTTCGGCTCGCGTCAATCGATTTCGAGTTGCCGCTCAGTGAAATCTACCGCGACGTTGCGGTCTGACATCTTCGGTGACGGCAACGCCGGCCTTATTAATGCGATGCGAACGCGGGACCATCCGGTAACCACTCGGTAACGACAGCAAAGCCGCTTCGCGTGCGTCAGCGCAGAGAAGGAATCGCACCGCCGCTCGGCGCCTCGGGGGCTCCCGGCGGTGCGAGGTCGCCGGTCCCGAAGGCGAGGGCCGCCGCAGTGGTGAAGACCGAGCTCCTCGTCTCGGTATCAGCGGTGCGCGCCTTGGTCAGGGCGGTCTGGGCATTCGTGACATCCACGAAGGTGGCAACGCCATGACGATAGGAGTCAAGCGCTGCGTCGTACGATTTGTTCGCAGCGGCGAGCAGCGCAACCGCCGCCTCCCGCTGGCGTAAAGCCACTTTCAGGTCCTCGAAGGCCTTTACCACCTGTCGCGCGGTCTGGTCGCGGGCGAGCTCGAGCTCGTCTTCGGCTACCCGGCGCTGCGATTCCGCCACCCGGAGGCGATTCTTGCGCATGCTGCCGTCGTAGAGCGGCACTTCGATCGCGATCCCGGCGCCGTAGCCGGTATCGTTCACGCTTGCCCATCCGGGGATGTCGGTGGTGCGCACGCGCCCGATGTTCTGCAGGACGTTGCCGGTGACGACGATGCGCGGATAGAAATCGGACTGTGCCTTGCGGATGTCAGCTTCGCGCACACGGACCAGGGCGACGCGCGCGAGCAGGTCCGGGCGCTGGGCGAGCGCGCGAGCGACAAGCTTTTCGGCGGTGTCCTCGATCATCGCGGGCAGCGGGCGCCCGCCGATTCCGGCGACGCGCAGCGGGGTTGTCGGCCGCACACCCATCGCCTCCAGGAGTGCCATGCGTGCGTCGGTCTCCCCGGCGGTCGCCTCCTGCAGCTCGTAGGCCGCGCGCGCGGTCTGCTCGCGCGCCTGCAGCACCTCCGGGAGCGTCGCGAGCCCGCGCGAGCGGCGCGACTCGGCCGCGTCCTGCAGCGTCTTCGCCTGGCTGAGGGAGGCGCGCGCCACTTCGACCCGCCCCTGCACCGCGCTCAAGCCGTAGTAGGCGCGCGTCACGTCGAAGACGATCTTCTGGTGTGTCGCGTTGAAGCCGAAGTTCGCCGCGGCCACAGCCTCCTTCGCCGCGTCCACGGTGGCTTGCTTGCCGCCGAAGTCGAACAGCAGCCACTTCAGCGTGAGCGCAGGCAGAAAGAACTGCGTGTCGGCGACGAAGAACCCGTTCGGGTTGAGCACCGTCTTCGGGAGCGGCAGCGGAATGCGTTGCGCCGCCGCTGCGGCCTGCGCCGAGAGCATCGGAGCGTAGACACTCTCCGCGAGACCGACCCCGAACGCTGCCTGACGCGCGCGCTCCCACGCAACGCGCGTCTCGGGGTTGGTCCGCTGCGCGATGTCGATCAGCTCGGCAAGCTCGTAGGCCTTGCCGGGATCGACCGTCGGCGGGCTGGAGGCCTGCTGATTGGGGCCCTGCTGGCCGGAGCCCTGCTGGCTGGGCAACCGGTCCGCCGAAGAATATTCCGCTGCGGTCGCGGAATAGGTGGCGGTATTCGGCACGGTCCAGGGTCGGTCCGGGGCGGGCGCGTGCTCGTTGTCCGGGTCGGTCGCGCACCCGCTCAGCACCGTGCCGGCGGTGAGCGCGGCGGTGAACATGAATCGGGTGCTCCCGCGTGCCCAAGCCGCGGGTGCACGGCCGGCTGCAAGCGGGCCGGTCCGTTGGAAGACGCCGTAGTGAGATCTGGCGCTCATGCGGTCCCCGCTGCCTGCTGAAGCGCATCCACCCGCTCGACGAGCGCCTCGGACAGGGCGAGCTCGCTCTCGAGCCAGGCCGCCCCGCCCCCGGATGTGCGGCTCGCCGCTTCGAGCAAGGCGAGGGGCGTGCGCAGATCTGCGTACTCCTCGGCCGCAGCGCCCGTTTCGGTCCGTGTCGCGACGCCGGCGAGCGCGCCGGCGACCGCCCGCCCGAATGCATCCCGCGCAGCGTCCGCAGCTGCGTCGACCGGTGCAGGTCCCCCGGTCTCACGATGCTGCGCGAGCGCTGCCTGCACCAGCAGGACGCGCCGCGTGAGATCGATGAGACGTCGCACCCGGTGGCCCTGTTCGGCGCCGGGTGACGCAAGCGCTTCGGGCTCGAACGCGAAGAGCTCGGCGCAGCTGTCCGCCTCGGCTAGTGATTGCCAGGCCGCCGCGCGCACACCGCCCGAGTCGCCGGTGCCGATGGCGAGCTCGCCCATGCGGCGCAGCGCCGCCACGAGCGACTGCACCATGCCCGTCCCGGCGCGCTCGGGCCACACGTAGGAGAACACCAGCGCCATCACGACCACGCCGAAGACGATGCCGACCAGGCGGTCACGCACCTCCGTGACGTCCGTGCTGGCAACGTACCCCTGCAGCACGGCGAGGTAGAAGGCGAAGGCGATCTGCAAACCCGCGTAAGCGCTGCGCTCGCTGCCCATCGCGATCCAGCCCGCCAGCGCCGCGACGGCGGACACCAGCAGCATGAGCTGCGTGATCGACGTCATGTGCGGCTCCACGAAGACGATCGAAGCGAGCGCGAGTCCGCCGCCAATCGCGCAGCCGACGAGGCGCAGCGTCGACTTGCGGATCGTCGCCCCGGCGCTGCCGAACGCCACGATGGTGCAGGTGATCATGCACGTGTGGATGCCGAACCAGTCGACCGCGGTGTAGGCGACGTAGCAGAACATCGCCGCAAGTGTGACCTTCAGCGCGAATTGGGCGTACCGGGGATTGGTGAAGGCGTCGCCGGCGACCAGCCGCGTGCCGTGGCCGGGCTGGTCGACTTCGGGGCGCTCCGCGAGGGGCAGCTCGCGCACGACCCGCTCGAGCTCGGCGAGGACGGGCGTGAGCGCCGACGGCGCGTCGTCGCCTTCGCCGGCGGCTGACGGCGGTGCGGGCAGCGCCCCCGCGCCGGAGGAGACCGATGCCGCGAAGCGCTCGCACGCGGAGGCCACGCGTGCGAGTCGCGCGCGCTGCCCGGGGGAGGGGCCGAGTGCAAGGTCCGGGAGCAGCGCCGCCGATGCGACGAGGCGCTCCAAAAGAAGAATCTTCGTGGTTCGCTCGGCGTGCATCGGCTTGACCGCGGAATCGCGAACCTCGGCGAGGCCCAACAGCTTGAGAAGCGGCGCCGATCCCTGCTGCGCGAAACGCGCGAGCGCCGAGGCGGCGTTGCGCGCGTCCTCGCTTCCGCGCGCGGCCGTGATTGCCCGGGCGACGGTGCGCAACCGGTCGGCGACCTCCCGACGCAGGAGCGGCTCGGGGTCGGCCGGCAGCAGGACGAGGTTGACGACCGCGGCGACGGCGGCGGGATACACCACCGCGACCCACAACCACAGGATCTCCCGCACGGCCGCCTCCCCGCCCGGGAAGATATCGACGTAGGCCTGGGTCACGAAAACGATGAGCGCGAGCAGGAAGCCGACTGCCCGCGGGAGGACGCGGGATACGTACATCCCGATGAAGCACACGAGCGCCATTGCGCCAAGACGCAGCGGCGGGTAGTCGATGGTGAACCGGAAGATGAGGATCGTAAGCGCGATGCTGAGCGTAATCACGACGATCGCCACGACGGTTACGATCGCGACGAACACGGAATTCTGCGTGGTGACGCCCCCCGTCATCATGGTGAGGAAGATGACGATGAACGCCGATAGGTCGACGAACGGCACCTCGAGCGCCATCGAGGTGGCCAGCACGATCGCGGTCGCGACGACGATCCGGACCGTGGCGTTGAAGCGGCCCGGCGTCGGTGCGAGCTCGCGCTGCACGAATTCGAGCCACGATCGCGCGCGTTTCCCCGCGTCGAGAGCTGGTGTCGCCGTGGCCATGGCTTGCATCCCGGTCAGCGCGCCGCTGCGCTCGTCGTCTGCGCGCTTTGCGGCGGAATCAGCGCAACCGCAGAGGCGCCGATGCGGAAGAGATCCGGGGGTGGCGCATCGACGCGAATGCGCACCGGAAAGCGCTGCGCCACCCGCACCCAGTTGATCGAGCGCGGCACGCGCGGCAGGCCGTTCGCGCTCGCGCCGCCCTCCTCGGGGAACACCCCGAAGCCGATCGAATGGACGGTGCCGGCGAAGCGGCGGCTCGGGTCGGACATGAGATACACCTCGGCCGCCATGCCCGGCCGGATTCCCTTGAGCGCCGTCTCGCGGAAGTTCGCGATCACGTACCAGTTCCGCGTGTCGATCAGCGTGAAGAGGCGGCGGCCGGTGGCGGCAAACTCGCCCTGCGCGATGTCGAGATCGATGATGCGACCGTCGAACGGCGCGCGCATGACCGTTTGCTCGAGGTCGTACTCGGCCGTCGCGACTGCGGCTCGGAGTTCGCCGAGCTTGGCGACCAGCGCATCGACGCCGCTGACAGCGGCGGCTGCGCGTTCAGCGTCTCGCTGCGCGACCTGCAGGGCCGCCTCCGCCGACCGCTTCGCCGTCCGCGCTTGATCCACCTGCTCGGCGGTGACGTACTCTTTCGCGAGCAGCGGTTCGAGGCGGTTCAGCGTGTCGCCGGCCTGCTTGGCCTGGGCTTCCGCGCGCGCGATGGCGGCGCGCGCGGCGGCCGCGCCGAATTGCTGCGCTCTCACATCACGCTGAGTCAGGCCGATCTGCTTTTCGAGGCTGTCGAGCGCCGCGCGCGTACGCTCGAGTGCATGCTGGTAGGGAACCGGATCGATCTCGAACAGCACATCGCCCTGCTTCACGGCCTGGTTGTCCTGCACGCGCAGCTTGACGATGCGCCCGCTCACCTGTGGCGCGACGCCGATCGTGTCCGCACGCACGAACGCATCGTCGGTGCGCGGCGATTCATCGAGGTAGTAGACGACGTAGGCAGCGAGGGCGATCGTGGCGAGCAGAATCCCGAGCCCGACGATCCGTCCGAGCTTTCTGCTGCGGGGCGCCGCTGCGGGTGGGCTCGCCCGGGTTGTGTTCTGAGAGTCGGCCATGGCAATCCTAAGCCCGGAAGAACGCCACCCAGGTGGCGAGGGCGAACGCGAGCGCGAGCACCGGATAGACCAGCCCGCGCGGACCGATCCAGGGTTCCAGGCCGGCGGCCGCGAGCGCTCGGTGGACGACGAGCGTGAGAGCGATGCCGACCAGGATGCACAACATCCACGACGGAAAGAAGGCGCCGAGCACATTGACCGACGGCACGCGCTCGCATCCGCAGAGCGCGAAGCTTGCCGCCACCGCGCAGCCCCGCAAGAGGGTGGGGGAGGCCGCTGCAAATGAGCACCGGCTCATGAGAGGCGAACCTCCTTTCGCCCTGTCCGGGCGCGTGCAGCGTGCTCCTGGCCGCACGCCCTGGCCAGTACGGGGTCCCAACAAGAACGCGGGCGATGTCCGCGTCCTCGGCCCGGTGTTGCGCCAACTAGAGCGCAGTGCTCAATGCCGCACGGCGCGACGGCGTCATCGACGTGTGGAGCGCGCCCTGATGATCCATTCACTCGGACCCGCCGCAGAGCGCAATGCCGCAACCGAACTTCGTACCGACCAGGCCGAGGTCGTCGCGCAGGTACGACAACAGCGGCCTGTTCGGATCGCCGTCGAACGACTGCTGATTACCTTTTATTTGCACCGTAACCATGATTCGGGCCTCCTGCCCCCGGAGGGAATTTGTACGAACTTCGCGTGCGCGGCAGGATCGACGCGTTGTCCGTCGCCGCAGCTACCCCGCGTGCGCGCAGATTAGGGCCGCGCACCTCACGCTTGGCTCCCGGATTGGCTGGTCGTCATGCGACGTCAGCCGCCGGCGTCTGCCTCGTCGGGCCATCCCAAGTGCGACCGAGGGTGCGCTCCTGGCTCAGGGCTGCGGAGGACGCCGCTGGTTTCGGGCCGGCTTCTTCTCCTACACAGCGCCGTCGTGTCGCGCGAAGTGCGGGCCACCCCCGGTCGGCGCTGTAAGCGGTCCGACCGAACGCGAGCTTGCGTGGTATTGCCACTCATGAATGACAGATAGGTGTTATGTGATGATGCCGTCGGCATCCACGAAGCCGGCACGCATGGCGCGGCCGGTGCCGACGCTCGTGACTCTGCGCGTCTGGCCGCACGTTGCGGCGGCGCTGGGATCTTACCGAGACGAGATCCTCTCGCCTTTTCGCGCGGCTCTGCGCGGCGCTTTGGTCGCCGCAAAAGTTTCAGGACCCTCGACCATCACACGGGGCGCCGCCGGCTCGGGATGAGTCGCCGCCAGGTATGGCGCTGCCGGCCACCAGCCAGCGCGCTGCAGAAAATGCCGCAACTCGACCATCTCCGAACTGGTCAGATGCTTGGTGTGCGGCTTATGCACCGGGTAATGCTCTCCGCCAACCTCGAAGGAAAATTCGCCATTGGCCTTCTGCCGCAGCGCCCCTATTTTCGCGATCAGCGCCAGCACATCCATCCATTCGAGATTGGGCGCCGGCGGATGCCGGAACAGCGCTTGGAGCGTCCTCAGGTGGGTGCCGTGTATTGCGGTGCGCTTCTGAGAGCGTGCCACTTGTCCGCTTTCTACTTCATCGGTTTTCATAGAGAGACAAAGACCGTGTCGGACAAGTCGCTTCGCGTCGTAAGCCGTCCGTGTTTCTCATAAGGCATCCAAGTCGCTTTCCCTCAGTACTGTTCGCCATGCTGAGAAAGCTCTCTGCCATTTCTAGCTCGTCCAAGCAGGCGCGCTTCAGTTCGCCACCGATTACGGTAGCGAGCTTGCCTCGCCAGGCGGTATCGCGGCAGCGTGCGCCTCGTCCTCAGGGTTGTCGCCAGCGTGGATGCATTTGCCGCTTGCGCATTGCCCGATGAAGTGATCAACACCAGCGACGCCCAGACCACCACCAACCCGAGCTGGTTCGCCTGCCGTCGCGCACACATGACATCAATCTTGAATGCAAGATGCTGCGGATTGTGAGAGGGGCGCCCGCCATCGTCTTGCACATCCTTGACGGTCGCCGGCTCATCCGCGCAAGCCCGCGCTTGCACGCGAGGCGGGAGCGCGGCTGGCGGGCACCGCGTGGCTTCGGCACCCGCACGAATTGCTGCTGGTCATGACGAGCGCGAATCCGGCAGGCGAGCCGCTTGGTGCTATTACCCGGAGAAGCTCGGTCAGCGTTCAGAACTGTCGGCGGCTACTTCTCGAAGTCGACGGCGATGCGGCCCTGAATGTCGCCGTGATACATACGCGCGAAAATGTCGTTGATGTTTTCGAGCGCGTCTGTGGCGACGGTGGCCTTGACCTTGCCCTCGCTGGCGAAGTTCAGCGCTTCCTACAGATCGAGCCGCGTGCCGACGATCGAACCGCGAACGGTGATGCCGTTGATCACGGTGCCGAAGATGGGCAGCGGGAAGTCACCCGGTGGCAGGCCATTGAGCGACACCGTGCCGCCGCGCCCGACCATGCCGACGGCCTGCTCGAAAGCTTTCGCTGAGACGGCGGTGACGAGCACGCCTTGGGCCCCGCCTACCTCCTTCTTCACGTAGGTGACGGGATCGGACTTGCGGGCATTCACAGCCAGGGCCGCGCCGAGCTCCTTGGCCAGTTCTAGCTTGGCGTCGTCGACATCGACCGCGATGACGTTCACGCCCATGGCCTTCGCGTATTGCACTGCGAGATGGCCGAGACCACCGATGCCCGAGATCACGACCCAGTCGCCGGGCTTGGTGTCGGTGACCTTGAGCCCTTTGTAGACAGTCACGCCGGCACAGAGGATCGGCGCGATATCGACGAAGCTGACATTGTCGGGCAGGTGGCCGACATAGTCGGGGTCGGCAACGACATATTCGGCGAAGCTGCCGTTCACCGAATACCCCGTGTTCTGCTGTTGTTCGCACAATGTCTCCCAGCCGCCCAGACAATGCTTGCAATGGCCACAGGCGGTGTAGAGCCACGGCACGCCGACGCGATCGCCTTCCTTCACATGCCGCACGCCCGTGCCGACCGCGACGACGTGGCCCACGCCTTCGTGGCCGGGAATGAAGGGCGGGTGTGGTTTGAACGGCCAGTCGCCGTCCGCGGCGTGCGAATCAGTGTGGCAAACGCCCGTCGCGGCGATCCTGACGAGGATCTGCCCCGAGCCGGCCACCGGCACGGGCACTTCTTCGATCGTCAGCGGCTTGCCGAACTCATGGACGACGGCTGCCTTCATGGTCTTGGTCATTCGAGATCTCCTATACGTTGTACAGTGTTGGGGCTATGGCACGCCTATCGGCGGCACGCCCAAGGTTCAAGCAGGACTTCTGAACAGGCTCAGAAGTGAGCGTCGATATCGACGACGTCGATGAGCTTGTAATTGACGAACTCCTTGAGCCCGAGCCCGAGGAGCTCGCGGCCGTAGCCGGAACGACGGATGCCGCCGAAGAGCAGATCCGCCTCGACTTTGGTCGGATGGTTGACGAACACCATCCCCGTGGAAATCTTCTTCGCCACCTCTGCGCCGTGGACCGGATCGGAGGTGAACACCGAGCCGCCAAGACCGAAGGGCGAGTCGTTGGCGATGCGCACCGCATCCTCCTCGTCCCTCGCGCGGAACAGCATGGAGACCGGACCGAAGAACTCCCAGTAGCGGGCAGGATTCTCCTCGCCGACGTCCGTCAGGATCGTCGGCTGCACGAACGTGCCCTGCTTGGGAACGGGCGGGCCGACTTCCTCGGCCTTGGCGCCCAACTTCACCGCCTCGCGGATCTTGTCCTTGAGTTCTTCGGCAGCGCCTGGCGAGGACAGCGGAGCCAGCGTCGTCTTGGGATCAAACGGGTCGCCCGCGACGAGGCCGGCGACACCTTTGCGGTAGCGGGTCAAGAATGCGTCGTAGACCTCGTCCACAATAATCATGCGCTTGGACGAGACGCAGACCTGTCCGCCGTTCCAATGGCGGCCGAAGACGGCCCATTTGGTCGTCTTCTCCAGATCGGCGTCGGCGAGCACCACGAAGGCGTCCGCACCGCCGAGCTCCATCGTCGATTTCTTCAGCGCCTTGCCCGCCAGGGCGGCGATCGTGGCACCGGCGCCCTCCGAGCCGGTCAGCGCCACGCCTTGCACGCGCGGGTCGTTGATGATCGTTTCGAGCTGCGAGCGGGTGGCATAGAGATTCTTGAAGGCGCCGTCGGGCAGGCCCGCTTCCTTCATCAGCTTCTCGAAGGCCGCCGCGCTCTGCGGCACGTTCGAGGCGTGCTTGAGAAGCACCGTGTTGCCAGCGGAGAGCTGCGGTGCGAGGATGCGGGCGATCTGATAGTAGGGAAAATTCCACGGCTCAATCGCAAGGAGCACGCCAAGCGGCTCAGTGACGAGCACCGCCTCGCCCTCGGCTGGATCGAGAACCGGCAGCTTCTCGGGCTTGAGCAGTCGCTCGGCGTTACGGACGTAATATTCAAAGATCTTCGCCGAAATCTCGACCTCGCCCTTCGCCTCCGAGAAGAGCTTGCCCATTTCCAGCGTTAGGAGCTTGGCGTAGGCGTCGGCGTCACGCCGCAAGATATCCGCAGCCTTCTGCAGGATGCGCCCGCGCTGGGCGAAGGGAGTTTCCTTCCACGCCAGAAAGGCACTGTGAGCCTTGCCTAGGGCTGCGGCCACTTCCGCATCTGTAGCGTCTGGAAAGGTCTTGAGCGTGGCCCCCGTATAGGGGTTGAGCGTTGCGTAGGCCATTTTCTTTCTCCGTCGATTGTAGCGTCCGATCTCGTCATATGCCCACGTTACCCTTGGGGCCTTATCGTGTCTTTCGAATTCCTGCACCACCTGCTTGGGATTGCCGCACAACGCTCTGCAAGATGCGGCCAAGCCGTGCTGCGTGTGCTCGACCTGAAAGGCGAGCAGAACTCCCGCGATCTCCGGTAAGTCTTCGCACCGCGTGATGACTCATGGGCTCGTTGCGAATCGCGCTGCGCGGCTGACGGCCGGCAAATGCGGGTGGAATCTCGTGCTACCGCGGAAGTGAAGCCCGCGACCGTACCTAAGGGCGTGGTCCGCCCTAGCGGATCCTCGACTACGTGAGCCGGAGTCGAAGCTAGTTAGGTGACCCGAGTTGCAGCAGTGTGTTGCCGTGAATCGGAATTTGAAAGCATTCGACTCGCCGGTGCCACTGCTCGCTCGTGCGTCCACCAACAAGATTTCAGCGATGTATAGGAGTTGTTCTACTTTCATTGTTGGATGACGAGTTTCCCCTGGACGTGGCCGCTGGAGAGGAGATCAAATGCTTCGACGGCACGCTCGATCCTGAAAACCTCTATTTTGGGCGCTCGAATACGTCCGCTAGCCAATAGGCCGATCAGCTCATCCCCCATTCTTGCTAGATCCTGCTGTGCGGAATGATCGCCGAACAGGTGGGCACCGCCGAGTGACACTTCGTGGAGCGACGGTGAGATAGTGAATGGCGCCAGAGTCTCAAGCGAAGGGAAGCCGAGCAAGCAAGCCATACCACCACCGAAGGCCAGCAGTTTCAGATCCGTGCCCGCCTGTTCCTCGCCCTGTGTTTCGATGATCGCATCGACGCCTCGGCCACCTGTGAGCTTCGTGATCTGCTCCCGCAAATTGTCCCGGGTGTAATCAACGACGGAGTCTACCCCGAGACTCCGAACGTAAGCCACGCTTCGCGTTGAGCATGTGGCATAGACAACAGCGCCGAGGTGCTTACCCAACTGCACGGCAAAGCTTCCGACGCCACCGCCGCCAGCTTGCACGAGGAGAGATTGTCCCGATCGCAGATGCAAGCGACGTGTCAGAGCATGCCAGGCAGTCATCCCGGCGCAAGGCATTGAGGCCGCAGTAGCGAAGTCGATATTATCCGCAATGCGCGACACGGTTCTAGCCGTGGCCACGGCGTAATCTGCCAGACCGCCTTGCCGGGAGAGATTTCCATGAAAGACGACCCTTTCCTGCCCCCGGAAATCCGTCACGCGACTTCCGACCTTCTCCACCACACCCGCGACATCTAGGCCTGGGATGTGGGGATAGGTCCATGCCGGATGGCCGTTCACCATCGACTTGTAATCGACAGGATTTAGCCCAACAGCGGCGACACGCACCAGGACTTCATCTTCGGCAGGCTCGGGCTTGGCGGCGCTGCCGATGTGTAATTGTCTGTAACCGCCCGGCTCATCGAGTTGCAGTGCACGCATAACCATTCCAGTCGCGTCCCTGTTGTCGAACCCCGGAGCAGCCGCTTAGAGCGGACTACTCCGACGGAGGTAGATTCATAAGCCGGTCAAAGCGAATCGGCTCACAGTCGAGAGCGATTTCAGACGCGCAGTAAACTCCGCGAGATAACGCTGCCGGTCCTCATCATTCAGATGCGCGGGTCCGTAGGCAACGTATGGCGGAAGCACGTCGAAACCGCAGAAGCTAAACATTCCATGCTGGATGGGAAACAGCACCATATCAATTTCACCATTGCGCCCCCCCGGCGCGTACATTGGCCCGGGGCCGCCGGTTGTGAGGGAGCACATGGCCCGCTTTCCACGGAACACTCCCGTTTCGTATATCTTTCCGCCGCCATAGGCAAAACCCATCGCAAAGACGCGGTCTATCCATCCCTTGAGAATTGCCGGCAAGCCAAACCACCAGAGCGGAAACTGCAACAGCAGCAAGTCACACCAGAGCAGCTTATCCATCTCCGCCTTCAAGCAAGGCGCGAAGCCGCCCACCTTCGCGGCGAACATCTCTTCCACTTGAAGCTTGAGATAGTTGGGGTCGGAAACCGTGGTGAAATTTGCGCGGGAGCTGACAGGGTCGAAGTTCATGGCATGCAGATCGGAGACCTTTACTGCGTGCCCCTGCTGTTCCAGAGTTTCGCAAGCCGTTTGAAGCAACGCCCCGTTGAAGCTCTTCGGCTCAGCGTGCGCGTACACGATGAAGACATTCATTTGTTTAGTTTCCGCTCGGTCTGAGCCTTATTGCTATCGGGGAAAACCCTGACGAATAAGGAATTGCGAACTGTCTCGGACACTAAAATGGCACCACCGCAGGTGCCAACCGTATGCATCTGGATCTCCAGTTCGCGTTCACATCGATTGTCTTGGATGCTTAGGTTTGTCGTATCACTCTTAATGCAAGATGCTGTGGATTGTGAGAGGGGCGCCGGCCATCGTCTTGCAGATCCTTGACGTCGCCGGCTCATCCA
>Ga0335082_10006167_pt1 | contig 13095 bp, 11 predicted proteins | sample Lox_Sample_41_FD_206718 | JGI IMG/M metagenome (GOLD analysis project Ga0335082, IMG submission 206718) | Soil microbial communities from Loxahatchee National Wildlife Refuge, Florida, United States - Lox_Sample_4.1 | ecosystem: Environmental > Terrestrial > Soil > Wetlands | place: USA... | reverse complement strand
GTCCGGCGCCGACGCCATCATCATGGAGCTTTATGCGAAGCCCGGCGCGGTCCTGATCCGCGCGCTCAACAAGCTCGGACAGAGCCCGATGCTGATCGCGCAGACCGGCATCGCCGATCCCGTCGCCTTCACCAAGGAAGTCGCGATTCCCGGTGCCACCGACAAATTCGTGACGCCCTCGGCCGTGCGCTACGCGCCGAGCGACCCCGAGGTCAAGGAGTGGGTCGAGCGGGTCAAGAAGATGTTCCCGAACGACGAGCTCTCGGTCTTCAACCTCATGGGCATCGGCTCGGCGCAGGTGCTGGTGGCGGCCCTCAAGGCCGCGGGACCGGACCTCACGCGCGAGAAGCTGCTCGACGCGTTCAAGCACATCAAAGTCGACACCGACACCTACGCGGGGACGATCATCTGCAACGACCCCGTGAGCCACCAGTGCAACCAGAGCCCGGCCTGGATGAAGGCGGCGGGCGACAAGGCTGAGGTGGTGGGAGTGACGAAGCTCAATTGACGGCTAGGAGGCGCGAGGACGAGAGGCCAATGCGATGATGATGTTCGGCTATCTCCTCGCGTCCGGGATCACCACGGGGGCGCTCTACGCCCTCGTGGCTCTCGGCATTACCGTGGTCTACAAGGCCACGCGCTCCGTCAACTTCGCGCACGGCGATCTCTTCATGATCGGCGGCTTCATCGCCTACACCTTCCACGTGATGTGGGGGTTGCCTTACGTCGTCGCGCTGCTGCTCGCGGTGGCGGCGGGATTCGCGATCGGCGCCGTCGTGGAAAGGGTCGCGTTCCGGCCGCTCCGCGACCAGGGCCTCGTCAGTTTGCTGCTCGCGGCAATCGGACTTTCCTTTATCCTCAAGGGCGCGGCGCGGGCGGTCTGGGGCGGCAAGGGCGATTTCATTCCGTTCCCGCCGATCGCGACCCCGAGCCCGATCTCAATCGGCGGCATTCTGGTGGTGCCGCAGCAGCTCGTCGTGCTTGCGGGCGCCATCGCGGTGATGGCGATATTCGCGGGGTTTTTCAAGCTCACGAAGCTCGGGCGCATGATGCAGGCGACCGCCGACAACGCGAAAGCCGCCAAGCTCGTGGGCATTCCCGTCAATCGCGTCTACGTCTACACCATGGCCATCGGCACCGCGATCGCGGGCTCGGCCGCGGTCCTCATGGCGCCGATCACCCTCCTCTATCCCGACATTGGCTTCGTGCTGTTCATCAAGTCCTTCGCCGCTGCGGTGCTCGGTGGCCTCACCAGCATCCCCGGCGCGGTCGCCGGCGGATTCCTCATCGGGCTCATCGAGACGATGTCCGGCGGCTACATCAGCACGCAGGTGCAGGACGTCTCCTCCTACATCGTGATCATGCTCGTGCTGGTCTTCATGCCGCAGGGCCTGTTCGGCGGCCGCGCGCTGCGGAGGGTCTGAGGTGCGGCTCCTGCTCGGCAGCCGGCCGTTCCTGATCCTGATGTTCTCGGCGCTCGCGATCGTACCGGTGGTCGCCAATCCCTACATTCTCTACGTCTGCAATCTCGGGATGCTCTACGTGATCCTCGCGGTGGGGCTAAACATCCTCGTGGGATATGCGGGCCAGTTCGCCCTCGCGAACGCCGCTATGTTCGGGATCGGCGCCTACGGCGCGGGGCTGCTGCAGGTGAAGCTCGGCGCTCCCTATTTCCTGGCCGCTCCCGGCGGCGCCGTTCTCGCGATGCTCATCGGCACCGTCATCGTCTTCCCGGCGCTGCGGCTCAGCGGGATCTATCTCGGCCTCAGCACCCTCGCCTTCGCGATGTTCTCGCAGTGGGTGCTGCTGCACTGGAATTCCGTCACCTTCGGCGGCGGCGGCTTCCCCGCGCCGCATCTCGACCTGAGCCCGCTTCCGATCGGGCCCGATACCGGGATCTATTACCTGAGCTGGCTCGTGACCATGGCGCTCGTGGCCTTCGCCTGGTCGCTCGTCCGCTCGCGGATCGGGCGCGCCTTCGTCGCCGTGCGCGACGGTGAGATCGCGGCGCAGTCGCTGGGCATCGATCTCCTCCGCTACAAGGCGCTGGCCTTCGCGATCAGCGGATTCTATGCCGGCGCCGCAGGCGCTCTATATGCGCCGCTCCTCGGTTACGTCGCGCCGGAGGGATTCGATCTCTTCCAGATGATCATTCAGAAATCGATGATCGTGGTCGGCGGCATGGGCTCGGTGCTGGGATCGGTGCTCGGCGCCGCGGTGATGGTGTTTCTGCTCGAGCTCTTGCGCGCCTTCAAGTCGACGCAGGAAATCGTCTTCGGCTCGATCCTCATCGTCTTCGTCATGTTCCGGCCGCGCGGCCTCGTGACCCTGCTGCAGCGCCTGCCCGGATGGGACGAGCCGCTGAGCTCCTTCGATCCCCGGCGCCTCTTCGCACCGGCTGCCTCCGCGCCCGCGACGCCCCCGCTCGCCGCAACCCGCGAGCTTGCCGACGGGGGCCGCCGATGACCATGCTCTCGGTGCGCGGCCTCTCGATCTCCTTCGGCGGCGTCCAGGCGCTGAACGACGTGAGCTTCGACGTCGAGGCCGGCGAGATCATCGGGATCATCGGCCCGAACGGCGCGGGCAAGACCACACTCCTCAACACCATTTCCGGCCTCACCCGGGCGAGCGCCGGAAAAGTCAGCCTCGACGGGGCTCCCATCAGCGGCCTCCGCCCGCCGCGGATCGCTTCGCTCGGGCTCGGCCGCACATTTCAAATGTCGCAGCTGTTCCCGGGAATGACCGTGCTCGAGAACGTCATGTCCGGGCTCCACCGCAAGATGCGCGCCGGCGCCTTTGCCGCCGCTTTCCGGACCCCGTCCATGCGCGAGGAGGAGCAGGCGACCGCGGAGAAGGCGTGGGAGGCCCTGCGCTACGTCGGCATGGAGCGCTTCGCGCACCACCCCGGCACCGCCCTCTCCTTCGGCCAGCAGCGCGTCATCGAGATCGCGCGGACGCTCATCGGCGAGCCCAAGCTCGTGCTCCTCGACGAGCCCGCGGTGGGATTGAGCGTCAATCGCGTCGCCGAGCTCGACCGGCTCCTGCGCCGCATCCGCGACGAGAAGGGGGTCACGCTCATCATGATCGAGCACGTGGTCCGCCTCGTCATGGGCGTCTGCGACCGCGTGCTCGTGCTCAACTACGGCGTCAAGATCGCGGAGGGAAAGCCGGAGGAGGTCGTCGCCGATCCCCAGGTTATCGAGGCATATCTCGGAAGCGAATTCGATGCTAAGCGCCTCGCATCTTAACGTCTGGTACGGCCTCACCGAGGTGCTCCGCGACGTCTCCTTCGAGGTGCCCGCGGGCAAGGTCGTGGCGCTCCTCGGCGGCAACGGCTCCGGCAAGACCACGATCCTCAACACCCTTACCGGCCTCATCAAGCCGCGCAGCGGCTCGATCAAGGTCAAAGACCAGGAGACCGCGGGCGCGCCCCCCGACCGTCTCGTGCGCCTCGGCGTCGCGCAGGTGCCGCAGGGCCGCGAGGTCTTCGCCTCGATGACCGTCGAGGAGAACATCGAGCTCGGCGCGGTGACGCGGAGCGACAGGGAGGGCATCGCCGCCGACAAGGCGGAGATCTACTCGCTCCTTCCGGCGCTCGCGGAGAAGCGGCGCAAGCGCGCGGGCTCTCTCAGCGGCGGCGAGCAGCAGCAGGTCGCGATCGCCCGCGCGCTCATGTGCAGGCCGCGGCTCTTGCTGATGGACGAGCCTTCGGCGGGACTCGCCCCCGTCGTCGTGGACAAGATGGTGGAGACAGTCCGCGTCCTCCACTCACGCGGACTCACGATCCTCCTGGTCGAGCAGAACGTCGGCGTCGCGGCGAAGCTCGCGGATACCGCGCACGTCCTCCAAAACGGCGAGATCGTATATTCCGGGGCGGCAAAAGAGCTGATCAACAGCCAGGAAGTGCTTTCCTCTTATCTCGGCCGCTGAGGCGTCCCATCGGGGTTTCAACTGGAGAAGCGAGGCACGCGATGCAGTGGCTGGGTGTCGATGTCGGCGGGACCTTCACGGACCTCGTCCTCTACGATCGGGAGGCGGGGTCCATCCGCATCGAGAAGGTTCCGTCCACGCCCGACAATCCCTCGGTCGGAATCCTCGCGGGCATCGAGCGCATGAAGATCGGCCTCGCTGGGGTGGCGAAGCTCGCGCACGGAACGACCGTCGCCACCAACACGATCCTCGAGCGCAAGGGCGCCAAGACCGCCGTCATCACCACGCGAGGCTTCCGCGACGTTCTCGAGGTAGGCCGCGGCAATCGCATCGTGCTCTACAACATCAAGGCGACGCGCCCGCCGCCGCTGGTGCCGCGCTCGCGCGTCTACGAGGCGACGGAACGGACCCTCTTCGATGGGTCCGTGCGCACCGCGATCGATCGCCAGGAGCTCGAGGCAATCGCGGCGAGGCTCGCGGCACTCGGCATCGACGCAGTCGCGATCTGCTTCCTCCATTCCTACGCCAACGGCGGCAACGAGAAGGCGGCGCGCGACATCGTCGCGGGGAGCCTGCCCGCCGCCGTGCTCTCGATCTCCTCGGAGGTCCTGCCGGAATATCGCGAATACGAGCGCTTCGCCTGCACCATGCTCAATGCCTACGTCGCGCCGCGGATGGGCCGCTACCTGGAGTCGTTGCGCGACGGGCTCGCGCGGCGCGGCTATGGCCGCACCGTCGACATCATGACCTCGAACGGCGGCACCTGGCCCATCTCGCGCATCGTGACCTCGCCGGTGAACTCGGTTCTCTCCGGGCCCGCGGCGGGCGTGATCGGCGCACTCTTTGTGGGCAAGGCCGCGGGATATCCGAACCTCATCACCTACGACATGGGCGGCACTTCGACCGACGCCTGTCTCGTCAAGGAAGGCGCCTTCGCGATGTCGACCGACGGCCGGATCGGCGCCTACCCGCTTCGCTTGCAGCAGATCGAGATCAACAGCATCGGCGCCGGCGCGGGCTCGATCGCCTGGCTCGATGCGGGCCGGGTAATCTCGGTCGGACCGCAATCCGCGGGCGCGGTGCCGGGACCGGCCTGCTATGGGCGCGGTGGCAGCGAGGCTACCGTCACCGACGCCAACGTCGTGCTCGGGCGGATCGGCACCGAGCGCCCGCTCGGCGGCGAGATCCGTCTCGACGCCGGGGTCGCGCGCGATGCGATCGAGCGCATCGGCGCGCGCGTCGGCATCGACGCCCAGCGCATGGCCGAAGGCATCCTGAAGCTCGTCGTCGCGAAGATGACTGCGAGCATCAAGGAAATCTCGATCATGCGGGGACACGATCCCCGCGACTTCGCGCTCTTTGCTTATGGCGGTGCTGGACCGCTCCACGCGGCGCTCGTCGCCGACGAACTCGGCTGCCCCCGCGTCATCGTCCCGCCGATGCCCGGCAACTTCTCCGCCTTCGGGCTTCTGGTGGCCGACGTGCGCCACGACTACGCGCGGACGCGGGTGGTGCCGACGGCGGAGCTTCCCGTGGAGGAGCTGCACGCAATCCTCGCGGGGATGCGCGAGGAAGGGCGACGCAGGCTCGAGGCCGAGGGCTTCGCGCCCGACGCCATGCATTTCGAGGCGCGGCTCGACATGCGCTACGTCGGCCAGGCCTTCGAGCTTTCCGTCCCGGTCGCCGAGCGCCCGAACTCCATGGCCGAGGTCGATGCCGCCTTTCTCGACACCTACAGGAAGCGGTACTCCTATGCGGTTCCGGGCCCCGCGGAGATCGTGACCTTCCGCCTCACCGCCTATGGCCGCGTCGCGAAGCCCGAGATGCCGAAGGCGCGGAGCGGAGGAACGCTGCAGGCCGCGCGCACGGGCGAGCGTCCCGTGGCGTTCGAGGGCCGATTCGCGCCGACCCCGATCTACGATCGCACGGCGCTGCCGGTCGCCGCCGCGGTCGACGGTCCGGCGATCGTCGAGGAGCCGGGATCGAGCACCATCGTGCCGCCGGGCTTCCATGCCTCGGTGGACGGCTTCGGCAATCTCGTGCTGGTGCGGAGGTAGGACGATGAGCGGCGCGACACTCTCCAGCGGACTCGACCCCATCACCCTCGAGGTGCTGACGGAGGGCATCATCTCCGTGGTGCGGGAGATGCGGGCGACGGTGTTCCGCACCGCACGCTCGGTCGCGATCTACGAGGCCAAGGATTTCTCCTGCGGCCTCTTCGATCCGCAGACCCAGGTCGTCGCGCAATCCGAGGACATCGGCGCCCATGTGGTGCCCTTGCCGTGGTCGGTCAAATACGCGATGGAGGATTTCGGCAAGGACCTCGCCCCCGGCGACGTGATCGTGCTGAACGATCCCTATCGTGGCGGCACCCACCTCAACGACGTCACGCTGATCTATCCGGTATTCGCCGGCGACCGTCTCATCTTCTTCCCGGCGGTGCGCGAGCATTGGGCGGATGTCGGCGGCATGGTGCCGGGCAGCCTCGCGGGAACCGCGACCGAGATCTACCAAGAAGGCGTCCGCATTCCCCCGATCAAGCTCGTCGAGCGCGGCAAGATCAACAAGGCCGCGATGGACCTCATCCTCAGCAACATGCGCGTCCCCGACGAGCGCCTCGGCGATTTCCACGCGGGAATGGCGGCCTGCCACACGGCGGAGCGCCGCATCCACGAGCTCGTCGATCGCTACGGGCTCGAGACGCTGCTGGAATGCGTGCGCATCGACATGGCGCGCTCGGAGGCGCGCATGCGCGATCAGATCGCGCGCCTGCCCGACGGCGAATACTACTATGAGGATTATCTCGAGACCTTCGGCGACAAGGGGCTCGAGCCCCTGCTCCTGCCGCTTCGCCTCGTCATCGAGGGCGACCGGCTGGTCGCGGATTTCACCGGGGCCTCGCCGCAGGTGCCGGTTCCCGTCAACTCCACGCTCGCGGTGACCGCGGCCTCGGTCTTCATCACGCTGAAGTCCGTGCTCGACCCCACCGCCGCCATCAATCAGGGCTCGTTCCGCCCGGTCGAGGTGATCGCGCCGGAGCGGACGATCGTGAACGTCAAGCATCCCGCGCCCGCGGGCTCGCACGGCGAGATCCGCAAGCGCGTGGTCGCGGCAATGCTGGGCGCGCTCAGCCAAGTGGTGCCAGAGCTCGTATCCGGCGACATCCATCGCACCTCCTTCCACAATCTCATCGGCGGCCTTCATCCCAAGACGGGGAAGGAATACGTCCACTACGAGTGGTCCTCCGGCGGCAATGGCGCCTTCGCGGAGCACGACGGTCCCAGCGCGATGGCGACGATCGACTGGGGCGATCTCACCACCGTCCAGCCCAGCGAGGTCCTGGAGACGCGCTTCCCGCTGATCGTGGAGTGGTCGCGTCTCGGCATCGACTCCGGCGGCGACGGCAAGCGGCGCGGCGGTCTCGGCATGCGCCGCGGCGTGCGGCTCACGGCGGGAACCGCAAGCTACTCGCTCCTCTCGGACGGCGCGGTCGTGCCGCCCTTCGGAGTGCTCGGGGGCATGGCGGCGGCACCGGTCGATTCCTTCGTCGTGCGCGACGGAAAGGAGATCCATTTCGCCACGCCCGGCAAGGTCGGCGGCTTCCCGATGCGCGCGGGCGACATGGTCGTGCTGCAATCGGCGGGCGGCGGCGGCTACGGCGATCCGCTGGAGCGCCCGGCGGAAGAAGTGGCGGAGGACATCCGCGAAGGCTATGTGAGCGCGGATCAGGGACGCGAGCATTACGGCGTCCTGCTGCGCGAGGACGGGAGTCTCGACGAGGCCGCGACGCGCGCGCTCCGCGCGGAGATCGCGGAGAAGCGCGTGCGGCTGCGGATTGTTCCGCATGCGGCACCGCTCTATGCCGAGGGACGCTACAGCCGTCATCGCATCTGTCCGCTCAATCCCACGGATGCCGCGGCGCTCGGCGTCGAGGCCGGAGCCATCGTCGAGCTCGTGGGAAGGACGGGGCCCGCGCTCCGCGCCTGGGCCGTGATCGACGACAAGACCGCCGCCGGCACCGTTCCGCTCGACGCGGTTGCGCAGCGTGTCGTGAGCGCCAAGCCGGGAGAACGGCTCCATGTGAGACCGCTCGGAAAGATCGAGGTTCTCTGATGCCGAGGTTCGCAGGAAAGCGCGTCCTGGTGACCGGCGCCGCCGGCGGTCTCGGCGGAGCCTTCGCGCGCGCGTTTCACGATGCGGGCGCGGCTTTGGTGCTCGCGGACCGCGACGGAGACGGCCTCGCGCGCTTTGCCAAGACCCTCGGCGACGGCATCGAATGCCATCGCTACGAGCAGGGCGATCTCGCCTCGATCGCGGCGCTCGCGAAGGCCGTGGGAGCCATCGACGTGCTCATCAATAATGCGGGCATTCTGCTGGTCTCCCCGCTGATGGAGACCGATCCCCAGACCATGGCGGAGGTGATCCGGATCAATCTCATCGGTCCGATGGTGCTGACGAGGCACCTCGGCGAAGTGATGGCGAAGCGTGGCTCCGGCGTCATCCTCAACGTCTCCTCGCAGCTCGCCTTCTGCGGCGCCGAGGGCCGCTCGGCCTATGCAGCCGCGAAGGCGGGCCTCGCCCAGTTCACGCGCACGGCGGCGGTGGAGCTTGCCGCGAAAGGCGTGCGGGTCGTCGCGATCGCGCCGGGCCGGCTGCTCACGCCGATGACGACCTACCTCACCGGCGATCCCGAGCGCTATAAGGCGGGAATCGCCCGCGTGCCCGCGGGCCGCTACGGGACGCCCGAGGAAATCGCGAAGCTCGCTCTCTTCCTCGCCTCCGGGGATGCCGACTACATCGTCGGGGAGACCATCATCGCCGATGGCGGCTACGTACTGAGCTAAGCACGGGAAAGGATCCGCGAGATGGCCGAGCCTAGCACTCTCGTCACCGGCATCACCGGCATGATCGGACATGCGGTCCTGCGCCGGCTCGTCGCGGCGGGGCGGAGCGCCGTCGGTATCGATCGCGTCCCCTTGTCGGACGAGAGGATCGATTGCCCCACCGAGATCGGCGATCTCTCGGACCCACATCGCCTGCATTGGGTCATCGAGCGTCACGGGGTCGACCGTCTCGTGCATTGCGGGGGCATCTCCGGGCCGATGCTGCTGCGCGACAATCCCTTCCAAATCCTCGAGACCAACGTGCGCGGGACGATGCACGTCTTCGAGGCCGCGCGCATTCACGAGCTTCGCCGCGTCGTCTTCATGTCCAGCGTCGCGGCCTACGGACCACAGCCCGCGGACCGGCCGGTGCCGGAGACCTCGCCGCTGATGGCGGCGGACGCCTATGGCGCGAGCAAGGTCTGCGGCGAGGCGATCCTGCGCGCTTATGCCGAGCGGCACGGAGTCGATGGCGTCGCGCTCCGGGTCTCCGCGGTTTACGGCCCGCGCCGCACCACCGACTGCCTCATCCGCGAGATCATCCGGAATGGCCTCGCGGGCAGGCCGACGATCCTGCCCTACGGTGCCGGCTGGCGGCGGCAATACGTCAACGTCGAGGACGTCGCCGGCGCCATCGTGCTCGCGCTCGAGCGTCCGAAATTGCCGCAGCCCGCCTACAACATCACCGGCGGCATCAACCCGACGCTGGAGGAGGTCGCGGCGGTGATCGCGGCTCAGGTGCCGGGCGCTCGCGCCGAGTTCGGCCGGGAGAAGCATCCCTTCGACCGCCCCGTCGGGCAACTCGACATCGCCGCCGCGCGGCGCGATCTTGGGTATGCGCCCAAAGTCTCCCTCGCCGAGGGAGTCGCCGCCTACGCCGCTTGGCTCAAGGCGCGCGGGTGAATCTCGCACGGAGTACGCTCATGTCTTCCGCTCACGCCAAACCCAACAGCGCATTCGAGCCGACGCCGCCCGTGCGCCTGGTCGACACGGAGCGTTGTCGGCGCGCGATGGCGGAGCATCGGCTGGACGCGCTGATCGCGACCGGAGACGAGAATCTCTACTACCTCTCGGGACACGCGCCGGACTCCGTTCTCGCGCATTTCTACGACACCTGGGATGCGGCCATCCTCCCGCGCCACGCGGACGCGCCGCCGTGCCTGATCATCTCCGAATACGACCTCGCCTACTGCGTGACGCACCCGACCTGGATGCCCGAGCTCCGCGTCTATGGCGCGGAATGGTCGAGCGCCGCGGGCCTGCTCGACCGGATCAACAGGGGGATCGGGGTCGACACCGAACTGCGCCAGCCGCTGCGCCAGCTCTATCAGCGCACGCTGCCCAAGCGAACTGCGAGTCTCATCGAGGCGATCCTCCGCTATATCCAGGACGAGCTGCCCTCGGGCTCGCTCAGGATCGGGTTTGACGACCTGCGGCTGGGCGCGGCGGTAGCGGCGAAGCTCGGCAACCGGGTGGAGGCGGTCGATGGACTCCCGGCCTTGCGCCGCTCGCGCCTGGTGAAGACGCCAGCGGAGATCGAGCTGCTCCGCGCCGGCGCGGGGATCAACGACGCAGCGGTCACGGCTGCGGCGGCCGCGGTCGTCGCGGGACATCCGTGGTACGACATGGTGCGCGCCTATCGCCAGGTGCTGGCCGATCGCGATGCCAAGGCCTCCGGCGAGCGCGGGATGCTCTTCGGCGCGGGGCCCGACGGAAGCTTCGTCCTCGATCACCGCTACGTCGAATCGAAGCGGTTCGCCCCCGGCGATTCAGTGGTGCTCGACGCCATCTGCACCTACCGCATGTACCACGCGGACATGGCGCGCACCGCGGTCGTGGGCGAGCCCCGCAAGCGGCACCGCGAGCTCTATGACGCGGTGCGCGACACGCTGCAGGCTTCCGAGGAAAGCTTGCGGCCGGGTAGGCACACCCGCGAGATCGAGAAGGGCGCAGCGGAGATCCTGCGGAAGCACGGCCTCGAGCCCGGGCTCGCGACCCTCGTGTTCCATCCGATCGGGCTCAACGTCTTCGATTACGCCTCGCCGGAAGAGGCCGCGAATGGCTGGACGATCGAGGCCTCGACCGCGATGAACTTCGAGGTCTTCTATCGCGATCCCGAATACGGCGGCATCCATCTCGAGGACACGGTACTGGTGACCGATCGCCGCGTCGATCGCTTCTCTACGTTCTCGCGCGACATGATCGTCGTCGCGGCATGAGCCGGGACGACAGAGGAGGAGTACGACCCGTCCAGCAGAGCGCCGATGGCGGCGATCTCATTCCGGTGACGGTGCTGACGGGCTTTCTCGGCAGTGGCAAGACCACTCTGCTCGCACGGCTCCTCAAGAACCCCGACCTCGCGGACACGGCCGTCATCATCAACGAGTTCGGCGAGGTCGGTCTCGACCACCTTCTCGTCGCCAAGGGCGATGAGAGCATGGTGCTTCTGGATTCGGGATGCCTCTGCTGCACGATCAGCAACTCGCTCGGCGAGACCCTCGGCGATCTGCACTTCCGCCGGGTGCGCGGCGAGGTTCCGCGCTTCCGGCGCGTGCTGGTGGAGACCACCGGCCTCGCCGACCCCGCACCCATCCTCCACACGCTCATGACGGATTATCTCGTGACGGCGCATTACATCTTCGACGGGATCGTCGTCACCGTCGATGGTACGCTCGGCGAGGGCCAGCTCGACGAGCACGAGGAAGCCGTGAAGCAGGCGGCCGTCGCCGATCGTATCGTCGTCACCAAGGTCGACATTACGGATCGCGCGAGGCTCGACGCCCTCCGCCACCGGCTTGGCGCGCTCAATCCAGCCGCCGGCATTCTCGAAAGCAGCCAGGGCGATGTCGATCCCGGCGAGATCCTGCATATCGGGCTCTTCGATCCCGGACGGAAGTCCCCGGACGTGCAGCGCTGGCTCCGCGAGGAGGCGGTATCGGCGAAAGAGCACAATCATGAGCACGATCACGCGCGCCACAAGCACGATCCGCACCGCGGGGACGCGCGAATTCGCACCTTCTCCATCCATCTCGACAGGCCCGCGAGCTGGCAAGGCTACGCCGCCTGGCTCGAAGCCGTCCGCGCCTTCCGCGGCAAGGACCTGCTGCGCGTCAAGGGCCTGCTCGCGATCGAGGACCCCGAGCGTCCCTACGTGATTCAGGGCGTGCAGCACGTCTTCGGCAAGCCGGTGCGGCTGCCGTGCTGGCCGTCGGCGGACCGCCGGTCGCGGCTGATCTTCATCACCCGCGATCTCGACCGCGCTGCAATCGAGGCTACAATGGGATTGCTCCACGATCCGGCTGCGGTCTGGCGAGAGGCGGTCGACCGCGCCGCGGGCGCAGAAGGGAGAACGTCATGAGACCCTGGGATTCCATCATCAGCGAAGAGGAGCAGCGCCGCTATCGTGCCGCTGGCTTCGGCAGGCCCTCCGGCACCGGCAAGCATCCGGCCCTCCTCATCATCGACGTGCAATACCGGACCGTGGGCACGAAGCCGATGCCGTTCTGGGATGCGGTCGAGGAGTTCGCGACGAGCTGCGGCGAGACCGCCTGGCGGGCGGTGCGCAACATCGAGACGGTGCTCGCGACCTTCCGCAAGAACGGGTGGCCGGTACTCTATCCCTATGTCGCGCCCAAGGAGAAATTCGACGTGGGCCGCCTCGCCGCGAAGAATCCCGCACTGATGAAGGTCGCGCAAAAGGGCTACGAATTCGTCGCGGAGATTGCGCCGCGCGAGGGCGACGTCTTGCTCCCGAAGAAGCATCCCAGCGCCTTCTACGGCACGCCGCTCGCGAGCTATCTCATAGACCTCGGGGCCGATACGCTCGTGGTCACGGGCTGCACCACGAGCGGCTGCGTGCGCGGCTCCGTTGTCGACGCCTTCTCCTACAATTTCCGCGTGGTCGTGCCCTACGACTGCGTCTACGACCGGAGCGAGGTCTCGCACGCGGTCAATCTCTTCGACATGTCGGAGAAATACGCGGACGTGATGACCGCTGCCGAGGCATTGCAGGCGCTGAAGCATCTGGAGCCCGCCGCGCCGCTACGCGCCGCTCGCTAGTGCAATCGAGCGAGGCGCATCCGAAAAAGGCCCGCGATTCAAGGCAAGATCGCAAGCCAGCCTCCGCAGCCGGCCGCGATCGCGAGGCCTAGACCAGCAGCGTATCCTGCATGTGCCACTCGATTTCCACGCGCTCGTCCACGGCGCGCGGTCTTATCGGAAATCGATGCTGCTGTTTCAGGACCACCGCCGTCGCCGGAGCGATCTCCAGGACATAGCGGTG
>Ga0335082_10006165_pt1 | contig 13104 bp, 14 predicted proteins | sample Lox_Sample_41_FD_206718 | JGI IMG/M metagenome (GOLD analysis project Ga0335082, IMG submission 206718) | Soil microbial communities from Loxahatchee National Wildlife Refuge, Florida, United States - Lox_Sample_4.1 | ecosystem: Environmental > Terrestrial > Soil > Wetlands | place: USA... | reverse complement strand
GTGGTGACGCCTCTCGAGCGACTCGTGGGCCCGCTTCCGCGCGACGCGGTCGACTACCGCGACTGGAGCGACATGGTGTCGACGGCGATCGCGGAGGCGTGGGCGCGCGACCGCGAGCGGTTCATCGGCGTCCTCCTCGACGAGCCGTCGCTCTTCGAGAGCAGCACCATCGTCTTCGCGTTCGGCATCGTCGACGATCCGCGCGTCGTCCCGCCGCTCGCCGCGGCGCTTCGCGGAAAGGACGCGACGCTCCGCTGGTCGGCCGCCCACGCGCTCGCGTCGCGGCGCGAGGCGGTGGACGCGCTCCTCGGCGCGGTCCGCGATCGCTCGTCCAGCGTCCGCGGCGTGGTCTTCGAAGCGCTCGGAAACCTGCGCGATCGCCGCGCCCTCCCCGCGCTGAAGGAGGCGCTGACGCGGCCCTCGAACGCGAAGGACGCGTACCTCCGGAAGCTCCTCGAAGCCGCGATCAAGAAGCTCGACCGCGGCCGCTAGACTTCGATCAAAACTGAAGAGCGCTCTAGCTTGACGCGCGCGAAGACATCGCTTCCCCTCGGGCCATGGGCGGAAACGACGTGGTCGTGCAGGCGTGGAACGGCGTCTTGTTCGACAAGTTCCTCCGGTTCAAGCACCTGCTCGTCTCGGGGCTCGCCGCGCACAGCGACGAGATCCTGTCGCGCGGTCTCTTTCGCGCGGGGCAGCGCGTGCTCGACGTCGGCTGCGGGTTCGGCGACAGCACGATCCGCATCGCGCGCGCGGTCGGCCCGGCGGGCGCGGCCGTCGGCGTGGACTGCGCGGAGAACTTCGTGCGCGCCGCGACGCACGAGGCGAAGGCGGCGAACGTCGAGAACGCGTCGTTCTTCGTGGCCGACGCGCAGACCGAGGACTTGCGCGGGCCCTACGACCACGCGTTCGCGCGCTTCGGCACGATGTTCTTCGACGCGCCCGGCGCCGCGATGCGAAACGTGAAGAAGTCGCTCGCGCGCGGCGGCACGTTCACGCAAGTCGTCTGGCGCAAGCGCGACGAGAATCCGTGGCTCCACGACGCCGAGCTGTGCGTGAAGGAGATCGTCCCCGTCGTCTCGCACGAGGAGACGGATCAAGTGCACTGCGGCCCCGGGCCGTTCTCGATGGCGGGCCCGGACATGGTGAGCGCGATGCTCCAGTCGGCGGGCTTCTCTCGCGTCGCGTTCGAGCGGTTCGACGCCGACATCTGCATCGGTCGCGACGTGGACGACGCGATCGAGTTCGCGATGGCGCTGGGACCTGCCGGGGAAATCATCCGCCTCGCGGGCGACGAGGGCCAGCGCCTCAAGCCGCGCGTGGCGACCGCGCTCCGCGAGACCCTCGCGAAGTACGCGCGCCCGGACGGCGTGTGGGCGCCGTCGAGCACGTGGTTCGTCACCGCGCGCGCGTAAACGTTCGTAAGCCGCCGTTGCGGTTTCCGCGACGAGGCCGAATGCTGCTTCGCATGAGGCGAATCCTCGGCGTCGCGGGCGCGCTCTTCCTTTGCGGATGCTTCCCCTCGATCTCCTCGGCGGCGCACGACACGTTCGTCCGCGACACGGGTTGCGCGACCGCCGAGGAGCGCACCGTCGACGAGGAGACCGGCGTCGTCGAGATCGCCGGTTGCGGGCGCCACGCGCACTTCACCTGCGCGCCCGGGTACCAGCCCGATCACAGACACTGGCACGAGGACGCGCAGCCGACGACGTGCAGCTATCGCATGCGCTACGCGATCTCCTCGACGGACGGGGCGTGGCAGGACGACTGGAACCACGACGCCGTCGCGCGCGACGCCGCGATGCGAAGCGCCGCGCACGACATCCCGTGCGCGCCGGGCGCGCTCACGTACGTCAACGGGACGACGGTCGACGGCTGCGGCCAGCGCGTCGTGTACGAAGAGGTCCCCGCGCTCGTCGTCGAAGCGCCGGCGTCGAAGTCCGGGTACCGCAATACGACGGCCTCGAAGTACTTGCTCGCGAGTCGCGTGTCGCTGCAGACGCCGGCGCGATAAGCTCACGCGATGCGCGCAAGGATCGTCGTCGTGGCGCTGGCGCTCGCGGGGTGTCCGTCCCAAAAGGAGACGCCGACGCACGCGCTGCCGACGGTCACCGCGTCCTCGACGCCGCCGCCGATCGCGGAGACCGACGCGGCGCGGTGGGTGCCGCGCGTCGGGACGTGGATCGTCGCGCCCGCTGCATTTCGAAACGAGATGCGAGTGTACGGGCCGCTCGCGAACAACTTCGGCTCGCACGCGACGGCGTACCTCGGGCACCGAAACGTCGCGCTCGTCGACCAGGGAAAGCGCTGGCTCTCGCGGGACGGGGCGCTCACCGCGATCGATCACGACGGCGCGCGCGGGCTCGACACGATCGATCGCGCGCCCGCGGGGTTCGTGCTCAGCGGGACGGGCGGCGTGTTCCACGCGCCCACGTTCGAGGCGCCGCTCGTCGAGCTCGCGCGCAACCGGGACGACCTCGTCGGCATCGGGCCCGGCTGCGTGCTCCTCAGGACGGGGTTCGTCGGGTTCGACGGGGCGCCCATCCCGAGCGCGCCAAAGGACGCGAGCGCGCTCGTGTCGCACTCGCGCGGCTTCGCCGTGGCGACGGCGAACGGCGCGCTGTGGTTCACGCGCGACTGCCGCGCGTGGAGCAAGCTCGCCGTAAGGCCGTCGAACACGATCGTCGAGGATGGCGACGCGCTGCTCGTCGCGTCCGAGTCGTCGTCGGCGCGCGTCCGCGAGTCGGGCGTCGCGACGCCGGTCACGTTGACGGAGGCCGAGCGCGCAGCGGCGATCATGAAGAGCTCGCGCGGCGGCGAGCTCGCCGACGACGGCTACGAGGGCAGCCTCTTCGACGCCGCGTGGTCGTCGACCGGCGAGCGCGGGAAATACTTCCGCGTCACGGGGCGCGACATCGAGGTCCTGACGACGCGCGACCACGCCGTCCGTCGCATTGGCACGACGAGCGAAGACGGGTGCGCGGCGCTTCACCTCGAGCGGCCGCTCATCGCGTGCATGGAGCTCGCGCAGCGGCTCCGCACGTACCGCGTCGACCTCGCGACGGGCGCGCTCGAGCTCGAGCGCGACGTCGTGGCCAAGCCCGGCGTGTGGGTGCGCTTCCTCGGCGCCCCGCGCAACAACGCGCAGCCGGCGACGCTCTTCGCGTCGGTGAGCTGCGACGGGACGTCGTCCGACGGTCTCTGCGTCCGCGACGCGCACGGCGGATGGTCGAGCTTCGCGCAGCCGAAGGGCAGCGCGTGGATCTTCCCGGGCGAGGTGTTCCACTTCGAGCTCGGACCGCACGGGACGACCGCGCTCCACGACGCGCATCGGCTCGTCAGCACCGTGACGCCGCCGGCGCGCATGGTGCCGGCGCCCGACGCCGGGCGCATGGAGGACTTCGCGGTGGTCGATCTCGGCGCGCTGCGCACCGCCTCCGAGGTCGTCTTCTTCGAAGGGCCGAACCCGTCGGTCCCGATCCCCGCGGACGCCGAGAGCTACGCGATCCGTTATCCCGTCGCGGCGGCGCCGACCACGGCGACCGTCACCACGGTGCGCGGCGTCGTGGCCGCGGCCGGGCGGCACGCGCTCCGCCTCGACGGCGGCGTCCTCTACGAGACGAGCGACGCGTGGAAGACGTGGACGCGCGTCCCGCCGCCGCCGACCGGCCCGCTCGTGAGCCTCGCCGGCGCGCAGTGCGCGGAGGAGGGTTGCACGATCGGCGCGTGGGTTCGCCTCGGGTGGAGCACGCCCTGAGCGATGACGCGCGATTCGAGCGCACGCTTCGCCTGGTTTCGCCTCGCGCTCGCTCTCTTCGGGGTCGCCCTTCTCGTGGTCATCGTGCGTCAGGTCGGCGTCCGCGCCGTGGCCTCCACGCTCGGGCCGGCGCTCGCGTGGCTCCCTCTGATCTGCCTCCTCGAGCTCGTGCGCATGGGGTGCGACGCCGTCTCGAGCTTCGTCGCATTCGGCGAGCAGGCGTCGCGCATCCCGAAGCTCACGCTCTTGCGCGCGCACGTGATCGGTCAGTCGCTGAGCGCGTTCCTTCCCGCGCCGCGCCCGGTGAACGAGTCGATCAAGATCGGGCTCCTCGCGCCGTACGTCGGGGCGCCGGCCGCGACGTCGGTCGGCTTCGTGAACCAGGCCGCGACGCTCATCGCCGCCGGACTCTTCTCGATTCCGTGCGGCGCGGCGATGTTCGCGCTCGGCGGACGATCGTTCTGGCTCTGGGCCGCGGCGGCGCACGCCGTCGTCCTCGTCACGAGCGGCGTCGTCGTCCGCGCCATCACGCGCGCGGACGCGCTCGGCCGCTTCCTCGAACGAAAGCTCCCGCGTCTCGCGTCGCGGTTCGCCGCGTTTCGCGCGCACGACGCTCGAGTCGGGTTCTTCGCGGTCGGCTCGTCGAGCGCGCTCTTCGTCGGGCGCGCGGTTCAAGCGCTCCAGCTCGGCGTCGCCGCGCGCGCGGTGGGGATCCCGCTCGGCGCGCTCGGCGCGCTCGCGGCCGAGGGCGTGAACCTCATCGGGACCGCCGTGGGCGTGCTCGTCCCCGGCGGGCTCGGCGCCACCGACGGAGCGTTCACGCTCGCGTCCGCGCTCTTGTCCACGACGGTCGCGCGCGCCGCGTCGCTCGCGCTCCTCCTCCGGTGCATGCAGATCGCGTGGGTCCCCGTCGGTGCCGCGCTGGCCCTCGTTCGTGGCGCGCGCGCGTCGTAGGCGGGCAGGCTCGCCGCATCGACTGCGGACGCCAGCGCACGGCGCGCGCGTCCGCGGGCTCGATTTCCCGGAGTTTCCCGCGTGGCTCGCGTCGTGCAGCGGGCGCCGGGCTTCGGAGGCAAGACCGTCATGAAGAAGATCACCCGAACCGTCGAGATCAAAGCGCCGGTGCAGCGCGTCTACGACTTTCTCACGCAGCCCGAGAACCTGCCGAGCATCTGGCCCAACATGGTCTCGGTGTCGAACGTCACCGTCGCGGCGAACGGCTCGCACGACTTCGACTGGATCTACAAGATGGCCGGCCTGCACTTCAAAGGGCACGCCGAGACGCTCGAGGCGGTCCCCGGCAAGCTCGTGCGGATGCGCAACCAGCGCGGCATCCCGAGCACGTTCGTGTGGACGTACGAAGGGCTCAACGGCTCGGGCACGCGTCTCACCGTCGCGGTCGAGTACGAAATCCCGACCCCGATCATCGGCAAGATCGCCGAGGCGCTGCTCGTCAAACTGAACGAGCGCGACTGCGAGAACCTCCTGGCGAACCTGAAGGACGCGATGGAGCACGGCCTGACGAGCGCCATCGCCGCGCACCCCTGAAGGGGGGCATAGGCGAGCGACCCCGCGCTCGCGAAAGCGGTCTACGCGCTCTGCGAGGCCGAAGCGCCGTGATCTCCGACGCTACGGCCCGGTGCCGCAGAAGAGGTTGATGAAGCTCGCCCAACCCTGATCGCTCTGCGGCAAACAGACGCTCGTGTCCACGTCGGTCGCGCACGCGGACGAGCTCTTCACGGCGTCGGCGTACGCTTGGCACTCGACCTGTGTCGCGTTCGTCTCGCACGCGTCGAAGTCCGACGACGTGGTGCACGCGCCGCAGGCGTAGTCGATGCAGCCGTACTCCGCGCTGACGAGATCGCCGCACGAGCCCGAGCCGCCGCTCCCGATCTCGCGCGATACCTCGCTGAGGAGGATGTCGACGCACCCGCCTTCGTTCGCTTGGCAGCTCGTCGCGTCGCAGAGGAGCGCTCCGGACTGCGCCGACGTGGTGGGCGTGAGGATGCACGCGCCGCACGCGGCGCCGGCGTCGCTCTCCTGCCACCCCGAGCACGTCGTCGGCGTCGCCGTCGAGCCCACGCACGCAGTGACGAACGCCTGGATGTCGCTCGGCGAACACGCGTTCGTCGCGCTCACGGGCGGGCTGAGCTGCGTCGGCGTGAAGCCGGTCACGTCGCAGGTCTCGCACGCGAGGGCGTCTCCGCAGCCCGGCGGGCCATCGCAGAGCCCCGCGTGAGCGATGGGCTTCGAGGCGCCGCCGTTGCAGTCGTCGCCCAAGCTGGTCCCGTCGCACGCGCAGAGGAATTGGCCTTTGCACTGCTGCTTCGGGGGAAAGCACTGTTTGTGCGCGCTGCACCCGCCGGTGTCCGGATACGCGCAGTCGCCTCCGTTCGGGCAGTCGGCGCTCGTCGTACAAGTCGTCGCGGGCGGCGAAGCGTCGGAGCCGCCGTCGGAGCCGCCCGTGAGGATGCCGCCGCACGCCGCGACCGCGACGGGAAAGAGAAAGATCGCGATGCGCATGACGCCATCTTCGCGCAAGGCTCCACGTCGCGCCACAGCGCTCACCTCACGGAACGAGAATGACCATGCGTCCGCGCGAGATCAGTTCACGCCTTGGACCGACGAGTTCGTGATCGTGATGCTCTTTGCGTTCGTGCCGACCGCGGTGCCGGCGTTGGTCACGCTGCCCGTCGTGACGTTCGTCCAATGTCCGCCGGTGTTGCCCTGGATCGTCGAGTCGATGATCGAGAGGACGCCCGTCATGTTGTCGCTCGTGAAGAAGATCCCGCCGCCGAACGCGTTCACGCCGGCCGCATTGTTCTCGATGTCGTCGCCGCACACCGTGAAGTCGAAGTCGTTGCCGTCCGCGTAGAGCGCGCCGCCGTTTCCGCCGGAGCCGATCTCGTATTGGCCGTTGTTCATGACCGAGCACTTCGACTGGTCGGCGTCGTTCGCGTCGTGGCCGGTCGCCATGTTCCCCGTCACGAGGCTGTCGAAGACCTGGATCTCCGCGTTGAGCGCGCCGACGGCGCCCGCGTTGCTGCCCTGGTCGTTCGTGAACGTGCACCGTTCGGCGATGACGCCGCGCTTGCTCCCCGCGATGTAGATGGCGCCGCCGCCCGTGTCCGGCCCGAGCGGCGCGGCGTGGTCGTTCGTGAAGACGCAGTCGATGACGACGAGATTCCCGTCGCGCACGTAGATCGCGCCGCCCTCGCCGTCGTCGTAGCCTTGCGAGCACGCTTGCTGCGGTGCGGGCGGGATGGCCTCGGTCGGGGTCGTCTTCGCGTTCACGAGCGCCATGTGCTGCACGGTGAGCGCGTGGTCGTTGGCTTTGTAGTCGACGCCGTTCCAGCGGAGGATCTGCACCGCGTTCTGACCGTCGAGCGTGACGAGACCGCCGCCGTCGAGGACCGTGTCCCTGTCGATCGGCACGGTGATCGTCGCGTCGAGCGCGATCGTGACCGGCGCGGCGCCGCACGAGAACGTGACGATGCCGCCCTGGGTGACCGCCGACTGGAGCGCGGCCTGCGTGCAGCCGTCGGGCGTGCCCGTGCCGACCACAGTGGTGGGCGTCGACGTGTCGACCGCCGTCGCCGCCGCGGGCAACGTCATCGACGTACACGAGCCGTTCGGGTTGCCGCCGTGGATGACGCCCGCGTCGCTCGTCGTCGTACCGGTGTCGACGCTCACGGGCGCGTCGTTCGAGCCGCCATCCGTCGCGGTGCCCGAGTCGGGGTTCGACGTGGGATTCGCGCCGCACGCGACCGCGAGCGGAACCAGGATGGCGAGCGGTCGGCGCATCCGGCGATCGTAACTCCATCCGCGGGCGCGCTCACTTCGCGTCGCACACCGCGTCGTCGAAGTGCGCGGTCCAGCCGTCGGAGCTTCCGGCGTACGAGATGCCGACCCCGAACGCCACGCCCGAAACGTCGGCGGGCGGGCTCAACGGGAGCATGGCTGCGAAAGCGCCGTTCGACACCGAGATCGTCGCGCTGGGCGACGCGCCGAGGTGCACGCTCATCGTGAGCTTCTGCCACCCGTCGTTCACCACGCTGAGCGTGAGCGGCTCGCCGTTGTCGACCCAGCCGCCGTCCGCCGTCTGGACGTGCTCGTTCACCGAGGCCGCTTCGTCGTATCCGCGGAAGCCGATCTCGTAGTCGAGCAGCGCCGGGTCGCCGACGTCGTAGAGATAGATGGGCGAGACGCGGAGGTCGTAGCCGTTCGGAAAGCCTTGGATGTTCACCCAGACCGAGCAGGTGAAATCGCCCGGAACGGCGGCGGGAAAGGCTCCGAGGAGGATGCCTTGCGCGTCCGACGCGGTCGCCGCGAGAAGGAGCGACGCCGGGGGCGACACGAAATCGTCGGTTGCCACGCTCAGCGTGGCCGACTGCGACTTCGCGATCCAAGAGGAGCTCCAACCGCCGTCGTCGAAGTCCTCGCAGAGGATGTGCTCGCCCGAGCAGAGGCCTCCGTCCCCGCTGGTCGAGCCGTCGGGGTCGCCTCGGAGATCGTCGAGCGACGTCGTCAGCGAGCAGCCGCCGAGCACGAGACCGAGGCCGACGAGGAGCGCGCGTCTCACACTCGCGAGTGTAGCTCATGGCCGAGTCGTCGCCGATGCGAGCGAACGAAACAGCACGTCGAGGCCGAACTCGAAGAGATCGTCGAAATGCCGGGGCTCGAGCCACTTCGAGACCGCGCGGAGCCGCGGGAACGTCGAGCGCGCCTTCGCGTCGTCAAGCGCGCGGCGCGCGGCGAGCTCGTTCAGCGCGATGCCGCTGCAGTACGCGCTCACGGCGCGGAAGTAACGCGCCGTCGTGCGGTCGTCGACGCCTTGCGCGTGCGCGAGCTCGAACAATCGCTCGAGAAACTCGTGCGTGCTCTCGGTCGTGAACCGGCGCGTCGCGACGAGGGGGAACGCGTTCGGGTGCTTTCGCGCGAGCCCTCGATAGGCGCGCGCGATCGCGCGGAGCGCCTCGACCCAGTCTTCTCGATCGACCTTCACGCGACCGACCTGCGCCATGAGCTCGTCGACCACGGCGTCGAGGAGCGCCTCCTTGTTGGGGTAGTACCAGTAGATCGCCATCGCCTCGCATCCGAGGCGCGCGCCGAGCTTGCGCGTGCTGAACGCTTCGAGCCCGTCGGCATCGATCAGCTCGAGCGCCTCGCGGCGGATCTTCTCGTGCGTGAGACGCATCAGCGCTTGAGGACGAACGTGTCCGCGTGCGCGGCGCGGATGTCTCCCGTCTCCGGATCGCGGAGCCACGCCATGCAGAGCTTCTTCGGCACCGTGATGACGCCCGGCTTGCGATACGTGCCGAACACGAGGTCCCAGATCGGCGACGTGACGCCGTGGTTCATCCGTGCGTCGACGAAGTGGTGATAAAAGTGGTGCCGCCGCGCCCAGCGCGCGTACGGACCGACGCCGGCCCAGACGTGCTCGAGTCGATGGAGCAGCTCGTAGGCGCCGTAGAAGCCGACGAGCCCCGTGACGTACGCGCCGCCGAGCGCGCGGCCCGCGAGGGCGAACGCGGGCACGCAGAGGATCGCCGCGAAGAACGCGGCGACGAGCATCTTCTTCCAGCTCGGCGCGAAGTAGTCGCCCTCGACGTGGTGACGGACGTGCTCCATGCCGAACGGGTTCTTGCGCGCGCCCTTCACGTGGCCGAGGAAACGATGGATGACGTACTCGAGGAACGTCCACGTGAACGCGCCGAGGATCGCGGCGACGACCGTCACGATGCGCCTCCCATGCGAACGAGCTTCCCCGGTCGCGCGCCGGTGAGCGCGCCGCGCTCGGCGACGAGCTCGCCGCCCACGAACGTCGCGACGTAACCTTCCGCGCGCTGCTCGAGCCTGCGCCCGCTCGCGGGCAGATCGCGCACGACGCGCGGGCGCAAGAGCGCGAGGTTCTCGAGGTCGACCACGTTCACGTCGGCGCGCATGCCGACCTCCAGCGTGCCGCGGTCCCGGAGCCCGATGAAGCGCGCCGTGTCGCGCGCCTGCATCGAGACGACGCGCTCGAGCGGGAGCCCGTCTCGACGATCGCGCGCCCAGTGCGTGAGGAGGAACGTCGGCATGCTGCCGTCGCACACGGTGCCGACGTGCGCGCCCGCGTCGCTCAAGCCGACCAGCGCGCGCGGGTGCGTCATCATCTCGCGCACCACGTCGAGGCTCAGGCCCGTGTAGTTGTAGATGGGGAAGTAGACGAGCGCCTTGCCGTCGTCCTCGAGGAGCGCGTCGTACATGCGCTCGAGGATCGAGACGCCCGTGCGCATCGCGTCGGCCGCGAGGCACGCATCCATCCGCGGCTCGTAGAGCGGTTTCTCGCCCATCGGGTAGAGGCGCATCGCGAGCATGTCGAGGTTCGCGAGGAAGAAATCCGCGAGCGGCGGGATCGGCGTGCCGTCGCCGGCGACCTTGTCGCTCTTCTCCGAGAGGATGCGGGCGCGCATCTCCGGATCGCGCATGCGCGCGACGCGCTCGGCGAGCGGCAGCTGCGCGATGGCCTTGTACGAAGGGAAGCCCATGAACGGATGGAAGGTCGCCTCGAGACCGAGGAGCACGCCGATGCCGCGCGCGCCGACCTGGCAGCGCACGTCGAGACCGTTCGCGACCGCGCGCTCGGCGCGCGCGAAGATGCGGCGCCACTGCTCGGGCGCGTGATCGCGTTGCATCGTCGAGATCGACATCGGGCGGCCGGCCGCGCGCGCCATCTGCTCGAGGAAATCGAACTCGGGATCGAAGCGCTCGGGCCCTTGCATCATGTCGAAGTCGCTCACGGCCTGGAGGACGCCGTGGCGAAGCCCCTGGAACGCCGCCGCGACGCCCGCGAGCTCGCGCGCGCTCGCCTCGGAGGCGGGCGTCGCCGCGCCGCGCGCGGTGCGGTGGTTGTCGGTTCGTCCGGTCGAGAAGCCGGCCGCGCCCGCGCCGAGCGCCGCGCGGAGGAGCTCGCGCATCTTCGCGACGTCGTCGTCGGTCGCGGCCTCGCCGGCGACCGCGCGCTCGCGCATCACGTAGATGCGCAGCGGATCGTGCGGGACCTGCACGAGGAAATCGATCGCGTGCGGCATGCGCCCGACCGCATCCATGTACTCGGCGAACGACTCCCAGCCCCACGGGATGCCCTCGGCCAGCGCGGAGCCCGGGATGTCCTCGACGCCCTCCATCAGCTCGACGAGCTTGCTCTCGCGACCGGGGACGACCGGGGCGAAGCCGACGCCGCAGCTTCCCATCACGCACGTCGTCACGCCGTGGAGCGAGCTCGGTGTCAGCTCCTCGTCCCACGACACCTGGCCGTCGTAGTGCGTGTGGATGTCCACGAAGCCCGGGAGCACGTGGGCGCCGCGCGCGTCGATCGTGCGCCGCGCCGCGCCGTCCACCTCGCCCACGGCGACGATGCGCCCCCCTTCGATTGCCACGTCGCCCGCGAAGGGCGCGCGGCCCGTCCCGTCGACGAGGGTCCCGCCCGCGATTTTCAGGTCGTACACACCTCTCTTTTACATCGTAAGATTCGCGACCGCCAGCGAATTGCTTCGGAAGACATCGCGCCCGCGGCCCCCGTTCGCGACGCGGTTGTTCGATTGTTCGAACAGATCGTCCAGCGCCGTTCGATGCGTCGAACGTTCGGCGCTCGGCTCGACCGCGCGAAACACGCGATTGCGCGCCGCTCGCGCGCGGCACGCGCCCTGCAAAACGCGCCGGCATGAAGCCGGCCTTGCTCGTTGCCCTCTCCATTTTCGCGCTCGACGCGTGCAGCGCCGCCGGAGCCACCGACGACGCGGGCGCGATTCCCGCCGCCGCCGTCCCGTCGCCCGAAGGGGGAGCTCCCGAGGCCGCGCCGCCACCCGACGCCGGCATCCACCTCCCAGGCACGCCGAAGATCATGGCCTTCGGCGACTCGATCACCGCTGCGACCTGCTGGCGCGCGCGCCTCTGGGAGGAGCTCGAGAAGAACGGCTACACGAGCTTCACCTTCGTCGGCTCGCAGAACACGAGCGGCAACTGTGGCGACCCGAAGTACGACGGCCACAACGAAGGACACTCCGGCTATCTCGTCGAGAACCTCGCGAAGGAAGAGCCGAGTGGCGAGATGGACACGTGGTTTTCCGCGAGCCCGCCGGACGTGATGCTCATGCACATCGGCACCAACGACGTCTGGAACAAGCTCCCGACGAGCACGATCCTGTCGGCGTACGGCGTCGCGATCGACACCGCGCGAAAATATGCGCCCAACGTCGTGGTGCTGCTCGCGCAGATCATCCCGATGAACCCCTCGAACTGCTCGGTGTGCGCGGCGGGCGTGCAGCAGCTCGACGCCGCGATTCCGGCGTGGGCCGCGAGCAAGAGCACCGATGCGTCGCCCATCGTCGTCGTGGATCAGCTCACCGGCTTCGACGACGCGACCGACACCATCGACGGCGTCCACCCGAACGACACGACCGGTTCGCAGAAGGTCGCCGACCGGTGGTACGCCGCGCTCGCGCCGATGCTTTGATCGCGGAGCCCCGCGACTCAGATCGACGCCGGCGAGGCGCAACGCGCAAGTAACGCGAAGTAACGACCCGACGGTCATCGCGCGTGGGACGGTCCGTGCATGATCGCCACGGAACGATCCTTCGACAGCTCGCACGCGCTTCCTCTCGACCCCGACGACCTCGAGGACGTCGCCGAGCTCCCGGCCGCTTCGCCGTCGGTCGTCGAGCGACTTCGTTCGTACGGCATCCTCCCGCCCGACCACGCGCGACTCCCCGCGCACGTTCTCGCGCGCGTCGAGCAGCTCTTCGTCACGTGGTACGAGCTCGCCGACGACGAGGCCCGCCGCGCCGCGCTCCACTATCTGCTCGCGACCGAGGCCGACGTGCGGAGCGTGATGCTGGCGATCTCGCCCATCTACTACGACCGGATGTTCTTCGACGAGAAGACGCCCACGAAGACCCTCGTCGACCTCGCGCTCATCGCGCACGGCAAGTGGCGCCGCTGGCTCGAGGCGACGAGATCCTGAGTCGGACGAGCGATGCTCAGGCGCCGCAGCCGACGAACGCGGGCTGCCAGACCCCGCTCGTGCACGTGACCGAGTCGCCGCAGGCCGCGTAGTCGCACGTCTGGTTCGGCGACGTGCACGCGGCGCCGATGCGCGGGCGCGGCATCGGGCATCCGGGCTCGGGTCCGCAGAACCAACTCGAGCCGCCGTCGGGCGTCGGATCGCCGGGCGACGTGCACTCGCAGAGGCCGTCCGGGTAGATGCACGTCGCGCCGCCCGTGCACGCGCCGCCCGAAGGGATCGACGAGAGCGAGCTCGGGCACGCGGACGGGTTCGGCCCCGCGTCGCACGTGATGTCCTGACC
>Ga0335082_10006164_pt1 | contig 13105 bp, 21 predicted proteins | sample Lox_Sample_41_FD_206718 | JGI IMG/M metagenome (GOLD analysis project Ga0335082, IMG submission 206718) | Soil microbial communities from Loxahatchee National Wildlife Refuge, Florida, United States - Lox_Sample_4.1 | ecosystem: Environmental > Terrestrial > Soil > Wetlands | place: USA... | reverse complement strand
GGCGAGGTGGAAGGACCGCGAGCCGGTCTTCTACGACCTGCGGCACCAGGCCATATACGACGCGATGGCCGACATGTTCGACAAGCGCGAGGGCATAGACGTCATCACCTTGCAGCAGCGGCTCAAGGACCGCAAGGAGCTGGACGAGGTCGGCGGCTTGGGCTACCTGTCGGCCCTGCCCGACGTCGTGCCGTCGGCCGCCAACCTCGGCTACTACCTGGACATCGTCCACGAGAAGTTCGTCCTCCGCAAGCTGCTGGGCGCGTGCGTGGCGGCTGCGGGCGATGTGTACGAGTGGGAAGGCAGCGCCGAGTCGCTGCTGGACAAGGTGGAGCGCGACGTGCTCGCGGTCCGGCCCAGGAAGTCGGCCGACGGCGGCAGCGTCAAGGACGCCGTCAAGGACGCGCTGGCGTGGATGGAGGAGCGCCTGTCCAGCGGCGGCGCCTTGCCTGGGCTATCCACGGGGCTCAAGGACCTGGACCGGCTCACCGGCGGGCTGTGCGCCGGGCAGGTGGCGGTGCTGGGCGCGAGGCCGAAAGTCGGCAAGAGCTCGCTGGCGCTGAACATAGTCGACCACGTGGCGGTCGACCTCGGCCGGCCGTGCGCCGTGATGAGCTTCGAGATGGGCCGCCGCGACATGGCGGCCCGGATGATGTTCTCCCGCGCCACGGTCGACAGCCAGGAGGCGGCGCGCGGAGCGCTGCGCGAAGGCGACCTGCCGAAGCTGGCGTCGGCCGCCGGCAGGCTGGCGGCCGCGCCCGTCGCGCTGCTCGACTGCCGGGGAGAGACCGCGCAGTCGCTCAAGGCAGCAGCCAGGCGGCTGCGCCGCAGCCAAGGGACGGAGCTGCTGGTCGTCGACTACCTCCAGAAGGTCAGGGCCGCTAAGGCCAGCGGCCGAGACTACGAGAGCCGGCAGCAGGAGGTGGCGGCGGTGTCGGCGGCCATGGCCGAGATGGCGGCGGAGACCGGGGCGGCTGTGCTGGTGCTCAGCCAGCTCAACCGGCGGTCGGGGAAGGGCGGGCGGGTGACGCGTCCCGATGTGACCGACCTGCGCGAGAGCGGAGCGATAGAGCAGGACGCGGACCTGGTGCTGCTGATGTACCCGGAGGACGAGGAGGAGGCGGCAGGGGCGCTGGCGGACGCCGAGTCGGTGGTGGTCGAGGTGGCGGCCGGCAGGTTCGTGCCTGCCGGGGCGAGGAAGCTGGTGTTTTTGAAGAAGTACACCAAGTTCGTCGACGCCGCGCGGGTGTCGGACGACGACGTGCCGCCGGGCAGAGCGCAAGAGGTGTACGACGCGCCGTAGATTTATGGACACGAGACTAACTGAAGAACGCGGAATCCTGTTCACCGGCCAGATGGTCGGCGCGGTACTGGGCGGCAAGAAGACCCAGACGCGGCGGGTCGCCGGCGGCTTGGCGGCCCTCAACGGAGGGTACTACGCCGGCCGCGTCGGCAAGACTTCGTTCGCGGACGGCAAGTGGTGGTTCTACGAGCTAGGCTGCGGATCGTCGGCCCTGCCGGTCGCAGGCTTCCCGTGCCCCTACGGCCAGCCAGGGTCGAGGCTGTGGGTCAAGGAGACGTTTTCCATTTGGGACCACTCCTTCAACGAAGTGGAAGTGGTTTACGCCGCCGACCCGGACGCTGCGGGCAAAGTCGTCGAGTTTGAAAACGGCGAGAAACCGAGCGGCATTTACCGACGAAAGCGAGACGGTCGCAAGCCGTGGCGCCCATCTATCTTTATGCCGCGCTGGGCGTCCCGCGTCACCCTCGAACTGACCGACGTCCGGGTCGAGCGCGTCCAAGCCATCTCGGAGGAAGACGCGGTCGCCGAGGGGTGCGTCCGCGTGAGCCAAGCCGAGGGAGACTACTACCAGGGGAGCGCGCACCCGACAAAGGGCGCCCCGAAGGTGTTCCCGTGCGCTCGGGCGGCGTACCACGACCTATGGGACTCGATAAACGCGAGACGCGGCTTCGGGTGGGCCGCGAACCCGTTCGTCTGGGTCCTCTCGTTCAGGAGGATTGCGGCGGAACAAAATTTCTGCGCCAGTCACGGCGCGGGATAAACAAAGAAAGGAAACACAGTCAGTATGCACTACAGAAACGGCAGAGAAGCCAAGAACGGGGACAAGGTAGTCCAACTCAACGGCGGGACGGTGACCTCAATCGGCGTGCTCTATGACGCGACGCCGGGCAACGACTACTGCAATGGTTACGTCGCGCTGACTCAAAGTGCGGTCACTTCGGCCTGCCTGTGCGACTGCCTCCACGCAGACGACCTCTCGGCGATCTTGGCCGAGAAGGGCCTCAACAAGCGCCCGGAAGGCAAGTAGCCGACGGGGCGGAGTTACTAAGCCCCACAACCAACAGCAATCCAATGGACACAAACAAACGAGAACCAGAGGTCGGGTTGTCGGATACCGCACCCGCTGTGTGCGCCCGCTGTGGACAAGAGGGGCACGACGCTGCGAAATCCTCCTGGGAACCAACAACCAACAAAGGAACAGACATGCCAGAACCACAGAAAACAAGGACGCTCGGCGACGAGCTGCCGGAGGAGATCAAGCGGTGCCAGGAGCTGCTCTCCGACTACGAGAGCATAGGCCCGGCCGGCGCCTTCGGGAAAATGGCAATCCAGGCTACCATCGACCTGGCAGTAGAGGCTCTGGCCTCGGGCGACGTGGCGGCGATGTGCGCTGCGCTCGTGGCCCTCAGAGGGTGCAAGTGATCAATAAACGTGAGCAGAAAGCCCCAATATTTCCGTCAGCAGATCAAAGATGATCCTCTGCGACATCTGCCATCAGTGGTTCTGTGAGGCTTGCCATAAAAACGATCACGTCTGGCAATGCTCAGAAAGCAATCCCGACATGCAGAACTCAAAACCTCAAACCAAGATCATCGAAGGCCGCGAAGTCAGGCCGGCTCCCGATTGGCTCGTCAAAAGGATGGAGGCTCTGCGTAAGCTCCCACCGCCAACCCTGGAGCAGGTCGAGACCTCATTTAGGGCCTCCGAAAGAATGAGGGAGGAGCTTTACAAAACCGGCTGGAAAGCGCGGCGGCCGCGCCGGTTTGACTTGGCGCCGCGAGGTCCGCTAAAATGAGCGAGCGATGAGAGCAGAGACACAGGCGCAAGCCGAGCAGGCGGAGGCAGCTATCAGGACGACGCTGGCGGTCATCCTCGGCGGGTTCATGTCCAAGCCGTGCGACACCGGCGTGGAGGTCCTAGGCGGCCGGGCGGCGGCCTGGGCCAAGCCGCACCCAGAGGAGGTCGGGTTCGCGGTCGGCCACGACGGCAACACCTACCGGGCCACGTGGCGGCTGCTGGAGCAGGTGGGGCGGCGCCACGGGCTCGTCGAGGTCGCGTACGTCATCCGCGACGACGGCCTGCACGCCGGGTCGTCCAAGCCCAAGCCGCTGGCTGCCGACTGGCCGAGGGCCGAGGCAGAGGCGTTCTGCGCCAGGCTGTGCGGGGCGCTGTTCGAGTTCCAGCCGGCGCTGCGGTGGTCGCACGGCGCGAAGGAGAGCCAGGTGGCGGTCGTGCTCGACAGCCGGGAGCCGCGGCACATGCCGGACGAGGCGCTGGCGGCGGCTGTCGGCACGGTGCTGAGGTGCGCGGGGATGAAGGCGGGCCACCGGCTGCGAGTCGACAAGGTGGCGAGGGCGAAGCCTGGCTGGAGGGCGTGACATGCTGCGAGTGATGAAAGACCGAGGCAGCCCGACGCGCTACTTCGTCGAGAGCGCCACGCTCCAGTGCGTGCGCCCGGAGTGCGCGGCCACGTTCAGGCGCCGGCCGCACAGCTACGAAGACCTGCCGCCGGTCGTGGCTCTGGTCCTCAGGATGCTCGGCAGCACGCTGCCTGGCAGCAGGTCGCTGGCCGGGCTCAAGGTGGAGCTCGACAGGCTGTTCGCCAGGGTGCGCGACCGTGGGTGCCCCAAGGCGGGCGACAAGTGCCCGACGTGCGGCCAGGCCGAGCTCGACGTGCGGTTCCACACGGTCGACATAGCGGCGCTGGGCATGAACGGCGAGTGCGGGTGCGAGTACTTCCAGATGTCGCTGCGCAAGCAAGCCGCAGCGTCGTCTCCGGTCGAGCAAGCCGCAGGCAGGTTCCGGTGCCAGCACATCCACGCCGCGAGGGACTTCGCGCTCGACGTGTCGCTGAGGTCCTATGAGCGGGACAGGCTGGGAGGGAGAGAAGAAGCAGCATAGTGGAAAATAAATCAAAATTAAACGCCCCGTTCCCGTGGTTTGGCGGCAAGCGGCGCGTGGCGGATTTAGTCTGGGATAGGCTCGGCCCGGTGGACAACTATGTCGAGCCATTCGCAGGCTCGCTCGCGGTGTTGCTGGGTCGGCCTGACGACGGTTGGCAGACTGGAGCCGAGACGGTGAACGACGCTGATTGCTACCTGGCTAATTTCTGGCGGGCGCTGGCGGCGGACCCCGAGGCGGTAGCGCGCTTCGCAGACCAGCCGGTCAACGAATGCGATCTTGTCGCCCGGCATCTTTGGCTGGTCAACACGGGACGCGCATGCATTGCACAACTGGAGGCGGACCCGAACTTTTACAACGCCCAGGTCGCCGGCTGGTGGGTGTGGGGGTTGAACGCATGGATCGGCAGCGGATGGTGTTCGGGGACGGGGCCGCACAAATTGATCGACGGCGAGGTAATCGACACACGCCAACTCCCGCACCTGGGCGACACAGGCCGGGGCGTCAATCGCAAACTCCCGCACCTGGGCAACCGCGATCAAGGCGGTCAACTCAGGCCAAACCCGGATTTACAGGACTATTTTCTCGCGCTCTCAGAACGGTTGCGGCGCGTGCGCGTGTGTTGCGGCGACTGGTCTCGTGTCATCACCAACGGGGCCCTGGCATTCGGCGACACGGTCGGCGTGTTCCTTGACCCGCCATATAGCGGCGACGTGCGGGCTAAAGACCTGTACCGCGTTGAAGGACACGACATCGCGGAGGCGGTCAGGCAGTGGGCGATTGACAACGGAGGCAACAAGCGTCTGCGGATCGCGCTCTGCGGTTACGAGGCGGAACACGCCGGCAAGATGCCTCCGGGGTGGACGGTCCACGCCTATAGAGCCAACAGGGCCTACGGCAGTTCTAACGGCAAGTCAGACAACAGCGCCAACCGGACGCAAGAAAGAATTTGGTTTAGTCCTCACTGTGTATTAAATCAGCCACAATTGTTGTAAATGTTCACAACAGGACAGGATTGGTATTCTGACAGGTGAGCTTATTCGGATACAAGAAGAAGTGGGGCGAAGCTGGGTGGACGTCCGCGTTCCCGAGCCAGCGGTCCGCGCGGCCAGCGGAGCCGCCCAGAGGACGGCGGCGCGCGGCGCAGCCGAGAGCTTCGTGGACTGCGGCGTTCCCCGGCCAGGCGCGCAGGCGCGCGCGAGAGGGCGGCGGGTACCCCGAGGAGGCCCGGCGGTTCGTGGCCGAGGCGCGCGCCAGGGGCGAGACCTGCCCGGTGGTGGCGGCTGTGCCAGAGCTGCGCGAGGGCCGCAAGTACGGCTGGCCGGTGTCGGCCAAGCTCAGCGAAGTGCACCACGTGTACGGGCGCGGCCACGGCGGGCGCGGGCCGCTCTTGTCGGACCGGCGGCTGTGGATGGCGGTGAGCAAGCAGGGCCACAGGTGGGTGCACAGCCACCCGGCCGAGGCGCGGGCGCGCGGCTGGCTAGCTCCGGCGGGGCGCTACAACTGCCCAGTGCCGGACAGCGCGCGAGTGTCGCGCAACGAGTTCGGCGGCGTCGAGGTCGGGCTTGACCTGGCGCCGCCAGGAGGCGCAAAATAGCCGAGTTGGCGAAGACGAACGCGATGAAAGAAGACGACGGCAACCTTTTCGCTGCGCAGCCCGTGCAGCCGGCCCGGCCCGCTCCGCAGCGGCTCTCCGGGGACTACCCCAGGGTGGAGACAGTGGACGTCTCTGCGCTCGTACAGGCGCCGGACCCCAAGCGCGCGTGCGACGCGGTCGGCGCCTACACGGTGGCCAAGCAGGTGCGCAAGTTCGGCCTGCTCAGGCTCCCGGTGCTGAACGCGCGCACCGGCCGGCTGCTGGACGGCGCGCAGGTGGCCAGGGCGGTGCGCGACAGCGGGGCGGCGACCTGCCAGGTGTGGTGCGTGGACGTCGCTCCCGAAGACGAGGACGCGGCGGCCATGGCGCTGAACAACCACGCCGGGCGGTGGCAGTGGCGCCCGGTGAGCGAGTCGCTGAAGGCCATGAAGCAGGCGGGCGCGGACCTGGCGGCCACCGGAAGTGCTTCGAGCGGGTGTGGCCGAAGAAGGTGCACGGGTTCGGCATGGCGAGCGCGGCCACAGTGCTGTCGCTGCCGTTCCACTCCGTCGACGCCACGAACTGGGAGCTCGCTCCCTGCGGGTTCGGCAACTGGCACAAGTTCGGCCAGATGTCCGTGCGCGGGAGCAGCCAGGACCTGCGGAGCCAAGTGCTGCACTACCTCGACCTGGAGGCCAAGGCGCGGGTGCGGTGGGAGAAGGAGATGGCTGAGCTGGACGCGCTGCCAGAGGTGCGGCCGGCGTGCGCGAAGGAGCCTAGCCCCTCGCCGCAGGTCGCCAACGCGGACCCAGTGAGGGAAGGCGCGAAGAAGCTGGCGCTCGGCGAGCGGAGGCAGGCTAGCGCGCCGGGCAAGAAGAGAGAGCCTGGAGAGATGGACAAGAAGTGGCAAGACTACTGGAAGCAGAGAGCGTGACATGAAGACCATACTGATACTGTCGGGCGGCTTGGACTCAACGGTCCTCGCCGCGAAACTCAAAGCCGAGGGGTGCGAGCTGAAGTGCCTCACGGTCGACTACGGCCAGCGGCACGCGCGCGAGGTAGCGGCGGCCGAGAAGGTGTGCGCCGCGCTCGGCGTAGAGCACAAGGTCGTCCGCCTGCACGGCCTGCGCGAGCTGATGGCAGGCAGCAGCCAGACCGACCCGAGCGTGCCGGTGCCGCACGGGCACTACGCCGAGGACAGCATGAAGAAGACTGTGGTGCCGAACCGCAACGCGCTGCTGCTGTCGGCGGCGTTCGCCTGGGCGTTCTCGTGCCAGGCGGACACGGTCGCCTACGCGGCGCACTCCGGCGACCATGCGGTCTACCCGGACTGCCGGGAGGAGTTCTGCGCGCCGTTCGCCCAGGCCATGAAGAACGCCGACTGGCACGTGGCCGAGCTGGAGCGCCCGTTCCTGGAGCTCACCAAGGCGCAGGTAGTGGCCGAGGGCGCGGCGCTCGGCGCCGAGGCGCTCATGGCGCTGTCCTACTCGTGCTACGAGGGCAGGGCCGAGCACTGCGGGCTGTGCGGCACGTGCGTGGAGCGCAAGGAGGCGTTCTCGCTGGCCGGAGTCGCCGACCCGACGGAGTACGAGGCGTGACAGTGGTGCTCGTAGCTTGCAGCAAGTCCAAGGCGCCGGCGGCGGCGCGGGCGAGGGACCTGTACACCGGCGGGCTGTTCCGGCTGTCGGTCAGGTACGCCGAGTCGCGAGGGCTGCCGTGGGCGGTGCTCAGCGCCAAGCACGGGCTGCTGGACCCGGACCAGGTGGTCGAGCCGTACTCGCACAGCTTCAGCAAGAGCGCCAGAGAGGACAAGGCGGACGAGGGCTACAGGCGCGAGTGGTCCGCGAAGGTCGGCGCGCAGCTCCGGGAGCGGTTCCCAGGGGCGAAGTTCGTGTCGCTCGCGGTGTTCGCCCACGGCTGCTTCTGGCACGGGTGCCCGGCGCACTTCAGGGCGCCGAAGACCAGGGCGGAGCACTGGGCGGCGCACATAGCCAAGAACAGGGCCAGGGACGAGAGGGTCAGGAGGAGCCTCAGGCGGCTCGGGTACCGCACCTCGGCGGTGTGGGAGCACTACCTGAAGACTCCGGGCGGAGCGGCGTCCGCCGCAGCGAGGGTCGTCTCGCGCGCCGCGAGGAAGGAGAGTCTCAAGTGTTCACGATAACAAAGTCGTTCAGGTTTGAGGCGGCGCACGTGCTGCCCAAGCACGCGGGCAAGTGCGCCCGGCTGCACGGGCACTCGTTCGTCGGCCGGCTGGTGCTGCGCGGGGAGAGCCTGCGGTCCGGGGGCTCGGAGGACGGGATGCTGCAAGACTTCGGCGCTGTCAGTGCGGCGGTCGGATCGGTGCTCGACTCGCACCTGGACCACCGGTTCCTCAACGACACGCTGCCGATGGAGTCGCCTACGAGCGAGGCGGTGGCGCGCTGGCTGTACGAGCGGCTGAAGCCCGAGCTCCCGATGCTGGCGGCGGTGGAGGTCGACGAGACGTGCACGTCGTCGGCGAGGTACGAGCCGTGAGCGCCGCGCCGCCCAGGAAGCGCCCGGTGCGGCGGGTGTTCGGCAGGATGCTGCGCGCGGTGCCGGTGTCCGACGAGGTGCGGGACCCGGAGACCGGCGAGGTGTCCAAGCCGGCGGCGCTGAAGTCTTTCTGGTTCGAGCTCAAGCAAGACGGCCTGCACGTGCGCAGGTTCCGCGCCCGGCGGAGGAGCGAGATAGTGTGGCCGCTGCGCAAGCTGGCCAACGGCACCTGGGCAGGCGGGCAGATGCAGATGTTCTGACATGGGAAAAGAAGTTCCAAACGCGGCGTTGCAAGCTGCGTCAGGCAAGCTGGTGCTGGACGCTTGCTGTGGCTCTAGGATGTTCTGGTTCAACAAAGACGACCGCCGCGCTGTCTTCGTCGATATTAGGCGCGAGCGCTTGGTAGCCGACAGCAGGCAAGGCCGGAGAGAAGTAGTTATAAATCCCGACGTCGTAGCGGACTTCACTAGCCTCCCTTTCCCTGACAGTCACTTCTACTGCGTCGTTTTCGACCCTCCTCACTTCGCCAGGAACGGCGGCAACAGTTGGATGGCAAAAAAGTACGGCACTCTGAAAGGCGACTGGAGGGAGATGCTAAAGAGAGGGTTCGCCGAGTGCTTCAGGGTGCTGCGGGAAGGCGGCACGTTGGTCTTCAAGTGGAACGAAGGCGAAGTAGCTCTGTCTGAAATACTCAAACTCACTCCGGAGCGCCCTTTGTTCAGGAACCGCTACGGCAAGCACTTCAAATCGCACTGGGTGGTTTTTATAAAAGACGCATGAACGACGTTGACTCTAATTCGCTGGCTGCGAGACTATGCGGGGCGCAGTTCCCGGTGGTCGAGCTATTCGAGACCGTGCAAGGCGAGGGGACGGCGGCCGGCGCGCCATCGCTCTTCGTGCGCGTGACCGGGTGCAACCTGCGGTGCTGGTGGTGCGACAGCATGTTCACCTCGTGGCGGCCGGAGCGGGCGGCGTTCAGCGCCAAGCAGGTGGCCGCAGCGGTGCTCGGCACGCGGTGCGGCCACGTGGTCTTCACCGGCGGCGAGCCGACCCTCTACCCCCAGGCGCTGTCGGTGCTAGTCGACGCCGTGTGGCGCGCCGGCAAGCTGCCGACAGTCGAGACCAACGGCACGCGGCCGGACCTGCAAGTGGCGCCGTGGCTGTGGAGCGTGAGCCCCAAGCTGTCGAGCGCCGCGCCAGAGGGAGGCCCGGAGCGCGCTCGGCACCTGGCGGAGTCTGCGGCTCGGCCGGTCGACTACGCGGCGTTCAGAGCCAGGCGCACGCAGTTCAAGTTCGTGCTGGCGTCTGACTCCGACGTCGCCGAGGTGGACTCTGTCGCCGCGGCCAACGGCCTAGACCCGTCGACCGTGTGGGCGATGCCGGAAGGCGTCACGCGCGAGGCCGTCCTGGAGCGCGGCGTGTGGCTGGCCGAGGTGTGCAAGGCGAGGGGGTGGAACCTGTGCCTGCGGCAGCACGTGCTGCTGTGGGGCAACCGGCGGGGAGTGTGACTGCGGCTGCGCGACTTTATGACTGCGAAACACAGAGACGGCGCCAGGGCGGCATCGCTGCTGGCGAAGGCGACCTGCGGGCGGTTCTCGACCGCGACAGAGGCCGAGGCGCTGGCGGCGGTGCGCACGCTGCTGGCCTACGTCGGCGAGGACCCGGACAGGGAGGGGCTGGCCGACACGCCAGCGAGGGTGGTGCGCGCGTGGGACGAGATGACGCGCGGGTACGGCGAGGACCCGGCGCGGATACTCGCCGCCAGCTTCAGCGACAGCTACGACGAGATGGTGCTGTGCCGCAACATCGAGTTCTCGTCCTGCTGCGAGCACCACATGCTCGGGTTCTCCGGCCTCGCCCACGTGGCCTACATACCGGCGCGCGGGCGCGTGGTCGGGCTGAGCAAGATGGCGCGGCTGGTGGACTGCTTCGCTCGCCGCCTCCAGATACAGGAGCGGCTCACGCAGCAGGTGGCGCACGCGATGCAGTCGGCGCTCGACCCGCTCGGCGTGGGCGTGGTGGTCGAGGCCCGGCACTTGTGCATGTCGTGCCGGGGCGTGCAGAAGCACCAGTCCGACATGGTGACAGCCTGCCTGCTTGGGAACTTCCGCAAGCCGGAGGTCCGGGCTGAGTTCCTGTCGTACGTCCGCAGCGGGAGGCGGCCGTGAGCGCCCAGCAGGACTTGTTCGGCAGGGCGGTGGAGACCCCGCAGGCTCTCGCCGAGTTCCTGCGCGGACGCGGCTGGGTGCTCGCCCGGCGGGTGCTCGAGTCCACCGGAGCGCGGGTGTGCGAGGGAGAGAAGCGGAGGCTGCGGGCGCTGGCCGAGCGCGCGCCCGACGTGCTGTGCGGCCAGCGCGGCTACTGCCACGTGGACGACGCCGCGCCTGGGGAGGCTGAGCACTGCGCGAACTTCCTGGTGTCGCAGGGAAAGAAGATGATAGCTCGCGGCCTGGCGGTGCGCAGGCGCGCGAGGCAGGCGGCAGAGGAGGCGGCGGCGTGAGCGCGCGCAGCCTCGCCGACTGGCTCGACGGCCTGGCGCCAGCCCGCGCGATCTCGCTGTGGCAGCCGTGGGCGTCGGCTGTCGCTCTGGGCCTCAAGAGCGTGGAGACTCGCGGGTGGGCGACAGCCTACAAAGGGCCGCTGGTCGTCTGCGCGTCCAAGCGCAAGCCGACGCTCGCCGAGTTCGGCGGCTCGCCTGAGTCCTACGCGGCGGCAATGGCCAGCGCGCCGTTCGGCGCCGCGGTGTGCGTTGTGTGGATGGCCGGGTGCCAGCCTGTCGAGTCGGTAGTGCGCGCCGCGTGGTTCTCCGAGTCGGAGCGCGAGTGGGGCGACTACACCGCCGGCGCGGGCCGCTACGGGTTCGTCTTCAGCGAGCGCCTGCGCTTGGCGCAGCCGACGCCGGTGACAGGCCGCCAAGGGCTGTTCGCGCTGTCGCCGGCGGAGTCGGCAGAGGTCCTGCTGGCGGCGCGCGACCGCCGCTCGTCGCTCATCACGTGGGAGGGCCGGCTGTGACCGAGGCTCTGCGCGCCGCCGGGTTCTCCAGCGTCGGCGAGGCCGCGTCGCTGGCTGCGAGGTACGGCAAGGCGGCGCCGGCGCCGCCGCCCAGGGCGCGAGGCAAGGTGACTCCCGCGCAGTGCATGGCGCGGCTGCGGGCCGAGGCCAGAGGCGCGGACACCAGCGGGCTGCCGCCGCGCGTGCGCCGGCCGTCGCGCAGGAAGTTCTCCAGCCCGGCGGAGTACCTGGAGCGGGCGCGCAGGTGGACGCGGGAGTCGAAGTCGCGCGCGAAGATCAGGAAGTCCGCCGTGTTGCAATACGCCGACGCCGAGGTTAATATCTAGGCACGCTCAGCGAGCGCGGCGCAGACAACAAGAGAGCCCGACAGGGCTCGCCGGAGCTCGGCGAAAGCGGAATGCGACAAATGAAAGTAACTCAACTAATCGAGCTGCTCCAGCAGCAAGACACCGAAAAAGAAGTGAGGATAGCTGTCAACGCTAACGACTACTGGCGCACAACTCTCGCGCTAGGAGTTAAAAATATCGACGAGGGCAACGTCAAGCGCAGCGACTACCACAACTGCGACGTCATTGACGACGACGATGACAGACTGGACAACGCAGTAGTAGTAATTTCTCCGGCCTGAAAGTCGCATTCCAGGCCGGCCGGCGGGGCCGGCGCGGCGGGCAACCTGCCCGCCGGCTCCCGCCACTAGGCCGCGACGGAGCTACCTATGAAAGAACAAATCGTCAGCAAGGGCGCGCTAGGGTGCGCCGGGCACCGCCAGGCGGTCGCCAGGGTGCCGGACGAGTCGGACGTGCTGTCGCTCAAGGCTGGCGACTTCGCGCCAGACTGCTTCGGGCGGATGTCGAGAGTGACGCGCGTCTTCGCGCGCTCAGCCGACATCCACGGGCGGGCTTTCGTGTGCTACTACTGCGCGATGAGCGCGCGGGACACCGAGGAGAACGGGTGCGGGTGCAGCGCGTCTATGAAAGCCGGCGAGCTGGTGCGGACGGTGGCGCTCACCGGGGTGCTCGACAGCGCGCAGTGCGACGCGCTGGAGGAGGAGATGCGCAAGTGAACGCAGACTTCGACACCCTGCCCGGCATGGTCCGGCTGCGTCGCGGCGACATCCTCAAGGTGCACGGCCGGCGGCAGGTGGTGGTGGCGGTCAACGACTGCTGCGCGCGCGTGGCGCCGGAGAAGCCAGAGGTGGTCGAGGTGGCCACCAGGTTCGGCGGGTCGGTCAAGTTCGCCCGCGCCTCAGGCGTCACGACGGTGGCGGCGCACGTGGGAGCGGAGGCCGTGCTGGGGAGCGCGGGGGCAGAGTGGGTTGAGAACTACCTAGCGTCCAAGGCCAGGCGCAAGGGGCAGGTGTCGGAAGACCGAGAGACAGACAACCAAGAGAGAAAGGAAGAAGTCATGCCGAGAAAGAAGAGAGACAGTCAGCCGAAAGACAAAACCAAGGCGCGGGGCGGGCTAGCCGCCGACGCGCGCGAGCTGCGCGAGCAGAAGCAGGCGCCGGAGCCCGCCGGCGCCGAGCCGAAGAGCAGAGGCAAGCTCGGGGAGGTGTTCGGGCACAGCGTGGTGTCCGTGCTGCGGACCCTGGGCAAGGAGGGCGCGACCACGGCGCACTGCCGGGCGATCATGGCGGCGCGCGGCGTGCCGGTGAAGGACAGCACGTGCTCCATCCAGGTGAGCAGCGGGCGCAGCGGGAAGTTCGGCGGCAAGCCGGTGTCCTACGCGCCGCTCACCGAGGCGCAGGTCGAGGAGCTGCTGGCGAGCGCGCCCGACCCGAAGGCTGCGAAGGAAGCGGC
>Ga0335082_10006163_pt1 | contig 13105 bp, 10 predicted proteins | sample Lox_Sample_41_FD_206718 | JGI IMG/M metagenome (GOLD analysis project Ga0335082, IMG submission 206718) | Soil microbial communities from Loxahatchee National Wildlife Refuge, Florida, United States - Lox_Sample_4.1 | ecosystem: Environmental > Terrestrial > Soil > Wetlands | place: USA... | reverse complement strand
GGTGCGATACGACGTGCGGCGAAACACGACGCCGGCGGCGGCGGCGGCATCGCCCACCGCATCGAAGGCGCGATCGTCGGAGACGATGTCGAGGACGTCTCCAGGCGCTGCGGTGGCGAGCCAGCGGCCGGCGGCAACGGCAATCCACAGGTCGCTCCAGTCGCGCACGCCAACCGCCGGCGCGCTGTGGATCAACTGCGCGCCGAGACCCGCGAGCATGCGGGCGACGCGCGTACCAACTGACTTCCAGTTACCGAGGGCGTACAGCTCGGTGGGCTGCGCCTTGCGGTCGATCTGCAGATGATCGAGCACCTTCAGCAGATCCGCCTCGCCGCTGGTGTTTTCGACGTCGACGAAAACGGCGCGCCGCGCCGGCGGCGGCGCCGCGGCGGCGGCAGGCTGCTTGCCGGCTCGCGTGCTCTTCTTGGCGGCCTGGCCCTGTGCCTGCTTCACCTGCGACTTTGCCGTGGGCGTGCGTTTCCTTGCGCTAGCGGCCTTCTCGGGGGATGCTTTCTTTGCCATAGAGTGATGTATGGCGTGAATCGCGGCCGCTGTCTAACGTCGCGAGCCCGCCGTAGGGTTGGGAAGCTAGCCGTGATGCGATCTGCTCTGGTGGTGATGGCGCGCTCTCCGAAGATCGGGGAGGTCAAGACGCGCCTGGCGCGCGACATCGGTGCCGAGCGCGCCTGCCGGTTGTACTGTGCCTTCCTCCACGACATCGACGCACGCTTTGCTGCCGGACGGCGCACTCTGGTCTGGGCCTTCGATCCGCCCGATACCGATTTCGCGGCGCAGACCCGCACGGCGGCGCGGTGCATGCCGCAACGCGGCGAACAGCTCGGCGAGCGCATGTGGCACGTCTTCCAGGCGCTCTGCGACGAGGGCTTCGATCGCGTCATCATGATCGGTGCCGATGTGCCGCACGTGCGCGACGAGTGGTTGGACGAGGCGGAGATGCAGCTGGATGCTGCCGACGTGGTGCTCGGTCCGACCGACGACGGCGGATACTATTTGGTCGCCATGCGCGCACCGCACGACATTTTTTCGGGCATTGCGATGAGCACCGAGAGGGTTTTGGAGAAGACCCGGCGCAAGGCGGCGGCCAGTGGGTTGCGTGTGCACCTGCTGCCACGCTGCTTCGACGTCGATGAGGGTCGGGACCTCGTGCGACTGCGCGAGGTCTTACGGCATGCGGGAGCGGGTGCGCAGCTGACGTGCACGGCCGCGGCACTCGCCGAAATTGACACTCAATAGGGAGGTGTTGCGTATGCACCGACTGCTGATTGCCGATCGACGCCCGCCGGGCGCGAGCGTAATGGCCATCACCGAGCCCGCGCGCGCCGTGCCCTTCGATGAGGTCGCCGCGGCAGGACCTGCGGATCTCGATGCGGCTGTGGCTGCGGCAAGAACCGCATTTCCGGATTGGGCGAGGTTGACTGCGGTGGCGCGCGCCGAGGTCTTGTTCCGCTTTGCCGATCTCGTGCGCGCACACGCAGACGAGCTGGCGACCCTGGAAGCCCGCAACGTCGGGAAGCCGATCGGCGACGCGCGCTGGGAGGCCGGGCATGTTGCTGACACGCTGCGCTACTACGCCGGCGCCGCCGACAAGTTCTTCGGCCAAACGATCGCCGTCAAGAAGGGCGGACTCGACGTCACCTTGCATGACCCGCTCGGTGTCGTCGGTCTGATCGTGCCGTGGAACTTCCCGATGGTGATCGCGACGTGGAAGCTGGCGCCGGCGCTGGCGTGTGGCAACACGGTGGTGCTCAAACCCGCGAGCCTCACGCCGCTGACCGCGCTGCGTCTCGGCGAGCTGGGACTCGAAGCCGGCCTGCCTCCGGGCGTGCTCAACATCGTACCGGGGCCCGGCGCGTCGATTGGCGCGGCGCTGGCGGCGCATCCGGACGTCGCCAAGATCGGGTTCACCGGTGAAACCGCCACCGGGCGCGCCATCATGGCGGCTGCTGCGGCGACGATCAAACGAGTTGGGCTGGAACTGGGGGGCAAATCGCCGAACATCATCTTTGCCGACGTCGACATCGAACCGGTGGCGCGTGAGGCGGTGGCATCGGTGTTCGCCAACGCCGGGCAAGACTGCTGTGCGCGCTCGCGCGTGATCGTCGAGCGCCGCATCGCCGATCAGTTCGTCGAGGCCATGGCCGCTGCGGCGCAGGCACTGATCGTCGGCGACCCGTTGGACGAGCGTACACAGATGGGACCACTGGTGTCGGCGAGCCAGCGGGAGCGTGCCGAAACCTACGTCGCCATCGGCCGTGCGGAAGGTGCACGTCTGGTGTGCGGCGGTGAGCGCCTCGCCGGGGACGGCTTCTTTTTGCGCCCGGCGGTGTTTACCGATGCGCGGCCACGCATGCGGATCGTTGACGAGGAAATCTTTGGACCGGTCGTCGTGGTCCTCACCTTTGAGAGCGAGGAACAGGCAATCGCGTTGGCCAACGATACGATGTACGGCCTGTCCGGTTCGCTGTGGACCAATGACCTGAAACGTGGCCTGCGTGTGGCGCGAGCGGTGCGCACCGGCGTACTGTCGGTCAACTCGTCGTCGAGCGTCCACCTGCAAGCGCCGTTCGGCGGCTACAAGCAGTCCGGCCTGGGTCGCGAGCTCGGCATGTACGCGATGGAGCACTACAGCGAGGTCAAGAACATCTACTTCGAGACCGAGTAACCTCGCCGCCGTTCAATAGCCGCGCTGGCGGTCGTATTCGTTTTCGAGCGCCGCCCCGCTCAGAAAGCGGCGCAGGTTGTCGGCGAACTGGGCGATCGCCGACGCCAGATAGCCTTCGACATTGGCGGCCACGTGCGGTGTCAGCAGCACGTTGGGAAGGTCCCACAACGGACTGTCCGCGGGCAGCGGCTCTTCCGCGAAGACGTCGAGTGCAGCTCCGGCAATGCGCTTCGTCTGCAGCGCGGCGATCAGTGCCGGTTCGTCGATGACAGTGCCGCGTGCGACGTTGATGAGGATCGCTTCGGGCTTCATGGCGGCCAGCTCCGCCGCGGCGATCATGTGCCGCGTCTCCCCCGTATCGGCCACAGCCACGACGACGTAGTCGGATTGATTGAGCAGCGCCGGCAGCTCGCTTCGCGGCAGCAGCCGGTCGACGGCGGGGACCACGCGGGCAACCGTGGCGGTGCGGCCGACGCCAATCACACGCATGCCGAAAACCTTTGCAAGGCGCGCGACGTGGCTGCCGATGTTGCCGACGCCGACGAGGCCGGCGGTATGAACGGCGAGCGTCTGCACACGTGTCATCTCCCACGTGCGGTCGCGACGCTGCTGTTCGAAGTGGCCCAGGCGTTTCGCGAAGTAGAGCATTGCCGCCAGCACGTGTTCGGCAATGACCGGCGCGAAAAGGCTGCCGACGGTGGTGATGCGGATGTCCGACTCCAGGACGCCGGTGCCGCGCAGATGATCGATACCGGTTGCCGGCGTGTGCAACCAGCGCAGCTGCGGAGCGAGATCGGGGAGGTGGGTGGGTACCAGGAAACCGAACACGACGTCGGCCCGAGCCAATGCGCTGCGCAGCGCGTCGGGTAGGTCTTGTTCGATCACGGCGGCGCTGCGGCGGCGCGCCGAGACGTTGGCCCAGGTGCTACGAAAGCCAGCGTGCACCACCTCGATGTTGCCGGGATCGATGTCCCGGACCTGGTTGAAGGCCGCATCCTGTGTGGCCGCATTGAGCGCGACGATGGTGAGGCGGGACATCAGCGTGAGGGCAGGTGCGCCCGTTGCGCGAACTCTTCCAGCAGATCGAGCGCATGGTCGAAGCTGCGCGCCCAGAACAGGACCGGGACGCTGGTTACGGTGACGCCGATCCTTTCGAGGCGCGGCAGGCGATCGAGCAGATCGTCGATGGAAGAGGCGCCACCGCCGGAGGCGATACCCAGACGCATCGGATCCCGGCCGGCGTCATCGCAGCGCCGGCGGATCTCTGCGATGTCGCGCGCGAGATCGTCAAGGGTAGGGCGGGGCACGGCAATCCAGCCGTCGCCCAAGCGGGCGACGCGCCGCAGTGCGGCCGGGCTGCCGCCACCGATCCAGATGGGCGGATGCGGCCGCTGAACCGGCTTTGGAAAAAAGGCTGCGTCGCTGAGGTCGAAGCAGCTCCCATGGAAGGTCACGCGCTCCTGCGTCCACAGTGCGCGCAGCAGCCTGACGTACTCGTCGGTGCGTCGGCCGCGTTCCTGGAAGGGGACGCCGAGCATGTCGAACTCTTCCTTCAACCAGCCAGCCGCGACGCCGAGCAGCAGCCGGCCGTTCGACAGCACATCGAGGCTTGCCAGCTCCTTCGCCAGCACGATTGGATTGCGGTACGGCAGCACGAGGACGGAAGAGCCCAGCGTGATCCGTGAGGTGATCGCAGCGACGTAGGACAGGGTCGCGACGATGTCCAGAATCGGGTCGGTGGTCGGATATGGAAAGCGGTCGCCATAGGGATAGGGGGTGGTGATGGTCGGCGGGAAGATGATGTGTTCTGCGGTCCACAGCACATCGTAACCCAAGCGTTCGGCCGTCTGCGCGACCGTACGGATGCGTTGCGTGACGTCTGCGCCGCGCGCCAGGGCGCCGAACTGCGGCAGCAGCACGCCGAACTGCATGTGCTAGCCCCGCGGCGGCTCGCCTGCTGCTGTGCGAGCTTGCATCTCGAAGGTGTTGCGAAACGGCCCGAGGAGCCCGATGCGGATGAATGCCTGGTACAGATAGTCGGTCAAGGCGCGGCCATCGCCCGGTCGAAACACGTCGACGATGCGGATCTCGAACTCGGGGTGGGTGCGCGCGAGTTCCTCGGCAGCGGCGACGCGCCGCTCCCACTCGGCAACCGTTGGCACCATGAAACCGCAGTGGTCGTTGTAGTCGGCGTCAATGCTGTCGAGGCCGCGCAGCGCCGCGTCGAGATCGCTTTGCTCGGCGCGCAGACGGCTCAGCGCGCCCTGCAGCGCGGCGGCGGCAGCGGCGGGCCGGAAGTAAAGGGCGCCGGCGTGGATGTCGTCGCATAGCCGGTAGCCGAGCAAGTGCGGTTTGCTCACGAACTTGACCCACGGAAAGAGGGCGTCGATGCACGCCTCAATCAGCGCCAAGCGCTGCGGCGGCACGGCGTAGTTGTGATGGTTCCACGCGTCTTGCGGCCCCATGTCCCGCTCCGTTTGCCAACTGCTGGATCACGCAGTATGTACCCTGCGCAGCAGCCTACCTCAAGGAGCGCCTATGGGACCGCCAGTTGGCCGTTCGCTATCCCCGCAGGAGTTTCTGCAAGAATGCTACGACTTCAAGCGTGAACATGCGCCCTGCGGCACCTTCATGCGGAAATTGATGGCAGGGGAATGCACGCGCAGCGAACTCGTGCGCTGGGCGAAGGACGCATACTATTACACGGAGCCCGCAGTCCCGACGATCGCGGCATGGCTGAGTCAGGCGCCCATCGTGCCGAACCGTGCCATCTACAAGGCCTTGGGGCGGAACCTCGCAGGCGAAATGGGCTACATCCGAGAAGCCGAGCACTACGAGCTGTATGTGCAGTTTCTCGAGGGGCTCGGTGTTTCGCTAGCGGAGGTGCAAGCCCACTTGCCGCTGGCCTCGACGCTCGGGGCGGCTGCAGCGATGGGCTACTTCTGCCGGTCCTCGTTTGAGGAAGGGCTGGGGGCGTTCGGACTAGCTGTGGAGATGCAGGTCCCGGGTCGCGCGGCTGGCGCGCAGGTGATCTATGAAGCCTTGCGGGATCACTACGGCCTCGACCGGCGGACCCTTGAGTTCTATGAAATCCACGTTGAGGCCGAGGATGAGCATGGTGACAATGCAATGAAGGCGGTCGAATGGTTCGCGCAGACCGTGGAGCAGCAGGCCCGTGTGCGTCGTGCCTTTCGTTGGAGCGTTTTGGCACATACAGCGATGATTGAAGGGTTCGATCGCCTGCTCGGCGCTGCTGAGCCTAGCGTTTGAATCGCACCTCCTTTCCCGGTAGATCGGCTCTCCGCCAGGCGGTCGGCGGGGAGCCACAGATTTCCCACAATGCGGCGGTTTACGTCAAAAAATGATCGGTCAGGATTTGTCACTTTGGTTCAACGACACGCCATGGGGTTGTCGCCTCGGGTGAAATAGGCCTTCGCCTCGTTCGGTTCTTTCGGGCGGACTGGTTGGTACGTGCGTTGCACACGGGATAGGTCGAAGCGCGATCGACCGAAGGACCGAGTGGCAGCCAATGAAAGTAGCCAAAATAAAACCTACAGACGCCAACGCTGGTTTTACCCTGATTGAGCTGCTGGTGGTCATTGCAATCATCGGGGTCTTGGCTGCCATCGCGATTCCGCAGTATGCGCTTTACCGCCAACGCGGGTTCGATGGCCGCTCGCGGGCTGATCTCCGCAATGCAGCGGCCGCCGAGGAATATCTCTTTGCGACTGGCCAGGTCTACCGGAGTTGTGCCGATGCCGCGTCGTGTGAAGCAAACCTTCCAGGGTATCAGAAATCACGCGACGTGCAGCTGGAGATAAAGGTGGCAAACGGAGCCTTCACCGGCACCGCCCGCCACCCCGATGGTGCTGTCGTGTGGACCTACGATAGCGCTGCAGGTGGCTTCCTGAACTAGTCGCCGGCTCGGTCGGCGCCCAGTCCGCCGTTTCGGCTGTCCGGAAATTCATCGCCCTCTCGATTCCGTCCCGTTGGGAGGGAAGATCCTCAGCAACCAGGCGACGCCTCGAACCGCATTCCCATCCGTTGCACGCCTTCCATAGATTGCGGTCCCGCGCAAAGCTCCACCCCATCGGCCCAGCGCGTCGTCGGAGGTGTCTTGTGCACGCAGGCAAGGGCGAGCGCATGCGAACGCGCACGGCGCGGTCTCTGTACTATTACTCAATAAAAGTTCACTTTGTAGATGCACTCAAGTAGCAAATTTCGCTTTTTGTCACAAGTTCATATAGTCAATAATTGTCACGTCATCGCCTGGATGCGCAGAATATGCGGTCGAGCTCGTTCAGAAGCCCGAAAGAGGTCGCTGAGCGAACCCGGCCGCCGTGGCACTCGCATTGCATTGCGATGGGGTCGTTGGAGGTGACGATGAAACAAGCGAATGCGCCGCCGTGATCATGTGGTTGCGTGCGTTAGAGGAAGAATGAGTTGTCAAGGATCTAAAATAGAAACAACAACAGAGAGTATATCACGGAGGGTAGAATGAAAGCTCTGAGAGGTAATGAAGGTTTTACGTTGATTGAACTACTGGTCGTTGTGGCCATCATCGGCATCTTGGCGGCGATCGCCATCCCGCAGTTTGCGCTGTATCGGCAGAGAGGCTTCGACGCGCGCGCGCAGTCCGATCTGCGCAATGCAGCGACGGCAGAGGAAGCGCAATTTGCGGTGGGCAATGCCTACGTCGCCTGCACCCAGGCTGACTGCAGCACCAAGATCAACTTCAAGCCGTCGAACGGCGTCAAGCTGGGGATGGTCTTGATCGGCACGAACGGCTTCTCCGGAACATCCAAGCACGACAACGGCGCCGTGACTTGGACCTACGACAGCACGGCGGGCGGCATCACGAACTAACAATCTCCGTGCTCTAGGTGGGGGCGACGTAACTTCCCAGCGCTCTCGTCACCCCAAACACTCCTGCACCGACTCGCAACCAGGTGCATTGTGCCGCACGGCCAGCCCCGAAAGGGACCGGCCGTGCGGCACGTGTGTATCTCGGTGCGCCGGCCGCTTGCCCCCGCCCAATTCTCGCGTTATGCGTGGCTGTCTCCGTTGGCAGCAGCGCAGAATTTTCGCGAGATGGCGCGTGCCGCTGGCGCAGGCGGGAGGAGAAGCGGCAAATGAAGAACCGCGCGCTCTGGGTGACTGTCATCGGGCTGATACTGGCGACGGGACGCGGAGCGTCAGCTGAGGCAGGACCGATTGGCGGCGTCGAGCTGGGCGTCGCGATACCCATCGGAAGCCTGTATGATCGTGCCGACGGCGGGGGAGTATTCAGCCCCTACGCCGGCTACATGTTCAACGACTACCTGGGTGTCACGGCCCAAGCGCAAGTCATGGGCGCGCCAGGCCGACACGTTGCCGGAATTCCAGACAGCGATGCCGCCGTGCTGTTCGGCGGGTTAGCCGGTCCGCGTATCGAGTTGCCGCTGCGCGATTGGACGAAACCGAAGTCGCCAGGTGAAACCTACCCGATCCTCCACATTGAGGGTCAAGCCGGCGTGTTCAGCGGGCTCGCGGGGAGTGCCACCAGCGGCACGGCATTCGGTTTCTCGACCGGCGGAGGGCTGGACGTCCGCATCTCGAGCGATTTCCTCTTTGGGTTATTCGCGCGCTACAATTGGGCTGACCAACGGGTGACGGGGGGAGGCGGAAACCGCGACAACATCCAGTACGCAACCGCGGGTCTCGGGCTCACCTACAACGCGGCGCGACCGGCGCCGCCGCCAGCGGCACCAGTGGTTGCGCAGGCGCCGCCGCCGCCTCCGCCTCCCCCTCCGAAGAAGAGGATCGTCCTGCGCGGCGTGCAGTTCGACTTCAACCAGGCGACGATCCGGGAGGATGCGCGGCCGGTTTTGGATGAGGCGATTGAAACACTGCAGCAAGAGGGCGGGGTGGCGGTCATCGCGGAAGGGTATACCGACGACATTGGCAGCGATGCCTACAACGAGAAGCTGTCGCTGCGGCGCGCCAACGCGGTGCGTGACTACCTCACGCGCGGCGGCATTACGGCCGACCGTATCAGCGTCGAGGGGTTCGGAGAGTCGCATCCGGTGGCCAGCAACGCGACCGCGGACGGGCGCGCCCAGAACCGCCGCGTCGAGCTGCGCGTGCGCGACCAGTGAACGCGGTTGCAGCGCAGTTCGCCCCTTCCCTGGTTGAGGCACATCGAAGGGAATGGCTCGGACCGGTACGGCATCGTGGCCGATGCTGATCTGAGAGAGGCAGCGCAGCGGCGCCTTACGGAGCGGAAGTGCTACAAATAGTGCTACAGTTGCTACGGAGAGCACTAACGGGCGAGACCTAAGGCACTGATTTTCCTGCACGCCGGGGTGGTGGAACTGGCAGACACACAGGACTTAAAATCCTGTGGGGGTTTCCCCCGTACGGGTTCGATCCCCGTCCCCGGCATTACTCCGGCTACCCGTCTCCAGAATGAACGCATGGTGGACCAGCCGGTCGATGGCCGCCATCGTGGTTATCGGGTTCTTGGAGTCAGCAGTGAGCAAGTGATCGTAGCTGCTCAGATCCACGGGGGTATCTCCCGCGTGGGACGAACTACAGGCCAGTTGCCGCAGGCACCTCCCGGGTTGGCCGCGACGGTACAAGATAGCTGGTTCATCTTGAATGCGCAGCCGCTGCGGAAAAGACGCTCGGACAGACATCACAGAGACGTTCGGACGTACGCCGTGCAACCATACGTGCGGGAGAAAGGATGGCTTTGTTCGAGCCTTTATCCGTGACTATCCTTTTCAATCCTGACCCACGGGGGAGGACCACTCATGATGACGAAGGAGAAATCCAGCAAGGCGCCCCTAACGGGGTGTGTGGTCATTCGATTGCGCCGGGAGGGCGATCAGGCATCCGACGCCAAAACACTGAGCGCGCATGCCAAGCGCCAAGGTTTGGCGGGCATCGCCACGGTGCTCGAAAAGCTCGGCAACCCAAAGTCGGAGCGCTTGGTCACGGCAGTGCCGGCCGAAAAAATCCTCGAGATGGAGCGGCGCGCCGCGAAAACCGATTTTCCACCACTGCACAGCCTCACTCAATACTGGCGGATCGATCTGCGCGAACGCAATCGCGACGAGATCCAGCAGGCGTTGGCCCAGCTCCGCGAAGCGCGAGAAGTCGAGATGGCGGAGGAGGAAATGCAACCAATGCCGGCGGTGGTGACGCCGGGCGACGATGATTACAACGCCATGCAGGGCTACCAAGACGCGGCGCCGACCGGTATCGACGCGCGCTGGATGTGGACGCAGCCGAACGGCGAAGGCGCCGGCATCGGCGTGGTCGACATCGAAGGCGGCTGGACCGTGGCGCATGAAGATCTGACCGGAAAGACGCCGACGCTGATTCACGGCGCGCAAAGCACCAACCCGGACTGGTACAATCATGGCACCGCGGTGCTCGGCGAAATCGTCGCTTCCGACAATACCGTTGGTGTCGTAGGGACGGCGCCGGCGATCACATCGGTACGGATGTCGTCGATCTTTGATGCCGCGATGACGTTCCATGTCGAGGATGCCTTCATCGCCGCGATCGGGGCCATGGGCCCCGGCGAAATTTTGCTGATCGAATTGCAAACCGGGTTTTTTCCGCAAGAAACAATCGATGCGCAGCTCGACCTGATCCGGCTGGCGGTGGCGCAGGGCATCACGGTGGTCGAGGCCGGCGGCAACGGCCACTCCGATCTGGACGCCTGGACCACGGGCGGTGGTCTGCACCGGATGAACCGCGGATCGGCCGATTTCGTCGATTCCGGAGCGATCATGGTGGGCGCCTGTGTCTCGACGGTGCCGCACGATCGGTGGTGGGCGTCCAACTACGGGAGCCGAATCGACTGCTTCGCTTGGGGTGAAAACGTCACCACCTGCGGCTACGGCGACCTGGACGACGGCGGCGGCGATCAAGACAAGGAGTACACCGACACGTTCCAAGGCACGAGCAGCGCTTCGCCGATCATCGTGAGCGCGGCGGCGCTAATTCAGTCCCGGCACAAGGCGATTGCCGGCAACTTTCTTTCGCCAACGCAGGTGAGGGCTGTGCTGTCGAACCCGGCGACCGGGACGGCGCAGGGCGCCACCGTCGCGGGCGCGATCGGAGTGATGCCGAACCTGGCGGCGATTGTGCCGGATCTAGGACTGGTGCCAGACGTTTATCTGCGCGATGCCGTGGGCGACACCGGCGACATCCCATGGACCGGCAGCATCTCGGTCAGTCCGGATGTGATCGTGCGGCCCGATGCGGTGGCCGATCCGCAGACGACTTACGGCGAAGGCAGCGGGACTGAAAACTCCGCGACGCTCGGCTACGAAGTCGAATTCGGCCAGAAAAATTATATCTACGTCCGCGTGCGGAACCGCGGCGGCTCGCCGGCCGCCAACGTGATCGCAACCGTGTACTGGAGCGAGGTTGCGTCGCTGGTCACGCCAAACATGTGGCACAAGATCGGTTCGGTGACGATTGCGAACGTGCCCGTCGGCGACGTGCTGACCGTGTCGGACGCGATCGAGTGGCTCAAGGACGATATCCCGGCCACCGGGCACTACTGTTTTGTCGCGACCTTGCAGCATTCCAACGACCCGGCGCCGCCGACACCCAGCACCATGACGTTCGATGAATTCTATGACCTCATCAGGAACCAGAACAACGTTACCTGGCGCAATTTCAACGTGATCAACGCGCTGCCGGACGTGCCCGCGACGACGCCCCCATTCGGGTTCTTGGTGACCGGGGCGCCGGCGGAGCCGAAGCTGTTCGCGTTCGAGATCGAGCGGAAGTTGCCGCCAGATGCCAAGCTGATTCTGGAAGGGCCGGCGCGACTGATTCTGCAGCTTAAGCACAACGGTGAGGTGAAGATCGATCGCAAGAAGAAGACCGGTCAGATTGTGCTGCCGACGTTGCCACGGATTCGCCTGGGCGAGGTGAAGCTCGGCAGGGATGACCGGTTTCGCTGCCAACTCAAGCTGTCGCCCGGCAAGACCAAGGTGGCGTGGGGTCACGGCGCCGCGGTGCGGCAGCTCTATCGCGGCAACGAAGTCGGTCGCATCGTTTGGCAATTCGCGCCGCAAGAGGGTGGAGGCAAGAAGCGCCAGGAGCGACGGAAGAAATAGCGCGCGCCGGCGATCCGGCCTGCTGAACAATTCAAGCGGAGCCGGCGCTACTTCGTCGGCTCCGCTGCCGCCTTCAGCACTGGGGCCCAGCGGGCGATCTCGGCCTTCATCCGTCTGGTGGAACTCGGGCACCCGCCCGAGCCGGAACAGCGTCGATTGCACCCCCGCGCCGCAACGCGGCCATCGATTCCCAGTGACACACCGTCGCCCATTCCCAGTTCGAGAACGGCAGCACGCTGTGACAGAGCTGGTGGGCAAAGGGCTCGCCGGCGATGGTCGATTCGCCGCTACGCCGTAAGCCGCGTGGTGGGAGCGGCTGTCGTTCGACGCGATCGCTGCGAAACTCAACGCCGATGGCGTGCCGACAAGGACGGGGAGGGCGTGGGCCACGGTGCGTGGAATCTTGAGGTACGGGTCGTGAGGCAACGGGGTCGATAGGTCGATGTCTATTCGTCCGTGAAGACACGCGCTCCTGCAGAGCGTAAGAGACGGACGCGAAATTGCTCGCTGAACCGTTCTGCCGACTTGATTGAAGTCGATGTTATCTGTGTTCTGTGTTCCAGGAGGTTTTTCAACGGGCTGTTAACCCATGAGTCCCAACCGTTCAGCACCCAGCGTGCCCGCGTGGGTAGAACGCATGGCGCAAGCCCGTTGGTATCGCATATCCGGCGATCAGCCCGATCTCGGCCTGCCGGCAACGCCGCCCGGCACGCGCTACCTCGACGACAACGATCCGGCGAAGGATGCGAAGTTGAATCCCGCTCGAAGCCCGAAAGAACTGCTCAGGCGATCGCTCGGACGGCGTCCACACTCGCCATGGCACGGCAAGATGGGTTTTGCCGCAATCACCGAGGCGTGGAATGGCGCGGCGTTCGCGTCCGGCTTCGGTGCCAGTGGAGCGATGATTCACTTCGGCGGCGGTCACAACAACTACTTCGGCTCCGATGTGCATGCGTTCGATCTTGGCACTCGCCAATGGTCACGCATTTCTGACGGGTACGTTGCCGGAGCGGCGGGCGAGTATGGCGCCGGCGCTGTCTATCCCGACGCGGTCTACCCCGACGGCTCGCCGCTGCCGCCGCATACCTACGGCTATGTCCAATACGATCCGGTGGGCAACGACTACTTGCTGTTCAAGGGGCAGATCGAGCTAGGACCCGATGTGAAGGCCGTGCCCATCGCGCACATGTTCAACCTCGATTCACTGACGTGGCGCAGAGGACCTCGACATCCTACGGCGATTCTGGCTTCGGGAGGATTTACCACGTGGGATGCAAGGCGCCGGATCATGTGGGGC
>Ga0335082_10006161_pt1 | contig 13106 bp, 11 predicted proteins | sample Lox_Sample_41_FD_206718 | JGI IMG/M metagenome (GOLD analysis project Ga0335082, IMG submission 206718) | Soil microbial communities from Loxahatchee National Wildlife Refuge, Florida, United States - Lox_Sample_4.1 | ecosystem: Environmental > Terrestrial > Soil > Wetlands | place: USA... | reverse complement strand
GCTGGCTGGGTGCGGCGGCCGCAACAAGTCTTGGGGCGGATCAGTACTACACCTACATTGTTGACACGGGCGGCGGCGGTTTAACGGGATCGCCCAGTAACCCTGCGGTACAGGGTACGGCCTGGTCCGGTGTGAACGGCGCCGATATTTATGGCGGCCAAGTTCAGGCGGGTGGTGTAGGTGCAACGTCTGCCCAGGATCTTACGGGTTGCAAGGCCAACGTCGAAGTTGTGTCTTCAGCTTACTAAAGACACAAATATACTCCATGCGTGATTGTAGGGGCGACCAAATGGTCGCCCCTACTTTCGCATTTCTAAGGGGAGGCAACAATGCGGATGGATGATTCAAAAGGGTTTACAATTATCGAATTGATGGTGGTTGTCGCTATTATTGCCACCCTTGCGGCCATCGCTTTACCCATCTATTCGAATTATACCTACCGCAGCAAACAGGTCGAGGCTAAGACACTCCTAATGACCATCAAAGTGGAAGAAGAACAGTACCGTGCAGAGAATAACTGCTATACGACTACCCTGGCCAACTTGGTGGAAACATCTAAGCTTGTTGCCAATAACCACTACTATACGGCCATCATCCCGAACGGAACAAATGCCAATGCCTGTCTGACAGCAGGCTTGCCGGACAACTTCCAGTTTGTCGTCACCGGGACAGTTGCTTCAGGACATCCCGTTGACCGTTGGGGTATTTCCGACGCGATTGCGACGCCGGTCCATTGTGACGGACGTCCGACATATACTGCGGCAGAGTTAGCGGCTTGCCCGGGTGGGAACACCACTGAGAAGGAATTTTAAGCTGATCGGTTAAAAACTGAAGTTCAAGCGGCCGCTATAGGACGGAACCTTTGAGAAATCAGCCTCGGCAACAAGACTGATAATAAAGACAGAGAATTTAACCCCCACAAATCCCTTCGATTCATTTGAATTAAAATTATTAAATTTCACTGCGTTGTTACTATTATCTTTGCTTGAAATCCAAACCAATCCATATCCTGCATATGGGGTGATAAAACCAAAACCCTTGCTGATAGAAATATCGGCACCATAATCCTTCATATCGATATCGCTCACACCCAACAATTGTGTGTAATCTCCACGGATGGCAATGGCTGGAGAAGCCAGGCCTCCTTTAAGTATGGCCCATTTCAGCTCGCCCCCCACTAACCCGACGTTCGTTCCCGGAGCTTTGGCGTAGACTAATCCGACATCGAATCCAAAAGGAAGTCCCTTCTGCGCATGGATTTTAGGAAAGGCTATGTAGCTGGGAGGAGTCTTACCAACGGCTTCTGTCCAGAACGATTTATTGTTATCAATGTGAGCCGCGGTTCCCTCAATACCAATATCAAACCCTAACAGTCCAAGTGGGGCCGCCGGTGAGAGTGGAACATAGCTGATCGCTAGTCCAAGCTCTCTGCTAAGGTCGTCAAACTCGGATTGTGAGAAATTGGTAGCAGGGATCGTGATATCGTTACCTGCGAAAACTGGGCCGGAGAATGCGATTACTATAAATAGACTACAGAGTAGGGCCGCAAGAGATTTTGATCTCATCGAAAGCCTCCTGTTTTGTGTGAATCTGTGGCGAGAGAGGTTAAGATCGACATGATTATGGATTAGAAATAAATGCACTTGACAAAATTAGATTTTGTGACTATTATATAAAATTTGCGCTGACATGAATGGGTTATTTTTCTGCCAAGGATCCCACGAAATGGGTATTACTACACCAAAGAGACGTTATTTAAATAGATAACATAGAATTATTGAAATGTAAAGTGCGCTTCTTCAATAGGTTTGGTTGATTTCCGAGCGACATAGGCCACCGTAACTCAGTCGGTAGAGTAGCTGATTTGTAATCAGCCTGTCGGGGGTTCAATTCCCTCCGGTGGCTCCAAAAAGGGACGAACTGGACGGAGCTTAATATAGAACATATTGTGGATGTGCCGCTGTAGCTGCAAAGGATTTCAGGGGAGGTACCCAAGCGGACAACGGGAACAGACTGTAAATCTGTCGCCATTAGGCTTCGGAGGTTCGAACCCTCCCCTCCCCAATATTGTTTGCAGGGCGAAGCGGCAAACGGGAGCCGACCCCAACCCTGACAACCATTTAGGAAAGTGGTAGAGGGTGGGTGGAGAAACGACGGAGCGACATAATGCGGGAATAGCTCAGCGGTAGAGCGCCAGCCTTCCAAGCTGGGGGTCGCGGGTTCAAATCCCGTTTCCCGCTCCAAGAAAACAGTGTCTGGATGCTGGGGGTCGGATGTGCACGATAATCGAAAAATCAGGATTCACCCGATATCCAGCATCGAGTCACTATTTTCACTGCCCTTGTAGCTCAGTCGGTAGAGCACTTCCTTGGTAAGGAAGAGGTCACCGGTTCAATCCCGGTCGAGGGCTCCAGGATCGTTGAACATGAAACAATCATCGGCTCAATGAGGCGTTGGGGGGGATATGTCGAAGGCGAAATTTGAGCGGACGAAGCCGCACGTGAATATCGGGACGATCGGGCACGTGGATCACGGGAAGACGACGTTGACGAGCGCGATCACGAAGGTCTTATCGGAGAAGAAGATGGCGGAGTATCTGGCGTACGATCAGATTGACAAGGCGCCGGAGGAGAAGGAGCGGGGGATCACGATCGCGATCGCGCACGTGGAGTACCAGACGGACAAGCGGCACTATGCGCACGTGGACTGTCCGGGGCACGCGGACTACGTGAAGAACATGATCACGGGAGCGGCGCAGATGGACGGGGCGATCCTGGTGGTCAGTGCGGCGGACGGACCGATGCCGCAGACGCGGGAGCATATCCTGCTGGCGCGCCAGGTGGGGGTGCCGTACATTGTGGTGTTTTTGAACAAGGCGGATATGGTGGAGGACAAGGAGCTGCTGGACCTGGTGGAGTTGGAGGTGCGGGAGCTATTGAAGAAGTATGAATTTCCGGGGGATACGATTCCGTTTGTGACGGGCAGTGCGTTGAAGGCGTTGGAAGGGGACAAGGGCCCGATGGGGGAAGGGGCGATCATGAAGTTGATGGAGGCGGTGGATTCGTATATTCCGACGCCGAAGCGGGAGATCGACAAGCCGTTTTTGATGCCGGTGGAGGACGTGTTTAGCATTTCGGGTCGTGGGACGGTGGTGACGGGGCGGGTGGAGCGCGGGGTGGTGAAGATTGGAGATGAGATCGATATAGTGGGGATCAAGCCGACGCAGAAGACGGTGATCACGGGGGTGGAGATGTTCCGGAAGATATTGGATTCGGGGCAGGCGGGGGATAATATCGGGTTGCTGCTTCGGGGGACGAAGAAGGAAGAGGTGGAGCGGGGGATGGTGTTGGCGAAGCCGGGGAGCATCACGCCGCACACGAAGTTTAAGGCGGAGGCGTACATTTTGACGAAGGAAGAAGGGGGTCGGCACACGCCGTTCTTTAACGGGTATCGGCCGCAGTTTTATTTTCGGACGACGGACGTGACGGGGGTGGTGGCGTTGGCGAAGGGGGTGGAGATGGTGATGCCGGGGGATAATGTGCGGATGGATGTGGAGTTGATCACGCCGATCGCGATGGAGAAGGAGTTGCGGTTTGCGATCCGGGAAGGCGGTCGGACGGTGGGCGCCGGCGTCATCAGTGAAGTCATCGCGTAGGGGATGGCAAGTATTAGATTGAAGGAGTCAGAAAAATGCGTGAGATTATTACCCTGGCCTGTACAGAATGTCGTGAACGGAACTATTCAACCGTCAAAAATAAGAAGAATGATCCGGATCGTCTTGAACTTCAGAAATATTGCAAGAGGTGTCGCAAACATACAGGGCATAAAGAAGTTAAATAGGCCAGTAGCTCTAACGGCTAGAGCAGCGGTCTCCAAAACCGCGGGTTGGGGGTTCGAATCCCTCCTGGCCTGCCAGTTTCGGCAGACATCGAATTGAGATTAAACTCGCGGGCGTTTTAGGAGTGGGGCATGCAAGGTCTTTGGGGTCGGATCGCTGAATTTTTCAATGATGTTAGAGCAGAGTTAAAAAAGGTGGCCTATCCCACCCGAGCGGAAACGGTGGGGTCAACAACCGTTGTTTTAATCCTTGTTTTGATTATTGGGGTTTTTTTGTCTTTTCTGGATATGGTTCTAGTGAAGGCGGTTCGGCTCATCATCCAATAGGATAATTCAATTGGTGATTTCAATGACAAAGAATTGGTACGTGATTCATACGTATTCCGGGTTTGAGGGGCGTGTCAAAACCACGATTGAAGAGCAGGCAACCCACCTCGGTTTGCAGGAGAAAATCAGCAAAGTCTTGGTCCCTACCGAAGAGGTCATCGAAATAAAGGATGGCAAAAAAAGGGTATCGACCAAGAAGTTTTTCCCGGGCTATGTTCTCATCGAAATGGAAATGACCGATGAAACCCTGCAGTTGATTAAAAACACGCCCAAAGTAACCGGATTTTTGGGCGGTGAAGCCAAGCCGGCCCCCTTATCCCAGTCCGAAGTGGAAACCCTGCTCAAACAGTTGGATGCGGGAACGGCCGCGCCGCGGGAGAAATTGCAGTTCCAAAAGGGAGACGCGGTCCGGATCATCGACGGGCCATTTTTGGGTTTTAACGGAGTGGTCGATGAAGTGCATACCGAGCAAAACAAGGTGAAGGTTTTGGTCAGCATCTTTGGACGATCCACTCCGGTTGAACTTGGTTTTTTGCAAGTTGAGCGCTTGTGAAAAGGGATCGGCGCTGCCGATACCCTTTCGTTTCAGTGAAGAGGAGGTGTTGTTGTGGCAAAGGAAGTGACCGGCATGGTGAAACTTCAGATTCCGGCTGGCAAGGCCAATCCTGCACCACCGGTCGGTCCCGCTTTGGGACAACACGGCGTCAATATAATGGAGTTTTGTAAGACCTTTAACGCTAAGACTCAGAAGCAGGAAGGAACCATTATTCCTGTGATCATTACAATTTATTCCGATCGGACGTTCACGTTCATCACTAAAACTCCACCTGCGGCCGATCTCTTGAAGAAGGCGGCTGGAATTATCAAAGGGTCCGCCGTTCCAAACAAAGATAAAGTGGGCAAGGTTACGCAAAACCAAGTCGAAGAAATTGCCAAGTTAAAGATGCCGGATCTCAATGCGGTTGATCTTAAGGGGGCCGTCCACATCATCGAGGGGACGGCTCGTAGCATGGGAATCCAGGTGGTTAAGAGTTGAGGATGAAGTTCAAGGAGCCGAGATGGGAAAGAAATACGTAGCAGCGAAAGCACACGTGGAACCGAAAAACTATACGATCTCCGAGGCGATGCAGGTTGTGAAAAAGGCCGCGTTCGCCAAATTTGACGAAACGGTGGATTTGGCGGTCCAGTTAGGGGTCGATCCGAAGCATTCCGATCAAATGGTAAGGGGATCGGTTCTTCTTCCTCATGGCACTGGTAAAAAGGTCCGGGTCGCTGTGTTTGCAAAAGGGGACAAGGAAAAAGAGGCTCGGGAGGCCGGCGCCGATGTCGTGGGGGCCGAAGATCTCGTCGAAAAAATTACAAAAGGATGGCTGGAGTTCGACCGTGTCATTGCCACTCCGGATCTTATGGGTACAGTGGGTAAACTCGGTAAAATTTTAGGTCCTCGCGGATTAATGCCCAATCCCAAATCGGGTACCGTTACTTTTGATCTGGCGAAGGCCATCCGTGAAGTTCGGCAGGGACGGGTCGAGTTCAAAGTTGAGAAGGCGGGGATTGTACATGTCCCAGTCGGTAAAGTTTCTTTTGAGGCTCAAAAGCTGGCCGAGAACGCATCGACGGTACTGGAGTCGATCGTCAAGGCAAAACCGTCCACGTCAAAAGGAGTTTATCTCAAGGCCGTCACGGTCTCATCGACCATGGGGCCTTCCATTAAAATCGATGCACCCGGCGTTGCAAAAATGTTCGGGTGAGCGAGGGATTACCGATGAAAATGAAACGCGAAGAAAAGCAGCAACTGGTGAATGAACTGCATGAGAAGTTTTCGACCGCAACGGTGGCCATCTTGGCGGAGTTTAAAGGGTTGGGCGTGTCGGAGATGACGGAGCTTCGGCAGAAACTTCGTGCGGTGAAGGGTGAACTGCGTGTCGTCAAAAATACACTGGCCCAACGGGCGGCCGAAGGAACGAACGTGTCCGGGACCCGAGAGGCATTTCAGGGCCCCATTGCGGTCGCATTCGGCTACGATGACCCCGTGGCCCCGGCCAGGATCTTGAAGGAATTTGTAGATAAGAGAACGGAGAAGATCAAAGTCAAAATTGGTGTGGTTGAAGGCCAGGTCCTAGATTCCAAGGGTCTGAAGGCGGTGGCCTCGCTGCCCAAGAAGGAAGTGATGATCGCAGACCTGTTAAGCCAGATGCAATCCCCGGTGCGTGGCCTGGTCGGCGGTTTACAGGGGATTATTCGAAAATTCGTCTATACGGTTTCGGCGATACGGGATCAACAATCTACTAAGACATCGTAACCAAGACAAGAACAACCAGCGGTTAACCAGAAAGGAGCATGCAATGGCTACTGCAACAAAGCTTTCGAAGGATGATTTGATCAAGGCAATTGAAGGAATGACGGTTCTGGAACTTTCCGAACTCGTCAAGGCCCTCGAGGAGAAGTTCGGTGTGACGGCGGCGATGCCCGCCATGGCCGTGGCCTCCGCCGGCGGGGGAGCCGCCGCAGCGGCCGCTGAAGAGAAAACCAGTTTTGACGTGATCTTGTTGTCCGCCGCGGCCGATAAAAAGATCCAGATCATTAAGGTGGTTCGTGAGCTGACGAGTCTCGGCCTCAAAGAAGCCAAGGATCTCGTCGAAGGGGCGCCGAAGCCGGTCAAGAGCGGCGTCGCCAAGGAAGAAGCCGAAACGATGAAGAAGAAACTGGAAGAAGCGGGTGCCAAGGCCGAAATTAAATAGCAAAGATTCGACGGCCTGAGGGGTTCGGACTGAAGGATCCCTGCGAAGGTGCAAACCTGTGAGCAAATCGCATGACGGTTTAAATGGAGGAATGGACAACGTGAGAAATCGGAAGGACTTTTCGAAAATCCAAAGCAAGATTGAGATTCCCAATCTCATCGATATCCAGAAAAGTTCATACGAGCGTTTTTTACAAATGTCGGTGACGCCGGAACGTCGTCAAGACCGGGGGCTTCAAGCCGCCTTCAACAGCGTCTTCCCCATCACCGATTATAACGAGACGGCCATGATCGAGCTGGTCGATTATTCACTGGGCGCCCCCAAATATGGCGTGCGGGAATGCCTGGAGCGGGGAATGAACTACGCCGCCCCGCTCAAAATTCGCGTCCGGCTTCATCTTTTCGAAAAAGAAGCGAAAGGGGACACGAAAAAGATCCGCGAGAGCAAGGAATCGGAGGTCTATCTCGGCGAACTTCCGCTCATGACCGAAACCGGGACCTTTATCATCAATGGAACCGAACGAGTTGTCGTCAGCCAGTTGCATCGCTCCCCCGGTGTGGCATTTACCCACGATAAAGGAAAGACCCATGCCAGCGGAAAAGTTCTTTTTTCGGCCCGGATCATTCCTTATCGGGGTTCCTGGCTCGATTTTGAATTCGACACGCGAGACATTCTTTATGTGAGGATCGATCGTCGCCGGAAAATGCCGGTGACCATTCTCCTGAAAGCATTCGGATACACCACCGAAGATCTCTACCGTACCTATTACCCGGTTGAGGAAATACAGATCGAAAAGGGGAAATTTTTCCGCAGGCTCGATCCCGAGATCCATGTGGGAATAAAGGCCCCGATCGATATTGTGGATAAAAGAGCGAAGGAGACGATCGTCAAGGAAGGTGGAAAGATCACCAAGATGATCATCAATCGCATCCGAAAGGCCGGCATTAAAGAAATTCCGGTCCTCCAAGAAGAATTGATCGGTCGGTTGGCCGCCGGGGATCTTTCCGATCCTAAATCGCATGAAGTTTTACTGGCCCGAAACAAGGAAATGACGGAAGAGGTGGCGCAAAAGTTGCTGCGCAGCCACCTGGAAAGTTTTAAGCTGATCTACATCGATCCCGTCAGCACTCCCCCCGTGATTCGGGATACCCTGCCGTTAGAAGAGGTTGGCTCCAAGGAAGAGGCCATGGTGGAGATATATAAACGCTTGCGTCCCGGCGAGTCTCCGACCGTCGAAACGGCCAAAACCTTGTTCGATAATCTGTTCTTTAATCCAAAACGGTATGATTTGTCGCCCGTGGGCCGTCTGAAGCTCAACAAGAAGCTGGGGCTCGAGGTTTCTCTGGAGAAGCGAACGCTCACCCCGGAAGACATCATTGAAGTCGTGCGCTATCTGATCAATTTGAAAGCCGCGAAAGGGGAGATCGACGATATCGACCATCTCGGAAACCGTCGGGTTCGATCGGTCGGTGAACTGCTTGAGAATCAATTCCGGATCGGTCTGGTTCGCATGGAGCGGACGATTAAAGAGCGGATGAACCTGCTCGACTTGGAAACGGCGCTGCCGCATGATTTAATCAACGCAAAACCGGTCATGGCCGCGATTAAAGAATTTTTCGGGAGCAGCCAGCTTTCCCAATTTATGGATCAAACGAATCCGCTCGCCGAGATCACGCACAAGCGTCGGCTTTCGGCTTTGGGGCCCGGAGGATTGACGCGCGAGCGTGCCGGATTCGAAGTGCGCGACGTTCATCCTTCCCATTACGGTCGGATTTGTCCCATTGAAACTCCGGAAGGTCCCAACATCGGGTTGATCACGTCGCTGGCCACCTACGCGTGCGTGAACGAATTCGGATTCATCGAGGCTCCGTATCGAAAAGTGAAGACGGCTCGTGTGACGGACGATGTCGAATTTTTGTCGGCCATCGACGGTGAGCGTCATGTGATCGGCCAGGCGAACTCGAAAGTGGACGGACGGGGCCGATTGGTCTCCGAGAGCGTCTCGGCCCGGTTTGCGGATGATTTTGTGACCGTGACTCCGGATAAAGTGGAATATATGGATGTCTCTCCAAAGCAGATCGTCAGCGTGGCGACCGCGTTGATTCCATTCCTGGAGAACGACGATGCCAACCGTGCCTTGATGGGATCCAACATGCAGCGCCAAGCCGTGCCGCTCATTAAGACGGAGGCGCCGTTAGTGGGGACCGGAATGGAGTCCGTGGTGGCCCGCGATTCGGGATACGTTCTCTTCGCCCGACACCATGGGATGGTCCAGAGCGTCGATGCCAACCGCATCGTGGTGAAATACGATCATGCCAAGGCCGCCAAGGACAAGGAGAAGGCGACGGAGGTCTTCCCCCTGATCAAATTTCTCCGTTCCAATCAGAACACCTGCATCAATCAGAAACCGGTCGTCAATCCGGGCGACGTTGTAAAGAAAGGGGATGTGCTGGCCGACGGGCCGGCCATCGAACAGGGCGATCTTGCTCTGGGGCGTAACGTTCTCGTGGCCTTCATGCCGTGGGGAGGATACAACTTTGAAGACGCCATCCTGATCAGCGAGAAACTGGTCAAGGGAGATATGTTTACGTCGATTCATATCGAAGAGTTTGAGGTGGAGGCCCGGGACACCAAGCTCGGCAAGGAAGAGATCACGCGCGATATCCCCAATGTCGGGGAGGAAGCGCTCAAGAATCTCGATGAAGGGGGGATCATTCGGATCGGCGCGGAGGTCCGGCCGGGCGATATTCTCGTCGGAAAGGTGACGCCAAAAGGCGAAACACAGTTGACGCCCGAAGAAAAGCTGCTCCGGGCGATTTTCGGCGAGAAGGCCGGAGATGTCAAGGACACGTCGTTGACCGTTCCGCCGGGCGTGGAGGGGATCGTCGTCGATGTCAAGATCTTTTCGCGCAAAGGCAGCGACAAGGCGGAGCACGCCAAGGTGTTCGAGAGCGACGACATCGGGCGATTGCAGCGGGATCACCAGGACGAGCTTCGGATCATCGATGACGAGAAAAATAAAAAGATGCGGAAGTTTCTGAACGGCAAGGTCATCAGCCGCGACATCGTCGACCCGGAAACCGGAGATGTGATCCTGAAGCGGAAACGAAAATTGAATCCGGAGGTCTTGAAGAAGATCATTGACGATTATTTGCGGGATATCCTTCTCAGCAATCCGGAGGATCAGGAAAAGCTGCTCGAAATGGAGCGCATGGCCAAGGAGCAGATGGAGATTCTTCAAGAGATTTACGACAAACGGATGGGCCGTCTGAAAGGCGGCGATGAACTTCCGCCCGGCGTCATCAAACTGGTGAAGGTTTATATCGCGATGAAGCGGAAGGTGTCGGTCGGGGACAAGGTCGCGGGCCGTCATGGGAACAAGGGGGTTGTCGCTCGGATTCTTCGTGAGGAGGATATGCCCTATCTGCCGGATGGAACGCCGGTGGAGGTGGTTCTCAACCCGCTGGGGGTGCCATCCCGTATGAATGTCGGGCAGATTCTCGAGACCCACCTGGGCTGGGCGGCCAAGGCTCTCGGACTGTACGTTTCCAGTCCCGTGTTCGACGGGGCGCGTGAAGGCGAGATCAAGGACCTCTTGAAGAAGGCGGACCTTCCCGAGTCGGGTCAAAGCCTGCTTTTTGACGGACGGACGGGCGAATCGTTTGACCGCCCCGTCACGGTCGGCTACATGTACATGATGAAACTCCACCATCTCGTCGATGATAAGATCCATGCCCGCTCGATCGGGCCCTACTCGCTGGTCACCCAGCAGCCCCTGGGCGGCAAGGCCCAGTTCGGGGGACAGCGGTTGGGAGAGATGGAAGTCTGGGCGCTCCAGGCCTACGGAGCGGCCTCCATATTACAAGAATTCCTGACGGTGAAATCGGACGACGTCCCGGGAAGGTCCAGAATCTACGAGGCTATTGTGAAGGGGGAAAATTTCCTGGAACCCGGATTGCCGGAATCGTTCAACGTTCTCGTGAAAGAGTTGCAAAGTCTGGGCTTGGACGTTGAGTTGATGAAAACGAAAGAGTAAACGAAGCATCGGTCCCTCGGTTCGGCTGTGTTCGGACCGCAGGAGCAACAAACATTCTTAAGAGGAGTGAACCCTTGGAAGGAATTCGATCATTCTTCGAGAAGCCAAAAGAGCCGGTCTCTTTTGATGCCATTCGGATCCGGATCGCGTCACAGGACAAAATTTTGTCCTGGTCGTACGGCGAGGTCAAGAAACCGGAGACGATCAATTACCGTTCCTTTAAGCCGGAGCGGGATGGACTGTTCTGCGCAAAAATCTTCGGTCCGACAAAAGACTGGGAGTGCAATTGCGGCAAGTACAAGCGGATGAAACACCGCGGAATCGTCTGCGACAAGTGCGGTGTGGAGGTCATCCAGTCGAAAGTCCGTCGCGAACGGATGGGCCACATCGCTCTGGCGGCTCCCGTGGCGCATATCTGGTTTCTCAAAGGGGTGCCGAGTCGAATCGGCAATCTTTTGGATATGAGCTTGAAACAGTTGGAGCGGATTCTCTATTTCGAGGCCTTCGTCGTCATCGACCCCGGACAGACGGATCTGAAAGAGAAGGACGTATTGACCGAAGAGAAATACCGCCAGTTGGTTCAGGAACACGGAAACGATTTTAAGGCCGGTATGGGGGCGGAAGCCATCCGCGAAATTCTTAAGCGGGTCGATATCGAGACCCTTTGGAAAGAACTCCATGCGAAAGTGAAAGAGGCCGAGTCGACCGCCCTGAAGAAAAAGTATACGAAACGATTGAAGGTCGTCGAAGCCTTCCGAAAATCGGGCAACAAACCCGAATGGATGATCATGGATGTGATCCCGGTCCTCCCTCCGGAGCTCCGCCCGTTGGTTCCGTTGGACGGGGGTCGTTTTGCGACCTCCGATTTAAACGATCTTTATCGTCGGGTGATTAACCGGAACAACCGGCTCAAACGGCTGATCGAGTTGAAGGCCCCCGGCGTCATCATCCGGAATGAAAAAAGAATGCTTCAGGAAGCGGTCGATGCCTTGTTTGACAACGGCCGACGAGGGCGGGCCATCAAAGGGCCCAACAAGCGCCCTCTGAAATCGTTGTCCGACATGTTGAAAGGCAAGCAGGGTCGTTTCCGTCAGAACCTCTTGGGAAAGCGGGTGGACTATTCCGGCCGGTCGGTGATCGTGGTTGGGCCCGATCTAAAGCTCAATCAGTGCGGTCTGCCTAAAAAAATGGCCCTGGAATTGTTCAAGCCGTTCATCTTCCACAAACTGGAAGAGAAAGGCTATGTGACCACCATTAAAAGCGCGAAGAAAATGGTGGAGAAAGAAAAACCCGAGGTGTGGGATGTCCTGGAAGGCGTGATCCGCGATCACCCGGTGCTCTTGAATCGTGCCCCCACGCTTCATCGGCTGGGGATTCAGGCGTTCGATCCGATTCTGGTCGAAGGGAAGGCGATCCAGCTTCACCCGCTAGTTTGCGCCGCGTTCAATGCGGATTTTGACGGCGATCAAATGGCGGTGCATGTCCCGTTGTCCGTCGAGGCCCAGATCGAGGCGCGCGTCCTGATGATGTCCATCAACAACGTGCTGTCTCCGGCCAGCGGAAAGCCGATCATGGTTCCCTCCCAGGATATGGTGCTCGGCTGTTATTGGTTGACCAAGGAACGAGCGGGGGCCAAGGGTGAAGGCAAAATCTTTTCCAGCAAGGAAGAGGTCCGTGTGGCCTACGATGCGAAAGAAGTCGAGGAGCATGCCAAGGTCAAGGTCCGGATCAACGGTGCTTTAGCCGAGACCACCGTGGGGCGGGTCGTCTTCTCGGAGATCCTTCCGGAGGGCCTGTCGTTTAACACCGTCAACCGCGTGATGACCAAAAAAGACGTCATGAAATTGATCGACGTCTGCTATCGAGAATGCGGCCACCGCGAAACCGTTTTGTTGTTGGACAAGATCAAGGACGTCGGATTTTTCTTCGCGACGAAGGCCGGCATCTCGATCTGCATCGACGACATGCATATCCCCGCGAAAAAAGAAGAGCTCATCGATCGTGCGCAGCGGGAGGTCGTGGAAATCGAGAAACAGTACGCCGACGGTCTCATCACCAACGGGGAACGGTATAACAAAGTGATCGACATCTGGGCCCACGTCACCGAACTCGTCGCCAGCGAAATGATGAAAGAACTGGGGGGCAATGGCGGAAACGGGAAAGGG
>Ga0335082_10006160_pt1 | contig 13106 bp, 13 predicted proteins | sample Lox_Sample_41_FD_206718 | JGI IMG/M metagenome (GOLD analysis project Ga0335082, IMG submission 206718) | Soil microbial communities from Loxahatchee National Wildlife Refuge, Florida, United States - Lox_Sample_4.1 | ecosystem: Environmental > Terrestrial > Soil > Wetlands | place: USA... | reverse complement strand
GACTTGTGACGTAGCTTCGCGCAGCAGGCGAACCTTGACGGAGCGCAGTGGCGCTCCGGAACCGGAGACAACGCCATTGATGCAACTGGAGCGTGACTGTGCCAGGCCGGACGAATATGCAGCAATTACGAGCATCGCTGTGCAGCATGCAATCCAATGATGCCGCGGCGGCAAATTGAGAGCCTGGCCCATCATCGTGCGTAATGCGCTGTACCACTGTGCGTGGCGCGGACTACATGCCTATTGAACCACGACATGCCCCAGAATAGCCTCGGGCATTCGCTTGAGGCGGCTGCCGGCGTGCGCAGTTTGGGCACGCTTGTCCTTGTTCGCCACATACCTGCCGACCAGGTAGCCCAGCGTCGATCCCACAAAGACATCGGAAGGGAAGTGTTGTCCACCGGTAACGCGAGTGGTGGCGACGGTGGTCGCTAGTCCGTACATCGCGAGTTCCACGGGCCACCGCGGGTATTCATGGGCGACAACGGAGGCCAGTGTCCATGCCAGCGCCGCGTGGCCGGACGGGAATGATCCGCTGCTGACGTTGCCGGCGAAGAACTTTCCGTCGTAGCTCGTGTAGGGGCGCTCGCGATTGAAGATGAGCTTCATGCCTCCGTAAAGCAGGAAGCTGTCGACGGTTGCCTCCGCGGCGAGCACTCCGGTGCGCTGGGCATGCTCGTTGTGGGTAAACAATCCAGTGAGGTAGATTCCGCCGGCAGCTGCGGCGGTGCTATACGTGCACGCGTCGGAGATGTTGACTCCGGTCTGGTGCCAGCTTACGGGCACCTGCTGCGCAACAGACTCGTCATTGGCGATGAGGACCCCGGTGGCGGTTACGATCGTCGCGCTCCAAAACAGGGTTGTTCTGTAGAACGGGACGCCGTCACCGAAACTAAGGCCCTCCGCGGTAAAGGGTGCCGAGATCAGGTGCCATTCGTCCTGGCCGATGGTCCTGGCTGCGGTGGCAACGCCGTGGCGGAATGAGCTGTGTTGCGCCTGTTGGGTGGCGGAGGGAGCATCCGGAAGAGGTGACGTAGTCTGCGCGCCGGGAGGTGGCGCTTGCTGCCCGAAAGCACACGAAGCCAGCACGACCATCAAAGCAATCGTGTAGGCCGTGCCCGTTGCCACGTAGTGTTGCCGGCCAAACCGTCCAACGTTGCAACTGGCAACCGCACGACCTTGGAATTCCATGGCCCACCCCCGGCAACTTTTTGTGATAACACCATACCAGCCTTGTCCACTCGTTTGCCGATTTTTCGCGAGTGCGTGTGAGCTTCCACGGGCACCATTTTCAAGCTATTTTGTCGATTGTGCGCTGTGACCCGGCGCCTGTGACGTACGCCACAGACTGTCGGGTTGCGACCTCAGCAAAATCGAAAGTGGAGGAATCCTGTGTTTCTCATCGTCGCAGCTCGCCCTGTCGCGCGAGGCATCAAACTCTTCGAAATCAAGGCGCCGCGGATCGCCAAAAAACAGCGTCCCGGCCAGTTCGTCATTGTCCGGTTGGACGATACCGGCGAACGCATCCCACTCACCATCGCCGACGCCAATCCCGAGGCCGGGACCGTCACTATCGTCGTCCAGGCGATCGGCAAGACTACCATGCTGCTGAACATGCTCGAGGCCGGAGACTCCATCCTCGACATCGTCGGCCCGCTGGGCAAGCCGTCGGAGATTGAGAAGTTCGGCACCACCGTCGTCGTCAGCGGCAGCGTGGGGACCGCAATGGCCTATCCCACGGCACGCGAACTCAAGCGTGCGGGGAACAAGGTGATCTCCATCGTTGGCGCGCGCAGCAAGGACCTGCTGGTGCTCGAGGACGCGGTCCGCGAGGTCAGCGACGAAACCTATGTCATGACCGACGACGGCACCGCCGGCGAGCAGGGCCTGGTCACCAAGAAGCTGCAGGAACTGGTGGACGCGGGCAAAGTGGATTACGTGCTGGCGGTCGGCCCGGTGCCGATGATGCGCGCCTGTGCCAACGTCACCGCCCCCAAAAACATCAAGACCATCGTGAGCCTGAACTCCATCATGGTGGACGGCACCGGCATGTGCGGCGGCTGCCGCGTGCTGGTCAACAACAGCAGCCAGTTCGCCTGCGTCGATGGCCCCGAGTTTGACGCCAGCCAGGTGAACTTCGACGTGCTGACGCAGCGCAACAACATGTATCGCGAGCAGGAGAAAAAGAGCATCGAGCTCTTGCAGGCCGATCCCGAGGCCGAGTTGAAGAGACTGCGTGAGAGCAACACACAGCACGCCTGCGCGCTGGAAGCGACGCTGGCGGAGGTCGCCAAATGACAGACAAGCCCAAGAGCAACAATCCACTGCCCAACAAAGAACGCGTCAAGCTGCCTCGCCAGCGAGTGCCTGAGCAGGAGCCGCAGGTGCGCGCCCACAATTTTTGCGAGGTTAACCTGGGCTTTCCTCCCGAGATGGCGCGCCAGGAATCGCTGCGTTGCATCGAGTGTCCCAAGCCGGGTTGCATCGAGAAGTGCCCGGTGTCGGTGAACGTGCGCGCTGTGATCGACCTCATACTGGCAGGTGATTACCTCGGTGCGGCGTCAAAGGTGCGCGAAGACAACGCGCTGCCCGCCATCACCGGCCGCGTCTGTCCAGTCGAAGACCAATGCGAGTCAGGATGCGTGCTCGGCAAGAAGGGCGAACCGGTCGGCATCGCGTATCTCGAGCGCTTCGTCGCCGACTGGGAGCGGGAGACAGGTCAGTTCGGATCACCCGCGTCGGCGCCGGCGACCGGCAGGAAGGTCGGGCTCATTGGCAGCGGCCCGGCCAGCCTGGCCTGCGCCGGAGACCTCATCCAGATGGGCCATCAGGTACACGTCTTCGAGGCGCTGCACGAGCTCGGAGGAGTGCTGGTGTACGGCATTCCTGAATTCCGCCTGCCCAAGGAGATCGTTCATCACGAGATCAACGTACTGCGCCGCCGCGGCGTGGTCTTCGAAACCAATGTGGTGGTCGGCAAGACTGTCACTATCGACGAGTTAATGCACGAGGAAGGTTTCGACGCCGTCTTCATCGCTACGGGCGCTGGCCTGCCGCGCTTCCTCCACGTTCCCGGCGAGCACTTCAACGGTGTTTACTCGGCCAACGAATTTCTCACCCGCGTGAACCTGATGCGCGCCTACCGCTTCCCCGAGTTCGACGAGCCGCTCTACCCTTGCAAAGATCGCGATGTCATCGTAGTGGGCGGCGGCAACACCGCGATGGATGCGGTGCGCAGCGCGCTGCGCCTCGGCGCGAAGAGTGCCAGCATCTACTATCGCCGCACCGAGAAGGAGATGCCCGCCCGCGTGGAAGAAGTGCATCACGCCAAAGACGAAGGCGTTCACTTCGAGATGCTGGTCAACCCGGTCGAGTTCTTCGGCGACGAAAAGGGAAATCTCACATCCGTGAAGTGCATTCGCCAGGAGCTCGGCGAGCCCGATGACTCCGGACGTCGCAGCCCCGTGCCGATCAAAGGCTCGGAATTTGTGGTTCCGTGCCAGGTGGCGATCATTGCCGCGGGCACTTCGGCGAACCCTTTGATCCAGTCCACGACGCCCGGACTGGCGACTACCAAGCGCGGCTACATCTCCGCCAACGAGGATACCCTGGCGACCTCGAAGCCGGGTGTGTTTGCCGGCGGCGACATCGTCACCGGCGGTGCGACGGTGATCCTCGCGATGGGTGCGGGCCGCAAGGCGGCCAAGTCGATCAACGAATATCTGAAGGGGTTGGATGGGGCGGCGGTGAATTAGTACAAAAGGCCGGTATCAAGGCACGACTCTAATCGTGCCGTTAAGAGCCTTAACATTAGCCAGTCGCGCGGACTTCAGGCCGCGCGGCACGGTGGGAGCCCCCGCATTTATGCGGGGGAGATGAATTTCGTAAGAATCGGGGGGCTTTAGCCCTGGCGCTCGCACCACAAGAAATCCGAACGTTCTTTGTGTCCTTCTCGACCTTCCAACGCAGATTTCTTCTGCAATCGCACCGGCTTTGCGAACTGCTGCTCGATGTGATCCGAGTAAACCGACAACAAGGGCGAATGCAGGTGCATGAATTCGTCTTCATGCCGAACCACGTGCATCTACTGATAAAGCCTGGGCCGGATGTGTCGCTGGAGAAGGCGATGCAATTCATCAAGGGCGGATTTTCGTATCGGGCCGGCAAGGAGTTGGGCTTCCGGTGTGCGATCTGGAATCCGGGATTCAACGAACATCGAGTTCGCGATGCTGCGGACTACGCAGGGCATGTCCGCTATACGCACATGAACCCGGTTGAAGCAGGCTTGGTGAGCAAGCCGGAAGAGTGGCTGTTTTCTTCGGCTCGGTTGAAGGCGGAAGTTGATCCCGCGCTGGCGCAGCTTCGATGCGCCAGCGCTAAAGCGCATTCAGTATTTTGACGTTCGATTTTTCCCCCGCATAAATGCAGGGGCTCCCACCGTTGACTGGCCCACAATATCCTCCTTTTGGAGATTGCGGGGTTGTTTAAGGACGCGAGAGGATGTATACGAATCGCGTGGCACTTGCCTGCATTTGCCAACAGCCTTTTGCCGGGGTGGGGGGCGAGGAGGCACAACGGGTGGCCCACATTTGCCTGACGTTGGCAAATGTGGGGAAGTCACAACTGCCTACTGGCGACTGCTCCCTACGTTCCGCACCACCCACGCTTTCCACTCGTCTTCCTGCATTTCTTTCGCGGCGGCCCGCAGCACCATGGCGGTCTCTTCCGCCTCGCTGCACTTCAACCTGAGGTCGTTCATTTCCAGATACGTCACCATCGCCGCCAGCGCAATTTGTTCGTTCCCCTCGGCAAACGGACGGTTCAGCAGCAGCGCCCATGCGTAACCCGCGGCGATCCGTGCGTACATGTACTGTTTGCCGTCGGCCCCAAACGTCATCGCTCGCGTCAGCGACATCTCCAGCATCGCCGGTTCCACCTGGCGCGAGCGAGACCTCGCCTGACCCCCGTAGCGCGTCACGAGTTCCTGATGAATCGCGATCAACCCACGCATGTCCAGCCGGCGCCGCGGCTTCACCGACGTCATTTCCCTAACTCGCGATAGCTGTTCCGGTGCTGCCCCTCCGTCCGCCGGAACGCTTCCAACTGTCGGGCAAACTCCGGATCGAAGGGCGACAGCTCGAGGCCCCATTTGGCTTCCGTCAGCTCCAGCTCGTCTCCAACCGACAGACGCAGGTTGTCGATCACCTTCTTCGGAAGCAGCACTCCAAACCCGCTCCCAATCTTGCGCAATTTGGTCTTCATAAATTGCATTATAACAAATGTTATATACAGACCCAATTTGGCCTGTACTGTGCCATTATAATTAACGTTATACAGGCCACTTTTGTGGGGCACCTGTTCTGGCGCTCAGCCTCCGCCCGGGCTGGCAAACGAACAGCAGATTCCTCGCTGCGCTCGTGATGACAATCCATAACGACGAGCGAACGGCGAAAGGCGAATGGCGCGAAGCGGCTTCACTCAATCCTCAACAGCAGCACGGGTTCCACCATAAATTCGAAGGCGTTGATCTTCTCGACGGCGCTGCGGACCTTTGGCTCCGAGACCGGTTCGACGGTAAAGAACAGCGACAGGCGCGTTTTGGGCGAGTGCGGTTCCTGCTGCACCGAGTCGATGTTCATGCCTTCGCGCGAGAGAATCTCGGCGACGCGCGCGATGATACCGCGCTCGTCGTTGACCGTCAGGCGCAAGTACCAGCCTGCAGGTTTCGGCTCGGGTGCGATCTCCAACTCGCGCGACTCGAGGAAGCCGACTACATTCTTGGCGCTGAGGCGTGCGCCTGCAAGATCCCGTGCAATTTCAACAAGATCCGAGACCACGGCCGCGCCGGTGGCGTCGCCGCCCGCGCCGCGTCCGTAGAACATTTGCGTGCCCAGGCGGTCGCCGACCAGGAAGACAGCGTTGTTCACGTCCTCGACCTTGGCCAGCATGGAGCGCCGGCTGACCAGCCAGGGACGCACGGAAACGTCGAGACCGCTGCCGGTCTGCTCGGCCGAGGCGACGAGACGAATGGTGCGATCGAGGCGCTGCGCCGAGCGGATGTCAACGGCGCGCACGTCGCGAATGCCGTAGGTCGGAATGCGGGCCACGTCGAGGCGTCCGCCGAAGGCCATGCGCGCGAGGATGCAGAGCTTGTCGCGGGCGTCCTGGCCGTCGATGTCGAAGGTCGGGTCGGCTTCGGCGTAGCCGGCCTGCTGCGCTTCGCGGAGTGCCTGCTCGAAGTCGATGCCGCGGGATTCCATTTGGGTGAGGATGTAGTTGGAGGTGCCGTTGAGGATGCCGTGCAGGGCGCGCAGGCGGTCGCCGGCAGTGGATTCCTGGATGACGCGCAGGATCGGGATGCCTCCGGCGACGGAGGCTTCGAAGCCGATAGGGAGGTTGCGGGCGACGGCGAGGGCGAAAAGTTCGTCGCCGTGCTCGGCGAGGAGTTTCTTGTTGGCGGTGACGACCGGCTTACCGTGCTCGAGGGCTCCGCGAAGAAGTTGCAGGGAGTGATCGACGCCGCCCATGGTCTCGACGATGACGTCGACGTCGTCGGAGGTGAGGAGGTCGCGCCAGCCGGTCGTGACGCGGGCGCCTTCGGGAGCGTCTTCTGGTTTGATCGGCTGACGGCGGCAGACGGCGGTGACGGTGAGCTTGACTCCGCTGCGGCGTTCGATGAGCGCGGAGTGGTGAGCGATGATGTCGGCGGTGGCGCGGCCGACGATTCCGAAGCCGACAATTCCTACGCGGACGAGTTTCATGGGTTAGTTGTCAGTTCTCAATTGTCAGTTGTCAGTGACATCGGTCAGGGGTTATGCCCTGGTTATCAACGCTTGCGATCGGCGCGGCTCAAGCCGTGCCGCTTCAAAGCTGGGTCGCGGGAAACGTCAACTTCAACTGTACCAGTTCGTGGCCGGCGAGTGGACGTTGGAGGGAGGCGGCGACGATCGCGATGTCCATCCGCGGTAGGCAATCCGCCAGTCCCCTGGCCACAGCAGAACAACTAATCGCTTTGCGAATTGCTTAAAGTGCAATAAGCTGTTGCCGGTTTCAGCCCTTAGATTCATGGGAGGCTTGTATGGCGCAAGAAAGCGCGGCGGACACGTCTCAACCGACTGCGAACCAGTGGCACAGGGATTTGCTGGCACTGATCGTGGTGGTGGCTTCGCTACTGGGAGTGGCGGTGCTGGGAGCCGTCGGCATTTACAAGGGAGAACCAGCCAAAGAGGTACTGACCATGCTACTGCCGGTGATTGGCACGTGGGTCGGGACCGTACTTGCCTTCTACTTCGGCAAGGAACAACTGGAAGCAGCGAACCGGACCGTCGATCGGCTGGCACGTCAGCTTACCTCAGAGGAGAAATTGCGGTCCATCAAGGTTACGGAGAAGATGATCCCGCGGTCCGATGCCTTCGTCGCGACGCAAGAGCCGAGCGAACTCAAGCTGCTGGAGGTCTTGAGCGGTCTGGAGAAGCAGCAGAAGGGCAACCGGTTGCCGATGCTTACGCAGCAGGGTCAACCGCGTTACGTGGTCCATCGCAGCACGATCGACCGGTTTATCGCGAAGCGAGCAGCGGCGGGGGCGACCACGGACGACCTGCAAAAACTGACCATGGCAGACCTGATCAAGGATCCTGAGTTTGGCAAGAACCTGCAGAATACGTTCGCGGTGGTGCCGAAAAGCGGCACGCTCGCGGATGCGAAGCGGGCCATGGACGCCCTGCAATGGTGCCAGGACGTTTTCGTTACCGAGGCAGGGACGAACGCCGAGACCGTGTTGGGATGGGTCACGAACGGAATCATCGAGGCAAATTCACGGGTCTAAAGCGGCGCACGAGGAGTGGGGAGCGACTCATGGAGAAGCTAAGAAGCAAGCTGGTGTCCTCGTGGGACGGTCTGTGTGCGGAAGTGAAACACGCAGCGAAACGCTTGAAGCTGGAAAAGGACGAAGAGCTCTGGTATCGGGGCGTTAGCGACTGCAACTTTGTGTTAATGCCGTCGCTCTTGCGCTGCTTCGGAAAATCAAAGCCAACAGTCAAAGCATTACGGAACCTGGAAAATGACCTATTCTTCGAGTTTATGGCGAAAGCCCGACTCGAAGGAGGAGAGTCTCTCTCGGAGTGGGACGTATTGTTCCTGATGCAGCACTACCGCGCTCCCACGCGGCTGCTCGACTGGACTGAAGTTCTGCAAGTGGCGGTGTACTTCGCGGTTGCCTACCGCAAGCGCGATCCGGCCGATCCTGCCAGGATCTATGTAACGAACCCCTACGTGTGGAATGATGAGCATGGCTACGGAAGGGACCTATATTGGCCGAGGTACTTCGGATGGGACGCGAAAACGAAGGCATACTATGACTTTGGCGAGATCCTAGTGGACGAGGCCTACATTGATTGGAAGTACCCATGCGCGCTCTATCCTCCTCAGCGTGATGTGAGACTCTCTGCCCAGAGGGGCTTCTTTACAATTCACGGGTACGACTTGCGGCCGATGGATGAAATTTCGCCGGAGTTCGTGGAGGCGATTGACCTGGACCACTCTGCAATCGAGGAATGTAAGCACCAGCTTCGATATAGCGGAATCGACGAGTACTCATTGTTTCCGGACTTAGAGGGTCTGTCGAGGAAACTGCGCAAGGACCACGGACTTGACCTCCCGCTGCCCGGTTAGTACCTGGATGCAAGAGCCATACTCTATCCTCAAAACGCCGTACCAGTCCCGTGGGCATTGCCCGCGAGGCCCGAATCACGGGCGAAGAAAAGGGCCGGACGAATCCGGCCCAACGGAGGCATGGAGGTGAGCTATCCGGCGACGCGGCGACGAAATGCGCCGATGGCGCCCACCGCCCCGGTCGCAAGAAGCGCCAGGGTCCCCGGTTCGGGTATGGCCGTGCCATAGGTCACGTCATCCATGACATAGAAATCGTTGGCCAAGGAGTAGACCCCAACTTCGGAAACCAGTCCGGAGTAGCCGGAGGCGAGCCAGGTTGGGACATCGGATGGATCCAGCGAGGCCGACGTCCACAACAGGTTATGGGAGCTGTCGTACAGGTCGAAGTAAACGGTGGCAAAGCTGTAGCCAGCGAAATAGGCGCCCTGAAACACGGCCGGGGAGTTTAGTACGAACGAGTACTCGCCAGCGCCGGTGCTAGGTGCGTAAACGCGGGTCGGGGGTGAAAAGGGGTTGTACGGGGGCTGGGCGTCCAAGTAGTAGGACCAGACTCCACCCCATGTAATATTGCAATATCCGTCGGGAACGATGCCGTCACCGGGTAGCGTGTCGAAGTTGCAGTCGGTGGTGGCGGCCAGAGCGTAAGTTGCGAACGCAATAAGAGCGACGGCGAGAAGCAGCGATTTCTTCATTCCGGGTTCCTCCTAGGAGCTTGCACCTACCAAAAGAGATACGGTAATACCACTATTTATGCAATTGGTCTTCCAGGCGAACGTCAAGGGAAGTCCTCTATTTTCAGTGTAGTGAAAGCATGGAGCCGATTTCCTGGCAGCTACATGTGCATGTTGTTTCATCTGTGGAGGTAGATATTTCTCCCTTATTGGGGTTTCTGCAGTGAAACCAGTTCTGTGGTGTGTTTGAGCTGGCCGCAAGCGGCGTAGATGTCGCGTCCGCGGGGACGGCGGAGGAAGGTCGGAATGCCCGCGTTGGTGAGCACCGTCTGGAAGGCGAGGACGCGGTCGGGCTCGGGCATGGAGAAAGGAATCTCGGGGCCGGGATTGAGTGCGATGAGGTTGACCTTGGCGCGCAGTCCGCGGATGAGATCGACCAGTTCGCGGGCATGCGAGGGGCTGTCGTTGAGGCCGCCGAGCAGGACGTACTCGAAGGTGAGGCGCTCGCGGTTGCGGAGTGGGAAGTCGCGCAGAGCGGCGAGAAGCTTTTCGATCGTCCACTTCTTCGTGATGGGCATGACTGCAGTGCGCAGCGCTTCGTTCGAGGCGTTAAGCGAGACGGCGAGTTTGGGGCGGATTTCTTCCGCGCCGAAGTCAGCGATCCGGGGCACGATGCCCGAGGTCGAAACGGTCATGCGCGAAGCGGGGATGCCGGCTTCGGTGACGAGCATGCGCACGGCCTGCATGAAGTTGTCGTAGTTGAGGAAGGGCTCGCCCTGTCCCATGAAGACGAGGTTGATGCGGTCGCGGTCGATCTCGACTTGCTGGTCGTTAAGGACGGCGAGCACCTGACCCACGATCTCGCCCGAAGCGAGGTTGCGGTGCAGGCCGAGAAGGGCTGTCATGCAGAACTTGCAGTCGACAGCGCAGCCGACCTGGCTGGAGACGCAGAGGGTGGCTCGGGTGCGAGACAAGTTGCCCGTTGCCAGTCGCCGGTTGCCGGAAAGAGCAGGTCCTTCGACTCGGTTGCTGGCGCTCCCTCGCTCGGGATGACGCCGGACAGGAGAAGTGCTCGAAAGGGATCCTTCGACTGCGCTCCCTTTGCTCGCTTCGCTCAGGATGACACCGCCTAGGGATATTTCAGCGAGTTCTTCGTCGCCGGAGTCGGAGCCATCGCCGGCTTCGCCGCCGTCGCCGTCGGGCATCCAGACGGTTTCGACCGACTGGCAGTCGGAAAATGCGAACAGATAACGTACGGTTCCGTCGGAGGAAACGAACTTCTTCTCTATCGCTGGCAGACCGACCGCGTAGCCGGCATCGGCGAGTTGCCGGCGGAAAGAAACGGGCAAAGTCGTGAACTGATCGAGGCGCGGCCAGCGCTGGCGGTAAAGGCCGTCCAGCAACTGACGGAGGCGGTAGGGCGCTTGGGCAAAGCTTTCGACCAGCTCCGCAAGTTGTTCATTCGAAAGGCCTAATAGTTCGCGATGTTGCGGTTCGGTCATGCATCCAATATGCTGGAAGAGTAGGCAACCCGTCTTCCCGACTTCACTTCGGGGACCTTACTCCAGGCGCGTTCATTCTATCCCAGGCTAGGGACGCGGAAATTCGAACTGGCGGCAAGGGCGAGCAGTTTCGTTCATAGAAATAGGTTCGCATGGCAGCAGAAGCACTAGCGGTGGCAGCCGACCGGACAATCCACCGGGAGGTATTACCGAATGGCCTCACCATCCTGACCGAGCAGATGGACCATATTCGCTCGGTCGCGCTGGGAATCTGGCTCAAGGCAGGTTCGCGCAACGAGGAGCAGGAGGTCAACGGAATTTCGCACTTTGTCGAGCACATGGTGTTCAAGGGAACGACCCACCGCTCGGCAGAGGACATAGCGCGCGAGGTGGATTCCATAGGCGGCAACATGGACGCCTTCACCGGCAAGGAAACTGTCTGCTTCAATATCAAAGTTCTGGATGAGCATTTGCCCATCGCCGTGGATGTGCTGAGCGATATGGTGCTACATCCGGTGTTTGACGAGAGTGAAGTGGGGCGCGAGCGTGGCGTCATCGTGGAAGAGATCAAGATGGACGAGGACAACCCCGACAGCCTGGTCCACGAGATTTTTACGCAGAACTTCTTCAAGAACCATCCGTTGGGCAGGCCGATCCTGGGAACCAAAGAGACGGTGCGCAAGTTCGATCAGGCGAAAACCTTCGCATACTACCGCAACAAGTTCGTGCCGGAGAACCTGGTAATATCCGCAGCGGGCAACGTGCGGCACGAGGTGCTGGTGGACTTGTTGGGCAAGGAGTTTGAACCTCTGCCGCGGGGGGAGAACGGCCTGCATGACACGCCGCCGAAGATCAACTCGCGCATCATCCTGCGGAACAAGAAGGCGCTGGAGCAGGTGCAGATTTGCATCGGTGTACCCTCGTACCGAGTGAACCACGAGAAGCGATTCGTGGCTTACGTGCTGAATACGCTGCTGGGCGGGGGAATGAGTTCGCGGCTGTTCCAGAACGTGCGCGAGAAGCAGGGGCTCGTGTACTCGATTTTTTCCGAGCTGAATCCCTATAAGGACACGGGATGCCTGGCGGTGTATGCGGGCACGTCGCGCGAGTCTGCGCCGAAAGTGGTGCAGTCGGTGCTGCACGAGTTTCGCGAGATCAAGGCGGGGCAACTGCCGGCCGAAGAACTGAAGCGGGCGAAGGACCAGTTGAAGGGCAGCCTGATGCTGAGCCTGGAGTCCTCCACCGCGCGCATGTCGAACCTGGCGCGCCAGGAGATGTATCACGACCGCTTCATGGGGATGGACGAGATCATTGCGCGCGTGCAAGAGGTGACGCTGGACGATGTGGTGGGGGCCGCCAACGAGATGTTTCAGCAGGAGGGGGTAGCGGTGACCGTGCTGGGGAATCTCAATGGGCTGAAACTGACGCGCGAGATGCTGGAGTGCTGAAGACGCAACCAGCAACCAGCAATTAGCAATTAGCTAAGGCTCGCAATTGCGGCGGCAGTGGTCGATTTGCAAGATTGCCGGGTGGCAGGAGGGGAAGTAAGAGCAGCGCGCTCTCTTTGACATTGGCATGAGGGTGCTCAATAATTTCCTGTTTGCTCGCGGAGACGAACACGGCCTTCCTACGTCATACCAGTGTCAAAGTTCCCGCGAGAGTCCGAATGAGGTCCAAAGACATGTCCAGACGTAATCGCGATCGCGGTTTCACGCTGATCGAGCTGCTGATCGTGGTGACGATCATCCTGATCATCGCAGCCTTCACCATTCCCAAAATCACCAAGTCGCAAATTCCAGCACACGAGGCGTCGGCGATTGCCAGCATTAAAGCTATCAGCGCGGCGGAGATGATTTACGCCAGCAGCCACCCCGACCTCGGTTTCACGGCGGACCTGATTACGCTGGGCGGCACCGCGCAGAGCGGCGGCGAACAGACCATTGATACCAATCTGGCCAGCGGACGCAAGAGCGGCTACACCTTTACCTACACGCCCGGCGAGAAGGTGAACGGGGCAATCCGTTCCTACACCGTCACGGCGGTACCGGACCAGGTGGGCACCACCGGGCAGCGGCGCTTTTTCGCCGACGAGTCGGGCGAGGTCCACTACAACGGCAGCGGCCCGGCCGACGTGACCAGCCCGGTGATTCAGTAGAGCGCGGCCGAAATACATTCGCCGCCCTTCGACTTCGCTCTCTCGAATAACCTGCGTAGGACGAAGATTAGACCGCGTGGGAAAGGTTGTACGCCGGGTAGGGGTCCT